>Ga0066412_1000044_pt1 | contig 73973 bp, 40 predicted proteins | sample LakWasMet16_LOW5_2_FD_59499 | JGI IMG/M metagenome (GOLD analysis project Ga0066412, IMG submission 59499) | Freshwater sediment methanotrophic microbial communities from Lake Washington under simulated oxygen tension - Sediment Metagenome 16_LOW5 | ecosystem: Environmental > Aquatic >... | reverse complement strand
TCAAAAACGTAAGTTAAAAGTAGGTGATAAGATGGCTGGTCGTCATGGTAACAAAGGTATTGTTGCTCGTATCGTAAAAGACGAAGACATGCCGTTCTTAGATGATGGAACTCCAGTTGATATCGTATTAAATCCATTAGGTGTACCATCTCGTATGAACATTGGACAGATTTATGAAACTGTATTAGCTTGGGCTGGTAAAGAATTAGGATTAAAATTCTCTACTCCAATTTTTGATGGAGCAACTATGGAGCAAATTGACGAGTACACTACGAAAGCTAATGTACCTCAATATGGCCGTACTTACTTAATTGATGGTGGAACAGGTGAGAAATTTGACCAACCAGCTACTGTAGGTATCATTTACATGTTAAAATTAGGACACATGGTTGATGATAAGATGCATGCTCGTTCAATCGGACCATATTCATTAATTACGCAACAACCTTTAGGTGGTAAAGCACAGTTTGGTGGTCAGCGTTTTGGTGAGATGGAGGTTTGGGCATTAGAAGCATACGGTGCAGCTAACGTGTTACAAGAATTGTTAACTATTAAATCGGATGATGTAATGGGTCGTGCAAAAGCTTATGAAGCAATTGTAAAAGGCGAAAACATTCCAGCTCCTGGTATACCAGAGTCGTTTAATGTATTAATGCACGAATTACGTGGATTAGCGTTAGATGTAACATTAGACTAAGAAACACTTTAAACACTGGTGGCTGAGGATCTCGAAGCCACCAGTGAATAAGTAAAGAATTTTTATTATCACTAAAACCAAAAAGCAAAAAAATGGCTTTAAGAAAAGATAACAAAGTAAAATCAAACTTCTCAAAAATCACTATTAGTTTAGCGTCTCCGGAAACTATTCTACAGCGTAGTAGTGGAGAGGTTTTGAAACCAGAAACGATTAACTATCGTACTTACAAACCAGAAAGAGATGGTTTGTTTTGCGAGCGTATTTTCGGACCAGTTAAAGATTATGAATGTCACTGTGGTAAATACAAGCGTATTCGTTACAAAGGTATTATCTGTGACCGTTGTGGTGTTGAAGTAACTGAGAAAAAAGTTCGTCGCGAGCGTATGGGACACATTAATTTAGTAGTTCCTGTTGCACATATTTGGTATTTCCGTTCGTTACCTAACAAAATTGGTTACTTATTAGGCTTACCTACTAAGAAATTAGACATGATTATTTACTACGAACGTTATGTAGTAATTAATGCAGGAACAGCAGCTCAAGGCGGCACTCAATATTTAGATTTCTTAACAGAAGAAGAATACTTAAACTTAGTTGATACTTTACCAAAAGAAAATCATTTATTAGATGATGCAGATCCTAATAAATTTATCGCTAAGATGGGTGCTGAAGCTCTTCAAGATTTATTATCTCGTTTACAATTAGATGAGTTATCTTATGAGTTACGTCACAAAGCAAACACTGAAACTTCTCAACAACGTAAAAACGAAGCATTAAAACGTTTACAAGTTATTGAGGCTTTCCGTTCGGCTCAAACGCATATCGAAAACAAACCTGAGTGGATGATTATCAAAACTGTTCCAGTTATTCCACCAGAATTACGTCCTTTAGTTCCATTGGATGGAGGTCGTTTTGCAACTTCTGATTTAAATGATTTATACCGTCGTGTTATTATTCGTAACAACCGTTTAAAGCGTTTAATTGAAATTAAAGCACCAGACGTTATCTTACGTAATGAGAAACGTATGTTACAAGAATCAGTAGATTCATTATTTGATAACTCTCGTAAATCAAATGCTGTTAAAACTGAATCTAACAGAGCTTTAAAATCATTATCTGATTCATTAAAAGGTAAACAAGGTAGATTCCGTCAAAACTTATTAGGTAAACGTGTAGATTACTCGGCTCGTTCGGTAATTGTTGTAGGCCCAGAAATGAAATTACACGAGTGTGGTTTACCTAAAGAAATGGCAGCTGAATTATTCAAGCCATTTATTATTCGTAAAATGATTGAGCGTGGTATCGTGAAAACGGTAAAATCTGCAAAGAAAATTGTAGATAAGAAAGAGCCGATTGTTTGGGATATTTTAGAAAACGTATTAAGAGGACATCCGGTAATGTTAAACCGTGCCCCAACATTACACAGATTAGGTATTCAAGCATTCCAACCAAAATTAATAGAAGGAAAAGCAATTCAGTTACACCCATTAGTGTGTTCTGCATTCAACGCCGATTTTGACGGGGATCAAATGGCGGTACACGTTCCATTGGGACATGCCGCAGTATTAGAAGCGCAAATTTTAATGTTAGCTTCTCATAACATTTTAAATCCATCTAACGGTGCGCCAGTTGCGGTTCCATCTCAGGACATGGTTTTAGGTTTATACTATTTAACTAAATCTAAAAAGAATTTACCGAACGATGTAGTAAGAGGAGAAGGAAAAATTTTCTATAGCGCTGAAGAAGTTAATATCGCTTTAAACGAGAAGAAAATTGACATCCACGCTCAAATTAAAATACGTGTTACTAACGCATTAGACGGTGTTAATTTAGTTACGAAAGTAATTGAAACGACTGCAGGACGTGTTATGTTTAACCAAGTTGTTCCTCATGAAGTAGGTTTCATCAACGAATTGTTGACTAAAAAATCGCTTCGTGATATTATCGGAATGGTGGTTAAGAAAACAGGTATGGCTAAAACAGCTAAGTTCTTAGATGATATCAAAGACTTAGGATTTAAAACAGCCTTCAAAGGTGGATTATCATTTAACTTAGGTGACATTGAAACTCCAGCTGAGAAATTTAAAATTATTAAAGATGCGCGTGCGCAAGTTGATGAAGTAATGAATAACTACTCAATGGGTTTCATTACAAACAACGAACGTTACAACCAGGTAATTGATATTTGGACACATGCTAACTCAAAAGTTACTAAAAAAGTAATGGATGTATTAAGTACAGATAAACAAGGTTTCAATTCTGTTTATATGATGCTTGATTCAGGTGCGCGTGGATCTAAAGAACAAATTAAACAGTTATCAGGTATGCGTGGTTTGATGGCTAAACCACAAAAAGCAGGTGATACAACGGCTTCCATTATTGAGAATCCTGTATTATCTAACTTCCGTGAAGGTTTATCTATCTTAGAATACTTTATTTCTACCCACGGTGCTCGTAAAGGTTTAGCGGATACGGCGTTAAAAACAGCAGATGCTGGTTACTTAACTCGTCGTTTGGTTGACGTTGCTCAAGATGTTATTATTAACGAAGCTGATTGTGGGACATTACGTGGATTAACAGCTATGGCATTGAAAAACAATGACGATGTTGTTGAATCATTAACAGATCGTTTATTGGGTCGTATTGCATTAAATGATGTTTATCATCCAACAACTGGCGAGTTAATCGTTACAGGTGGTGAAATGATTGATGAAGATGTTTGTGCTTTAATTGAATTATCTCCAATTGAATCAGTTGAAATTCGTTCGGTATTAACCTGCGAATCTAAATTGGGAGTTTGTTCTAAATGTTACGGCCGTAACTTATCTAACGGACGTCAAGTTCAATTAGGTGAGGCAGTAGGAGTAATTGCAGCACAATCAATTGGTGAACCAGGTACTCAGTTAACATTACGTACATTCCACGTTGGAGGTACAGCATCTAACACGGCGGCATCTTCTAGCTACATTGCTAAATACGATGGTATTGCTGAAATTGATGAGTTACGCACTGTTGAGCGTATTAACGCTGACGGAACTAAAGCTAATGTGGTTATTGGTCGTTCTACTGAGGTTCGTATCGTTGATGCTAACACAGGAATAACTTTAACAACTGGTAATATTCCTTACGGTTCTCAATTATATATCAAGCCTAGCGCGAAAGTGAAAAAAGGCGATTTAATTTGTGATTGGGATCCATATAACGCGGTTATTGTTTCTGAATTTGCTGGAGCTGTAGAGTTCGAAGGAATTAAAGAAAATGTAACTTACCGTGAAGAATCTGATGAACAAACAGGTTTCCGTGAGAAAGTAATTATTGAAAGTAGAGATAAAACTTTAAGTCCGTTATTAAGAATCGTTGATAAAAAAGGCGAACCATTAAAAACATATAACTTACCTATCAGTGCGCACATCGTTATTAACGAAGCCGCTAAAGTTGAGTTAGGACAAATTTTAGTAAAAATACCTCGTGTAACTGGTAAAACAGGAGATATTACAGGTGGTTTACCTCGAGTAACGGAGTTATTCGAAGCACGTAACCCAAGTAATCCAGCAGTAGTTTCTGAAATTGACGGTATCGTTACTTTTGGTAAAATTAAGCGTGGTAACCGTGAGGTAATTGTTGAAGCTAAAACTGGCGAACAACACCGTTACTTAGTATCTTTATCTAAACATATCTTAGTACAAGAGAATGACTTTGTGAAAGCAGGTGAGCAATTATCTGACGGAGCAACATCTCCTGGCGATATTTTATCTATTAAAGGCCCTACAGCAGTTCAAGAATACTTAGTAAATGAGATTCAAGAGGTTTACCGTTTGCAAGGACAAAAATTAAATGATAAGCATTTCGAAACGATCGTTCGTCAGATGATGCGTAAAGTTCAAATTGAAGATCCAGGTGATACAACTTTCTTAGAGTTACAGTTAATTAATAAAATTAACTTCATGGCTGAGAATGACGAATTATACGGTAAAAAAGTAGTTGTTGAAATTGGTGATTCTGAAAACTTGAAACGTGGACAAATTGTTACTGCTCGTAGATTACGTGATGAGAACTCAGTTTTACGTCGTAAAGATTTAAAATTAGTGGAAGCGCGTGATGTTATTCCTGCAACAGCAACTCCAATTTTACAAGGTATTACTCGTGCATCGTTACAAACAAATAGTTGGATTTCTGCGGCATCTTTCCAGGAAACAACAAAAGTATTAAACGAAGCAGCTGTAAACGGAAAAGTAGATACATTACAAGGCTTAAAAGAAAACGTTATTGTTGGTCACTTAATTCCAGCAGGTACAGGTTTACGTCAATACGAAAAAATCGTTGTTGGTAGTAAAGAAGAGTACGAGCGTTTAATGGCAAGTAAAGAAGAGATCGAAGAAGAAGCTTAGTAGTTTTGTCACACTGAGCGGAGTCGAAGTGTAAACGATTCAATCTTTAAATATAATTTAAAAACCCTGTCCGCTAGCTAGCGGACAGGGTTTTTTGTTTGTTCTAATTCCTCCTTTGAAGGAGGTGTCCGCCAGCTGGCGGACGGAGGATGTTATTTGAATTATTATTTGCCATATTATTATAAATGCTACAATCTGTAGCAGAAACCAATTACAAAATAAATTGGTTTTGTTCTTAGAGAAACCAATTTAATTTATAGAGAGATGAAATTACAAGTGATTCAAACAAAAATTTATGAAGTACGAGGACAAAAAGTAATGTTGGATTTTGATTTAGCAGAGCTTTATGAAACAGAAACCAAATATTTAAAACGAGCAGTGAAGGCTAATATAAAGCGATTCCCTCCTGATTTCATGTTTGAAATCAACAAAGAAGAGTTAGAAAGTTTGAGGTGCAATTTTAGCACCTCAAACAACAGAGGTGGTAATAGATATTTACCCTACGCTTTTACCGAACAAGGCGTAGCTATGTTAAGCGGCATATTAAATAGCGACAAAGCCATTGATGTAAACATTGCCATTATGCGGGCCTTTATTGCCCTAAAACAATTTGCTTTAACCAATACAGAGCTAAATAATAAACTCAAGGAACTCGAAAGCACCTACAACAAAAAGTTTAAAGATGTTTATGAAGCCATCAATTATTTATTACAGAAAGACAAATTAGAAACAAACCAAAAGGAACGAAAACAGATTGGGTATAAATAAATATTATTTTTTTGATTTCTTTTCAGTGATTTCAAAATCCATTAATTCAGAAATACTAACGTCTAGGCTATTAGCCAATTGAAATAAATAAAAAAGAGATGGACTAACTTTACCGCTTTCGATTCTTTGTAAGCTTTGTTGGTCTTTATTCATATTGCTACTTACTTCACCTTGGGTAAAACCCTTTTTTAACCTCAGTTTTTTAACATGAAGACCAAAATTTTTTTGAAGTATATCTTTTTTAATTTCCAATAGCTATATTAGTAGCCACTAAGGTTGTGATAACAACAAATATGTTTTAAAACATATTTGTTGTATTTTGAGGTAATTACTACTTTAGCTTTAATTAAAAATGCATCATATGAAAAAAATAGTTTTACTCGTTTTACTTATCTCGTTCAATTTAATAAAAGCCCAAGTTGAATTAAAATGGGCAGGTGCTTTTCAAAGCAATAATACTGCTGTGGGTCGTTCTGTAGTGGCAGATAAATTTGGCAACGTGTATTCTACAGGATATTATAATGGAATAATAGATTTGGATCCCGGGACAGGAGTATCCTCTTTTACAACTGGTTCAGGTCAATCTTTTTTTGTAACTAAGATGGATGTAAATGGTAACTTAATTTGGGCAAAAAACTTTACAGGACCAGTAAATGTTTATTCTTCATCAATAGGATTGGACTCGTTGGGAAATGTTGTGACTATGGGTTTCTTTGAAAGTAACATTTTAAACAATCCTATAGATTTTGACCCAGGTACTGGAGTTCAAAATTTAGCTGCATTAGGGAGCACAGATGCATTTATTTTAAAATTAGACCCTAATGGTAATTTTATGTGGGTTAGGCAGGTTGGTGGAGTCTCTGCAAGTGTAAATCCATATAGCATGGATATTGATAAACATGGTAATGTTCATGTTGTAGGTTGGTTTTTAGGAACGGTTGATTTTAATCCAGGAGTTTCTGTAAATACTATTAGTTCAAGTGGAAGCGGAAGTGCAGATGAAGACGGATTTATTTTTAAACTTGATACATATGGTAATTATATTTGGGCAGGTGCTTTTATTAGTAGTATGGATGTAATCCCTAATGATATAAAAGTAGATAATAATGGGAATATGTTTTTGGTTGGACGAGCTAAAGGGACTGTTGATTTTGATCCTGGTCCATCATCAAACACAATGTTTTTAGGAACATTTGATAATTTTATTTGCAAACTGGACCTATTTGGTAATTTTATTTGGGTTAAAAATACCACAAATAACAGTACAGCAAATATCAATTATAATGATATAACAACAGATAGTTTTGGTGATTGTTACATTATAGGAGATTTTAATAATACCTGTGATTTTGACCCAGGCCCAGGCACTTATTATTTAAGTACAACTCCAGGAAACTATTCATACATATTAAAACTGAGCTCCAATGGTAATTTTATTTGGGCTAATTTCCTTAGTGGTATACCATCAGGGTTAGATATAACTACTGATATTTTTGATAATTTATTCTTTACAAGTGCAGGAGGTTTTAATACTAAAGCACATGTAGTTAAATTAAATACTAATGGTAATATTTTATGGAAAGAAGAAAGTGGAAGTACATCACTTGCTACTGCTGGTCATGGCCACTCTAGTTTGATATATGTAGATTCCTTGCAAAACGTTTATATAACTGGGCAGTTTTCTTCAGGACCTTATGATTTTGATCCTAATCCTGGAGTTTACAATTTATCTTCATCAAATAATGCCATTTTTATTCAAAAACTTGGGCCGTGTACCTCAGTAGCACCAGCAGCTCCAACAGATATAACGCCACTTGCAAATAAGTCAATTTGTGCAAATGCTACTACCACTTTAACAATAGCAGACAATAACCTTTTTGTAAATTGGTATTCCTCACCAACATCAACAGTTGTATTATCAACCGATAGTTTTTATGTTACGCCTCCTTTGGCAGCGGGAACTCATACTTACTATGTAGATTCTAAAGATTGTTTATTTAGTTTAACAAGAACTCCAATAACGATTACTGTAAATCCAACACCTACAATTTCAATTAGTAATGGTACCATTTGTTCAGGTCAAACATATACGCTTAATCCAACTGGCGCGGATTTTTACACAATGGGTTCTGGTGTTGTTTCACCAACCAACACTACTATTTATCCAATTATTGGAGTAAATAATATAGGGAATTGTTCAACTACTACTACTGTAGAAATTACAGTTAATCCAAATCCAGTAATATCTGCTTGGACACCAAATAGTTTAGTTTGCATAGATTCGGCATATGTGTCTCTATCTGGAGCTGCAACTTACACAATTTCGAATGGATCAAATGGTCCAACCACTTGGATTAATCTACCTGCTGGGTTATCAACTTATACAGTAATTGGAACATCTGCATTAGGCTGCGTAGATTCGGTAGGGATTGTATTAACATTTTCAGTTATTACTACGCCTATAATTTCAGCAAATAGTGGCACAATTTGCTCTGGTTCTTCGTTTTCTATTATACCAACAGGCGCAGCTATTTATACTGTAACGCCATCTCCTGCTTCCTCTTCAGGATCAGTTTTTATTGTATCACCAAGTGCTACTACAAACTATACAATTAATGGATCAACTGGAAATGGATGTAGTTATGGCACAACTAATATTACCGTAACAGTAGATCCTACCTGTCAAGATGTTTGGCCGGGAGATGCTAACAGCGATGGCACAGCAGATAATTTAGATGTGTTAGAGCTAGGTTTGCATTATACACAAACAGGAACACCAAGAGCAAGCACAAGTAATACATGGCAATCGTATTTTGCAACTAATTGGACAGGAACTATTACTAACGGAAAAAATTTAAATCATAGTGATTGTAATGGAGATGGAACCATTAATGATAATGATACATTAGCTATTTATACTAATTACGGATTAACCCATGCATTTAAACCAACACAAACCAATACTGTTAATCCACAATTGAGTATTGTGCCCGATCAAGCATACGTTACCAAAGGCAATTGGGGAACTGCCTCTATTTATTTGGGAGATGGAACAAGTCCAATATCAAATATTAATGGGCTAACCTTTACAGTTGATTTTGATAATACCTTATTTGAAACTAATAATATTTATATTGAGTATCAAAATTCCTTTTTAGACGCCGGGCAAAATCTACGTTTTAGAAAATTAGATTTTTCGAATGGTAAAATTTTCACGGCCACTACTCACACCCTTAATAATAATGTAAGTGGAAATGGAAAAATTGCAACCCTGCATTATCAAATTAAATCCAATTTAACAACCGACGAAGTTTTAAATATTGCCTTATCACAAGCTAATCAATCAAATGCATCTGGAGCTATTGTTCCTCTAACATCAGGTACAGGATCATTAATGGCAATTGGAGCAAGCGTTGGTTTACAAGAGTTAAATGGAAATAGTATTTCAATTAGCCCTAATCCAAGCAATGGTTCATTAACTATTCGTTCAAAAACAGAATTACAAAAAGTGGAAGTGATAACTGTAACCGGGCAAATATTATTAAGTGAAGTTCCAACTAACGTTTCGCATACATTGCATTTAGATAATTTTGCTAATGGTATTTACATCATTAATCTTTATCAAAACAACAGTATTGTGAAGAGAGAGAAAGTGGTGTTGAATAAATAGTAAAAAGCCCTGATGGAAATATCAGGGTTCTTTGTTTTGTAAGATTTAAGTTGCTTGATGAGTATCACTTATTTTGTAATTCAGGTCACTTATACTCGATTATCTAACACTTATAAAACGGGGCGTAAAGACATTAATTTTTTTGTACTTTAGTAAAACGTTAAAACACTTTTATATGATTAAAGTAAAATATATTGCATCAGTATGTTTGTTTTTTTTGCTTTGCCAAAAAAACATAGCTCAAACAAAAACGACGAATACTCAAAAAGATATTAAGTCGTCTGAAGAAAAGGGGTATCAAGAGTTTTTAAAGTATGATGCACAGTCTAAACTTGCATTAAAAAATCAAAAGCACAAACATACTCCTTATGAAACGAATAAAGAGGTTGAAGAAACTGTAATTTATATAAGTCCTAAAAAGGTATCAAACACTGGTTGTGTGAATATGGGCTTTGATCAATATAGTTTTTCTGGCTGGACAGGTGAATATGGAGCAACAACTATAGGTGCATCAGGGGCTGGTGTGCCGAATTTTAGTATCACTGGAAATTCGATTGTAAATACAGCGGGAAACAACGTCTCTTTAACAAATACAATTAATTATCATACTTTAATGACGAAGCCTGCTATTAACCCTATTTATCCCATTTGTAATGGCTATGATTCGATAGCATGTAAGGTAATAGGAACTAATACAGTGTCTCAAATTCCTGTGGTTAGTCCATATAGCCAAGATTTGGTTTCTGTTAGATTAAATGGCGCTGCAGCAAACTACAGAGCCTCTAGGTTAAAATATATTACAACTACATCTGCTGCCAATCAACAAATTTCGTATAGTTTTGCAACAGTAATGGATAATGCAGGCCATCTGCCAAACGAATCCCCTTATTTTAAAGTGGAAGTGAAAGATGAAAGTACTGGTATGCTATTGTCAGGGTGCAATTCATATACTATAAATCCTTCAAGCGCTGTTCAGGGAGATTCTTTATTAAGTTCCGCAATAGGTTTTTCAATCAGTTATCGTAAATGGCAACTTGTGTCAGTGGATTTATCTTCTCTTCCATTAGGGACTAACGTTTCTGTAACTTTTGAAGTAGGTAGTTGCGCTCAAGGCGGTCATTGGGGATATGCTTATGTTGATGCAGAATGCAGTTCTAATAATGTGGTTTCCTCAAATATGTGTGCGGGATCTTCTTTTGCCTCTCTAGTTGCGCCTCAAGGCATGCTTTCATATCAATGGCTAAATTCTAGTAGTATTCCTATTGCCGGTGAAACTAATGACACATTGATTGTGAATACTCCAAATATTGGAGATGTATATTCTGTTCAAATGACAGCTATTGGAGGTTGTACTACAACTAAAACTATTGCTGTAAGTTCTTCAACTATAAGCATAAATAACATTATATCATCAGGCTCTTGCGTTTCAGGAAATTCAGGCATAGCAACTGTTTATTCAATTGGAACAAATGGTGTTTATTCATACACTTGGACGAGTATAAGTACAGGTAGTGTAGTTGGAAATTCGCAAACGGTTGCTAATTTATCTCCTGGGATTTACAGTGTAACAGTTGAATCTGGTACTTGTGGACAAGCTACTGGAACTATTTCTGTTCCGATTACTCCATTACAACTTACCTCACAAATAAAGCTGTTTTGTGGAAATAAAACGCACTTAGTTGCTAATCCATTAAGCACAAATATTAAGTGGTATAACGGTTTGGTATTATTACCAAATACAAATGATACTCTACTAGTTAATAATCCAAATACAAATGATCAATACACCTTAGTATCTTCAACTCCTCAAGGATGCGTAGATTCAATACTTTATGTATTAGTTCAAAACAATACGAATAGTGTAATTATCTCTAATATTAATAATACTTGTTCGGGCAGCACAAATGGCTCGGCTATTATCAATCTTTATTCAAGTAATTCAGGGCCATTTAATTATGAAGTTTATGGGCCTAGTGGATTAGTTACAAATACAACTGCAAACACATCTAGTTTATCATTAACGGCATTAGCTGTTGGAAATTATACGACGACGGTATATGAAGGTATTTGTATTCATACACAAACGTTTACTGTAAATACAATTGCAAATAATTATACAATTACTCCAGGTGTTTTAAACTCTTGTAATCCAAACGATACTGTAAGGGTAAATTTTAATTTCGGAAATGGCATCCCTTCATCTTGTGGTTTGTCAAGTTCAGGAAGTTGTGCTAGCCCAAATCAAATTACAATTGGAACAGGCACTTTAACAAATACTTCTGCTACCTATCCTGCAATATATGGTAACTGGTATAGAAACAGTAGGCATCAAATTTTATATAGAGCAAATGAATTATTAGCAGCAGGTGTTTTGCCTGGTAAATTATCAAGTATAGCTTTTAATGTAAATACAATTTCAGGAACAACAATATACCCTGATTTTACTATTAAGATGAAATGTACAACAGATACTTCGTTGATTTCCCCTTCTTTTGATCAAGCAGGACTTAGTCAAGTTTTCTATGATGACACAATAATTGTAAATACAGGCTGGAATACTTACCAGTTTCCTACAGCATATGAATGGGATGGTGTTTCAAATATTTTAGTGGATGTTTGTAATTCAATAACTACATCTTTTACTCAAAATTCTTTGTCGCCATACACAACAACCCCTTTTGCATCAGTTCGTTGGTATTATTCTGATGCAACATTAGCCTGTCCTGTTGCTTCAGGGAACTCATTTTCTCCAAACAATACTTACCGTCCTAATGTTATTTTTGGGAATTGTGGCGTTAGTTTATCTTCTTCATACACTATTTCAGTTTCTTCAAATGGTAGCATCACCCATAATTATAATAATGATTCAATAAAAATTGTACCAATAGTTACTCCAACTGCGGGAATAACTTATACAATTTCTGTTATTAATCCGCAGGGAGGTTGTGTGTCTTCAGTGCCTTTTAGTTTAATTACTCCTACATTGGTTGTAGCTGGAACGAATGCGGTTTGTGAAGGTACTTCCGTTTATTTAAATGTAAGTGGAGCTAATGCATACACTTGGAATACTGGAGCAACAACATCAAGTATAGTTGTCACACCAACAACTACAAGTGTTTATTCAGTAACAGGAACAGATTTAAATAATTGTAGTAATACGCAAACAGTTAGTGTGACAGTAGATAACACCTGCCAAGACGTTTGGCCAGGCGATGCTAACAGCGATGGTATGGCAGATAATTTAGATGTATTGGAACTTGGCTTGCATTATACACAAACAGGAGCCCCAAGAACTAGTGTAAGTAATACTTGGCAATCATATGTTGCAAATAACTGGACAGGTACTATTAGTAATGGCAAAAATTTAAATCATAGCGATTGTAATGGAGACGGAACGATTAACGATGATGATACATTAGCTATCTTTAATAATTATGGATTAATACATGCTTTTAAACCTGAGCAAGCAGCAGTTATTAATCCACAATTAAGTATTATTCCTGATCAAGCTTATGTAACCAAAGGCAATTGGGGAACAGCTTCTATTTATGCAGGAGATGCAGTTACTTCAATTACTAACATCAATGGATTAGCATTTACAGTTGATTTTGATAATACGTTGATAGAGCCAAGTAATATTTGGATAGAATACTTACCGTCTTTTATAGATGTCTCACAAAATTTACATTTCAGAAAATTAGATTTTTCAAATGCTAAAATTTTCACGGCCACCACACACACCGTTAATAATAACGTTAGTGGAAATGGAAAAATTGCAACCTTGCATTATCAAATCAAATCTAATTTAACAACTGATGAAGTTTTAAATATTGGTTTATCACAAGCGAATCAGTCTAATGCTTCGGGTGTAATTACACCTTTAACAACAGGTACAGGCACATTAATGGCTATAGGAGCAAGCGTGGGTTTACAAGAGTTAAATGGGAATATGATTTCAATTAGTCCAAACCCAACTAACGGCTCATTAACTATTCGTTCAAAAATAGAATTACAAAAAATTGAAGTGATAGCGGTAACAGGTCAAATATTATTAAGTGAAGTTCCAACTAGTGTTTCATACACATTGCATTTAGACAATCTATCGAATGGTATTTATTTTGTAAATATATACGCAGAAAATAAACAGCCTTACATGAGAAAAGTAATTGTTCAGAAATAAACATTAATACTGCTAATAGAAATGTCTTTTTTAAAGAAAATAATTTTTTTAAGCTTCTTAATTTGTGTGTTTTTTAGTCAGGTTGTTGCGCAAATTACAACTTTAGGCTGGGTTAAAAAACTTGCAGGAACTTCATATGTCGGAGGTACTTCTATAACGCTTGATAAAAGTGGGAATGTTTATACAGTTGGTTATTTTGCAGGAACGGCAGATTTTGATCCGGGTCCGGGTGTATGTAATTTGGTTTATGGTGGAAATCAAAACGTGTTTATTTCTAAATTGGATGTTTCAGGAAATTTTGTGTGGGCCAAAAATATTGGGGGATCAGCCGGTGGAAGTGCCTTTTCAATAATTACAGACACTTTAGGGAATGTATATGTATCTGGACACTTTAGCGGTACTGTTGATTTTGATCCAAACTCAGGAGCGGTTAATTTAACTTCAAATGGAGGTACTGATATTTTTTTATTAAAGCTGGACTCTTTTGGAAATTTTGTTTGGGTAAAACAATTTGGAGGAACCACTAATGATTTAAGTCCGCGCATTACATTTGATAAAACAGGTAATTTATATGTTACAGGTGTCTTTACTGGAACAGTAGATTTTGATTCGAGTGTGGGAGTTTCTAATTTAACTGATTATGGAAGTGGTGATGTTTTTGTTTTGAAGTTGGATGTGTTGGGGAATTTTGTTTGGGTAAAACAAATAGGTGGAATAGATACAGATGCAAGTTCTGCAATTGACACAGATGATTTAGGAAATATATATACTACAGGAATTTTTTATGGTAGTGGAGATTATGATCCAGGTCCGTCTACTTATTACTTATATGCAGCGGGTAATTCAGATGGCTTTATTTCAAAATTAGATTCCACCGGAAATTTTGTTTGGGCTAAAAGCATAGGTGGTAATTGGCCGGATTATCCGCTTTCGCTTAAATTAGATTCGGTTTGTAATGTATATATAACAGGAAGATTTCTTGGAACTGCTGATTTTGACCCAGGACCTGCAACTGTGTATTTATCGTCTGACTACAATGATGATATTTTTATTATGAAACTCGACTCAACTGGAAATTATGCATGGGCTGGGGTTATGGGTGGTATTTCAATTGATGCTGGTAATTCGTTGGACTTAGATAAATCTGGAAACGTATACGTTACTGGCTTTTTTCGTGATACGGTAGATTTTGATCCCGGAGTGGGAGTATATAACTTGATGGCAGTTACGGCATTTGGGCCTAGTGATGATGTGTTTATTTTAAAATTAGATGCTTCGGGTAATTTTATTTGGGTGCAACATATAGGTAGTTCGGCTTCTACTGAAATTGCAAACTCTATTACACTAGATGATAATGGAAATATATACACTACTGGGTATTTTGGAGGAACGTCTGATTTTGATCCTGGACCCGGAGTGTTTAATGTAGCGTCTGGTAGTAGTACAAGTTCCTTTGTTCACAAAATGATATTATCAAATGTGGGAATTTTAGAAATTGAGAATAAAAATAGGCTTGTTATTTACCCAAACCCAACCAATGGTTCATTAACTATTCATTCAAAAACAGAATTACAAAACATTGAAGTTGTTGCTATTACAGGTCAAGTGTTATTATCAGAAACGCCAACTAACGTGGCGCACACATTGCACTTAGATAACTTCGCTAATGGTATTTACTTCGTTAATTTGTATCAAAACAATCGCATTGTCAAGAGAGAGAAGGTGGTGTTGAATAAATAAAAATATATTGCTATATCTAAGAAGTTGATTCTAAGATAAATTATAGCCCCGTCTGTATAATAGCAGACGGGGCTTTTTTATAATCTAACAGTTTAATTATGTTATTAATTATGCTATATTCGTTTATTATAAAAAATTATTTATGAAGAGAGTTCAGTTTTTATTATTGTTGATGGTTTTTGCTTTTTTTGTTAGTTACGCTCAGCCAACAAATCTAGATTTTAGTTCGGGATCAATAAATGGCTGGACCTTGCAAGAAGGCGGTAATCAGGATTCGTATTTAAAAACTATTTATAATATACAGCCATCAACTGAGTATACAGTTTTTACTGGACCATTGGCTGACATAAATGGCGTTCCTATAAGCCCAACATCTCCCTTAGGAGGTAATTTTATTAGATTTGGACAAACTGGATGGGGGGGCAGTACGTATAAACTTTCACAAACATTTACAGTCAATCCCACATCAACTTCTTTAGCCTTTGCCTATGCTGCAGTGATGGATAATGGAGGTCATACGTGCAGTGAGCAAAATTATTTTGATATAACCATCAAAGATGCCCTAGGAAATGTTATTCCAGCTAATTCGAACAATCAATCCATTCTTAATGGAGTGTCTTGTAGCAGTGGAGACCCAAACTACACCACTTTTTCTCACTTTGGTTATAAAAATTGGACAAATTTATCTTATGATTTATCTGCTTATAGTGGATCGCCAGTTACAGTTGATGTGCTTGTAGCGGGATGTAGTATGAATCAGGCAGCGCATCCCGGCTATGCTTATTTCGACGCTTCGTTTTGTTCTAATACAACAACACCAAGTAATGTAACAGTAAATGGGAATTCTTATATGTTGGCGCAAGCAAATAGCACAATAAATGTGTGTGACTCATATCCAACCATAATTTGGGCACCTGTTGGTGCAACTACTTTTTTGTGGAGTGGAGGCGCTATTAATGGCTTAACAACTCAAAGCGTGTCAATTTCCCAACCAGGTATGTATCATTTATCTTGTAATAAGCCATTTTCTTGTTCTAATACTACTGAAGTAAATTTTAAAGTGAGTACAACACCAACACTTGCTATTACAGGACCCACAAATGTTGCTTGTCCTGGTACACCATTAGGTTTAACTGCTAGTGGCGCTTCTACTTATACATGGAGCACTTTATCTGGAACAAGTCAAGGTACTGGATATAACTCTATTTATAATGTTTATCCTCAAGTTGCATCAGTTTATCAAGTAAAGGGTAAAGATTCTTATGGATGCGCCGCCTCTTTAAATTATACAGCGTCAGTTTTACCTTCTCCAACTGTGAGTGTTTCTGGAAACACTTTGTCTTGCGCAGCAGGAAGCTCTATAACTTTAACTGTTACTGGTGCAGATACTTATTCATGGAGTTCTGGTGCAACTACTAACACTATACTTGTTGCCCCAACTGCAAATACAACTTATTCTGTTCGAGGAACATTATTGAGTTCAGGATGTACACAAGTTAAAAATCATATTGTCTCAATTGGTTCGGGTCTTACAATAACGACTACTAAAAATAAAATTTGTATTGGAGACAGCACTGTTTTAACGGCCGCAGGCGCCACAAGTTACACCTGGAGTAACGGAGTTAATACTAACTCTGTAGTTGTGCAACCAACGGTTACAACCACATATACTTTATCAGCACAAACTAATTCATGCGGGCTTCAGCAATCGGTATTCACCGTCACTGTAAATGCGGCGCCAACTTTAACCATTAACGCGACTTCGCCAATTCTTTGTGGATCAAACACTACTCAATTATCAGGTGCCGGAGCATTAACTTATACTTGGTCAAATGGATATATTGGTAATAATACTAACGTAACGCAATCCGTTACTACCACTTATTCTGTTATTGCTGCAGATGCGATTGGTTGTTTAAGCTCCTCTTCCATCACAATTCCATCTTTCCCTGCATCCGGCTTAACAGTTTCTATTTCCTCTCCCTCTGTTATATGTTCAGGTCAATCGGCTACCTTAACCGCTAGTGGCGCACCAAATTATAGCTGGAGTACTGGCGCAACAACTAATTCAATTGTAGTTTCGCCAACAGTAACTACTAGTTATAATGTGGCAGGTACAAATGTGAATGGCTGCGGGCAAATGGCGTTCGCGTCTATTAAAGTATTTACAACTACACCAACGTTAAGTTTTACTTCATATTCTTATACGACTTGTCCTGGCGCTTATACTGGATTGGCAATAACAAGCCCTACAAATTATTTATTTTCAATTAACCCAGTCGTTTCTATTACAAATAGTGGTGGATATTTAGATCTTTTGCCTTCTCCTACAGTAACTACAGTTTATACGGTAAGTGCTAATAACGGTTGTGGTGTTGCCACAAAAACAATTATGATAACCCCTAAGCCTACACCAACACTTACATTAACGGGCTTAGATACAATTTGTGCTTCGTCAATTGCATCTTTTACAGTGAGTGGGGGCGATTCATATGGTTGGCAATATAATATGAATGGCACATGGGTTTCTGGCGGAAATAGCACCACTTTTTCGATTAATCCTGTTAATTCATTTTCTCTTCAAGTTTACGGATATTTAAATGGTTGTTTAGGACCTATTATCAATAAGAATATTGTGTTATTAAACAATCTGCAAATAGCAACTATTTCTAATTCCATATGTGCTGGATCTTCGGTTAATTTAACAGCAACTGGGTCTTCACAGTATACTTGGTCGACAGGAGAAATCACAAGTAGCATCACGGTTACCCCTTCTGTTACAACTACTTATTCTGTTGTGGGAACCACAACCAATAGTTGTGTAAACACAAAAAGCATAACGGTATCCGTATTGCCTTTTTTAACTCCTGTAGTATTGTCTCCTAGTTCATTTTCAATATGTATTGGAGGTTCTTCAACTTTAAATGCTACCGGATATTCTTCTTATGTATGGTCTAATGGGGCAACTACTAACTCAATTGTTGTTTCTCCAACCGTCACTACTACATATTCTGTTGTAGCTACCAATACGGATAATTGTGTCGCTTCTAACACAGTTAGTTTAGTTGTAAACCCAAGCCCTACTGTTAGTGTAAATAGTGGTTCTGTTTGTTTGGGAAATTATTTTGTAATGAACCCGTCAGGAGCTGCAACTTATACATTTAGTAGCATGACCCCATCAGTTACGCCTAGTGTAAACACAACGTATACAGTAATTGGAAAAAGTGCACAAGGTTGTTTATCGTCAAATACCGCTATTAGTTCAGTTACAGTAAATCCAATCCCAATCATAACAGTTAATAGCGGGAGTATTTGTTCAGGAGAAACATTTACAATGACTCCAGGCGGAGGTAGTTTATATGTTTACAGTGGTGGTAGTAATTTAGTTAGTCCTACTATACCTTCCAGTTATACGGTCACAGGTAGTGACATGAATGGTTGTATAAGTACTGCTGTTAGTTCTGTGAATATTGGAGGAACAGTAACACCAATAACCGTAAATAGTGGCACTATTTGTAGCGGATCTAGTTTTACGATGATACCTTCTGGGGCTTCAACATATACTTATAGTAGTGGCAGTGCAGTGGTTTCACCTTCTGTTTCTACTGATTATACTGTAACGGCAACTAGTGGTTCAGGTTGTTTAAGCAGTGCAACCGCCATTTGTTCAGTGATAGTAAATCAAACACCTACAGTTTCTGTAAATAGTGGCACTATTTGTAGCGGAGCTAGTTTTACAATGGCACCTTCTGGTGCTTCTACTTATACTTATAGTAGTGGAAGCGCAGTGGTTTCGCCTTCTGTTTCTACTGATTATACGGTAACAGCAACTAGTGGTTCAGGTTGTTTAAGTAGTGCAGCTGCCATTTGTTCGGTGATAGTAAATCAAACGCCTACAGTTTCTGTAAATAGTGGTACTATTTGTAGCGGAGCTAGTTTTACAATGATACCTTCTGGAGCCACTACTTATACTTATAGTAGTGGTAGTGATGTTATTTCTCCAATAACCAGTACTGTTATAACTGTTACTGGAACAGATGCAAATGGTTGTGAGGATAATATTGGTTCATTTAGTACAATTACTGTAAATGCCTCCCCAGTAGTTGTGGCATCAGTAAATTCGAGTGTTGTTTGTGAAGGAACAAGTGTAGTATTGAATGTTAACGGGGCAGATACGTATTCTTGGTCTACCGGAGCAACATCATCATCAGTAGCGATTACACCAACTACAACTACATTTTATACTGTTACAGGCGTAGATTTAAATAATTGTAGCAACACGCAAACAGTTAGTGTGGTAGTTGATAATACCTGTCAAGATGTTTGGCCTGGAGACGCCAACAGTGATGGCACAGCAGATAATTTAGATGTGTTAGAACTTGGATTACATTACACACAAACTGGCGCTCCAAGAGCAAGTATAAGTAATACTTGGCAAGCTTACTTCGCAAATAATTGGGCAGGAACTATTACAAATGGAAAAAATTTAAATCATAGTGATTGCAATGGAGATGGAACGATTAATGATGATGATACTTTAGCTATTTTCACTAATTACGGTTTAATCCATGCATTTAAACCAAGTAATCAGATGATTACAATTCCTGAGTTAAGTATTGTTCCTGATCAGCAAAATGTTATAAAAGGAACATGGGGAAGTTCTTCTATATATTTAGGTGAGGTGTTAGTTCCTGTAAATAATATAAATGGAATTGCATTTACAATCAATTTTGATAATACCTTAATCGAACCAAATTCAATATGGATAGAGTATCCGGTTTCATTTATTAATGCAGCGAATCAAAATTTACATTTTAGAAAATTAGATTTTGGGAATAATAATTTATTTACTGCAACTACACATACTATAAATAATAACGTCAATGGAAACGGATTAGTTGGCATTTTGCATTATAAAATTCTTTCAAGTTTAGCAACGGACGAGGTTTTAAACATAAGTTTAATTGAGGGGTATAAGTCTGAAATTTCTGGCTTAATCACTCCATTGTCAGTAGGTACAGGATCATTAATGGCAATTGGAGGAAGTGTTGGTTTACAAGAATTAAACGGAAACTTGATTTCAGTTAGCCCAAATCCAACCAATGGTTCATTAACTATTCATTCAAAAACAGAATTACAAAAAATAGAAGTTGTTGCTATTACAGGTCAAGTGTTGTTAAGTGAAGTTCCAACTAACGTTTCACATACTTTGCACTTAGATAACTTTGCTAATGGAATTTACTTTATAAATCTTTATCAAAACAATCGTATTGTCAAGAGAGAGAAAGTCGTGTTGAATAAGTAGATTTTATTTTGTCACATCGAGCGAAGTCGAGATGCTATAATTGTTCTCGCACTTCGACTTCGCTCAGTGTAACAACTCGAATTGACAAACTCACGTCACTTCACCTTCGTTGTATCTCCAAGATTTTCAAACGCTTCAGCTACTTTTTTCACAAGTAAATCATAGCTTTCTTTAGCCGCATTAATTTCCGGTTTCATTAATTCTAATTCATCTACTTGAGAGGTGTAGTCTTTTTCTACTTGTTTCGAATCTCCAGTATTTGTTTTTACTAGCTCAACTATTGATTTGTTTTTTTCAATCATTAATTCTAAACGTGTAATTAATGGATTGATTTTTTGTGAGAGGCTGTTGAACAAACTGTCGTCAGAATTGCTATTCTTTGTTGTGTCGGTAAAGGCAAACGATGACAGCTCCGAACGGTAAGCTACTAAAATCGAATCTTGTTGTTTTAATTCTGTTTGTGTAGCTTCTATCTTTTGAACAAAGGCATCTGTATCATCTGTGCAAGAGGTAATACTAAATGCTAAAACAATAGAAGTGGCGATGATTGCAATTTGATTTTTCATAATATTAAGTTTTATGGTTTAATGATTGATTGCATCAAGCATTATTTTGTAACCCATCATTAACATATATTAAGGATTGATGCTTTTTTGCTTCTCGACTGCGCTCGAAGTGACAGCTCAGCATGACAAAGATAATCTTTGTATTCTTTGCGAAAACACTTCTCGACTTCGCTCGAAGTGACAAAGTAATTACATTTTAATCTTTCGTAATTCTTTAAACGCAGCGCGTTCAATAGCGGCAATGTTATCTAACATATCAGCGCTTTCTAAAAAATCTTTTTGTTCGTTTAAACGTCCTTTAAAAATACGTCCCATATTAATAGCACTCGCACGCCATAAATCTCCTGCTTTGGTAAATTCGTCAGATAAGGTTAATAGTTTTTGATTACCTGTAATGTCGCTAGCTTGTTCTAAAAAAGCAGCGTATAAAAAACGGAAGCCTCCGCCGCCAGTTCCAATCTCTTCTTGCATACGCACAATTTGTCCCATGTATAAGCCTGCTTTACGAGGGCCTAGCTTTTCTCTCCATTTACGAATTTGACGTGCTGTATAGTTAATACCATCTACACCGCAAATGGGTCCTGGTATACTTAACATATCAAATGCCGAACGATGAATGGCTTTATAAATAGCTTTCTGTAAATGTTCTTTAGATACTTGCTTAACGTTTTCTGGATAATATACGTGTCCTTTTGGAGCCAATGGCCCTTTAGCAAAACGCACCTTTAACATATCTTCTTCCGTCAATGTAGTTACAGTTTCCATTACTGGATCACTTACTAAATAATTTCCATTTTCTTTTCCGTAAACTACTAAATTATGGGCGTTAAAATGAAAACGATATTCTGCAGGAAAGTAAGGTAAATTATAAACTCCCACTTGGCATCCAACTGGGTTTCCTAATTGTATTTGTTTGTTTAGATAATCGTATGCTTCTTTTTCGCTGTTAAATTTCCTGCGATTAACTTTTATACCTAATAATTTACTAGCTCTACTAAAAATCCAACCTGGCATACTTCTGTATGAAACAGCTGGGCCTCCGTTAACCATTAAAAAAGGAATGTGGATATAAAATATACCAGAACCTAATCCAAACATTAAGGGTTCAGTCATAAATTCTAAACCATGATGTTTTAAAAGGCCAGTAGCCACACCGTTTTCGCAGTGCGCTGTTTGTATATGATTATATGGTAATATTAATTTATCCATTAAAGTTTTTTAGTTCATCTATACTAATATCAAAGGCTTTGGCGTAGGTTTGTAATCTTGATTCGCTTAATGATTTAAAAACAGAAGGTTTAAAATGTCTTTTAATGGTCCATTGCCAAAACCCTGTATAGCCTGATAATAAAGGCAAATCCATTAATTTTTTTTCCATGAAATAAAACACTGGACTTATTTCACCACTTTTTACTTTAGCTGCTGCTTCGGTTACGCGTTCGTGAATGTCTTCCCAAGCATTATCTAAGGCTTGTTTTTTTACATCCCAACCAATGCTCAAATCAGAAGTGTATTTTCCGTCTTTATCTTTTACGTAACACACTTCACGAGTCACTCCTACTAAAGCAGAAGGGTCTTGAGGTAAATCTTCTTTTTTCATTAGCTTAAATTAGCAAACAGTTAAAAGACTGAACGCGTATGAAAATCTTGCGCTTTCGGGAACCATTAATAAGATTTTTTGTCCGGATTTTAATGTGCCTGAATTCATTAATTCTTCAAGCATAATAAAAATAGAGGCAGAGCCAATATTTCCTGTAGTCACTAAATTAGTATACCATTTTTCTAATGGGATTTCAATTCCTAATCTTACAAACTCATCATACATTTTTTGTTTAAAAAACATAGAAGAGATATGAGGTAAAATGTAATCTATGGTATTGACATCGATGTTTCTTTTGTCTAATATTTCTTTTAAATATTTTGCACCTACAGGAACAATCTCTCTACCTAGTAATTTTGTATCTTGCTTAAAAGAGAAAATAGATTTTTGTAACCACTCTTCAGGTGTAAAATCTCTCCAGCCTTTTGTTGAGCCATCTTCGTTTTTATCAGCACCAACATACATGCATGTTTCTAGTTGATTAGCGAATGAACGCATGTCCAACCATTCTATTTTTAAATTTATAGAATTTGGACGAGGCTTATCTTCTAATAATAAGGCCGCAGCTCCATCAGATAACATCCAACGTAAAAAATCTTTTTCAAAAGCAATGATTGGATTTTGCTCCAGTTCTGCTAAGCGCTCTGTTTCTTTTTCGAAATTAGAGGCAAGCATAAACGAAGATAATTTTTCAGAACCAGTTATAATCGCATTGGTTGTATTGCCAGCTAATATTGAAAGGTATCCAGCTTTTAAGGACTGCATGCTTGCGCAACATGAGCCAGAAGGAGAAATTAATTCTAAGGGAGCACTATCTTTTAATTCTCCATGAACCATCACAGCATGTGACGGCATATGATTATCAGGCGAAGCAGTGCCACACGCTAATAATTGTATATCACTGATTTTAAAATTGTCGTCAGTCAATTTTTCAATAGCTATGGCAGCCATTTGAGCATTTGAATGAGTTGATTTTCCGTTTTTGTCTAAGGCATAGTATCGTGAAGTGATACCATTATTGCGAAGAGTCAATCTTCTACCTTTTGAAGGTACGCCATCAATCATACCTAAATATTCCTCCATTTCTTCGCTAGAAACAGGGTTATTTGGCAAAAATTTGGCCGATTTGGTAATGTAAACTCCTTGCATTGGTTAGTATAGAACAGTTAAATGTATCAATTAATTACGACAAATAAAAATCAAGATTGTTTATTCAGTAATCCCGAAAAATTCGTTGTAGCTAACTTCTTTAGTATCTAGTTTACAAGAAGTTTTTAATACATCTAAAACTTTTTTGCTATATAAACCTTCAAATATTTTTTGTGCTTCTTCTTGTTTACCTAAAATACCATCAACAATTTTAGCTACTTCAGTTTCTTCAGGAACCTGTCCGTAACGAGCAAATTGAGAACGCACGTAGTTACTTGCTTCTTCTTTTGCTTCGTCAATCGTTACTGCAATATTGTTGTTTTTAATAATTTTGTTTTCAATTAATTTCCATTGCATAGATTTAGCGTATGCAGGATATTCAGCTTCTAATTGCTCTTTAGTTAAAGGTTTTTCATTTACTGCTTTTAACCAACGTTTCAAGAAATCATCTGGTAAAGTGATGTTTAATTTTTCAACTAAAGTTTTCTCTACAGTCTCAACAAATTTACGATCTGTATCTTGAGCAAACATTAATGCTAATTCGCCTTTAATTTTGTCTTTAAATTCTTCTAAAGAATTAATAGTTCCAGCGCCGTATAATTTATCAAATAACTCTTGGTTTAACTCAGCATCTTCCATACGGGCAATGTTGCGAACCGTTAATTGTAAGTTCGAATCAAATTTTTCAGCCACTTCTTTGTCAATACCTAAAGAAATTGATTTATCTACTGCTGAATCGTATAATTCGTTAGCATTAATAACAATTTTATCTTCTTTTTTAGCGCCAGTTAATTTAGCTTTAGCTGCTTCGTTTTTCAAACGGTCAATACCAATACTAGTTGATTTAAAAATGCCGCCAGCAACTATATTGTTCTCAGCATCTAATTCAACGATATCGATATATAAAACATCTTTTTCTTCAGCCACTTCTGGATTAGAAGGCTTACCATAGTTGCGTTTTACATCTTTTAAATATTTTTCTACTAACTCGTCATCAATTTTAACGGTGTTGTAAACAAAAGATTGAGAGTTGTCTAATTTGATATCAAAGTTAGGAGTTAAGCCTAGTTCATAGTTAAATGTCCACTCAGTTTGATTGTCGAAGTCAATTTTATTATCTTCTTTAGGCATTGGATTTCCTAAAATCTCGATTTTATTATCGTTGATATAGTTATATAAAGCTTCGTTTAATATTTTATTGATTTCATCTACTAAAATAGATTTACCATGTTGCTTTTTAATTAAACCAACAGGCACTTTACCTGGTCTGAAACCTGGCATAGCCGCTTGTTTTTGTACTTTTTTAATCGCATTATCAACTTTTGTTTCGTAATCAGCTGGAGTTAATGAGATGCTTAATTCTGCAGTTAATGCGTTAATGTCTTTTTTAGATATGTTCATGTCGTTTTTCTTAAGTAAATATAAGGGGTGCAAAAATAATGGATTTTAGCTAAAAATCAACGATTTAACCAAAAAAATACCAAATCTCTGCCAACCCCAAAATTTTAGATGTATCAAGATAGATCATGTCTAAATAATTGAATAACAGACGCTTGTGAAATAACGGAGGTCTCGCCATTGTCCTTGTGATTTCTTTTTAAGAAAAATTGACAGAAACGCTCAACTCTTAATTTTTGAAAACGGTTATTTACAAGGCTTTTGTGAAAAACTAATTAAATCACTCAAATCTTTTGGCAAAGTAATTTAGATATTGCTTTAGATATTTTTACTAATGCATAAACCTTTACATACCCTTTTGTTTTTAGCAATTACTTTTGTATTGCTAGGGCTAATTAGTTTGGTTTTTCCCGAAAAAGGAATTTATGTAACAGATAGTTTATGTGTACGTTATCCTACATTCACCTCTTTATTTTTAGAAAAAAAAGCCGAAAAAACGGATATCTCAAATATTATTGCTTTAGCAGATGCTGAAGCCAAAGCTATTGAAGCTGAATTTGCAGATACATTGTCTTCTAACAAAACAGATACTATTACCTCAAATGCAGTAGCTAAGTTAGTGAAAGTAGATACATCGCTTAAACTGATTACAACGATTCAATACAAAAACGAATCAAAAACAGCCATGACCAATTTTTTTAACTCATTAGCCAATATTGCTAACGAAGAAAAGAGTGTTCGTATTTTACACTATGGCGATTCGCAAATTGAAGGCGATAGAATTAGCGACTATATTCGGTTGAAACTGCAAGGAGAATTTGGCGGTGAAGGACCAGGATTAATTTCGTTTATGCCAGTAGCACCAAGCGTCGTTAATAAAATTTCGTGGAGCGCAGGTTGGGACCGTTATCCTGTTTTTGCTGGGAAAGACAAACGTGTTAAACATAATAATTTTGGAGCATTGGCACACATCACTCGCTTTTATAATTATGCAACAGTTACCGATACCACACAATATAAGTCGGCTTGGGTAAAAGTTGTAACCAGTAAAAATGGAGGACCAAAAGCAGCAGCCTACAAAAAAATAAAATTATTTTATGGTGGAGCCCAAACAAAAACTCATGTGGAGTTGTATGAAAATGGGTCATTAAATACGTCTGATTCATTAGCGGCAGGAGGTAATTTTAATATCAAAGAATTTAATTTAAATCAAGGGGCTTTATTGCAAGAGTTTAAATTTAAAGGCAAGGATAGCCCAGATTTTTATGGTGTTTCATTAGAGGGAAGTAAAGGAGTAATGGTAGATAATTTTGGATTACGCGGAAGCTCAGGAACGTTTTTTAATCAAATTAATTTCGGACAGCTTAAAAGTTTTTACGATTACCTAAATGCAAAATTAATCATCCTTCAATTTGGAGGAAATGCATTACCTTATATTAAAACGAAAGAACAAGCAGATGCCTTTGGAACGTATTTAAGAGCGCAAATTAATATTATTAAAAAACTAGCGCCTCAGGCTTCTATATTAGTTATTGGTCCCGCAGACATGAGTGTAAAGGTTGGAACAGAATACGAAACACATCCTCAAATGGAAGATTTAAGAGACGCGATTAAAAAAGCGGCCTTTGATACAGACTGTGCTTTTTTTGACATGTACAGTTGTATGGGTGGCAGAAACAGTATGCTAACTTGGGTAGAGCAGGGAATTGGCGCAAAAGATTATATTCACTTTAGTTCGGGCGGTGCTCGAAAAATAGCCGTGTTATTGTATTCATCATTGATGAGTGATTACAATAATTTTGTAAAAAACAGACAATAGATTAATGAAAAAAAACAGAACTATACATATAATTTTCACTTGTCTTTTGTCATGTGTACTTTATCTTGTGTCCTATCAAACAAAGGCACAGCAATATCCTTTTATTAATTACGATCAAAGTAAATTACGTTTTGGAAAAGATAGCTCTCAGTTTATGAATTTCTATAAAAAAATTGATGAACTAAGAGAAGGGAAAAGAAAAAAAGTAACAGTCGTTCATTTTGGTGGTTCGCATATTCAAGCTGGTTTTTGGACAGAAGTATTAATGGATGGGTTTCAAGGAATTGGAAATTTCAAAGGAGGAGGAACTTTTATTTTCCCTTTTAAAATAGTAAAAACAAACAGTCCGCATTTTTTTAAATCATTTACAACGGGCAAGTGGATTAGAAAACGTAATGCCTTATCAAAAGAAATGTGCGACAATTTAGGAATGGCTGGAATGGCTGGCATTACTAATGATAGCGCCAATACCTTTGGATTTAGTTTATTAAAAAATAATCATCATCAAAAGTTTAACTCTTTAAGAGTGTACCATAATTTTAACCCAAGCTTCGAATTTTCAATTGCCGATCAAACAGGGTTAAATTTTGTAAGAAATGATTTCAGAAAAAATGGGTACACCGAATTTTTCTTTGAATCTTATATCGACTCAGTGAATTTTAACTTAGTGAGAAAAGATACGATTATTCCTGATTTTATGCTACGTGGCTTTAGTATCGAAAACGACAATCCTGGATTTTATTATGCATCCATTGGGGTTAATGGCGCTAGTACATCATCTTATTTAAGATGCCAAGAATTTGTAAATGAATTAAGTACTATACCGCCTGACTTAGTTATTTTTTCGTTAGGGGTTAATGATACTCATGATGTCAATTTTTCGAAACAAAAATTTATTGAAAATTATGATAGTTTAATTACACTCATCAAAATAGCCTCTCCAAATTGTACATTTTTGTTTACCACCGTAACTGATAATTACATGAATCGAAAAACTTCTAATAAGCGTCCTATCAAAGCACAAGAAGCCATGTTTGAGTTAATGGAAAAACATAACACGGCAGTGTATGATTTATATGCGGTAATGGGTGGATACAAATCAATTTATAAATGGTACAAGGCTGGTTTAGCTGCAAAAGACAAAGTGCATTTTAATGGACGAGGATATAATATATTAGCTACCATGATGTTTGATGCCTTTAATAAAAGTTATTTATATAATAGTAAGGTTAAATAAAAGTGAATGATATAATCACATATTTAAAATCCTGTTTCCTTTATGTAAAAGGACAACCAGTTATTTTTACTCAATTGTATTTTTGGGGATTTTTTGCGGTTGTGTTAGCCATCTATTCATTGATTTACAAAAAGAATACGTTAAGAACCCTTTTTTTATTACTAGTTAGTTTTTTCTTTTATTATAAAACAAGCGGAGTCTTTTTAATTTTACTCATCTTCACCATTATTAGTGATTACAATTGGGGACGACTTATCTTTGAATCTAAATCTGACAAAAAGAAAAAAGTATACTTAACGATTAGCTTACTGCTTAACTTAACTTTGTTGTGTTATTTTAAGTATGCGTATTTCTTTACAGAGAGCGTGAATCAATTAGCGGGCACGGATATTTCTTTCTTTAATCATTTTACACAATTCAGTAATACCTTTTTGGGAACGAATGATCCAGTAGATAAATTAATTTTACCAGTGGGAATTTCATTCTTTACCTTTCAATCTATTTCATACACGATTGATATGTATAGAGGAAAAGTAACGCCTGTAAAATCTATTTTTGATTATGGCTTCTTTGTGTGTTTCTTTCCGCATCTAGTGGCAGGACCAATTGTAAAAGCTAACGAATTCTTATATCAAATCTATCAACCCTATAGCTTAAAACGTAAAGAATTTGGCTACGCCATTTTTTGGATATTAAATGGTTTAGGTAAAAAAATCATGGCAGATTATATTGCCGTCAATTATATCGACCGTATTTTTGACAATCCCAATTACTATTCGGGCGTAGAAACGGTATTTGGTATTTTTGGTTACTCTTTGCAGATTTACGCTGATTTCAGTGGTTATACCGATATTGCTATTGGTATTGCTTTATTATTAGGATACCGATTAAAAACCAATTTCAAATCGCCATACAAAGCGCAAGATGTAAGCGAGTTTTGGAAACGTTGGCATATTTCTTTATCCACTTGGTTAAAGGATTATTTATACATTTCATTAGGCGGAAATAAAAAAGGAACCATTGGTTCATATATCTGTATTGCTTTTTTATCCATCGTATTAGTCATGTTAACTGGTAAAATTTGGTTGCTATTAGTTTTGTTATTGATAGCGATTGTTTTAGTGTTATTAGCTTATTTCTTCCCTAAAGTAAAACAGAGTGTGAATACCAATATTAATTTATTAGTAACGATGTTATTAGGTGGCTTTTGGCACGGTAGTTCATGGTTGTTTATTATTTGGGGCGGTTTAAATGGTTTAGGTTTAGTAGTTCATAAATTATGGCAAAGAATTTCTCCGTTTAAAGATTCTAATTCGTTTGTTGTCAAAGGAATGATGGTGTTTATCACCTTAGCATTTATTAGTTTCACGCGTATCTTTTTTAGAAGCGACAGTTTAGATACCGTTAGTTTAATTTTTGATAGAATTACCAATCACTTTGGAGGTGCACTCACCTTTAATATTATACAAGGGTATGCTTTAGTATTTGCCGTTATGTTAATTGGATACTGTATACATTGGATACCGGAAACTGTGAAAGAAAAATACCGTTTAAAATTTGCTGAATTACCATTGCCAGTGATGAGCATTGTGGCAGTGGTATTTGTGTTTTGTATTTACCAAATGGTAAGTGGCGAGATGCAACCGTTTATTTATTTTCAGTTTTAATTTGAGCTAACCGCAAAGGCGCAAAGTTTTTGCGCAGAGGACGCAGAGATAGGAATAACGTTCTTGTCAGTTCGAGCGTAGTCGAGAACACTTACACAATCTTATAATTCTTATACTCTCCAACTTTCCAGCCAGTTGTTTTTTCAATAAATAATAAGAATTTATCTTTTGTACTTAATTTGATTTGTGATTGATCAAATTTAAAATTCCAATCGGCCGCTTTTACACGGGCTTGAAATACTTGAGGGTGTGTGCCTTTAAATTCTTCTAAACTATCTATTTGTGAGTAATCAAATTCTTCTACCTGAGCAATATTTTTTTTCATCCATTCATCATCGTGCCACATCTTATGAAAATGTTCTTGCTTAGCTTGTTGTGCCTTTGGCGGTTTAACCCAGCCGTAATGATAAATCTCTGCGCTAATTGGTTTCACATTTAGTTTGGAGTTATCTGTTTTTCTAAAGCCTTGCGCGTCTTTATAGGAACGAATAGATGTGTCGTTTTTAATAACACGAATTTCTTTACGGTACCAACGACGCGAATTACCAACGTAATTGTAAGTGCCATAAAAGTGTACATAGTTAAATAATAAACCATCAACCTGTTTGTCGTCTTTGTATTTCGCCATCTCTTCTTTTATAGAAGCTAAATGTTTTTCGTGAACACATTCATCGCTCTGAATATAGAAACACCAATTCACATCTTTACTAATCGCATCAAAGGCTTTGTTTGTTTCCATAGCCAATACTTGGCCACCTTCTCTTAAATGGTCATTCCAAACGGTTTCAATGATTTTGATTTTGGGAGAGTTAATGCTCTTAATCAATTGCAAAGTTTCATCTTCACTATTACCGACTGCCACAATAAACTCATCACAAATAGGCAAAATAGACGTAATAGCTTCTACCACTGGATAGTCGAACTTAATCGCATTTCGTATGATGGTGAAGCCTGCTACTTTCATTTACTGGGGTTAGAACTCAGGATTTTGTCCTACAAAGTTTTGCGGTGTAATGTTTAATAACTCTGCTTTTACTTCTGCACTCACATTTAATCCATTGATGAATGTATGCATCGAATCTTTTGTGATATGTGTATTGGTGCGAGTTAAATCTTTTAATGCTTCGTAAGGTTTTGGATAACCTTCTCTTCGTAAAATAGTTTGAACGGCTTCTGCTACTACAGCCCAGTTATTTTCTAAATCTCTATTAAAAATGTCTTCGTTTAATATTAATTTATCTAAACCTTTTAAAATGCTTTTGTAAGAAATTAAAATATGAGCTACCGGCACGCCTAAGTTTCTTAAAACAGTGCTATCTGTTAAATCTCTTTGTAAACGAGATAAAGGAAGCTTTGCAGATAAATGTTCTAAAATAGCATTCGCCATTCCTAAGTTACCTTCTGCATTTTCAAAATCAATGGGGTTTACTTTATGTGGCATGGCCGATGAACCAATTTCTCCTGCTTTTAATTTTTGCTTAAAGTAATCCATACTCACGTATGTCCAAATATCGCGGCATAAATCTAATAAGATCGTATTGATACGTTTTAAAGCATCGCAGTAAGCAGCAATATTATCGTAGTGTTCAATTTGTGTGGTAAACTGACTTCTACTTAAACCTAAAGTGTTATTCACAAATTCGTTTCCAAATTTAATCCAATCGTTTTTTGGATATGCTACATAGTGTGCATTGAAGTTACCAGTTGCTCCGCCAAACTTAGCTGAGAAAGGAATCGCATTTAACTGATTAATTTGAATTTGTAAACGCTCCACAAACACATAAATTTCTTTACCTAAACGAGTAGGGGAAGCAGGCTGACCGTGAGTACGTGCTAATAAAGAAATGTTTTTCCATTCCTTCGCTAAACCGGTTAATTTATCCGTTACTTGTTTTAAATTTGGTAATACCACTTCATTGTTGGCTTGTTTTAGCGACAATGGAATAGACGTATTATTAATATCTTGAGAGGTTAAACCAAAGTGTACAAACTCTAAATAGTTTTCTAAACCTTGTGCTTTTAATTTTTCTTTAATGAAATACTCCACTGCTTTTACATCGTGGTTTGTTGTTTTTTCAGTTTCTTTAATTACCTCTGCATCCGCAAACGAAAAATTTTGATACACTGCTTTTAAAGCAGTAATTTGATTGTCGTTTAATTTTGGTAATTGAGGTAAACCTTGTTGTGATAACAAGATGAAGTAATCAATTTCTACTTGCACACGGTATCTAATTAATCCGAACTCAGAAAAGTAGGCTGCTAATTCGTTAGTTACTCGACGGTAACGACCATCAACAGGAGATATAGCAGTTAAAGTATTTAATTCCATAATTTTTAAAAATAAAGGGCAAATATAGGGAATTTTGGAGAAAGAGAAGGTAGCTTGTTAAAACTTGACAGGGCTATAAGGTTTACTCAACCACCACAATCTTCTTAAACTCTACTTTCTCTTTTCCAATTAATTTCACAACATACATGCCCTCTGCATAGTTTAATAAATCAACCTTTTGTAAAATGCTTTGAATTTTATTTTCAGAAATTAATCTTCCGTTAATGTCGTAAATTTCATACTTATTAAATGTTGGTTCTGTTTGTGAAATAGTGATACTATTTTTTGTTGGGTTAGGGAAAATTCTCCAGGTATAATCTGAAGAAACAGATTCTTGAATAGAAGTTGGCATGCCATCGTATTTTATTTGTGCTTGTTGAGCGCCTGTAATTAAGTTAGCTAAACTATCACCACCAAGTATGGCAAAGGCTATCGTCACGCTTTGGTTTGGAGCTATTGTAAATGGTCCGCTGCTCATCACATTTAAAACATCTACACCATTTCCTGCAACACCAGCCGCTAAGCGAGGAGTTGATAAGGTTAAATATTTGTCTTTAGAGTCAGAACCATTAGCGTAGTCTATACCGCCATTACCACCGCTCACATGATCGATGGCATAAAAATTTGGAGGAGCGCTTGTCGTTAATAATTTAATGCCACCATATTTTCCACCAGTTGCTGTGTAATAGCTGTAACCCATTTTAGTGGCAGCGTCATAAGCACTTCTGTTTTGTGCAAAAGTTGCTCCATCAATATCCCAATCAGCAAAAATACCAGCGTACATTTTTTTGACAGTATCAGTGGCGTGTGTGTTAGTAATGACATATTCCCAAATTACGAATTGTGTATTTGGAACCGCTGCCCAGGCATACGTATTTTGTTCGATACTTACAGGTAAGGGGTTAAAAGATAAGTTGTCTTGATATTTAGTTTTAGTATCAAAATCCGATTTCATGGATGGTACTTGTAATGCAATACGATTAATAGTCCCAAAATCAGTATCAGATACACCTCCTGGCGTTGCTCCTCTTACACAGTCGGATACTCTAGTGGTATCTGTTCCAACCATGAAGCCTGCTTCGTATAATAAAGCCACATTGTTATATTTAAAGCCTAAGCCTTGCACTTGCGCATCTTGATTGTATCCAATTTTTCCTTTACTAGTAGCGGTTGTACTTACGTCATTCACTTCAATATTGATATAATCAACATTGATATAAAGCGTAAAAAATTGTTTCGCTTGGTAAATTCCATCGCTCATTAAAACTTCAAAATTTAAAGCAGTATTAATTGGTATGGCACCAGTTAATTTAAATGTAAATGGATCTAATGAATTAGTCGTGCTGGCTAATGTATTGATAGCACCTAAAGATGTTGTATTATCAATACTTACAGCATAAGAAGATAAAGGAGTAACAGTTACATTTAGTGCTGATGTAGGACTTAAATAATTGATAAATGTTCCTGCAATAAATAAAGTGTCGCCATTAATAAATGACATGTCGTTATGATCCGTAATTGTTTTATTTGTCATTACCACACTTGGAGTTGCAGGATCTGTTAATGCTCTCAATAAATTAATGCGCCCTGTGCCTAATTTATTTAAGTAAGATGGATTTGCAGCATAAATATTATCGGCAGTTACTTTTAAACGCTCAGCAACTTGCAAACCATTATATGATGGAAAGTGATTTTTTACAATTCCCGCTGCTCCTGCTACTACTGGGGCAGACATGGAAGTTCCAGAGGACGTCATATAAAAACTTCCTGGCCATGTTGAGTTAACGTTGTCGCCAGGCGCACAAACATCCACCATATACCCATAGTTTGAAGAGGCTTGTTTAGTGTCAATGGATGTTGTATTTCCTATTGATAAAACATAATTGTAAGCAGCTGGAAAGAAATCGCCATCTACATTATTATTTCCTGCCGCACAAATTACTAAACTATTTTTGTTGATGGTTGCATAGTCAATAATGTCTTGGCCAAACTGACTAGAGCCACCGCCACCCCAAGAGCAGTTAATAATTTGACAGCCATGATCGGCAGCATATTTAACACCTTCGTAAGCGGCAATTAAGTTGCCATTCGCATCACCAATTTTTACAGGTAAAAATTTACAATTAAACCCAGTTCCTGCGCCTCCTAAATTGTTATCAGCACTAGCGGCCGCTAATCCCGAAACGTGAACTCCATGAGCATTTGCCTGCCATGAAGGATCGCTATCGTTCATGCCCATGTCCCAACCCATATAATTATCTATATAGCTATCTCCATCATTATCAATTCCGTCTGGAACATCTGCGTAATTACGCTTCACATTATTAAATAAATCAGGATGCGTGAAATCAACACCTGTGTCAGTAATTCCAATGACAATGGCAGAATCTCCTTTATTTACATTCCAAGCATTAAAAGCATTAATGGTTTGTAAATGATATTGATCAGTTGGATTTGCTAGTGGATCGTTTGGCGTATAATTTACTTTAGGAATAAAATGTGGTTCGGCATACACTAAAATGTTTGATAGAAGCAGTTTACTAATAGCTTTTTCGATAGATAAATTAGCAGTGTAGTTCAATTCATAGATTAATGATAAATCAGCATAAGCTTGCCCTGCAGAATTTGTAAGTTTTTCAGGGCTTTTATCCAATGGAAATTTTTTATGAAGATTAGTTGCGCCAACAGCATTAGCAAATGCTTGAAAGGAAGGATGATCAATTTTGTTTGCTGAACATACAGATGCAAATGCTGGGCTTACTTTAATGATAATGGTTTTTACCATATAATCATTACCTGAAACACCAGATGGTAATTGATATGTTTTTTGTGCATTAACTTGAATGAATGCAAAAGCATATAATAAAAAAGTAATTATAGTTTTCATGCCATGTTTTTTAGTCTAACAAATAATTTTGATGTTTGTTGTATTTTTCAAGCGTACGAATACCAGAAGAACTAATATGTTCAAATTCTTTATCGCAAAAAATATTAATAATTTTAATATCAGGTTTTAATTCTTGTATGTAACGGTATTGATTTTGTTCGTATTGAAAATCAGTTGAATTTCTTAAACCACGCACTACTGTTACATCATAACCAAATGATTCAATATGATCGGTTAACAAACTGTTGTATGAAGTAATTTGTCTATTAGAAATGGTTTTTGGCACAGGCCAAGTATGAACATCTTTTGCAGGGTTTTTACCAAAAGCGATAATTACTTTATCAAATAATTTTTCGGCTTTTTGCAACACATTGTAATGTCCTTTATGAAATGGACTAAAGCTTCCGGCAAACACACCAATTTTTGGTCGATTAGTTTTCACGTAGTCGTGTAATGCCTTTACGGAAGTTGAGTTTAAATGCTGTTCTAAAAACGCTAAACGTTGTTTTTGATAATCTAAAAAATCGTGATGTTGATATAAAGCAAATTCTTTTCGCTCTAGCTCTAGCAACTCTGCAAATGTGCTATTTGGGTTTATGGAAGAAAATTGTATCATCATTTCTGTTTATTAACCGCAGAGTTCGCGGAGTATTTTCGCAAAGGCCACGGAGTTAAAATATGTATTCTCTTTTTTCTTTGCGCAAATATCTTAGCGTTCTTTGCGGTTAAACTTTCTTTTTTAAATAAAACAATGTACTGCAATTCGTTTTTTGAAAAAGTTTATTGGCTTGTTCTTTTATTCCTTCGGCTGTTACTTTTTGGTAATTCTCAATTTCTAAGTTAATTAAATTAGCATCACCCAATAATTCAGACATAGCTAAGTTAGTTGCCTTATTTAGCACATCCGCTTCGCTATATGTAATTGTTGATTCAACTTTGTTTTTACATTTTTGTAATTCATCAGCAGCTACTAATTCATTTTGCAATTTCGCAATTTCAGCATCAATGCCAGCTTCTGCAGCTTCAATACTTATACCATCATTTACCTTTCCTGAAATCACAAATAAACCTTTGTCAAAATCTCCCATCACATAAGCGTGTATGTCGCTAAATAACTGTTTGTCTTTTATTAAGTTTTTATATAAACGCGATGAATTTCCTCTTGATAAAATGTCCGATAACATATCTACCGTATGATATTCTTGATCATTTCTTGAACACATTCGATATGCTCTATAAATACTGTTAATGGGAATATCGCGTTCAACGGTTAAGCTTCTGTATTCTGTTTGTTGTGGTTCTACTGGTAAATTACGTTTTGGTTTAATGCCAGCGTCAATTGGTTCAAACCATTTTTCTGCTAAGGCTTTAACTTGTGCAACTTCCACGTCGCCCGCAACTACCAATACGGCATTACTTGGATTGTAATGTTCTTTGAAAAATGCTTTCACATCTTCCATAGTCGCATCCTCAATGTGCTTAATTTCTTTGCCAATAGTGGCCCATTTGTAGGGGTGTACCTTATAAATTAAGGGGCGTAATAATAACCACACGTCACCATAAGGTTGGTTTAAGTAACGTTGTTTAAATTCTTCAATAACCACACTGCGTTGAACTTCTAAACTTTTTTTATCAAAAGCTAAGCTTAACATTCTATCACTTTCTAGCCAAAATGCTGTTTCTAAGTTTTCGGATGGAACAGTGCAGTAGTAATTTGTTATATCGTTAGTTGTAAAGGCATTATTTTCTCCGCCTACCAGTTGTAAAGGCTCATCGTAATTTGGGATATTAATACTACCACCAAACATTAAATGTTCAAATAAATGAGCAAATCCTGTTTTATTTTCATCTTCATCACGAGCGCCAACATCATATATAATATTTAAGCAAGCCATAGGCGTGCTTTTGTCTTGATGAACAATGACGGTAAGGTTATTTTTAAGTTTAAATTTTTCGAACTGAATCATATAATTTTGAGAACTAATTTATGTTTAAAGATACTAAAAAGGCTTTAATACTTATAGTCTTGACGAAAAAATAACCACATAGGCACATAGAATACTATTTGTTATAAAGTCCAAGATAGAAAACATGTTTTTTCACATAGTTGAACTATGTAAAAGCGAAGCTTCTTTGCACCCTCTTTTCAAATCAATGAAAACCTATGTGCCTATGTGGTTAAAAAAATCTTACTTTTAATGCTGAATTATGGAACTCTGGGAAAAGATAAAAAAGTTTGAAAGTTTACATATTGTTTTTTGGTTAATAAAAGACAGTTGTTGGATGCTTGAACTAAGATGGCTAGGAATCGTGATGGTTATTCCTACTTTAATTATCGCCGCCATTATAGCTTATATTACTAGAAAAACGGTTGATGTTTACCTAAATTTAGCTATTTTGTTTTGGATTTGTGCGAATAGTTTTTGGATGTATATTGAGTTTTTTACATCTGGAGAATTAAAATATTGGGCATCTATTCCTTTTTCATTAGGTTTTATTTTTGTGGGAATTTATTACTATAGAACCCTTATTTCTAAGACTTCTACTAGTAAATAGAAATTTAGATTTTTCTAGGACAAAACTCGTCTAATTTTTTGTTTCAAAGCCATAAAAACTATTATATTAGACACTTCAATTTTAAATCAATTTTCCTATGGAAACTACACCATATCAATCAACACATAAAATTCGTATTGTAACTGCTGCTGCTTTATTTGATGGACATGATGCTGCTATTAATATTATGCGCCGTATTATTCAGTCAAGTGGAGCAGAGGTAATTCACTTAGGGCACGATAGAAGTGCTCAAGAGGTTGTAAATTGTGCTATTCAAGAAGATGCCAACGCGATTGCTGTTACTAGTTACCAAGGCGGACACGTAGAGTATTTTAAATACATGTACGATTTGTTGAAAGAGCAAGGCTGTGAGCATATTAAATTATTTGGTGGTGGCGGCGGCGTCATTCTTCCAACAGAAATTGAAGAATTACATAATTATGGCATTGCACGTATTTATGCGCCAGATGATGGTCGTTCTTTGGGTTTACAAGGCATGATTAACGATTTGTTGCGTCAGTGTGATTATGCAACTGGCACTAATATTAAAAATGATGTGTCTAAAATTGCGGATAGAGATTACAAATCGATCGCTCGCATTATTTCAGCAGCCGAAAATTTTAACGAAGAAAATATTGGATTATTAAATGAATTAAAAGCGAAAGCTGAAAAATCAGCAACACCTGTGTTAGGAATTACAGGTACTGGTGGTTCAGGTAAATCAAGTTTAGTAGATGAATTAGTACGTCGTTTTTTAATTGATTTTAAAGACAAACAAATTGCTATTATTTCAGTTGATCCATCCAAACGCAAAACCGGCGGTGCTTTACTAGGTGATCGTATTCGTATGAATGCTATTAAAAATGACAGAGTGTATATGCGTTCATTAGCTACTCGTCAAAGTAATTTGGCGTTAAGTAAATATGTGCAGGATGCGGTTAACATTTGTAAGGCAGCTAACTTCGATTTAATAATTTTAGAAACTTCTGGTATTGGCCAATCTGATACAGAAATTATCGAACACTCTAATATGAGCTTGTACGTGATGACTCCTGAATATGGAGCAGCTACGCAGTTAGAGAAAATTGATATGTTGGATTTTGCTGACATTATTGCCTTAAATAAATTTGACAAACGTGGCGCCTTAGATGCGATACGTGATGTCAAAAAACAATACAAACGCAATCACAACTTATGGGAAATTGCGGATGAAGATATTCCTGTGTTTGGAACAATTGCTTCTCAGTTCAATGACCCTGGCATGAATCGTTTATACAAAGCGGTAATGAATAAAATGGTTGAAAAAACTGGCGATAAAAGTTTAGCATCAGAGTTTTTTATTACCGAAGAAATGAGTGAGAAAATTTACATCATTCCTCCTTCAAAAACACGTTATCTATCAGAGATTTCTGAGAACAACCGCAATTACGATAAGCGAGCAAATGCGCAAGCAGAGGTTGCTCAAAAATTATATGGTATTCAAAAAACCATCGAAACGATTTCAGAATCTAAAATGGATGACAAAGATCGTTTGATTAAAGGTTTAGAAGAAGCATTCGAAAAAACAAAATTAGATTTAGACCCTCGTCATTTATTAGTGATTCAAGGTTGGGAAGCAAAGAAAAAATTATATAGCAGTGAGTTTTATGAATTTAAAGTACGTGATAAAGTATTGAAAATTGAAACGCATTATGAATCTTTATCTCATTCAAAAATCCCGAAAATTGCTTCACCAAAATATACGTCTTGGGGCGATATTTTAAAATGGACTTTGCAAGAAAACTTCCCTGGAGATTTTCCTTACACTGCTGGTATTTATCCATTCAAACGCGAGGGCGAAGATCCAACGCGTATGTTTGCCGGTGAAGGTGGACCAGAAAGAACAAACAAACGTTTCCATTATGTAAGCAAAGGATTACCTGCGGCGCGTTTAAGTACAGCCTTTGATAGCGTAACGTTATATGGTAATGACCCAGATCATCGTCCGGATATTTACGGTAAAGTGGGTAACTCAGGTGTAAGCATTTGTTGTTTAGATGATGCTAAGAAATTATATTCTGGTTTTAATTTAGCAGATCCAAAAACATCGGTATCAATGACTATTAATGGGCCAGCGCCAACCTTAGCAGCCTTTTTTATGAATGCCGCGATTGATCAACAATGTGAATTGTACATCAAAGAAAATAAACTTGAAAAAGAAGTAGAAGCAAAAATTGCAGCTATTTATAAAGCAAAAGCAACCGTTCGCCCAACATACCAAGGAGAATTACCAGAGGGTAACAATGGCCTAGGTTTAATGTTATTAGGTGTTACAGGAGATCAAGTGTTGCCTAAAGATGTTTACGAAAAAATTAAAGCAACTACTTTATCGCAAGTGCGTGGTACCGTGCAAGCAGATATTTTAAAAGAAGATCAAGCGCAAAACACCTGTATTTTTAGTACAGAGTTTAGCTTACGTGTCATGGGTGATGTACAACAATACTTCATCGATCAAAAAGTACGTAACTTCTATTCGGTTTCTATTAGTGGTTATCACATTGCAGAAGCTGGCGCAAATCCTATTTCTCAATTAGCCTTTACATTAGCTAACGGATTTACGTTTGTAGAATATTACTTGAGTAGAGGAATGAATATTGATGATTTTGCGCCAAACTTATCATTCTTCTTTAGTAACGGTATCGATCCTGAGTATAGTGTGATAGGTCGTGTGAGTCGTCGTATTTGGGCTAAAGCGATGAAGTTACGATACAATGGAAACGAGAGAAGTCAGATGTTGAAATACCATATTCAAACTTCTGGCCGTTCGTTACATGCACAGGAAATCGACTTTAACGATATTCGTACAACCTTGCAAGCATTATATGCGATTTATGATAATTGTAATTCATTACATACCAATGCGTATGATGAAGCCATTACAACACCAACAGAAGAATCGGTTCGTAGAGCTATGGCAATTCAGTTAATTATTAACCGTGAATTAGGGTTAGCGAAAAATGAAAATCCATTACAAGGTTCTTTCATTATTGAAGAATTAACGGACTTAGTTGAAGAAGCTGTATTAACTGAGTTTGACAGAATATCAGAACGTGGTGGTGTTTTAGGTGCTATGGAAACGATGTATCAACGCGGACAAATACAAGAAGAAAGTTTATACTACGAAACCTTAAAACACACGGGTGAGTATCCAATCATTGGTGTAAATACATTCTTATCAAGTAAAGGAAGTCCAACGGTATTGCCTCGTGAAGTGATTCGTTCAACAACCGAAGAAAAAGAATATCAAATTACCATGTTAGCTGAGTTGCATAAAACACATGCGGATAAACACGATGAAATGGTAAAACGTTTACAAACAGCGGCCATCCAAAACAAAAATATTTTTGCTGAATTAATGGATGCTGCAAAGTTTATGAGCTTAGGTGAAGTGACTAAATGTTTATTTGAAGTAGGCGGACAGTATAGAAGGAATATGTAATTAATAATTTTAAAATTGAAAAGCCCTTTCGTTCTGAAAGGGCTTTTTTTTGTTATATTTATGTGGTGAAAAAGACTATTCCCATTCTATTACTTATTGTTTTTTCTTGCAATTTTTTTGGACAAAATATTGATTCGTTAAATACGGAACTTAAAAAGGCTAAACATGACACAACAAAGGCTTTAATATATTTGAAGCTAAGCGAGGTATGTACATTAAATGAAATCCTTGCTTTTTCGAACTCTGCTATTACTATCTGCAATAAAAATTTAAAAAATCATTTACAAAAAAAATCAAACATTTATTTGTCATATAAAGCAAGAGCTTTAAGTAATATAGGGTTTTTTTATAGTGAAAATGAGAAATTTGAAACCGCCTTAAAATACTATGATAGTTCTAGAGTAATACAAGAAAAAATAAATGATAGAGCAAGTCTTGCAGTTACTTTTAACAATATTGGCTACGTATATGAATTGCAAGGCCTTGTAGAAAAAGCATTGGAGTATTATTTTAAGAGCCTTAAATTACATGAAGAGTTAAATAACAAAAAAGAACTAACGAGTTGTTATAATAATATTGGCAGTCTATTTGATGAATTAGGCGATCCTACAGCAGCCTTAGAATATTATAAAAAGAGCTTAGCTATAAAAGAAATAATAAAAGATAAAAAAGGAATTGCAACCGTTTTAAATAATATTGGACTCGTTTATTATAATCAAAATGATTTAGCAAAAGCTATGGATTTTTATAGCAGAAGTTTATTTATAAATCAAGAAATAAAAAACACTGTTGGGATTTCTATTTCGCTTGACAATATAGGAGGCATTTATCAAAGTAAAGGTGATTTAACTCAGGCCTTAACTTATTTTAATAAAAGTTTGGCTTTACAAGAAATTGATCAAAATTATGATGGACAAATAGTGTCCCATAATTCTATAGGAGAAGTTTATTTTTCAAAAAAGGATTACAATAAGGCTAAAGAACATACTTTAATTGGGCTGAAATATAGCATAGAATATGGATATGTTGATCAAATAAGACTTTCTGCAAATAGATTGTATTCTATTTATATGAAACAAAAGCAATTTGAGAAAGCAATTGAAATGCGTAATCTAGAAATACAAATGCGCGATAGTGTGATCAATGAAAAAACTAAAAAGGCAAGTTTAAAAAGTCAAATAAGATACGAATATGAAAAGAAAGCAATTGAAGATAGCTTAATTGTTGTGGAAGAAAGAAAACTAACAACATTGCAACTTAATCAAGAAAAAACACAACGTTTTGCTTTATACACAGGGTTAGTATTATCATTGATCTTTATAGGATTTGTGTTTAATCGGTTTAAAGTAACCCAAAAACAAAAAAATATAATTGAATTAAAAGAACAAGAAACAAAAAAACAAAATTTAATTATTACTCAACAAAAAGAATTGGTTGAAGAAAAACAAAATGAAATTTCTGATAGTATCAACTATGCCAAACGAATTCAAACATCTTTTTTGGCAAATGAAATGGAGTTTAAAGATCATTTCAAAGACTATTTTATTTTATTTAAACCTAAAGACGTTGTTAGTGGAGATTTTTATTGGGCAACATCAATTGAATCTAAATTATTTATTTGTGTTGCTGATTCTACGGGTCACGGTATTCCGGGAGCTTTTATGAGTTTGTTAAATATTTCCTTATTAAATGAATCCGTTTTGAGTAGAAATTATACGTCAACTATAGACATTTTAAATTTCATCAGAAATATTTTAATTCTTGGATTAAAACCTGATGAAACAGGACAAGGTGGTAATGATGGCATGGATTGTAGTTTAATTATTATTGATTTTAAAACGCTAGAGATGGAGTTTTCAGGAGCTAATAATCCTTTATGGATTATTAGAGAAAATAACATAATTGAATTGAAAGCAGATAAAATGCCCGTGGGCAGATCTCCTAAAGAGACAGTCTCTTTTTCAAGTCAAAAATTTCAGTTACAGAAAAATGATTTACTTTTTGGTTTTTCAGATGGATTCCCCGACCAGTTTGGTGGGCCAAAGGGTAAAAAGTTTAAATACAAACAACTAGAAGAGTTATTAATTTCTATTTCTCATGAATCAATGGAACAGCAGAAGAAAAAACTCGAAGAAGTTTTTGAAAACTGGAAAGGCAATTTGGAGCAAGTAGATGATGTATGTATTATCGGCATCCGCATATAGCGGTTGCCTGATAATACGATCCGCCCACTGGCGTGATGTGTGTTATTGGTGTTAAAATTTAAGTTTTAGAGGCTAAAAATCTTAAAATTCAGTCATTTTTGTGTCTTTTTCATGTTTCGAGATTATATTCCTAATTAATTATTAAAAAAATAATAAATAACATTATTAGTTTTTTTTATTACAAAAAAGAACCTATTTTCATGGAGAGAAAAACCAAATGTATGAGTATTTTAAAACGTAGTATTGTTATTGTAGTTGTTTGTGTATCTAATATATTAATTGCACAAAATGAATATAAACAAATTAATTATAGAGAAATTATTCAAAGTGGCATTAAGCTTCACGATGAAAAAAAATATGACGAAGCAATTGCTGAGTTCAAAAAAATACAACGTAATGATTCTGGATTTGCTTTAGCATCAGTTGAACTCATTAATACTTACATAGCAAATAGTAAGGATTCGTTGGCAGTTGTGTTATGTGACGAGTTATTAAAACATTCAGATCAATATACACCTAATGCTATTTTGTTTAAAGCAAATGCTTTGGATAATTTAAAAAAAATAAAAGAGTCTGAAGAAATTTATCGCTATGGAGCTAAAAAATATCCAGCAAACAATTCGTTTTTATATGAATTAGGTGTTTCAAAATTTCGTCAAGAAAAATATTTCGAAGCCTATGAACTTTTCAAACAATCTATTCAAATTAACCCGATGCATGCAGCAAGTCACTTGCAAATGGGAAGTTTAGCCTTAAAACAAGGAAAGGTTGTGCCAGCAATGTTAGCATTGCAATATTTTTTAGTGTGCGAAAATAGAAGCGCAAGAGCACAAAATATTGTGAATTCTTTAGAATCAATTGCTAGAATGGAATTAGGGGATGATAAGCTAATTGAAATTGAGGAGATAAAATCGGAAAATGATTTTACTGAATTAGAAAGTATTGTAAGATCTAAGATTGCGTTATCTGCTAAGTATAAAGCTAAAACAGATTTAACCTATGATGTAGCAAAACAAATACAATTGGTTTGTGAAAACATTGGCAAGTATAAAGATGTCACAGGTTTTTATAATTCTTTTTACGGTAAATTTTTTAGCGAAGTGTGGAACAGAAAATTCTTTGAACCATATCTGTACAATGCATTTGCTGGAATAAAAAATGATGAAATCAGCAAATGGAATACTAAAAACCAGAAGGAACTTGATGAATATAGAAACTGGGGATATGATTATATGTGTGTTACTTTTGCTTCATATAATGAAAATTTTCAAGGAACAAATAAGGTTGTGCCACACTGGTATAGTCGAAACAAGTTGTTTGGAGCAGGAGAAAAAAACAAACTGGGGAATAATGAAGGGTATTGGAATTACTATTTTGATAATGGAATTAAAAAATCAGAAGGCGCTTTTGTAGATGGCAAAAAAGATGGACCTTGGATTTATTATTTCGAAAACAGTAATATAGAAAGTCAAGTTACCTATAACAAAGGAAAAGAAATTCACTATAAAGAGTTTTTTGAAAACACAAATCCAAGAGCCGATTATCCAATTGCTAATAATTTGATTGATGGAAAAGTTGTTGTGTATTATTCTAATGGAAAAGCATTGTCAGAATACGATTATGTAGCTGGTAAAATATCTGGAACAGAAAATAAATTTTATAAAAACGGCGCTAAGCAGTACAGTATTAAAAATAATGATAAAAAATTAGAAGGAGATTTAATAGAGTATTATGACAACGGGAAGATTAAACAAAAGTGCAAATTTGTAAATGGGAAAAGACAAGGGACTTCTTCGATGTATCATAATAACACAAAAAATAGCATTAAAAATGAAGGTGTTTATCTAGATGGTGAACCAGAGGGTAATTGGAAAATTTATCATCAAAACGGAGCCTTGTCGGAAGAGGGTTTGTATAAAGATGGTAAAATTGAAGGTCTTTGGAAATCATATAATGATAACGGGATCTTAGTTGAAGAAGAAAATTTTTCAAGTGGAAAGTTTGATGGAATCGCAAAATATTATACCAAAGAGGGAAAACTTTGGGAAGAATTAACGTATAAAAAAGGAAAAATTCAGGAGATTAAAAGTTATAAAGAAACTGGAGAATTGCTAGGTTCACATAAATTATCTGGAAAATCTAATGTGTTAAATTTATATTATCCTAATGGTGTAAAACGAAAAGAAGGACTATATAAAAATGGAGAAATGGATGGGCTTTGGAAGTCTTATAATTCATTTGGTGTTTTAACTACTGAAGAAAATTATAATGAAGGAGTTTTAGATGGCTCGTATAAAACTTATTTTACAAATGGAAAAGTAAAGACGGAAACAGTTTATAAAAACGGAGAAGAAAATTCATATTTTAAAATGTATTTCATTAACGGTCAATTAAAACGAGAAGGATATGTTGTTAATGGCAATACCGAAGGCACTTGGAAATATTATTATATAGATGGAACTTTACAATACACGAAATTTTTTAGTGAAGGAGAACAAGACGGATGGACAGAGGCATATGATGTTAAGGGAAAAATTTCGACAGAAGATTATTATAAATTAACCTGTTTAACTAAAGTTATTTACCATGATACTTCAGGTAAAATAAAACAAAATGTTGATTTGCCAGGAGGCAATGGCACCATAGATGAAAAACATTATAACGGTAAACCTCTTTTTCATAAAGAGTTTGAGTTTGATTTTCCTAAAGGAAAATCTTATGTGTATTATCCAGATGGAACTGTAAGCTTTGTTAAGGAGTATGAAAATGGTAAACAAGTTGGAGTGCAAAAAAAATATGATGTATTTGGTAAAATATTTTTAGAAACACCCTATTTTAATGACATGGAAAATGGTAGAAAATTAAGATATCATTATAATGGCAAACTTGCGTCTGAATATGATATCGTTGACAATGAAACAAATGGAACAGGTAAAATATATTACGAAAACGGAAAGGTGTTGAGAACGATTAGTTACAAAATGGGAGTGGCCGATGGCGATTCCCGTGTTTATGATGAATTAGGAGAGTTGATTTATGTGAGAAGATATGATGACGACTTGTTAGTAGGATACACTTATAACAATGTAAAAGGCGAATTAGAAACGTTTAAAAAAATTGAAGCAGGGGATTTTAAAGTGGCTTGTAATTATGCTAACGGAAAAAAGTCGATTGTTGCTAATTACACAAATGGGGATTTAAATGGATCAAGAACAACTTATTGCTCAAACGGAAATGTAGCTGAAACAGAATCGTATTATTATGATTTACAACATGGTGAAACAAAAAGTTTCTTCCCAAATGGAACTCCAAAAACCATAGAAAATTATTATTATGGAGAGGAACACGGGAACTTTAAGTTTTTTTATGAAAATGGAAAATTACGTAAAGAAGAAAATTATTTATACGGTACGCAACATGGTGTAGCTAAATATTATAGCGAAACAGGAGCATTGCTTAAAACAGTTAATTTCTACGATGGAATAGCAATATCTTCAAATTAATGAAAATTGGTTACTATACTTTACTTTGTTTTTTTATACTGTGTTTAAAATTTAATGCACAAGTGTATGATTTAGAACATTTAAATAAATTGTATCCTAACGAGCCTATTGTTTATACTTTAAAAGAAGAAAGTGCAGAAATATTAAACAATAAAGGGGAGTTAGTCGTTACAAAACATGTTAAAGAGCAATATTTGATATTAAATGACAAAGGAAAAAGCTATAGAGTTAAATCTATTTACACAAATTCTTTTGTCGAAATAAAAAATATTAAAGCAACTAATTTAGTTCCTAAAGGAAGTAAATATGAGAAAATTGTTGTAGATGATATTAAAGTCAAAGATTCAAATGATGATGGCACATTTTACAACGACTTAAAAAGCATAATAGTTACTTATCCAAATTCAAGCCCTGGATGTTTAATTGATCTTGAGTATGATGAAGTATATAACGAGCCTCGTTTTTTTGGCTCCTTTTATATTACCGAAGGATATCCAGTTCTTAAATCTACATTTAAAGTAAAATGCGCTAATACTGTTACGTTAAACATAAAAGGGTTTAATGTAAATGATTTAAAAATTACATCTACAGAAAAAGTTACGAAAGGGGATAAAATACAAACTTGGTCAGTTGATTCGGTTTTGCCCATTGTTCGTGAGTCAAATGCCCCAAGCTACAGAGATTTAATGGCATATTATCTCATCAGTATAAAGGACTACAATAAAAACGATGTCTCTACACCTCTGGTGGGATCTGTAGATAATTTATATAAATGGTATTTACAGTTAGTAAAGAATTTAAATAAAACTCCTTCTCCATATATTAAGCACATAACAGATAGCTTGGTGCAAAACTGTAAGACCGATGAAGAAAAATTAAAAAAAATATATTATTGGGTTCAAGACAAAATTGCTTATATCGCTTATGAAGATGGACTTGGCGGATATATACCAAGAGAGTCTGATATTATTTGTAAACGACGTTTTGGAGATTGTAAAGATATGGCGAGTATACTTTCTTCTATGGGAAAGGCAGCTAATTTACCAATATACTTAACGTGGATTGGAACAAGAGATATTCCATATCAATTTACGGAAATGCCTGCGCCAATGGCAGCCAATCACATGATAGCAGCTTATGTTACAAAAGACACTTGTTTTTTTCTGGATGCTACTGGAAAGTTTCAGGATCTAGGAACGCACACTGCTTTTATTCAAGGCAAAGAAGCAATTATTGGCAAGTCAGAATCCGAGTACATAGTAAAAAAAGTTCCTGTTTTGCCAAGCTCTACAAATTATTTGAAAGATAGTATATCAATTAAAATAAAAAATAACAATATAATTGCAGGTACCGGATACTTAAGTGCTAATGGTTATTTTAAAATCACTCTTCAGCAAAAACTAACTGGTAAATCATATACTGAACAGTATGACTACTTAAGTTCTTTTTGCGAAAAAGGGAATAATAAATTTAAATTAGATACATTTATTATAGAGCAAAACGTAAGAGATAAAGAATTTAAAGTGTATTATAAATTTGAATTACGCAGTTATGTAACGGAACTACAAACAGAACTTTTTTTAAATATGAATTTTGATAAAAGCTATATGTCTGAATACAGTATTAAAGACAGAGTTTATCCAATTGAGTTTAATTGCACATTTGATAGGCAAATTATAGTGAATTTAGAAACAGATGAAAAACAAATAGTAAAGTTTGTTCCTCAAAACATAACTTTCAACAAAAGTAATTTTAAGTACACGTCAGGATATGTTTCAGCGAATAACCACATTTTATTTAGAAGCAGCATCAATGTAAATAATCATTATATAGATAAGTCTCAGTTTGAGACATGGAATGAATTTTTGACTGAAATAAATAAAAACAATAACAAATCAATTGCATTGAAGAAATTATGATATAGCTATGTTTGTTCAGTTAAACATAACTGATTGAAAAGGCTACGTCATATGACAATTAAAAAATAATAACATCTACATATGAAATATTCATCATGCCGCAAGGTAAATACAAATGAAAGATGATGAATAAACCATATGACAATTAAAAAACAATAACATCTAAATATGAAAACTGTATTGAAAAAGCTTGTAATTAATGTTTCGATTTTAATAGTATCATTTCTGTCAACAGAAAGTATAGCGCAAAATTATTCTTATAAAACATTTTCTTGGGAAAAACAACCTAAGGTTTATACTCCTTCAGAATCAGAAAAACAATCTGAGTTAGTATTAGTGAAAGAATACACAGTGCTTGAAGGAGCCTATGATAAAGATGGACAAGCTGTGATATTTGAAACACATCATCGCATATATCATGTTAACAATCAAAAAGGAATTGAGCAAGTAAATAAAGTTTATATTTCTACGGATCAGGTAAACGAAGAACTTGATATAAAAGCGAGATGTATCACCGCGGCTAATAAAGTAATTCCTTTTAATTCAGATAACGTAAAGCATGTTGATAATCTTGATAATGCTGGGCCATATACCATATTTTCGATGGATGGAGTAGATGTTGGTTGTGATGTGGAATATTATTACACTAATAAGAGAAGTTTTTTCCCATATGCACTTTATCGTGTAAATAATTCTGTGCCAATTTCTTCTTATGAATTTACCGTAATTAGCCCAAAGAATCTTATTTATGAATCTAAGAGTTACAATGGTTTAAATTCTTTTGTAAAAGATACAACTGATAAAACAAAAAACACCCTTCGTTTAACACAATCTAATATCCAACAGGTTGAGGAAGAAAAATATTCAAGCACAAATGCTAATAAGCCAGCTTTTTGTATTCAATTAGCATATAATACGGATAAGAGTAATGCTAAATTTTATACTTGGGAAACTATAGCTAAGGGTTACTATAATAATTTATTTGTTTCGGATAAAGTAGAGCAAAAAGTGATAGAGAAATTTTTAGAAAAAAATAAAATCACTAAACAAGCAACGCCAGAGGCGAAAATTATTGCATTAGAAAATGTTTTAAAACTTCAATACAATGTAAGTTCATCCAATGGAAATTTGCCAATTAATAAAGCACTTGAAACTAAAAATCTTGACGAAGTTACTGCATTAAAAATGTATATATATGCGTTTAATTTTATGCAAATTCCTGTTGAATTAGTTATTACATCAGATAGAATGAATAAAAAATTTGACGGAAAGTTTCCTTCACAATCTTTTTTAGATGACATTTTATTTTATTTCCCGGAAATTAATAAATACACATCACCGCTTGAAATATTGAGTCGCTTAGATTTTCCAAACCCTAATAATGCTTCTATTGAAGGATTATTTATTAAGGAGATTGTATTAGGTGATGTAGGGATGCCATCTTCAAAGGTTAAGCAAATTTCATCAACAGATTATACTAAATCTTACCATAATTTAGATATTAAAACTAAAATTAATCCATCAACACTGGTTGCAACTTTAGAAGTTGAACAAAATTTAATGGGATATTCAGCTTATTATGTGCAGCCTGTTTATGATTTATTAAATGATGAACAAAAGAAAGACGTTACAAAAAATTATTACACAGTTGACAAACCAGAATCAGTTAAAAATTTAATTATTTCAAATACAGATAAAGAATCAATTTTAACTAAGCCAATGAAAATAAATTACACACAAGAGCTTGGCGATGTTATTGAAAGTGCTGGCGATAAATTTATTTTTAAAGTTGGAGAATTAATTGGGATGCAAAGCGAGCTATATCAAGAAAAGAAAAGGGTTTCGGATGGTGATATCTATTATCCACATCATTTTAAACGCACGTTGGAAATTGAAATTCCTGAAGGGTATAAAATTGACAATGTAGAAGATTTAAAATTAACTAAGACATGTGTCATTAATGGAAAAGAAGTTGCTCAATTTAAAAGTGAGTATAAAATAGAGGGTAAGAAATTAATTGTAACAGCTTACGAAGATTATAGAGTTATAAAATATCCACTTGTAAATTTTGAGGAATTTAAAAGCGTTATAAATGCAGCAGCAGATTTTAATAAAAAATCTTTGGTATTTAGTAAAAATTAATTTTCAAATTGTCCCTTATGAAACGTTTTCTTCTTGTAATTTTAGTTGGCTTTGCTTCTAACGTATTTTCTCAAACAAATTTTGTAAAATATTCCGAAGAGGCATATTATCACTTTCAACAAAATGATTTAATAAGTGCTATTAAAAAATATAGTAAAGCACTTGAATTTAAATCAGAGGCATCTAATGGCTATAAAATAGCAGATATTTATTTAAATAGAGGATTGTGTCGTCAATTGTTACAAAGCTATCAAGGAGCAATAGCAGATTTCGACGAAGCGTTAGCTATTAAGCCAGAATACGTAAAATTATATCAAGCAAAAACTTCTGCTTATATATATTCTAAACAATATCAAGAAGCTTTAAAATGTGCAAATAAGGGTTTAGAAATAAAACCAAATGATGCGGAGTTAATAGGAAAAAAAGCAGAAACATTTAGTAAAATGAAAAAGTACGATGATGCGATATCGACACTAAAACTATTACTAGAAGATAATCCTAGAAATAAGAAAGCAATGAAATACATTGCACATAATTATCAAATGAAAAAAAATTGGGATAGTGCATTAAAGTTTTTTTCAGAAGCAATTATTTCAGATCCATTAGATTACGCATCTTTTTATGATAGAGGGATTGCCTACGCTGAAACAAATGATACAACAAACGCATTAAAAGATATAAAACATGCCATGGAACTTGATTCGTTAGAGAAGTGGGTGGGATATAATAATATCGCTTACTTTATTAAATTAGAGCAAAAGGACTATAAAGGTGCTATACAAATGTTTGATAAGGCCATCTCATTAAACCCTGATTTTCCATACGCATACAGTAATAGAGGTTTTGCTAAATTACAGTTGGGAGATATGAAAGGCGCTTATCAAGACGTTAAAAAATCTTTGTTAATGGATAGTAAAAATTCTTATGCTTATAAAAATTTAGCTCTCATATATTTAAAAGATGGAAAGAAATCAGATGCTTGTTATAACCTTAAAAAGGCCTTAGAATTAGGATACACAGAAGAGTATGATGATGATGCTAAAAATTTGTTGGCAGAAAATTGTAAATAAAATTATTTAATTAAACTAAACATAAAAACTATGAAAAAAATCCTTTACGTTATTATTGGCATTAGTGCCCTTTATTTAATCTTATGTTTATTTGGCCCTTCAAAAATTAAAGTAGAGCGCTCAATCGATATAAAAACTTCATCTATTGAAGATCTTCAACATCATTTAGCCGACTTAAAATTCTTTCATGATAAATGGAGCCCTTGGACAAGAAGAGACCCGGGAATGAAAACAATTTACGCAGGCGTATGTTGTGAGCCAGGCAGTAGTTATAGATGGGAAAGTGAATTGGATAGTGTAGGAAAAGGAACCATGACATTTAATAAATTCACATCAGATAGCGTTTTGATGACCTTAAATTTTGATGGCATGGGAGATAACGAACTATACTATATTACTAAGCCATCTAATAGTGGAAGTATAAATGTTACTTGGGGCGTTATATTTGATATTGGTTTCTTTGGTCGCGTTCCAATGATGTTTATCAATATGGATAAAATGATTGGCCCTGATTATGAAACAGGCTTAGCAAATCTTAAAAAAGAAATAGAATCAAATCCTGTTGAAACAGCTACGAATTATGAAGTAAAAGAATTAAACTGGGGCGCTAAAACATTTTACGGCGTAAAAGATAAATTGTCATTTGAAAAACTTTCTGCATTTTTTGGAACATCTTATGGAAAAATTGGCGAAGCATTGGGAAAAGCAAAAGCGCAACCAATTGGAATGCCAAAAGCTATTTATTTTACATTTGATGAAAAAACCATGGTAACTGATGTAGCAGCTGTAATGGAAGTGACTAATGGGACTAAGTTAGAAGGAGTTGAAAAATTTGAAACACCTGCTGGTAAAGTATTATTAATTGAATATTTTGGGGCTTATGACAAGTCGGCTAATGCCCATTATGCTATGGATGCATACATGAAAGAAAAAGGTTTAACACAGAGTTTTGTTTTAGAAGAATATGCCAATGACCCAATGACAGAAAAAGATACTGCTAAATGGCAAACTAATATTTTTTATTTAGTGAAGTAATTTTAAATACATTTTTTTGTAGCCCTCGCAATTAGTGAGGGCTTTTTTTATTTAAGTTTTAATCTTAACTTAGTGTGATATCATTTATAGTTTATTAAAACATTATTGTACATATTCTTTTTGTTTTTTGTTACTTCTAGTTTTTCTCAAAACTTAGATAGTTTATATAATAGATATAAAAAGCAACACGACTTAAAATTAAAAACAAAAGATCTCTTAATATATGGAGATGCTTTGTTACATCATAATATAGATTCAGCATTTGTTTGCGGTAATATTGCTTTAAAAAACGCAAAACAACTTAAAGACTCACCTATTATAGCTGAGTCTCACATGTTATTAGGCTATGGCTTAGAGTCTAAAGGAAATTATAAAGCGGCTCTTCAGAACTTTATTATAGCGTCTGATTTATTTAAAAGAATTAAAAATAAGCCTAAGCTAGCGCAGTGTTACACTGCCATGGGAATTGTATATTGGTATCAAGGGTTTTCAGATAAAGCCATTGATTATTACAAGAAAAATATTTCAATTTGTTTAGAGATTAAAGATGAAAATGGGATGGCAGCTAGTTATGGAAATATAGCTATCATTTTCGATGAACGTCAAGATTTAGAAAATGCTTTGTTATACTATAATAAAGCATTAGCAATTTTCGAAAAAAATAAAAGAGCTATACAAACTGCCGCATGTTTAGATAATATGTCGTTAATTTATAAACAAAAAAAAGAATTTAAAACAGCTCTAGAGTTTAATTTAAGAAGTTATAATTTAAGAGAACACATAGGAGATACTTTAGGAATGCTTGCAAGTATGGAAAATTTAGGCGGCATATTTATTTCATTAAATAAATACGATGATGCTATTGCAATTAGTGATAGAGTTGTGACTATCGCTTCTAGATTGGGTTCAAAAGAGGATATTAAATTTGCTTATATCAATTTAAAAGAAGCATACGAAGCTAAAAAAGAGTATAAATTAGCCAATATCATTTTAAACAAATTGATGGAGATTAAGGATAGTCTCCGAAATATTGAAAATGCCAATCAAATAGCAGAGTTAGAAACTAAGTTTAAAACAAAAGAAAAAGAAACAGAACTTTCTGAAATTAAATTATTGCAAGAGTTGCGTGAAGTTGAAAATGCTGAAAAGATAAAAAAGAAGAACTATTCAATTATTATTTTAGCGCTTATAGGTTTCTTTATTTTAGTACTTGCTTTTATTTTATTAAAACGCTTTAAAGAAAAAAAGCAAGTTGCCGAAGAATTAAGTGCTAAGAATAGCGCTATAGAAAATCAAAAAACAATAATTGACAAAGCGTATTTAGAATTATCTGAAAAAAATAAAGATATCACAGATAGTATAAAATATGCACAGCGTATTCAAGAAGCGATCTTCCCTTCAGATAGTAATTTTTCAAGTTTGTTACCCCAATCATTTGTTTTTTTTAAACCCAAGGATATTGTAAGTGGCGATTTTTATTGGGTAGAGAAAGGAAATAGTGATTCTCTATACATCGCAGTCGTTGATTGTACTGGTCATGGAGTTCCAGGCGCATTTATGAGTATAGTTGGGTTTAATTTACTTAATAAAGCGATTCATGAAAACAAATGCGACACTCCTGCCGATATTTTACATCAGGTAAACATAGATTTAACTGAAACATTAAAACAAACCATAGAGGGTAGTTCAGTAAAAGATGGAATGGAAATTTCTTTATGTAAATGGAATAAAAAAGAAAATGAATTAATATTTGCTGGGGCAAATACAATAGTTTATCATATAAGTAATAAACAAATTAATACTATTAAAGGTAATAAGCATCCTATTGGTGGTTTTTACGGAGAACAACTGCAGCCATTTCAAAACACAAATATTAATATAAAGCCTAACGATTGCGTGTATTTATTTTCCGACGGTTATGCTGACCAGTTTGGCGGAGAAAAAGGAAAAAAATATAAATACAAACAGCTAGAAGAGTTTTTGTTATCTAATTCCAATAAACCCATCATAGAACAAAGAAAATTGCTAAGCGATGAATTTGAGAACTGGAGAGGTAATTTAGAACAAGTGGATGACGTTTGTGTGATTGGAATTAAATTTTAAAAACTAATAATTCAGTATAGCTTTTTTAATCACATCCATTTCAACTCCACAATACAATTCATAAGCTCCAATTCCTTTGGGTAAAGCAAAACACAAATCATCTCCAATGTTTTTCTTATCGTGAAGAATATATTTTAATAACTGTGTTTCAGTTTCTTTAGTGATTTTAATATTTTTGTAAATAGAAGAAATATATTCTGTTATTTCTTTGTGTTCTTTTGCTGAAATACGTTTTAATGTTTTTGCGATTTCTGCTTCCATAATCATTCCTGAAGCAACAGCTTCACCATGTAAAATATCTTTTTGTTGGTTGATTAAAGAGCTTTCAAGCGCATGGCCAATATTGTGTCCAAAGTTTAATGATTTGCGTAAATTATTTTCGTGTAAATCTTTTTTGACGATGATGTTTTTTAATTGAATGGCTTTTGTGATTACTTTTTCAGAGCTAAGTTCTTTTACTGATTTTAATTTTTTTAATTCTTTCCAAAATTCAGCATCAGTTATTAAAGCAATCTTGATGATTTCCGCATAACCATTTTTAATTTGACGTTCAGATAATGTTTCTAAAAAAACAGGATTTACATATACACCTTTAGGTTCACTCGTTGTTCCAATATGATTTTTAATTCCTTCAAAATCAACACCTGTTTTTCCGCCAACACTTGCATCAACCATGCTCAATAAAGTAGTTGGAATATTAATACAATCAATGCCTCTTTTAAAAGTAGATGCTACAAAACCACCTAAATCACTTATAACGCCGCCACCTAAATTAATGATTAAACTTTTTTTATCGGCACCAGTATCGGTCAGTGCACCCCAAACTTGTATGCAAGTCTCTAATGTTTTTTTATCTTCCCCACTTTCTAATTCAATAATCTCCGCTTCATTTAATAGCGGGGCATGAAATAATAATGTTGGTAAACAAAATTCAAATGTATGTTCATCACAAATAATATAATATTTGCTGTATTTGTTTTTAGCTAAAAAAGCATTGAGTGCATCAAAACTTTTTTCGCCAATATAAATTGAATATGAAGTAGATTTTATAGTTGCCATGTTAAAGCATTTGTTTAATTTGTATTACAGCTTGTTTTGCCTTTGCATTATTTGGATTGCGTTTCAGTATTTTATTTAAATAGGTTTCTGCCAGTTTATAATCTTTTTTATAAGCGTATAAGCCTGCTATATTTAACAATAAAGCTTCATAATCTGGATCAAGAGATAATGCTTTAAAATACAATTGCTCTGCGTCTTTAAAGTTTCCTTGCGCTAATTTTACATATCCTAAATTGGTGAGGGCTGAAACATGTTTTGGATTTTCTTTTAATATGTCATTAAATTCTTTTTCTGCATTTGTCAATAATCCTTTAGCCGCTAATGCTGAGCCATATTTATTTTTAAAATCCAAAACAAAGGGCGCTAAGTCAACTGCTTTTTTATAATAATTAATAGCGCGCTGCAAATCACCTAAATTGTAAAATGCTTCACCAATGCGGTAACTTGTCCAAGCATTTTCGTTAGAGTATGATTTTTTTGTAAGGATAGTATTCAGAATTTTTTGGTCGGTTAGTTTATCAGTATAGGCTGCAATTTTATTAAAATTATTTTTTATAAAATACAATTGCACTAACGGTTCTAAGTTTGCCTTAATATCAGCTTCTGTTTTGTCTTTTAAATAAGTTGACGCGCTATCTAAATAGTATAATTTGTTTTCAAATTTTTCATACTGATTTAAGTAAGCCCTTGCTTTTGTAATTGAGCTAGGATTTTTTTCATTGATGGCATATAAACCAATAAATTCTTTAATACCTTTTTTATCGGCTTTAGTAATTGGCTTTCGAATATAATGATCGTGAACTGTAACATGAGGAATATCTATAGAGCCAGATTTTGGCATGTGGCAATTGACGCAGTTTGATGTAATAGTAATTCCTTTTTTGCTGCAATTTAATTTTGATTTCCCGTTTTCGTTATGACACTTATTACAAGCGTCATTAAATACATTAGGATTTGTTTCTCTCACACTTACATGTGGGTTATGACAAGTCACACAAGTCATCGCGTCTTTGTATGGTTTTAATTTATTTGCTTTGGTGGCTGAGCTTGTCGAAGTCGCCGAAGCAATAAAACAAGCACTTTGCTTTAATCTATCGGCATGGGATGCCATTATAAATTCATCATCGGCATTTTTGTACTTGGGTAAAAACACGGTCATGAAATCACTTAGTTTCATGCCCGGCTTAAAATCATAAAAGGATTTTCCTTCTTTTAAAATAGTGTTGCCTTGTAAGTGGCAACGCTGACAAATATCAAACTGAGCATCAATACTTAACTTTGCTGGATTTACAATACTGTAATCAATATATTTTGATGTGTCAATTCTGCTACCAGTTTGTCTTTGTTCTACATGAATACTTCCCGGCCCATGGCAACGCTCACAATTAATACCTTCAGGGACAGCTGTAAATTTATTTTCAGAACCTAATACAAATTCAGGATAGTTGTTGTGGCAACTCATACACTCTAATCCAATCTTTCTCATAAAACGGCTATTGTGTCCATCTTCAAAACCTGGCGGCAAATCCCATTTCTTTTTTTGAGTATAAAAAGTCATTGGCATTTGATTTAAATATCCATTCACTGATTGTATATGAGAGTTTGTGTGTTGTCCCGAACCCACAATATAATTAACTGTTTCCTGTCGTTTATAAATAGTATCCTTTCCTTTTAAACGGTATTCTAAAAACTGTAAATTATCATTTTGCCAAAAAGCTTTATAATAAAAATCGCCAATCTTATCATAAATCACCGAGTTGTGATAATCTCCTGATGATTTAGTTTTTGAGGCAATATCAAACGATTTGCCCATGCCTGTTTTAATGTAAGTATTGTAAATATCTTGATGGCATAATTTACACGTGTTGATTCCAACATATTTTGCCGAGTCAGAATGATTTAAATACAATAAAGTATCTTTTTTTATTTCTGTTGATGTTGATTTTTCTTCAGGTGTTTCGCACGAAAAAACAACCACACCAACAATAATTGTGAAGCAGAATAATAGATATTTTAAAGAATTTGACAATCTCAATTTATATTCTTCAAAATTAACATAACAATTTGTAATTGCATTAAATCGCGAAAATCATCTTAATAGTCATAAATTAACGCTTATTTAACGATAAAGTGTAGATTTTCAGTAAGATAAAGTTGGTTTCTCACTTAAAAGTCGTACTTTTGCGCCCTTATTAAAATATACCATGTCAGAAATTAGAAACATTGCCATCATTGCCCATGTCGATCACGGGAAAACAACATTAGTAGATAAGATTTTACACCAATGTAATTTATTCAGAGAAAATCAAGCGTCAGGTGAGTTAATCCTTGATAATAACGACTTAGAGCGTGAACGTGGTATTACCATTTTGGCGAAAAACGTTTCTGTAATGTACAAAGGAACAAAAATTAACATCATTGACACACCAGGCCATGCTGACTTTGGTGGAGAAGTTGAACGTACATTAAATATGGCGGATGGTGTAATTTTATTAGTAGATGCTTTTGAAGGACCAATGCCTCAAACCCGTTTTGTAACTCAAAAAGCTATTGCAGCTGGTAAAAAAGCCATAGTTGTTGTAAACAAAGTGGATAAACCAAACTGTCGTCCTGATGAAGTACATGATCAAGTTTTTGACTTGTTCTTTAACTTAGATGCTACTGAAGATCAATTAAACTTCCCTACAGTATTTGGGTCAAGTAAAAATGGTTGGATGGGACCTGATTATAAAACCGCTACTACAGATGTTACCTATTTATTAGATACTATTATTGAAAATATTCCTACAGCTCCTGAGCGTGTTGGAACGTTGCAAATTCAAATTACTTCTTTAGATTATTCTTCTTTCATTGGTCGTATCGCTGTAGGTCGTGTTTTCCGTGGTATTATTAAAGAAAATATGCCGGTTAGCGTTGTTAAACGTGATGGAAGTATTCAAAAATCTCGTATTAAAGAATTATTTGTATTCGAGGGGTTAGGTAAAGTAAAAGTATCTGAAGTTCAAACAGGTGATATTTGCGCATTTACTGGTATTGAAGGTTTTGAAATTGGTGATACAGTTGCTGATTTTGAAGCGCCTGAAGCGATGCCAACTATGAAAATTGATGAGCCAACAATGAGTATGTTGTTTACTATTAACAACTCTCCTTTCTTTGGTAAAGATGGTAAATTTGTTACTTCTCGTCATTTACGTGATCGTTTATATAAAGAGTTAGAGAAAAACTTAGCAATGCGTGTTGAAGAAACATCTTCACCTGATTCTTATTTAGTATTTGGTCGTGGTATTCTTCACTTATCTGTATTAATTGAAACAATGCGTCGTGAGGGGTATGAGTTACAATTAGGTCAGCCACAAGTAATTGTTAAAGAGATTGATGGTCAAAAATGTGAGCCAATTGAGGTGTTAACAGTTGACGTTCCTCAAGAATCAGCTTCTAAAGTAATTGACCTAGTAACTCAACGTAAAGGAAATTTATTAATCATGGAAGCTAAAGGCGATTTAACTCATATTGAGTTTGAAATCCCTTCTCGTGGTATTATTGGTTTACGTAACAACGTATTAACAGCTACAGCTGGTGAGGCTATTATGGCTCACCGTTTCAAGGATTACGAACCTTGGAAAGGCCCAATTCCTAGCCGTATTGCAGGGGTATTAATTTCTAAAGATAAAGGTACTGCAGTTGCTTACTCTATTGATAAATTACAAGATCGTGGTAAGTTTTTCGTTGAAGCAGGAGACGAAATTTACCCAGGTATGGTAATTGGTGAGCACATTCGCCCTGATGATTTAGTAGTAAATATTTGTACTGAAAAGCAATTAACAAACATGCGTGCATCAGGTACTGATGATAAAATGCGTATTGTTCCAAAAATTAACTTCAGTTTAGAAGAGGCAATGGAATACATCCAAGGTGATGAATATGTTGAGATTACTCCAACATTCATCCGTTTACGTAAAATCTATTTAGATGAAAACGAGCGTAAACGTATGGGTAAAACATTAGTTTCTAAATAATATAACCTTACACATAGTTAAAAGGCAAAGTAAAACCGTTGTGTTTTCTTTGCCTTTTTTGCATTATATAATTACTTTCGCATTATGAGCAAGCCTAGTTACGAAGAAATATATATGGAGTTGGCCGAAAAGCTAGCACTACGCTCACATTGCGTGAAAGCTCAAGTTGGAGCGGTTTTAACTAAAGATACACGCATTGTATCGTTAGGTTACAATGGCCCTCCAGCTGGCACGCATAATTGCGATCAAGAATGGCCAGAGCATGGTTGTGCTCGCGATAGCAAAGGAAGTTGCTCTTTAGCACTTCATGCCGAGCAAAATGCCATTTTGTATGCGGTTAAAAATAATACTACTATTGATGGCTCTACATTATATGTTACGTTATCGCCATGTATTGCATGCGCTAGAGTAATTTATACGATGGGAATTAAGCGAGTTTATTACAAAAATAGTTATGCCGAATACAAAAAAATTCCGTCTGATGAAGGTGTTGATTTTTTAAGAAAATTTGGAGTAGAAGTTATTCATTATAAAGGAAAAGGGTAGTTCTCTAAACGTTATATTAAATTCGTAAAATAGTACACCATGTTTTTAAAAATCTTTTTCACATTAGTTACTTTTTCAATTCTTCAAGGTGCTTGTTTGGCGCAAGAAGGCGGCGGGCCTCCTAAAAAAGAACAGTCCATGAAAAGTAAACGTAAGCAGCGTAAAGAAGATAAACGTAAGTGGAAAGAAGAGCGAAGAAATAAACGGGCCGAAGAGAAAAAAATTCGCAATCATCATAAACGAATTCAAACCAAAGAAGTTCGTAAAAGAATGAAACGTAATAAAGGAAAAGCAATTAGAAATAATACGCACCAACGCGAACCATTTTTTCAGCGTCTTTTCCAGAAAAAAAGAGGTAAAGGGTCTAAACAGCCTAAAGAAAAGGTGTCTAAATCTCAGAAAAATTAGACTTATAGCTTCTTTTACTAGGTTTAAAATCTGAGAGTTTTTTGTTTATTTACAAAAATTAACCACTTATTGGCAAAAACCCGCCACTTATCAATTTAGTAGCTCCATTTAACAGAAGGATATTTTGCCACCAAGCTTTATTTGTAATTTCGTGTTAATTCTTGTTAAGTTTTAATACCCTTTAACATAAAAAACTTGGAAAATAACAGCCACATAATCAGAATATTACAAAAAACTAGTAGAAAAATTTGCACTAGTTCCCTTTCATTTATATATTTATCCGCTCGTACAAATCGAACGTAATTAAAAAACTATCAATATGTTAAGAAAAATTTACTTTTCAATCGTAACACTTTTATTAGCTGGTGCCTCTGTAATAGCCCAAAATAATGGCGGAGCCATCAAAGTTTTATTAAAAGACAAGTCAAATGGCGAAGCAATTCCATTTGCTAACGTTGTGGCATACCAAGGCGGAGTTCAGGTAGGTGTTGCAACTACTGATATGGATGGTTACGCAATGATTAAGCCATTATCTCCTGGTAAATATGATGTAAAAGGTGTTTATGTAGGTTATCAAGCTGCTCAGCAGAATGGTGTTATTGTTGGTGAGGCTAAAACGGCCTACGTGACGATTGAGTTATCGAATGGTGAAGGTATCAAATTAGACGAGGTTGTTGTTGTTGATTATCAAGAGCCATTAATTGATGGTGATATGAAATCTGGTGGTACTGTAACTCGTGAAGAGTATCAGAACATGGCTACTAAAAATATTAACTCAGTAGCTGCTACAACGGCTGGTGTATTTCAAGCGGATGAGGGCGGAGCTTTAAATGTACGTGGTGGTCGTTCTTCTTCTACTATTTATTTTGTAGATGGTGTTAAAGTTATTGGTGGTTTAGGTGTTCCTCAGCAAGGTGTAGAACAATTAAACGTTATCACGGGTGGTGTTCCTGCTCAATATGGTGATGCAACTTCAGGTATTATTTCGGTTACAACTCGTGGACCTCAAAGTAAATTTACTGGTGGTATCGAATTAATCTCTTCTCAATTAACAGATAAATACGGTTATAATTCATTAGGTTTCTCATTAGGAGGGCCAATATTACAAAAAAGAGATTCAACTGGTCAAAAGAAGCCAATTATAGGTTTCTTCTTATCTGGTCAAGGTAACTACGAAAAAGATCCTGATCCATCGTATGTTAAATTATGGAAAGTAAAAGATGAAAAATTGACTGAATTAGAAAAAACTCCTTTACGTGTAGTATCAGTAGGAAATGATTTCGTATTCCGTCGTGAACTAGATTATTTAACTAAAGATGACATGGAACAAACGCCAGTTAGACAAAATGTGGCTAATCGTTCTATTCAATTAAACGGTAATATTAAAATTAAAGCGGCAGCAAATACAGATATTCAAATTGGTGGTGCTTTTGATTATGGAAAGGGACATAATTATGATTTTGGTTGGTCATTATTTAACGCTCAAAACAACTCAGAAACAACTAACACAACTTGGAGAACATACGCTCGTATTAACCAAAGATTTGGAACAAATCAAACAGGTGCAGAAAAAGAAAAGTCTCAAGCTTTAATTACTAATGCATTTTTCACATTCTTAGCGAGTTACGAAAAAGCAAAATCTAAAACGCAAGATGACACTCATAAAGACAAAATATTTAATTACGGATATCAAGGTAAATATAATTGGAGTTTTGATACAATTTCTAATTATGAAACAGTGTATGACCAGGTTAATAATAAATTATATTTAGATTATCAAGGTCCAGTTTTCAATCCAGTGACTTATGAAAGAAGTGAATTAAATCCAACAACTGCAAATTATTCTTCTCAAGTATTTGATTTCAGAGGGTCTGAAAAGACAATACAAGATGCACAGGGTGATAATGCCTTTGTGAATGGAGATAGACCGCAAAGTATTAATGGTTTATTTTTACCTACAGGATATCAATCAAATTTATATAGTATTTCAGAAAGCACGCAGTTACGTTTTGCAACTAGCTTCTCTGCAGATTTTAAAAATCACGCTATTTCAGTTGGTGTAGAATATGATCAACGTAATCAAAGTGCTTATACGGTTAGTTCTATTGGACTTTGGGATCGTATGAGACGTTTAACAAACTCTCATTTACAAACTTTAGATACTACTAGAGCCAATACTATCATTATACCTGGAACTGCTTCTACAGGTGGTTTAGAGAAATATTACCATAGATATGTTTATAATCCAGAGGCTCAAAATCAAATTGATAAATCTTTACGTGAATCATTAGGATTAGGTGCTGATAATCAGTATTTCATCAATACAGATGGATTTACTCCAGATGATTTAAGTTTAGATATGTTTAGCGCACAGGATTTAATTCAAAGTGGCCAAGGTCAATTAGTTTTTTATTATGGATATGATTATTTAGGAAATAAAAACAATAATTCTACGAACTTAGATAAGTTCATGAATGATAAAGATAAAAACGGAAACCAAACACTAAATGTAGGTGCTTATAAACCTATTTATGTTGCTGGATATATTCAAGATAAATTTGACTTCAAAGACATTAAATTTAACGTAGGTGTTCGTGTTGATAGATTTGATGCTAACCAAAAAGTATTAAAAGATCAATATTTATTCCATGAAGCTTTCACTGCAGGAGAGAAATCAGAAGGTGTTCCAGAGAACATTAAAGAGGATTATGTGGTTTATGTAGATAATTTATCTAACCAAAACGTTGTTGGTTATAGAAATGGATCTACTTGGTATAATAACGAAGGTAAAGAGGTTACTGACCCTAAGATTTTAGCCGTTGATGGAAAATTAACGCCTTGGTTAAAAGATGCTGATTTCGCTGACAAAAACGCATTTAGTGTAAATGCATTTAAAGATTACAAACCACAAATTAATGTAATGCCTCGTATTGCATTTTCATTCCCAATTTCTGACGTCGCAAATTTCTTCGCTCACTATGATGTTTTAACTCAACGTCCTTCTGATGGATTAATGCGTTTCGATCCAATGGATTATTATTTTATTGGTTCTACATCTAGTAGCCCATTTATTACAAATTCAAACTTAGCGCCTGAAAAAACTATTGATTATGAAATCGGGTATAATCAAGTTTTAAATCAAAAGAAAAATGCGGCTTTAAAAGTAACGGCTTTCTACCGTGAGTTAAGAAATCAAATAACCTTAGTTTCTTTAACTAACGCTTATCCAAAAACTTACCAAACATATGCAAACAAAGATTTTGGAACGGTTAAAGGTTTAAGTGCTGAATTTGATTTACGTAGAACAGGCGGTATCTCTTTAACAGCTAACTATACATTACAATTTGCTGAAGGATCTGGTTCAAATGCTAATTCAGGAGCTAATTTATCTGGTACAGATCAACCAAACTTACGTATTACATTACCTTTAGATTATGACCAAAGACATAATATTACAATTAATTTAGATTATCGTTTTGGAGAAGGAAAAGATTACAAAGGACCTCAATTCAATCGTAAGAAAAAAGATGCTACTCAAACAGTTCAGTTATTACAAAATGTTGGAGCTAACTTAATCTTCCGTATTGGTTCAGGTACACCATATACTCGTGACGTATCTGCTACTCCAATTGGAGGTCGTTCTCAAATTAATGGTTCTGTTAACGGATCTAACAAGCCTTGGCAGTTTAGAACTGACTTCAGACTTGATAAAAACATTGAGTTAACTTGGGGTAAAAAAGATAGCGAAAGCAAAAAAACAGCTAACTTAAATATCTACTTACAAGTTTTAAACTTATTAAACACAAGAAATATTTTAAATGTGTATAACTACACAGGTAATCCAGAGGATGATGGGTATTTAAATTCATCTCAAGGACAAGTGAATATTAACAAAGATCCAACATTAGTTAATTCATTTACTGATCAGTATAATATTTACATTAACAATCCAAATAACTATGCTAGACCTCGTACAATTAGAATTGGGGTATTATTAGATTTTTAATATTTAAAACGAATTTATTATGGAAATTATGACTAAGTTAAACAAACATATTCTAGTAGCAGCTGTAACAATTACAGCGTTATCTGGAACGGCAAGAGAAAAATACGGTAATGTTTTTAGAAATGCTGCCCTTGAGAAGGTGATGACTGGATGTAGCCCTGCTCAATCATCAGCAGAATTATCAGTAAATAATGTTAGAACAATTATTTATTCAGGTTCTGATATGTGGTGGGATTTATTTGGTGGCGGTGGCGCTTGGTATTTGGTTCCAAAAGTAGAAGATCGTTCAAAAGGCGCTTCTTCAAACTTTGCTGGTAACGTATGGTTTGGTGGTTTAGATCTTGGTGGACAATTAAAAATTGCTGCACAAACGTATCGTCAATCTGGTGTTGATTTCTGGACTGGGCCATTAAGTACACTTGACGCTTCTACAACTTCTGATCAATGTCAAAAATATGACAAGATTTACAAAATGACTCGTACCGAAGTTGATAATTTTGTTTTATCTGGAGGGCCTATTACAAACAATATGAAAAACTGGCCAGGTAACGGTGATATTTCTTTAAATCATGATCCTAATTTAGCTCCTTATGTGGATGCAGATGGAAGTGGTACTTATGAGCCTGAGGCAGGAGATTATCCATATTATGACGTATATAATGATGGTTTAAAAGACAATTTAGGTGTTTGTAAAGCACGTGTATTTGGCGATGAAACATTATGGTGGGTTTATAATGATAATGGTAACAACCACGTTTCTACTGGTGGTAAAGCAATTGGCATGGAAATTCGTGCTCAAGCATTTGCTTTCAAAACAACAGATGAAATTAACAACATGACCTTTTATAACTATCAGTTAATTAACCGTTCTTCTTTCCCGTTACTAAATACATACATGACGGTTTGGACGGATGCAGATTTAGGTTATTATTTAGATGATTATATTGGTTGTGACGTAAAAAGAGGTTTAGGTTATATTTATAACGCAACACCTAACGATCCTTCAGTTTCTGGTACAATTGGTTATGGCGCGTACGTTCCTTCTTTAGGATGTGACTTCTTCCAAGGACCTATTAATACAGTTAATACTATTGATGATGACAATGATGGTTTTGTTGATGAAGATGGAGAGCAAATGGGAATGACTAAGTTCTTATATTTCAACAACTCTTTTCCAGGTGTTCCTTTACAAACAACTGATCCTCAAAACGCGGCTCAATATTATCAATACATGACTGGTTTTTGGAGAGATGGAACTCCTTTTACTTGTGGTGGTAATGGTTATGGCGGAAGCATCCCAACAAGTTACGTGTATCCTGCAGATACATATACTGCTGGTGCTTGTGGAGCTACACCTTGGTCTGAAACTAGCACACCAGGTGATAGACGTTTTATGCAATCATCAGGACCTTTCGAATTACAACCAGGAGCAGTAAACTTTATTACAGTTGGTTTACCTTGGGCTAGAACAACTTCAACTGATCCAAAAGCTTCTGTTCCATTATTAAAAATTGCTGATGATAAAGCGCAAGCTTTGTTTGATAATTGTTTCCGTGTATTAAGTGGTCCTGAGGCACCAGATATGACTATTCAAGAAATGGAAAATGAGTTAATTATTTATTTCTCAAACAAACCAAGTTCAAATAACTATTTATATCAATACAAAGAGTTAGATGTATCAATTATTGTTGATCCTACTCATTTCCCTAATGCAGACAATTATTACCATTTTGAAGGATATAAAGTATATCAATTGAAAAATGAGATAATCACTCAAGAAGAATTAATTGACCCTTCTAAAGCTAAATTAGTGTTCAACTGTGATTTAGCAAATGGAGTAACTAGATTAATTAATTATGAGTATGATGCAACAACTGGAGGAGATATTCCAAAAGTAAAAGTTGATCCTACTGATAATAGTGATAAAGGAATTCAAACAACGTTCCATTTTACACAAGATCAATTCTCTTCTTCACAAGATAAAAAAGTAATCAATAATAAAACGTATTATTTCTTTTGTGTTGCTTACGGATATAACCAATATGGTGAATACAAAGAAGACCAACCTTTTACAACAGTAGGTGCTGCTAGTAGCGAAGGTCAAAAACGTCCTTATTTAGAAGGTCGTAAATCTAAAAAAGCATTTGGTATACCTCATAACCCAGCTCCTGAAAAAGGAGGCACTGTTGCTCAATCAGTATACGGATATGGACCAAAAGTTACTCGTGTTGAAGGACAAGGTAATGGAGGTAACTATTTAGATTTAACTGCTCAATCTGAAAACGACATTTTAAATAGTGCAACTGGAAGAGCTGATCGCATTACTTATGAGAATGGACGTGGCCCTATTAAAATTAAAGTAGTTGACCCTTTAAATGTTCCTAATTCTCAATTCTCTTTAGCTTTAATCAATAGAAATTATACTAATAATTTAGATACAGTTAATTCAGATCCTTGTAGAACAAAGAGCTCTCATGTTGGATTATCATATCCTTTATTAAGTAAGGGAAATGCAATTGATGGTTTAGTTAATCAAGACACTGCAACTTGGGTTTTAAAAGATTTAACCACTCAAAAACAATACTATCCTTGTAAATCAATCAAAGTTGGTGAAGAATATTATTTTAGTGATTTAGGTTTATCCGTTACTATTGGAGGTGCTAGAGATATTGCTCATATTGGAAAACCATATAATACATCTACGGATAAAATTATTCAATCTGCAGATATTATTGGGGCTAATATGACATTTGAAAACTCAAGCTTATCATGGTTATCAGGTGTTGGCGATGTTGATGGGTCAGATGCTTATAACTGGATTCGTTCAGGGCGTTATACAGATGAAGAAAACCAAGCATTAAACGATTACGAAACAAATAATGATGGCAATGGTTCAAACCCGATATTTGCAGATGAAAATCAATATTTCGAAAATATCTTAGGCGGTACTTGGGCTCCGTATGCTTTAGTTGCCCCTACTAAAACGTTAAGTCCAAATTTAACGGATGCTGCACCAGGATATCCTAATATGGTATCTTTAACATCTGGTAATTCTGGAAATCACGCTAATTTATTATCTGTTTTCGATTTAAGAACTTTAGCAAGTGTGGATATCGTATTTACAAAAGACAAGAGTAAATGGACACGTTGTCTTGTATTAGAACAATGTGATGAAGCAAATTCTATTCCTTCAAAAGCAGGTAAATTAGAGCCAAAAAGACATAAATCAGTTGATAAACAAGGTATTGCATTAGGACAGTCTGGATGTAATACGGCAGAAGCTTCTATAGATTCTATTCCGGGTCAACCATTTCAATATGGATTATCTTGGTTCCCAGGCTATGCAATTAACTTGGAAACAGGAGAAAGATTAAATATTGCTTTTGGCGAAGATTCTTATCAAATTGATAATAATGGAGATGACATGATGTGGAATCCAACAGATTATGTTGGAAACAAATTCTCTGATCCGTATAAATATTCATTTGGAGGAAGACATTATATTTATGTTTTTGGAAACAATAGAAGTGGAACTAAATATGTAAAAGGAACTTCAGCTTCAGCATTTGTTCCAGCTGAAATAAATGGTAAATTAATAGGTTCTGGAACTTATGCTAATTTTGCTGACTTTGCATTCATGTACAAATGGGCTTATTCAAACTCAATTTCTGCAACAACAGTTAACAAAAATAGTGGTAATGTTGCTTTAGCAAACTTTTGGACGGATGCCATGTGGGTAAATATCCCTGTAACATCTAATGCAAGACATAATTTCAAAAACCCTGCTGATATGCCTTGCGGTGCTCGTGTATCATTAAGAGTTAAGAAAGCGTACAGACCAAATATGTCGGCTCATTCTTTTATTAAACCTTCTACATACACTCAAGCTGGTTATTTAAGTTCAACAAACGCGTTAAATCTTAACTTCTGCCCTAACATTCTTCCTTTATTTCCTGTAAGTGCAGGAGCTAATGCACAAATGGTAATGAGTTATGACACTTTATCAGCGCCAGTTAATAATAACTATAACTTATATACATTTAATACAGCAGATATCTATTCTGAATTAGGAAATGCTGATCAACATAAGTCTGCTTTAGATTTAATTAATGTTGTTCCTAATCCATATTATGCATATTCATCATATGAAAATGGAAGAATTGATAATAGAGTTAGAATAACAAATTTACCGAATAAGTGTAAAATTAAAATCTTTACTTTAAATGGTACTTTGGTTAGAACTTTTGATAGAGATGTAAGTGGTCAGGAAGATATTTACGGTACTGAAACAGGCTCTGATTATGTTCGTGCAAAACGTTTATCTTACCAAGATTGGGATTTGAAAAACCAAAGTGGGATCTCGGTTGCTAGTGGATTATACATCATTCATGTGGATGTTCCAGAGGTTGGAGAAAAAATATTGAAATGGTTTGGTGTTATGAGACCGTTAGATTTACAAAGTTACTAGTTGTTAAATACTATATAAAATAAGAATATGAAATCATTTTTAAATAGATCATTGGGAGTTGTTTTAACAGGTAGCTTTTTAGCTACAAGTTTCCAAGCAAATGCAGGTAATCCTGAGCGTGCGGGGCAAGCTGGAGCGTCTCAATTGTTAATTAATCCTTACGCTCGTTCAGCAGGTTGGGCGGGAGCTAATGGTGCTCGTTCTAAAGGATTAGAATCCCAATATACAAATGTTGCAGGTATTGCAGGCACTAAGAAAACTGAATTAATGTTCATGCATTCTCAGTGGTTAAAAGGAACTGGGATTAATATTAATGCATTTGGATTTACTCAAAAAATAGGTGAGACTGGCGCTATTGGTTTAGGGATTATGTCCATCAATGCTGGTAAAATTGAGAGAACTACCGAAGATCAACCTGAAGGTGGTTTAGGAACGTTTACCCCACGTTTTACAAACATTGCATTATCGTATGCTAAAGGTTTCTCTGATAATATCTCAGGCGGTATTACTTTAAGAGTTATTTCTGAAGGTATTGATAACGTTAAGGCTCAAGGAGTTTCTATTGATGCAGGTGTTCAATATCATACAGGTAAATACGACCAAGTGCATTTAGGTGTTGCTTTAAAAAATGTTGGGCCTAAAATGCAGTATAAAGGAGATGGTTTATCTTCTCAAAAAACTGTGACTAATGCGTATGGTAATACATATGATTTAACTGTTAATAATAAATCTAACGCATTTGAATTACCAGCTTTGTTAAATATTTCTGGAGCTTATGATATTTATTTATTAAAAGATTCAACAGGAAGATCAAAAGCACACCGTGTAACTGTTGCAGGTAATTTCACTTCTAATTCATTTACTAAAGATAATTTCTTATTTGGTTTAGAATACGGATGGAAAGATATCGTTATGGTTCGTGCTGGTTTAGCTACTGAAAAAGGAATTTTTCAAGGAGAAGGAAATCGTACTACCGCTTTTACAGGACCTTCTTGTGGAGCAACTATTGAGATTCCATTTGGTGAAAAGAAGTCTACTATTGGAATTGATTATTCATACCGTTTTACAAACCCATTTGGTGGTGTTCACTCTTTTGGAGCTAGAATAAATTTATAATTAGTATATTTGTTTAACGAATTTTTAAAAGAGTCCCGAATTTATTCGGGATTCTTTTATTTTAAAAACACACATAAAATGGCTACAGTTGCATATTATACAGAAGAAGGTTTACAGAAACTAAAAGATGAATTACAACAATTAAGAACAGTTGAACGTAAAACAATTATTAAAGCGATTGCAGATGCTAGAGATAAAGGAGATTTATCTGAAAATGCCGAATATGATGCTGCCAAAAATGACCAAGGTTTATTGGAAATTAAAATTGCTAAACTAGAAGAAATTGTTTCTAATGCTCGTATTGTAGATACGTCTAAACTTGATATTACAAAGGTTAGTATTTTAACAACCGTTAAAATAAAGAATTTGAAAAATAACATGGAAATGAAGTATACCATTGTAGCTGAAAATGAGGCAGATTTAAAGGCTGCTAAAATTTCTATTGACTCACCAATAGGTAAAGGATTAGTTGGCAAAAGTGTTGGCGATAAAGTAGATGTAACGGTTCCCGCAGGAGTTATTACATTTGAAATTATTGAAATAAGTATTTAATTCATGCCTAGTGTTTTTTCTAAGATAGTTGCAGGAGAAATACCATGTTACAAAATAGCAGAAAACGATAATTATTTAGCTTTTTTGGACGTTTTTCCGTTAAAAAAAGGCCATGTTTTGGTTATTCCTAAAAAAGAAGTAGATTATATTTTTGACTTAGATAATACAACCTACGAGGGATTAATGGTTTTTGCTAAACATGTTTCAGCGGCTATAAAACAAGCTATGCCATGTAGTAGAGTAGGATTATGTGTTATTGGACTTGAAGTGCCTCACGCCCATATTCATCTAATTCCTATAAATACGACCAATGATATGAATTTCTCTAATGAGAAGCTTCAACTCAGCAAAGATGAATTCGAGGAAGTTGCCAAAGAAATTAGAAAGTACATCTAACCGACTTGTAGAATCCACTCACCTTATTTATCATTTTTTGACGAATTCTCGTCCATAAAAACACTTATATTTGCACCCTAAAATTAAATTCCCATCATGGATAAAAAATCGCTTATTGGTTTAGGATTAATAGCTGCTATATTAATTACATGGCTTGCATTAACAGGACCAAGCAAAGAACAAATTGCTCGTAACAAACAAATTAAAGATTCAGTAGAGTTAGCAACTAAAGCCGCACAGGTTTTAGAAGAGACTAAAGTAGCAGCTAAAAAATTAGCGATAGCTAATGATACAACAACGGCAAAAGTTATTGTATCGGATTCAATTTTACAATTACAAAAAAGTAGTATTTATAAAGATTTTGCTGTTTCAGCAGATGGTAAGTCTGAAATTGTAACCATAGAAAATGAAAACATTAAAGCGTTTATTTCTACTAAGGGAGGTAATGTAGAAAAAGTGATTTTAAAAAACTTCAAACGCTATGGCAAAACAGAACCGTTAATTTTATTTGACAAAGACTCTACTCATCAATATATTCAGTTTGAAGCGTATGCAAATAACATGCGTTTCACTACAGATAGTTTTTATTTCAAATCATCTTCTGTAAACGAAGTGGCTAATGGAAATGATTCAAAATCTATTATTTTAAAATTAGAAACATCAAATCCTGAAAGTTATATTGAGTATATCTATACATTAAAAGGAAATGATTACATGCTAGACTACGATGTGAATTTTGTGGGGATGCAAAATATTATTTCAACTAAAAGTAATAAGTTAACGATGCATTGGGCACAAGCTTTGCCTTCTCAAGAAAAACATATTACTAAGGAAAGAGAAGCTGCTACGGCATATTATAAGCAAACCAAAGAAGGTGTTGATTATATTAATGCTAGAAAGATGGAAGAGAAATTGTTGAATGAAGATAATATCAAGTGGGTGTGTTTTAAGCAACATTTTTTTAACTCAACTTTAATAGCTGATGGAGAATTTTTGAAAGAAGGAAGTTTGGTTAAAACTTTTGAAAATCCAAACTCTAAAGATTTTGTGAAAACAATTACAGCTGAATTATCAATTCCTTATAAGCATTCTTCATCTGAAAAATTTGGAATGGCATTTTATTTTGGACCAACTCAATACAATACATTAAAAGCATACGACATGGATTTAGAGGAAATGATTCCTTTGGGCTGGAGTGTGTTTAGCTACATTAATAAGTGGATGATTATTCCATTATTTAGTTTGTTATCAGGATTAAACAGTGGTATTATTATTTTAATATTAACCTTAATCTTAAAAACATTATTATTTCCAATTGCTTATAAAACATATATGAGCAGCGCTAAAATGCGTGTATTGAAACCAGAAATTGATGAGTTAAATGCCAAGTTTGAAAAGGCTGACGACCCAATGAAAAAACAACAAGAAACAATGGCTTTATACAGAAGAGCAGGGGCTAACCCACTTTCTGGATGTTTGCCTATGTTGCTTCAATTCCCGATTTTAATTGCCTTATTTGGATTCTTCCCAGCCGCTATTGAATTAAGACAAAAAGGATTTTTATGGACAGATGATTTATCTACTTACGATTCGGTTTATAATTTCGGATTTGAAGTATGGGGCTTTGGTGATCACGTAAGCATGTTTGCTATTTTAATGTTTGTGTCAACTATTATTTATACATGGATGAATCAAGCTATGTTGCAGCCGCAACAAGCTCAAATGCCAGGAATGAAATATATGATGTATTTAATGCCAGTTATTTTCTTAGCTGTTATGAATAGTTATGCGGCTGGTTTAAGTTGGTATTATTTTTTAGCAAACGTTATCACATTCCTGCAAACTTGGGCGATGAAAAAATTGATTGATGATGGAAAGATTAGGGAAAAACTTTTAGCCAATATGCAAAAGCCAGAAAAAAAATCAAGTTTTCAAACTAAGTTAGAAGAGATGGCAAAACAAAAACAACAATTGCCAAACAAAAAGAAATAAAATA
>Ga0066412_1000038_pt1 | contig 77811 bp, 60 predicted proteins | sample LakWasMet16_LOW5_2_FD_59499 | JGI IMG/M metagenome (GOLD analysis project Ga0066412, IMG submission 59499) | Freshwater sediment methanotrophic microbial communities from Lake Washington under simulated oxygen tension - Sediment Metagenome 16_LOW5 | ecosystem: Environmental > Aquatic >... | reverse complement strand
CCTTTTACTTCACTTTCGCTAGCTGTGATGCTTTCGATGTTAATATGTCTTCTTGTAAATATGATGGTTATTCTATTTAATAAACCGATTTTATCTTCTGTAAAAACAGATAATGTGTATGTATTTTCCATGATGTTATTCTAATATTATTTCTGAAACACTTGCTCCTGTAGTTATCATAGGAAAAACATTCTCTTCGTTTTCTACAACTACTTCCAACAAGTAAGCCTCTTTTGATTCATACATTTCCTTTAATGCCTCTTTTAAATCTCTTCTTTCTGTTACTTTTTTTCCCTTAATATTATACCCATTGGCAATGGCCACAAAATTTGGATTTTTCATTTCTGTAAATGAATAGCGTCTGTCAAAAAACAACTGTTGCCATTGACGAACCATTCCTAAGAAATTATTATTCAATACTAAAATTTTCACAGGAATGTTACTTTGCATGATGGTTCCTAATTCTTGTATCGTCATCTGAAAACCACCATCACCCAAAACTGCCACTACTTCTTTACTTGGTTGAGCAACTTTAGCGCCAACTGCTGCTGGTAATCCAAAGCCCATAGTTCCTAGTCCACCGGAAGTGACATTATGATTTGGCTGATTAAATTTATAGTAACGAGAGGTGATCATTTGATGTTGCCCAACATCCGTTACAACTATAGCATTTCCTTCACTTAATTGATGAAATTGATGTATCACCTCTGCCATTCTCAATTTTTCAGTAGTAGGATTAACGGCATTTTTTACAACCTTTTCAAATTCTACTGTTGTACAATCAGTAAATTTTTGTAACCACTCACCATGTTTTTGTGATTTTATTTTTGGTAATAATAATTCTAAAGCTTCTTTAGCATCACCCAATACCGCTACATCAGCATGTATAATTTTATTCACTTCAGAAGGATCAATTTCGAAATGAACCACCTTAGCTTGTTTCGCATATTTCGCTACATTACCTGTTACCCGATCATCAAAACGCATTCCCACGGCTATTAAGACATCGCACTCATTCGTCAATAAATTTGGACCATAATTTCCATGCATTCCCAAATAACCAACATACAATGGATGCTTAGGGGGGAATGCTCCTAGGCCTAATAGCGTTGAAGCTACTGGTATACTTGCTTTTTCTGCTAAGTCTAACAATTGTTTTTCTGCTCCAGATAATAATACACCATGACCACATAGTATATAAGGTCGCTGAGCATTATTGATTAATTCAGCTGCTTTAGAAACTTCCTCCTCATTTACTTTAGGACATGGAAAATAACTTCGGATGCTTTCACATTTTTCATAAACATATTTTGTTTTCCCGAACTGTGCATCTTTTGTGATATCAACTAATACAGGGCCTGGGCGACCAGATGTTGCTATGTAAAAAGCTTTAGCTATAGCAGGCGCTATAGCTTCAGCCTTCGTCACTTGGATATTCCATTTCGTAACTGGCATAGATATACCAACCACATCAGTTTCCTGAAAAGCATCTGTTCCTAATAAATGAGAATGTACTTGACCAGTGATGCAAACTAAAGGCGTTGAATCAATTTGAGCATCGGCTATACCCGTTATTAAATTAGTGGCGCCTGGTCCTGATGTTGCAAATACAACACCTGGTTTTCCAGATACTCTTGAATAACCTTGTGCTGCATGCGTAGCGCCTTGCTCATGACGAACCAAATAATGATTTAATTGATCCATATAATCGTATAGCGCATCATACACGGGCATGATGGCGCCACCTGGATAACCAAATACATCAGTTACCTGAGCATCTAACAATGATAATATCACTGCTTCTGCTCCCGTTACTTCTGTTTGATATTTATTATGTTTTTTCATTTTATAATTATAAATCCGTTAAACAACCTGTACTCGCAGAACTTACTTGTTTGGCATATTTATATAACACACCAAATTTTACTTTCAATTCAGGTTGTTGCCATTGTTTTTTTCTTTCTGCTAATTCTTCGTTTGATAATTGAACATCGATTTTATTATTCACTGCATCAATCGTAATCACATCCCCATCTTTTACCAAGGCTATTGGTCCTCCATCAAATGCTTCTTGACTTACATGTCCAACCACAAATCCATGAGTGCCTCCTGAAAAACGACCATCTGTAATTAAGGCTACACTGTTCCCTAAACCTGCTCCTATTAAAGCAGATGTAGGTTTTAACATTTCTGGCATGCCTGGTCCACCTTTTGGACCTTCATTTCTAATGACTAATACTTGGCCTGCTTTTACTTTTCCTTCGCGTATTCCTTTGATGCATTCAAACTCATTTTCAAAAACAATAGCGGGTCCTGTAAATGATTCTCCTTCTTTGCCTGTTATTTTTGCAACAGAACCTTCAGGGGCTAAATTGCCATATAATATTCTTAAATGTCCGTTTGCTTTTACGGGATTACTTACTGGCAATATTACATCTTGTCCTTCAGGCAAGGCATTTACTTCATCCAAATTTTCTTTGATAGTCTTTCCAGTTACTGTTAAGCAATCTCCATGTAACAATCCTTGTTGCAATAAATATTTCATTACTGCAGGCACGCCTCCAACTGCAAATACATCTTCCATTAAATATTTACCACTTGGCTTTAAATCAGCTAATACAGGCGTTTTTGCATTTACACGTGTTACATCTTCTAAAGTAAAATCAACATTAGCAGTTTTAGCCATCGCTAATAAATGTAAGACTGCATTTGTAGAACCACCTAATACAACTACTACCGTTAAAGCATTTTCAAACGCTTTTTTAGATAATATGTCTGAAGGTTTTATGTTTTTTTCTAATAGTACTTTTAAATACTCTCCTGCTTTTAAACATTCTTCTTTTTTATCATCACTTAATGCAGGATTTGAAGAACTATATGGTAAACTTAAACCCATTGCTTCTATGGCAGATGACATGGTGTTTGCCGTGTACATACCACCACAAGCACCAGCCCCAGGACAAGCATTTTTTACAACTCCTTTAAAATCTTCTTCAGATATTTTGCCCGCATATTTTTCTCCTAAAGCCTCAAATGCTGAAACGATATTTAATTTTTTACCCTTATAATTTCCTGAAGCTATGGTCCCTCCATAAACCATAATGGATGGGCGATTTACACGTATCATTGCCATAGTAACACCAGGCATATTTTTATCACAACCTGCTATCGTAATTAAACCATCGTAATAATGAGCTGCCGTAACAGCTTCAACAGAATCAGCAATAATTTCTCGAGACACCAAAGAATAACGCATGCCTTCCGTACCGTTAGTAATTCCGTCACTTATTCCTATGGTGTTAAATTGTAAACCAACCATTCCATTTTTACGCACACCATCTTTTACAAAAGCTGATAATCCGTTCAGGTGCATGTTGCAAGTATTACCTTCATACCAAGTGGATGCTATTCCAACTTGTGGTTTTTTCATATCCTCTTCTGTTAAGCCTATTCCATAAAGCATGGCTTGAGAAGCTGGTTGAGATTCATCTTGAGTAACTGTTTTACTGTAGCGATTTAATTCCATGATTTGTTATTTTATACTAATGAGAAATTACCATATTCGTTGAAAGACACACGACGCGTATATTTTGCCTGAAGTACAGATCCCATCGAATCCTCCCAATTTAATTTAAAAGGGACTTTATCTAAAGACGCTATTCCTGCAACTTCCGCGGCTGTACCAGTAAAAAAGGCACTATCAGCACCTTTTACTTCCTCAGGAGTAAAATATTTTTCTACTAACTTAAATCCCAATTCATGACACAATTCAAACATCGTGGCACGAGTAATTCCTGGCAATATATTTCCCAAAGGAGAAGTATAAAGCACTTCATCTTTTTCAAAAAAGAAATTTGCACCTGGTCCTTCCGCTACATGTCCATTTACATCTAGCAATAAGGCTTCATCAAAACCTTTATTTTTAGCTTCTGTAGTTGCTAATATAGAATTCACGTAATGACCAGTTACTTTAGCTTCCACGTGACAAGACTTAGGATTCGGGCGTTGATAAGAAGATGTCATCACGTCCAATTGTTTATTGCCTAAGTATTTTCCCCATTCCCAAGCACATAACATTACATGCACTTCGTCTGTTGGGGTTAGAGACATATTAGCGCCAGCAAAAATTAAAGGGCGGATATAAGCATTACTTAAATTATTTTTTTCTAATAATTGATACGTTAACTGAGTAAATTCTTCGGGAGTATAATTTACTTTTAAATACATCTTTTCTGCCGAAAACAATAATCGTTCATAATGTTCTTTTGATTTAAATATTCTGGTACCATCTGGTGTCGCATAAGAACGTATGCCTTCAAATACACCACTACCATAGTGCATCACTTGCACATAAGGACTTACCATTAAATCTTTTGCTTTTACCCATTCTCCATTAAAGAAAACTACTGTGTTGTCGTTGTAATACATTGTTTTATTTTTTTATGATTATAAATTATTAGTAAATAAAAAAGCCTTTCTCGTCAGAAAGGCTTAGTTGTTATCATAACAATATCCTTCCCTCTAGGAGAGTGAAATAATAATGTTAATATGTGTTGTGTTATTTTTCATAATTGTAACAGACAGGACAAAAGTATGTTATTGTTATTTAGCTTTATATTAAAAAATAATACTTTTAGTAAGTCTGAATGATTAAATTTTAATGAATTTCAAAACGGTGATCTTCTGGGAAACAGCTATTTTAAAATAATAAATGCCAGGGTTTAGGTTATAGATATCAATATTCAAATTCTGAAAACCTTTTTCATAATGTTTATTTGGTATAGTTTTAACTACTTGCCCTATAGCGTTTGTTATATCAAAAGAAATATCAGAATAGTCATCTAGATTAAAATCAATAAATAAATTCTGATTTCCAGGGTTTGGATATAGAGAGAATTTTAAATCCTGCTCTTTCAAACAATTTGATTCTACTGAAATTATTTTAAAAACAGTAGTCTTTTCATCAAAATCTTGTTGTTTCAATCGATAATAGTTGACACCAATACTAGAGTTAAAGTCATAAAATAAATAGTGTTGTATATTATTTGTTGAAACGGAACCAGGTATTTCGCCAATTTTATCAAAATTAACTCCATCTACAGATCTTTCAATTATAAAGCGTTGATTGTCTTTTTCTGAAGCGGTTTGCCAATTTAACATAATCCCTTTATCATCACAAGAACCTTTAAAATCAATTAAAGTAATTGGTAATACAACAGGAGAGTTGAAACTTCCTGCTTCAATAAATACTCCACTATCATATGCTCCATCATTCGCATCTGTGATTATTAATTTAATATGATAGGTGCTTCCTGCTGTTAATCCTGATTGACTTGCTGTTAAAACCTTTGTATTTCCATTAAATTGAATTCCATATATGGGTCCATTAAACTCAGTTGTTGATGAACCATTAAGCCAAGATGAATTCGCTGCAGTACATTTCGCGGCCGAAGGAGAACCACCATAACTTCCAACAACACCATTGTTTACAGAATTAATAGAAACTTCTGAGCCATTAGATAATCTGGCAATATTTTTCCCATTATTAGTATATCCTTGTCCTCCAGAAATCCCAGGACCACTTAAGATGAATCCAAACTTATCATTATATGAAGAACAATTATAATTGATGGCAGAGCTTCCTGTTTGGTCGTATTCTTCTGAACCAAAAACATATCTGAAAGATATATTCGTATTTGCTGCAACAAAGTCAAATTCAAGAATTGCTGCGTTATAGTAATTGACGGTACCTGCAAGAATATCCAAATCATTAATATATACTGGACAAGTTCCCCCTTGCCTTATTTCGCCATTTGAACATGTAGATGTTAATCCTGAACTCGAAAAATTTGATGCTCCTGGAGCAGTTGTTGTAGGTGTTAAAACAATATCGCTAGTCTTACCAGTACATAAAACAATACCTGAAGTTATTCCTAAATTTGTTGCAACAGATCCAGATGCTGTAAAAGAGCCTGCTTGATAAACTCCGCCAGAATTAAAAACACCTTGAAATGTAATGTTGGAAACTGTTATACCAGTGCCTAAAAGACTGTTAACTAAAGTTGAAGCTGTTGCACCATTAGTAACAACTAATTGAGCAGGCAAAAACTTTATCAATAAAAGAAATAATAATAAATATATAAGTTTCATCAAATTATAGTTGAATTACCTTGTAAAGTTATGTCCATAATTTTTTGTAAAGTTTATTTTTTTTGTTATTTTTAGTAAGTCTGATTATATATGAAAAAAAATAGCAACGCCTTTGTTATCATAAAAAACCTTTCCATGTCGGAAAAGAGATATTTTAAAATCTTTTCGGAACGCCATACTATTGGGGAACAGAATAAGTATGTGGCCTTATTTGATGAATTAGATAAAGCTGAGGAAGAAAATGATACTGAATTAAAAAAGGATTTAAAAAAAGTAGGGATTAATTCTGATTTTATATCCGCTGATAAAAATTACCTATACCAACTAATATTAAGAAGTTTAAATGTTTTCCATGATTCTAAAACTTATAATTTAGAAATTAAACAAACTCTTAGTTCAATTGAAATTTTATTTCACAAAGGTTTATACCATGAATCATTAAAATTAATTGCAAAAGCTGAAGAATTAGCAAAGGAATGCGAGAACTTTCAATTAATGATTGACATCTTAATCTGGAAGAAAAAATGCACTGGATATTCATTAGGATTAAAAAAAGCTGCCGAAGTAAACTTAGAAATAGATAAATACATATTACTACTAAATAACTTTAAACGTATTACTGACTTATATTACAAAAGCAATTTAATACAAGCTGATAATGAAAAGCAATCAAAAGCCGATGTTATAAAGAGCCTTAAATCTATTTTAAGTCAACCTGAGTTAAAATCTGAAAAAAACGCATTATCATTTTCTGCAAAAATTTTCTTCTATTTAATATATGCTAACTATTACTACTCAATTGATGATAAACAAAAAGAATATGATCATCTGCAAAAATTAATAGATATTTTAAATAAATCTAAAACTTATGCTGTAGAAAATCCATTAGATTATGTGTCGATTTATAATCGACTATTATCTATTAAAAAATTCTTTCCGAAATCTACATTTTTTGAGGACATTAAGGTGCTGCAAGAATTTCCAAAAAAAATAAATATTAGAAAAGAGGTTATCTCTGAAAGAGTATTTATTCATGCGAATACTCATGAACTAGAATATTACTTGATTAATAATGACTTTCAAGCAGCCTTAAATAAAATAAAAGAAATAGAAAAAGACATTTCTAAATTAAATATGGATATTGAGCCATACCACATTATCTATTTCTATTATTTACATGCTATAGCCTTAATATATGTGGGACAATTTCATAAAGCTTTAAAATTCGTTAATAAAACTCTCAATGAATTTGAATTTGATGCTAGGCCACAGGTATATCTTCGAATTGAAGTGTTAAATGTTATTATTCACTTTGAATTAAAGAATCACTCACTAGTCTCTTCACTAGCTAAACAGATTTTAAAGAAAAATAAATCAAATACTATTTTAACCTCTTTTGAGGAAAAAATATTGCAGGTATTATACAAAATAGCAAGTGCTAAACATTTAACTACTAAAGAAGAAATAAAATTAATTCAAGGATTAATAAATGATCTTAACGATGCAAAACAGTCAAACCAATTATCTGTTAACATATTAAATGAAAATTATGAAAAATTGCTAACTGCAAAAGTTAAAAAGAAATTAGTATATGAATTATATAAATAATTTTATCTGATTTCAAACTCATCACCATCTAACATCACAGGAAAGACTTTTCTGAAATCTTGTAAATAAGAATATGACAAATGCGTTGTTTCTGCTTTATCCTGATGTGCTACTATTTGACTAATGATTTCTCCTCTTGGATTTATAACAGCTGTATCTCCTGAATGACTAATTCTGTTGCCATCTTCCCCTATTCTATTAACGCCAATAACATACGCTTGATTTTCAATAGCTCTGGCAATTAATAATTGCTTCCATGGATAAGATCGAACTTCGGGCCAATTGGCCACATAAATTAAAACATCATAAGTGTTCTCTTTTCTATTTCTACTCCAAACTGGGAAACGTAAATCATAACATACTAAGGGACAAATTTTCCAGCCTTTATAATTTATGATTAGTTTTTTATTGCCTGCTGTGTAATGCTCGTCCTCATTCCCCATTCTAAACAAATGACGTTTGTCATAATATTCATACGTGCCACCTGGTTTTGTCCAATATAACCGATTGTAAAAATTACCATTTTCTTTTACAGATATGCTTCCAATTACAACACAGTTTTTTTCTTTTGATTTCTGTAACATCCATTGTAATCCTTTGCCGCCATGTTGTTCTGCCAGCTTCTCTGGATTCATTGTGAAACCAGTTGTAAACATTTCAGGTAAAATAATAATATCAGTAGGGTCTTTTATTTCGTTTATCTTCTCATCAAAGTGTTCCATATTTTTCTGAACATCTTCCCAAAACAAATGCGTTTGAATAGTAGTTATAATAATATCTTGCATTTCTTTAATTATTACTATTTATTATATCAGCATTATACAAAAGTGCCGCTTTTCTAATTTGCTTATTTTTAAGTGACTTATAAATTTGAGCGGTTACTAAAGAAAGAAGGCACACGCTTAATCCACTCAAAAAATAAGTTCTAGCTTTTAGTTGCTCTTTTGGGTCATTATAGCGGTGTCGTCTAGCCAAATATATTCCAGCTACAGCAGTTGTAGGAGCAATAATGTTAAAAGCAATTTGACCATTTTTTCTGCTATCTGCCAAAACTAAGGTTTCATTTAACTCATCCGAGTTTGTTTGTGGGTCTTTTTGCATCATTAGTTTAAATGCTGCCTTATGTGAAATATCAGTATTATTTAATGCAATGTGTTTTCCTTCTACTATAAATAATTTTAATGGAGATGTACTTCCTGTAGTTTTTTGTTTTAATTGAAATCGAGACTCTTCTTTCCCATTTTCATATACTATTTTCGAAATTTGCTCATTACTAATCCTCCTGATAATACCATCGGGGTTGTGAAAATTTTTATAAGAAACTGATGCGCTAGAAATTTCTAATACTCTTACTATTAGCGGCGCAGAATTGCTTACAAAAATAGTATCCTGAGCAAATGTAAAAGTCCCTAACTTAAAAAGAAAAAACAAAAATATTAAACATCTACTCATTATAAGCCTTAACAAAATCATGTCTCTTCTTTTTCAAACTCACATGAAAGGCTACTGATGTTGCTACCATCACTACCGCTAAAGAACCGCAAGCTACTGGAGCTATCACAAATTCGCTTCCGGCAGTCCCACCGGTATTAGTATTTATTCTAGTAATGATTCCATAAATTGCTCCCGTTGCAATTGTCAAAGCACCAAAAACAATTCCTACAGTTCTAGTAGCATCTTGTCCATATTTTAAATTCCTGATTGATTTTACAGATTGTAATAACATGGGACGTTTACTTTCATTGGGATGAGAGCTAGCTAAATTAGACATGTAATAATATCTTCTCTTTGTATCTTCGTATGTTATTTTTTCGTTGTGTACTGCTGGTTTATTATCATTTAGCACTGTAAAAGGTTGAGGATCTTGCACAACAGTTTGCGTCTGAGCCACAACCGTCATACTTTCAGTATATCCATTTTTATACACAATTTTATCAATCACATTTTTATCTACTACATACATTGGGCCATCAGGCAATTCAAATTTTTTGTATTGAATTTCTGTTTGAGAAACTTCCTTCACAAAAACCACAATTTTATCCTTTGATTTAAAAAAAATAGTGTCTTGTGATAAAGCAGAAAAGCTTAAAAAAAGACTAAATATAAAAAGCGCATTCAGTTTAAGATTTTTCATATGAGTGATTTGTTTTAAAAATTAATTATTATAAATAGTTGCTATTTCTATTTTCTTTTTTAAACGTTTTTGTTTATTGATATGGGCAATAACAGCGCCAGTAACTCCAATCGACACTCCTCCCGCTAAACCAACCGCAATAGGAGTGGAATCTGCACTGATTATTGATGCCATCATTCCAAAGTATGCCAATCCTACGCCAGCTCCTAAACCAATAAATCCGAACAAATATTGTTTTTTCTTGAAAGATTTCATGTTTGAATACTCTTTCATCATCAATGTCTTTTTCTCTGACTCAGGATAATTATTAATTACTCTTAACAAACGAGACTCACCCATTGGCTTGCCAAAATGCATTAATTTGTTTTTATCAATAATAACTATTTTTTCGAATGAAGTATTTTGATTTGTTGAGTTTGAAGAAGTTGAAATTGTAGCGGATACTACAGTTTGAGGTTTATTTTCAGAGGGTTTAAACGTCTCTACTAATCCATTAGAAAATTTTATACTTTCTATTTCGCTTTTACTCGAAACATATAGAGGCCCCTCTAGATTATCAAATCTTTTATACTTAATGTCATCTACATTAATCTCGGTAACCTTAACTACTTTAATAGTATTGTTTAAAAACCGAATGGTGTCTTGCGAAAAAACTCTATTTATTCCAAGTAGAATAAATAACATAAAAAGTATTGTCTTCATAGATTAAACAGTATATAGTAAATATAATAATTAAATTTTACATATTATCTCGGCTGCTTTTTCTAAAGTTTCTTCTTTTTTTGCAAAACAAAAACGAAGTAACTGTTGTTGTTTCTGGTTGGAGTAAAATACAGATAATGGAATGGAGGCTAAACCTTTCTCTTTCGTTAATTTAATAGCAAAATCAGTATCCTTTTCATCCGTAATATTCTTGTAGTTTAAAAGTTGAAAGTAAGTACCCGTACAAGGCTCCAACTCAAAACGAGAAGTAGTAATTAGTTTTTTAAAATAATCTCTTTTAGTTTGATAAAACTGATGCAGCCCTTTGTATGTTGATTCATCTTTTAAATAATCGGCCAAGGCTAATTGAAATGGATGATTAACACAAAACACTAAAAACTGATGTACTTTTCTAAATTCAATCATTATCTCTTTTGGTGCTGCTACATAGCCAATTTTCCAACCAGTTGCATGAATCGTTTTTCCGAAGGAAGATACAATGATAGATTGTGCTGCAAGACTTTTAAAACGCGCAACACTTTGATGAGGCTTATCATCAAACACCATATGCTCGTATACTTCATCACTAATTAAAATAATATTTTTACCGCTAATTAATTTTTGAAGCTCTAGTAAATCGTTTTCATTTAACGTTGTTCCACTTGGGTTATGGGGCGAATTTATAATTATCATTCGCGTTTTATCAGTAATTGTATTTTTTACAGTATTCCAATTAATTGTAAAATTTGGGTATTCTAATGCAATTGGTTTCACAATTCCTCCATGTACTTCAATAGCGGGAATATAGCAATCATAGGCAGGCTCAAACACAATCACTTCATCTCCTTTATTTATAAAAGCGGCAATGCTAGTGTAAATTCCTTGAGTAGCGCCAGCGGTGATGGTGATTTCTGTTTCCGGGTGATAAGAAGCGCCATAGCAATTTTGCAATACTTCACTAATAGTTTCTCTTAATGGTTGCGCTCCCGCCATGGGCGCATACTGATTGAACCCGGACATCATGTTTTTTTGAGCCAATTCTAGTAATTTAGGACTACATCCAAAATCTGGGAAACCTTGCGATAGGTTAATAGCGTTATATTCTTTGGCTAAACCACTCATTACAGTGAAAATTGTGGTGCCAATATTGGGTAATTTTGAATTTATCTGCATTTTTTTGTAATAATTTAGACTAAGTTGCTAAAAAAATCTTATTTTTGCTACCCGTTCTTGGATTTTCATTAAAAAAATAAAAACCATAAACTAAATGGTCCTGTGGCCGAGTGGTTAGGCTCAGCTCTGCAAAAGCTGCTACTCCAGTTCGAACCTGGACGGGACCTCAAAGAAACCTTCAAGAAATTGGAGGTTTCTTTTTTTAAGACACCTCCTTATTAAATTTCTTTCCATAAGTTAATCGCTTCCATAACCATTCTAGTGGTCCCATTTGAAAAAAGCGAAAGTACACATTGGAATAAGTGATTTGTATTAGCCATACAAAACTCACAAACAATACTAAGCCTTTTGCATCATACTCACCATAATGATTTAAGCCAAATCCAAAAAAGTAAAGTGAACATAATACAGTTTGCATCATGTAATTCGTTAAAGCCATTCTACCCACATTTGCGAATAATGATAAAAATGATTTAAGCCAACTGATTTTACACAACAATAATATAGCTGATGCATAACTAACAGTTAAAACAACTCGTCCTATACCTCCAATATGATTAATACTAAAATTTCTTGTTTCTAAGGCATTAATTAATTCAGATTGTGTGTAAACCATATTTAATACAGATATTCCACATAGTGTAATCCCTAATGGAATACCAACAAGTGCAAAAACTCTATAAATATTCTTGTTTAATTTTTCCTGAAAAAATCCAAATTTAAATAAAGCCATTCCTAATAAAATGGTTGCAAATGATTCCCACATTTCCATAAAAAATTCCTGAGTATGATACGGAATTAAATCTTCGGCATTTTTTGAAAAAATAGTTGGGTAATCGGATTTCATTTTAACTTCTCTATTATAAATACTTTCGGAAACATTATGTATATGACTTTTAGAGAAAGGCAAAAAAGTTCCTAATACTTCTTTAAATTCATCGTATGCCGCTTTGGGGCCTTCATTAATGGGCTTGTGTTCCTGTATCAATTTTTCCACTTTCTTGTATCCAATATATTTTTCTTGGCGTTCTAAAAATGGACTACCACTAAAATATATCACAACAGATAAAATCATTAACGACACCAACAACATGTAACGTGGTTTCATAGTTCGAAAAGCAAATGCAAAAATACCACACATGGCATATTCATATAATACATCTCCACTCCATAATAACAGATAAGCATCCACTAAACCAAACATCAATAACCACATCATTCGCTTAAAATATAAATCAGCTACTTGTATAGAATTATCATTTTTATTTTCGATAAACAGCATCAAGCCCGCACCAAATAAAAGAGTAAATAAGCCTCTCATTTTTCCATCAAATAAAATCATAGCTCCTTTAAATAGAATGCCATTAGTTGTGGCCTCTCCTTTAATAGCGTCATGCCAATACAGAAAAAATTCGTGAGTGGCAAAGCCTGGAATATTCATTAATAAAATGCCTAACACAGCAAATCCACGTATGACATCCATAGATTTAATGCGGTTATTTAATTTAATGGCGGTTAATGCTGACATACTGTTTAGTTTATATTTATGAAACGTCAAGTATCACAAAAGATTGTATTCTTCTGTTTGTTTATTAAATATAAGATTAAAATAACTGAAATGATAATTTTAAGTCTCAGGTAGTATTATCAAAAGCAGTATCAATTATTACTTGTTGGTGATAACACCAACAAGGATAATAAAATCTATTTTATTCGGCAGGGCAAGCGCCTCGTTTTACGGATAAAAACTCTGCCTCGTTTTCTAAAAAATTATTGCAGTAAGATCTTGGGCGAGCATCATAGCCTTTTTGAATTATAAAATAATTTACAAGCATGGCCTCAAAATTTACATCACCATAAAACCATCTGCTTGTATTTTTAAATCTAGGGGATTTCTCTTTCCATTTATTAGTTAATGGATTAAAAAAATAATTGATGCCAGAAAATTCTTGAAATTGAAAAGCATGAATCATTTCATGGGCATAAGTATCATAAAATTTATACCCTTTGTTTAATGTATTAATAAATAAAAATCCATTTGATGCAGTAGAAGCCGAAAGATTTGAGGCGTAGTTTACACGGTCGGCTCTAAAAGTTAAAGTACCCGATTTTAAAGTCGTGGCTCCATCAAATTCTCCATTAACTGCCATAAAAACAACACCGCCAAAAGCAGAAGGCATAAAACGAGGTGTAAAAGCAATTGGACCACTTATTTCAACTTCCATTCTCATAAAACCAATATCGTAATGCCATCTCGACCAAAAATCACGATTAGAAGCAGCATTTTCAACAATAGAATTTCCTGCACTAAATACGGCGCGCGACAACCAACAGTATCCTAATTCTTTTTTTTGTGCAACTAATGCATTTAATTTTTTTCCAGAGTAAGCAATCGCTCCTCCTCCGAGTCCTACCACAAAACCTTTTAGCAACGTCTTATGCCATTTTTGATCTTTCTTTTTATTAATCAATGCTCCAATACCTCCTGTAATACCGCCTATCAAAGTATTGTAAGCAGCAAATTGAGCGTCATTAATTTGTGATTTTGCACTTTGAAAACTTAAAGTTAATACCAGAAAAAAACAGAGTTTCTTTTTGAAGTCGATAACCCATGTTTTTATAGTATTTCTAATTATCATTCTAATAGATGTCTTTTTGATAAAAAAGAACATTCAAAGCTAGTATAAATAAGCTTCTGAAAAATTTAAAAGTTATAACCACAGTTGGCGTTATAGTAATAGAATAATAAATGTTACTTGTTGATGATAAAACCAACAAGGGCAAGAATTAAAGCCAAGGCATAATTAAACTCTCACGCCAATTACACACACATCATCGGTTTGCTCGTGAAATGATTTCCAAATTTCAAACTCATTATTTAAAATTTCTTTTTGCTTTTCCATTGTTTGTGCCGAGACAGAAATTAATAATTCTTTAAATTGAGAGTGCTTAAATTTCTTGCCCTTTGGTCCACCAAATTGATCTGAAAACCCATCTGTAAATAAAAAAATCAAATCATCTTCCCCTAATTTCATCGTGTGATTTGTAAATGGTTTCATGTTTTCATGATACCCAATTGGCTGCTTGTTTCCTTTTATTTCTTTTAGCGTATGCCCTTTCAAAATATATAAGGGATTATTAGCGCCAGCCCACTGTAGCTCTTGTGTTTTTTTATTAAAACAAGCTAAAGATATATCCATGCCATCTTTGCTTTCTCCCTCCTTACCTTTTTGACCTAACTCTTTTGCTACTTTTTCTCCTAGCATATCTAAAATAGTAGCAGGAGATAAAAATTCTGAAGCAGCAGCTATTTCATTTAAAAAAGCAATTCCCAACATGCTCATAAAAGCACCTGGCACACCATGTCCCGTGCAATCAGCGACTGCAATATACCAGTACTCGTTTCTTTCAAATGCCCAATAAAAATCTCCACTTACAATATCTTTCGCTTTATATAAAATAAAATGTTCTGGCAAATGTTTGCTTACATGATTTTCTTCTTTTAATAAGGCTAGTTGTATTCGTTTGGCATAATTAATAGAATCAATAATGTTTTTGTTTTTCTCTTCTACAATTAAATTTTTCTCTTCTACTAGTTTTTTTTGTTTTTCAATGATGCTTTTTTGTTTACGAGTCGTTTTTAATGATTTCCAAACAAACAACGCCAATAAAACAGCTATCATTAAACCTATGATAGATATAATGATAATTAATCTCTGTTTTTTTAAATTAGAATTCTGTAACTCTTTATCTTTATTTAAAATATGAATCTCTTGTTCTTTCTTTTCGCTTTCATACTTCACATTCATATCGGCAATTTGCTTCAAACTTTCTTTTGTAATCAACGAATCTTTAATATCGTAAAATAATACATGATATTTATAGGCTTTATTATAGTCTCCTTTTTTTGAGTATAACATCGCTAAACTTTGATAATAAGATGCTTCAAAGTCTTTTGAACCTAACTCCTTGGTAAAGTTCAATCCATCTGTAAAATATTTTTCTGCATTTACAACATCTCCTTTGTTAAGATAAATTTTTCCTATATGATTATAAACTTCGGCAAGTCCTTGTCTGTTTTGTACGCCTTCGTAAAGAGTTTTCGCTTTTTGAAAATAATGAAATGAGGAATCTACCTGATTTGATTTATAATACCATAATCCAAAAGAATTATAAAGCGTTGCAATTCTTTCTTGATCGCCCTCAATCATATACAATGGCTTTGATAAATTATAATACATCAAAGCACTATCGTTTTCATTAATATCAAACTTTACATTACCTATATTTAATAAAGCGTCGGCTATTCCTTTGTTTTTTTGAACTCTCTTAGAATAATCTAAACTTATTCTATAATACTTTGTAGCACCCTTAGCATTATGTTGTTGAGATAAAACATTACCAATATTATTAGCTGCTGATAAAGCTCCTTCATAATTTTTCAACTCCTCGTTAACTTTTAAAGAACTTATATAATGAGCAATTGCTTTATTATAATCGCCCCGATAATCATAGATAGCTCCCATATTATTATATGAAGAAGCCATTCCTTTTTTATCTTTAATAATGCGTTTAATCTTTACTGAACTGGAAAAGAAATATAAAGCAGAATCGTAATTACCAATATTATAATATACAATCCCTATATTATGCAGCGATTTTGCGCAGCCTTTTTTAAAATCTAATTTCTCTGAAAGTTGGCAGGCTTCTTGGCCATAGCGTAATGCCATTTTAGCATCAGAAAATAAATAGTGTTTACACAATTCGTGTAAAGTATTTACTTTTTGGGTGTCTATTTTACTTTCGAATAATCTTTTTTTTAATAAATCTATTTCATTATTTTGAGTATGGAGGTCAAAATTTATAATGATAAAAAGAAATAGTAAAAAATTTCTAAAAAAGAAGGCCATAAATAGATTCAAGTAATTTAGATAAATGTAGCAAATCTATCTCTAATTTTAAAATCTAAAAATGATTTAATAGCTTTTAAATTCTCACGCCAATCACACACACATCGTCGGTTTGTTCAATATTTGTTTTCCAATTTTCAAACTCATATTGCATAATGTCTTTTTGTTTATCCATTGCTTGTGCATTTATCGAAATTAACAACTCTTTTAGTTTCGAGTATTTATATTTTTTTCCTTTTGGTCCTCCAAATTGATCTGCAAAACCATCAGTGAACAAATAAATACAATCTCCTGTTTCTAAATTAATTGCATGATTTGTAAATGACTGCATTGTGTCGTGAAATCCTATTGGTTGTTTATTTGCTTTGACTTCGACAAGTTCAGTCACCGCATTATCATTTCCTTTTAAAATATATAGAGAATTGTTGGCGCCCGACCATTGCAGTTGTTTTGTTTTCATATGGTAACACGCCAAAGAAATATCCATACCATCTTTACTCTCACCATCTTTTCCATTTTGCCCTAACTCCTTCACAATTTTATCTCTTAGTAAATCTAAAATTTTTGCTGGCGATAAAAATTCAGTGCTTGCTGAAATTTCATTTAAAAAAGCAATACCAAGCATGCTCATAAAAGCGCCTGGCACTCCATGTCCTGTACAATCAGCAGCAGCTAAATACCAGTAGTCGTTTTTTTCGAAGGCCCAATAAAAATCACCACTCACAATGTCCTTTGGTTTAAACAAAATAAAATGTTCGGGCAAATGCTCACTAATATGATTCTCTTCTTTTAAAAGTGCTTCTTGAATTCGTTTAGCGTAATTAATACTATCTATAATGTCTTTTTGTTTTTCTTCCACCATTAATCGTTGATGTTCCGAATGGTCTTTTTGCAATTCAATAATCTTCTTTTGTTTTCGCGTTAGGTTTAACGATCTAAATATAAAAATAGTAAACACCAACACTAAGCCTAATCCAGTAGCAACAAACGCAATTAATAAATTTTGTTTCCGATTTTTTTCGTCAGCAAGTTCTTGCTGATTTTCTAACTCTTTTTTATGTTCTGCGGCAGCAATAGCATCTTTCTTTTCAAAATCATAAGTCATTTGATTTTGAATGGTTTTTTCACGAGTCTCTTCGTTATTTAAACTATCACGGTATTGAATAAATAAGATATGATTTTCATAAGCTTCTTTATAATTTCCTTTCACATAACTTAACTCCGTTAATACCTTGTAGGTTTGTCGCAAATTTTCGCGATAACCTATTTGCTGAGATAATTTTTTCGCTTTCTCCAAATACATTTCAGCCTCTTGATACTTTTTTTGTTTGGCGTAAATTTCGCCAATATTACAATATACTCCTGCAATCCCCGGTTCATCTTCAATCAGTTCTTTTATCTTTAAGGATAAAAAATAATTTTTCAAAGCCTCGTCATAAATACCTTGATGGTAATATACTAAGCCAATATTATTATAAGAACCTGCAACTCCTTTTTCGTCGTTTATTTCTTGTCTGATTTTTAATCCCTCCAAATGATTTTTTAAAGCCTCATCATATTTTTTTTGCTCCGTATACACTAAAGCAAGGTTATTGTAGGTTGTAGCAACGCCTTTTTTGTTATCTATGCTCTGCATTATTTTTAAACACGAAAAATAATTTTTTAACGCTAAGGGATAATTCTCTTGATCGTTGTACACATTCCCAATGTTTCCATAAGAAGCCGCAATTCCTTTAGTATCAGCAATGGACTCCCTCAATTTAAGCGCTTCAAAGTGATGCTTTAATGCTTCAGGATAATTACCCTGAATATAAAACACCATTCCTAAACTATTATAAGCATTGGCTTCTCCTTTTTTATTTCCTATTGATTCAAATGTTATAAGGGAGAGTTTATAGTTTTTTAAAGCGTCAAAAAAATCACTTTTATCATCTGCTAAAAAACCATAATACATATAAGTAATAGCGATTCCTTTTTTGTAATTTATTTTTTGAGAAAGTGCTAAGGCTTTGTCCAAAAAATCCTTTGCCTTAACATCATCTTCAAATTCATATTCCAAAAACAATTCATTATAGATATTTACTTTCGTAGAATCTTGAATTGTTGTTTTTAAAACATGTTGTAAAGAATCAATGATTGTGTTTTGAGAATAACACAATAAAAATTGAGTAAAGAAAAATAAATTAAAAGCAATAATTTTTTTCATATACTTAAATATAAACAAAAAATTAAACTTTGATGCCAATAATGGTTACATCATCTACCTGTTCTAAATTACCTTTCCAATTATTAAAAGAGTTGGTTAATTCTTCGTATTGAAGTTGTAACGATAAATGACTTGTCTGTGTTAATTTTTCTCCTAAGGCTTTATACTTGTATTTTTTTCCTTTTGGTCCGCCAAATTGGTCGGCATATCCATCCGTCATTAAATAAAAAATATCTCCTTGATATAATTCTAGTGAATGTGTTGTAAATGCTTTTGGATTATCTGTTTTCCCAATAGGTTGTTTATCCGCTTTGATTTCGACAAGCTCAGTCGCCGCATTTTCATTTTTTCTTATATACCACAACTGATTATTAGCTCCACTCCATTGAATACTTGTGTTTTTTTCTTTTAAACTTTGAGTTATGTTTTTTTGAATTCGCATAAGAGATATGTCCATTCCATCTTTTATCTCTTCTCCACTCTTGGCAAAAGTTTCTAAAACTAATTCGCGAGTTTTGTCTAAAATTTTTCCTGTATCTGTTAAGAGAAATTCATCAACGGCACGATTGAGTGCATTACTACAAACTACACTTACCATAGCGCCTGGCACACCGTGTCCTGTACTATCAGCAGCTGCAATAAATATATAATCACTCACTACATGCATCCAGTAAAAATCTCCTGCTACTATATCTTTGGGTTGATATAAAATAAAATGTTCAGGAATGTGTTTTTTTATTTCTTCGTTAGATGGTAAAATAGCCTGTTGCAAGCGCTTCGCATAGGTTATAGAATCAATAATTTCTTTTTGATGTTCCTCTACAATATGCTTTTGTTGTTCAATAACACTTTTTTGTATACGTGTTAATCTTAATGACCTCAAAACATAAACTGCAAAAATTAATACTAAAACTAAACTAATTACTACAAAAACAATCACTATCAGTTGTTTTCTACTCTTTTCCTGAGACAATGCTTTTTGATGTTCAATTTCTTTTTGATGTTCTGCTTTTGCTACCGCTTCCTTTTTTTCGAAGTCAAAAGTCATTTGACTTTCTACAGTTTTTTTTCGAGTTATTTCATTGTCAATACTATCACGGTACTGAATAAATAATTTATGATGTTTATACGCGTTTTTAAAATCTCCTTTTGAACTATCTAAAAATGCTAAGGCTACATACGTTAATTTCAAATTTGCTTTAGCACCAATATCTTTTAAAATTTCTTCGGCTTTCAATAAATAATCTTGTCCAAGATTATATTTTTTTTGTTTAGTATAAGAAATTCCAATATTACCATAACAGGAAGCAATGCCTTTTTGATTTCCTATAGCCAAATTCATTTTTAATGCGGCAACATAATTTTTTAATGCTTCATCGTGTTTTTTCTGCATATCATAAACACCTCCTATATAATTGTAACAATCTGCAATACCTCTATTATTTCTCTGTTCTTCAGCAATTTTTAATGCTGCTAAATAATTATTTAAAGACTCGGGATAGTTTGCAAGATAAAAATAAACAAGTCCTATATTGCTATAAACTATACCAACTCCTGCTTTATTTTCTATTTCTTTATATAATTTTAATCCTTTTTCATAATTTTTTAATGCTTCTGGATAGTTTCCTTGATGAAGGTAAACTAGCCCAATATTAGTGTATGATCCTGCAACGCCATCTGAATCATTAATCGCCTCTCTCATTTTTAAAGACGTGAAATAATTTTTTAACGCTTCGGGGTAATTTGCCTGATTATAGTACACGTTGCCAATATTATTGGCAGCTGCGCCTATACTTTTTTTATCCCTAATTTCTTCCGAAACTTTTAATGATAAAGAATAGTTTTTTAATGCTTCTTGATACTGACCATGATCTTCTTCAGAGTATCCTAAATGCATATATGTTTTAGATAAGCCTTTTTTATATTTGATTCGATAAGCTAGTTTTAAAGCACTGTCCAAATATGTTCTAGCCTTAACATCATCTTCAAATTCTAATTGTAAAAAAAGAGAGTTGTAACAGGTTACTTTAACAGTATCATGTTTAGTGGTTTTAATAAGTTTCAGAAGAGAATCAGTTTTGTTTTTCGCAAAACAATTTGTGCTTAAAAACACAACCATAAACCCTATGAAAAAAATCACTTTTTGCATATACCTAAATATACAATTAAGTTTTTAAAAATGGAGCATCCCCCCAAACATTATTATTAGTTTTGCTGTCATGGATTTGTTTTCGGATAATCAAATAACCAATTTATTGCCTTACGACGGCACGGTGTTATATTATGGAACCGTAATGTCTCAAGCTGAAGCCAATCATTTTTTTAATGAATTATATAACAATATCGAATGGCGTCACGATGAAGCAACTGTTTTTGGAAAACATATCATCACCAATAGAAAAGTTGCTTGGTATGGCGATAAAGAATATGATTATACCTATTCTAACACCACTAAAAAAGCACTGCCTTGGACAAAAGAATTATTAGAACTAAAAAAGAAAGCGGAAGAAAAAACCGACGCTACTTACAATTCTTGTTTATTAAATTTGTACCATGATGGAGGAGAAGGAATGGCTTGGCATAGCGATAGCGAAAAAATGCTGCAAAAAAATGGCACTATCGCTTCCTTAACATTTGGCGCCGAAAGAAAATTTGCCTTTAAACATAAACAATCAAATAATACAACATCCATTATTTTAGAACACGGTAGTTTATTAGTTATGAAAGACAAAACACAAACTCATTGGATGCACCGTTTGCCTCCAAGTGTTCATGTTAAACGTCCTAGAATCAATCTAACGTTTAGAACAATTGTAGAGTAAATAAACTGTTACAATATGTTTATCTTATTTTTAATGAAAATGAAGTATAAATAACTCACTTAGTAATTTTTGTTTTCTTTAAAAATTATATATACCTTTTAACCTTCTAAATTAGAATTTCTAAAAATGAGTACTATTCAAACTAATGATAACGCTCCTATTTTTCAAATAGAAAAATTAGCTGATTTATCATTAGCAAAATGCAGAAGTAATCCAGATGAAGGAATTAAACTAGCTGAAGAGATTTTAGATATCTCACAATCAAATTCTTTGGAAAAAGGCATCGCTAAAGGACTAACCTGTAAAGGCTGCTGTTTGGTTTGGCTTGGGAGTTATGACACCGCTTTGCAACATTTATTTGAAGCGCTTCCAAAGCTTCAAGAATATGGTGATAAAAAAATTGAAGCTCAAGCGCTATATCACATTTTTTGTTCCTATTATTTTTTAGCAGATTATGATAATGCCTTAAAATATGCACATGAAATGCTTAATAGAGCAAATCATAATGAGGATTTGTTGTCTCAAGCAAATGCCTATAATGCCATTGGAACTCTTTGTTATACTACCAATCAAAATCAAAAAGCTTTAGAAGCTCTCTTAAATGGTTTAACGATAGCCAACTCTTTAGATGATAAACATTTATTAGCTAGAATTTTAGACGGCATTGGAACAGCGCATTTTAATTTAAATGATCTTGAAAAATCTATTGAGTTTAAAAAGAAGGCTCTTGACGTATCTCGCTCAATTGGTTTAAAACAAATAGAGTCGTATGCAATTGATGGATTAGCAAAAATATATTTAGAAGCTAATGACTTAAGTAATGCCGAAATTTATTTACACGAATGCTTAAAAATAAGAGAAGAACTTAATTTTAAATCAGGTATTGCCGAAACTAATTTTCAATTAGGTGATTTATACCTAAACATGAATCGCTTAGATTACGCCTTATCGCATTTAAACACAGCATTAAAGATAGCTGAAGAAACCAACACTAAAGAAGTTGCTTATAAAACACATAAATCGTTATATACACTTTTCGAAAAACAAGGTAATAACACCAAATTTATTGAACACTTTAAAAATTATTACACTTTAAAAGAAGAGTTTTTTAGTGAAAAAAATAAACAGAAATTAAAAGGTGTAGAGATGCAAGTAAGCATTTCTCAAATGGAAAAAGAGAAAGAATTACTGAATCAAAAAAACAAACAGCTCGAACAATTATCAAATGATTTAGTAACACTAAGCGATTTAGGTAAAAAAATCACTTCCCTATTATCTATTGAAGCGATTAACAAAACAGCCTACGACATCATCAATAATATGATGGATGCTTATGGCTTTGGAATTGGGATCGTATCAGATGATGCATCTAAATTAATTTTTCCAGGCTACATAGAAAAAGGGGTTGTGTTTAATTCCTCATTTTATGATTTAAATGATGAAAACAGGTTAGCCTCTGTTTGTTTTAATAAAGAGATAGACATTATTATAAATGATTACGAATTAGAGGCAGGAAAATATATTCAAAAACGATTAGAGCCTATTGTTGGCGAATCTGTTCAGTCTATTATTTATCTTCCACTAAAGTTAGGTGATAAAAAATCAGGGGTTTTAACCATACAAAGTTTTAATAAAAACGCATTTGATGATTACCAAGTTAACTTGGCAAAAAACTTAGCTGTGTACTGTTCTATTGCTATCGAAAATGCGACACTGTATCAAAAACTAGAAGAGCGTGTTGATGAAAGAACGAGAGAAGTAATTCAAGCACAAGAAACAACACGCATGCTTAGCGTTATTGGAAAAGAAATTATTTCTACTACCGATTTTGAATCCATTTTCAAAAAACTACATGAAAACGTAGGTCAGTTAATGAATGCCGATTGCTTTAGCGTGCGCGTATACGATAAAAACAGAAGGGAGATTGATTATAAATACTCCATGGAAAGAGGAAGCTTAAAAACTCCTTTGTCCGTTTCAATGGATGATATTGATAATTATACCGTTTGGTGTGTGACAAATAATAAAGAGATTTTTATTAATGATAACCTCAACGAATATCATAAGTACACTAAAAAAATAGTAGTGCCCTCTGGCGAAATGCCAAACTCGTTACTGTTTTGCCCACTAACAATTGGGGATAGAGTTACCGGAGCCATTACCGTTCAAAGTTTTGATAAAAACGCATATACGCCTTTTCATTTAGATGTATTAAAAACTCTAGGAACATACACTGCTATTGCTTTAGAAAATGCTGATTTAGTGGAGACACTTGAAGAAAAAGTAAACCAACGAACTTCAGAAGTTGTAAAACAAAAAGAACAACTTGAAAAAAGTTTTAGTAATAGTAAATTATTAAGTGAAATTGGCAAAGAAATTTCAGCAACTTTATCTGTTGACGACATTATTTCCACAGTATATACTCAAATTAATAGTTTAATGGATGCCACCATTTTTGGTATTGGTATTCATCGTCCCGAATCTAATGATTTATACTTTTCGGGCTCTATGGAAAAGGGAGAGAAGCTAGGTTCATTTGCTTATAAATTAGATGATGACAAAACAGCTACTCGTTGTTTTATTAAATGCGAGGAAATTATTGTGAATGATTGGCAAAGCGAATACACAAAATATGTTCAAAAAACATATCAAACTGTAGAAGGTGAAATGCCTGAGTCAATGATTTATATGCCTTTAATTTCAAAAGGAAAAACCATTGGCGTTATCACTGTGCAAAGTTTTGAGAAGCATATTTATAACGAACATCATCTTGATTTATTAAGAAGTTTATCTGTGTATGTTGGTGGCGCTATCGAAAATGCTAATCTATACAAAGGTTTAGAAGATAGAGTTGCCGAACGAACAAGAGAAGTTCTTCTCCAAAAAGAACAAATTGAAAAATCACATGAAAACACACGCTTACTGAGTAAAATTGGTCAGCATATTATTTCTAATGTAAATTTTGATGCCATTTTTGGAGAACTACACCAAAACATAAGCCAATTGATGAATGCTGATTGCTTTGGAGTACGTATCTACCATCCAAAATTAAATGAGATAGAATATCGTTATGAAATTGAAAACGGAGAATCGTTTGAACCCATCAGTGTGTCAATGGATAATGACGATAACTATTCGGTGTGGTGTGTTAAAAACAAAAAAGAAATTTTCATAAATGATAATTTAAACGAATATCATAAATACACTAAAAAAATTGTAGTACCAACCGGCGATATGCCAAGTTCCTTATTGTTTTGCCCTATGATGATTGGCGAACGAGTAGTTGGTGTAATTACAGTGCAAAGTTTTGAAAAAAATGCTTATCTACCTTTACATATAGATATTTTAAAAACTTTAGGAACTTACACCGCTATTGCTTTAGAAAATGCCAATTTAGTTGAAAATTTAGAAGTGAAGGTACATGAGCGTACACGAGAAGTTGTGAAGCAGAAAGAAATTATTGAGGAAACTAACAAGCACATTACTGATAGTATTAAATATGCAAAACGTATTCAAGAAGCATTTTTGCCAACTGAAGAAAACGTAAGTACGCTTTTAAAAAATGCATTTGTATTATATAAACCAAAAGATATTGTTAGTGGTGACTTTTATTGGATTGAAGAAAAGGATAATAAAATTTTATTTGCCGTCGTAGATTGCACTGGACACGGAGTTCCAGGAGCATTCATGAGTATTATAGGTTTTAATGGTTTAAATCAAATTGTAAACGAATACAACTATACCAAACCATCAGAAATTTTAACACAATTAAATAAAAACATTAGCAATACTCTTCGTCAAAAAGTAGAAGATTCTAAAATAAGAGATGGAATGGATGTTGCCATTTGCTCTTTGGATTTAAAAACCAGAAAATTAGAATTTGCAGGAGCATTTAGTCCGTTATTTATTTTACGAAATGGCGAAGTTCTAAAAACTAAAGGCGACAAACAACCTATTGGAAATTTTGTTGGAGTTGAAGAATACGAATTCACAAATCACGAAATTCAATTACTAGAAAACGATAAACTATATATTTTCTCTGACGGATTTGTTGACCAATTTGGAGGGCCTGGTGGAAAAAAATTAAAGTATAACGCTTTTAGAAACTTATTACTTGAAAACTACCAAAAGCCAATGACCCAACAAAAAATAGCAATTCATGAGTTTTTTGAACAATGGCGCTCTGGGTTTGAGCAAATAGACGATGTTTGTATGATTGGGGTATCTGTATAATTTTTAGCCAAAAAAAACTAGCCTCTATGTAATTAAATTTTTGTTTCTTGTAAACAATACAAATTATTATTTGTCCGATACTGTATCACACTTATAAAAAATCGTTCTCTAATTCACAAAACAACTGTTTGAAAAATCTATACAACTCCGAACTTGCCAACACTACTTATGACTCCATTATTATTGGTTCAGGAATGGGTGGCTTAAGCACGGCTGTTTGTTTAGCTAAATCAGGGAAAAAGGTTTTAGTTCTCGAAAAACATTACGTGATTGGCGGATTTACTCACACTTTTAAACGTAAAAAATTTGAATGGGATGTTGGAGCTCATTATATTGGACAAGTAAATAATCCCAATTCGTTAATCCGAAAAACATTTGATTATCTCACAAACAGTCAATTAAAATGGGATGATATGGGTGAAGTTTATGATCAAGCTATCATCGAAGGAGATGTTTACAATTTCAAAAAAGGGTTAGAAAATCAAATCAAACAAATGATAGCTTATTTTCCTGAAGAAGAAAAAGCTATTCGCACATACTATAAATTAGTAAATAAAGTTGCTGGACATGCCTCATTATTTTTTGCTGAAAAATCAATGCCTAATTGGTTAAGCAAATCAGTTGGCAGTTTACTTACCAAACCCTTTTTACTTTACTCCAAACAAACAACACACGATGTGTTAAGTAAAATAACAACCAATAAAAAACTAATTGCTGTTTTGTGTACGCAATGTGGTAACTATGGTTTAACTCCCATGAAAAGTAGCTTTGGTATACATGCCTTAGTTATTGCCCATTATATAGAAGGAGGAGCATACCCTACTGGTGGAGCTTCTAATATTCATAAAAGTTTAACACAAGTAATTGAAGAACATAGTGGAAAAATTGCCATTAAAGCAGAAGTAAAAAATATAATTATTGAAAATAACAAAGCTATTGGTGTATTGATGCAAAATGGTGATAAAATTTTTGCTAAAAAAATCGTCAGTAATGCAGGAGCTCACAATACATTTAATAAATTAATTTTACCAGAACTTCAAAAAGAAGAAAATACAAGAGCATTAAATAAAGTAAAACCATCTGTTTCTCACGCTTGTATTTATGTTGGTTTAAATGCTACCGACCAAGAATTAAAATTGCCTAAATACAACATGTGGTTATATCATAATTATGATTTAGACCTTAATAATGAAACGCACTTGAAAACGAAGGATAGTATTTCTCCTGTTTTATATATTTCATTTCCATCTGCAAAAGATAGTGAGTGGCAACAAAATCATCCAGGCACATCCGCCATTCAAGTGTTAGGCTCTTACCCATTTAACTGGATGGAAGAATGGGAACATATGAAATGGCAAAAGCGAGGGGATGATTATGAAGCCGTTAAAGAAGAATTAAAACAATTGTTTCTTGATAAACTTTACAAAACTTTACCGCAAATAAAAGGTCATGTAGAAGTTTGCGAGCTCTCCACCCCACTCTCTACAAAACATTTTAGTAATTATGATAAGGGTGAAATTTATGGATTAGAACATACTCCCGAACGTTTTGAGCTAAAACAATTGCGCCCAAAAACCAATTACAAAAATTTATACCTCACTGGACAGGATGTTATTTCTGTAGGTGTTTCATCTGCTATGATTGCAGGCGTGTTTACATCCATTAGTATTTTAAATCGTAATATATTGTGGAGAATATGGCGATATAAATCCATTAATTAAGTTTAAATACAATTTTTTCGAATTTAGAATAATTCCAAATAAGCTAAATTTAGTCTATTTGTAAACCTAATTGGGCTTAATCTTGTTATTTAGTTGATAAAAGCATTAAAATTTATTGGATTAAATGCTTCACAATTATACATTTGCCAAGTAAAAATTAAACACATTTCTCTTATGAGTCAAGGATTCTTAAAATCATCAATCGGAAAAAAATTTGTAATGGGTCTAACAGGCTTATTCCTTATTTCATTTTTAGTAGTACACTGCTTCATTAACTGTCTAATCTTTTTTAATGATGGCGGTTTAACATTTAACATTGGCGCCGATTTTATGGCTCACAACTGGTTAATTAGAGCAGGTGAATTAGTTTTATTTTTTGGATTAATTGTTCACGTTATCCAAGCTTTACTTTTAACTATAGAAAACAAGAAAGCTCGTCCTGTTGGATATGCTAAAATTGACGGAGCAGCAAACTCTTCTTGGTATAGCCGTTCAATGGGTTTATTAGGTACTTTATTATTAATGTTCTTAATTATCCATTTAGTGCACTTCTGGGTTAAATCTCGTTTCACTGGTTTACCAGGCGAAGATGCTAACGGAAACGAAAACTTATACGCTGTGATGCAAGAAACATTTAAAATGGCTTGGGTTGTTGTATTGTATGCTTTATCAATGATTTCATTAGCATACCATTTATTACATGGTTTCCAATCGGCATTCCAAACATTAGGATTAAATCACAAAGTGTATACACCAATCATTAAAAAAGCTGGTATCGCCTTTGCAATTCTTATTCCTTTTATTTTCGCATTAATGCCAATCTTAATGTTTTTAGGCGTTATTAAATAATTAAAAAATTCAATATTACATTCTTAATTTTTCGATATGAGTAAATTAGATTCAAAAATTCCTGAAGGAGCGATAGACCAAAAATGGTCAAAATATCGTTCAACAGTTCATTTAGTAAATCCTGCTAACAAGCGTAGTTTAGAAGTATTAGTTGTTGGTTCTGGTTTAGCGGGAGCTTCAGCAGCCTCTTCTTTAGCAGAAATGGGATACAAAGTAAAAGTATTTTGTTTTCAAGATTCTCCTCGTCGCGCTCACTCTATTGCAGCACAAGGCGGTATCAACGCAGCAAAAAATTATCAAAATGATGGTGACTCAACTTACCGTTTATTTTACGATACTATTAAAGGTGGTGATTATAGGGCACGTGAGGCAAACGTTCATCGTTTAGCTGAAGTGTCTTCAAACATCATTGATCAATGTGTAGCGCAAGGCGTTCCTTTAGCTCGTGAATATGGTGGTTTATTAAGTAACCGTTCGTTTGGTGGTACTCAAGTACAACGTACATTTTATGCGGCTGGACAAACCGGTCAACAATTATTATTAGGTGCTTACTCGGCTTTACAACGTCAAGTTGGTATGGGTGCAGTTGAATTATGCGCTCGTCACGAAATGTTAGATGTAGTAACTATTGACGGTATTACTCGTGGTATTATTGCTCGTAATTTAATTACTGGCGAAATGGAAAAACATTTCGGTCATGCAGTTTTATTATGTACTGGTGGATACGGAAATGTGTTTTACTTATCTACTAACGCTATGGGTAGTAACGTTACGGCTGCTTGGAAAGCTCATAAAAAAGGCGCTTTCTTTGGTAACCCCTGCTATACACAAATTCACCCAACTTGTATTCCTGTTTCTGGTGATCACCAATCTAAATTAACCTTAATGTCGGAGTCGTTGCGTAACGATGGACGTATTTGGGTTCCAAAAAAGAAAGATGATAACCGTAAACCAACAGATATTCCTGAAGAAGAAAGAGATTATTATTTAGAGCGTCGTTACCCTGCGTTCGGTAACTTAGTGCCTCGTGATGTGGCTTCTCGTGGAGCTAAAGAGCGTTGTGATGCTGGTTACGGTGTAGGTAATTCTAAAATGGCGGTGTATTTAGATTTCGCATTTAATACAGCCCGTTACGGAAAAACAGAAGCTACTAAAAAGAATATTCAAAACCCAAGTCATGAAGAAATCATGCGCTTAGGTAAAGAAGTAGTAAAAGAAAAATACGGTAACTTGTTTGATATGTATCAACAAATTACTGGCGAAAATCCTTATGAAGTTCCAATGCGTATTTATCCAGCAGTTCACTACACAATGGGTGGATTATGGGTAGATTACAACTTAATGACAACTGTAAAAGGTTTATATGCATTAGGTGAAGCTAACTTCTCTGATCATGGAGCTAACCGTTTAGGTGCTTCTGCTTTAATGCAAGGTTTAGCAGATGGATATTTCGTAATACCTTATACATTAGGCGTGTATTTATCTGACGAGGTTTCTCGTATGAGTGCTGAAAAAGATAAAGCAGATTCTATCGATAAATTAAAAACAAAACATCCAGCGTTTGATGCTGCTTTAAATGAGCAAACAGATTTAATCAATAAATTCTTAAATATTAAAGGAACTAAATCAGTAGAAGGTTTCCACAAGCGTTTAGGTTTGATTATGTGGAACAAATGCGGTATGGCACGTAATAAACAAGGTTTAACAGAAGCTATCGCTGAAATACAAGCATTACGTAAAGAATTTTGGAGTGATGTACGTGTATTAGGTACTGCTAATGAGTTTAATCCAGATTTAGAAAAAGCGGGTCGCGTTGCTGACTTTATTGAGTTAGGTGAATTAATGTGTAAAGATGCTTTACACCGCGAAGAAAGCTGCGGAGGTCACTTCCGTGAAGAACACCAAACAGAAGACGGTGAAGCAAAACGTGATGACGTGAACTTTGCTTATGTTGCTGCTTGGGAATATAAAGGTGTAAGCGAATGGGAATTAAATAAAGAAGAATTGAAATACGAGAATATTAAAATCGCACAACGATCATATAAATAATAGAAACTATGGGATCAGGACACGGAACAGAATTGAATCTAACTTTAAAAGTTTGGAGACAAAAAAATACAAAAGCAACAGGTAGCTTTGAGACACATCAATTAACTGGCATTTCAACAGATATGTCGTTTTTAGAAATGTTTGACGTATTAAATGAAAAATTAATTAGCGAAAACAAAGAAGCAATTGCTTTTGATCACGATTGCCGCGAAGGTATTTGTGGTATGTGTAGTATGTACATCAATGGTCGCCCTCACGGACCAAAACAAGGTGTAACAACATGTCAATTACACATGCGTTCGTTTAAAAATGGTGATACAATTGTTGTAGAACCATGGAGAAGTGCAGCATTCCCTGTAATTAAAGATTTAGCAGTTGATAGAGGTGCATTTGATAGAATCATCGCAAGTGGTGGTTATATTTCTGTAAACACAGGTAACGCACAAGATGCAAACAATATTTTAATTCCTAAAACAGATGCAGATGAGGCATTTGGAGCAGCGGCTTGTATTGGTTGTGGTGCTTGCGTAGCAGCTTGTAAAAATGGTTCTGCTATGTTATTCGTTTCAGCAAAAGTATCGCAATTAGCGTTATTACCTCAAGGACAAGTTGAGCGTAAAGAGCGTGTTAAGAAAATGGTTGAAGCAATGGACGCAGAAGGATTTGGTAACTGTACAAACACAGGTGCTTGCGAAGCAGAATGCCCTAAAGGAATTTCTTTAGAAAACATTGCCCGTATGAATCGTGAATTAACATCAGCAACATTTAAATAAAATTTATTTCTTTATTATTTCTAAAAGCCGGCTTATTCAAGTCGGCTTTTTTAATGTCTCCTAATAATGTACAAATCTTCACAAAAATCGTGCTAAATACTAAAACGTTTTAGGAATATGATTTTGAAGAGTTTTTAATAAAACTTTATGAAATTCTTTAATATACATTTGCTAAATCAATTTAGAAAATGAAACATTTATTACCCATTTTTATTGTGCTTTTTTCATTAAACTCCTTATACTCTCAGTGCACTGGGGGTTCAAATGGCGGTGCATTGAGCCCTGCTCCAACCACCACTTACCAAACTATGAATTGTGCAACTGGAGATTTTTATTACACATTTGTCGTTGCGGCTTCTTCATGTTTACCTGTTTATGATTTTTCTTTTTGTTCAGCGGATGGAAGTAATGCCACGTTTGATACTCAAATCACTATTTTAGATAATTCGGGAACGGCTGTGTCTGGAGGTTATAGCGATGATTATTGCTCTACACAATCACATGTGATTTGGACACCAAATTTAGCTGGGACATATAGGGTTCATGTCAATAAATATAGTTGTGTTGCAACTACAGAAGCAGCAACACTGGTCTATAAACTAACAACAACTTATACTAATACAGCAGAATATACCGTAAATGACGATGCAGTTTCTAGCGGAAGCTGTACAACGTTAACTTCTAATACAACCAATCAAAGGGGCTGTGTATGGGATGTAAATTCAGCGCTAAATTTTTCATCTAACTTCTCTTATGATTTCACTGTTAACTTGGGCTCTAGTGATGCCGGGGCAGATGGAATGGCATTTGTAATACAAAACGACTCCAGAGGACGTTGTGCGTGTGGTACAGCTGGCGGTTCGTTAGGCGCTGGTGGAATTACAAATTCTTTAATTGTTGAAATAGATACTTATTTAAATTATGAAGATCGAGATGATTTTAATACAAGTTTTATAGGATGTGGAGGGGCTGAAGATCCAGATCACCTAGATTTATGGTATAATGGAAATGTAAATCCTGATTTAGATGCTAATTGTGGGGCAACCGCAGCAGGAGAAAGACCTGTAACTTCAACCGCTGTACGGCTACAAAATCCAGTAGGGACCAACTATAATATTGAAAATGGTGCAAATCATATTTTACGTGTGAGTTGGGCAACTGGAAGTCCTGGAACGTTTACAGCTAGAATTTTAAGTACAGCTTTAACTACAACTTACGCAACAATTTCTACTACCCTTAATCCATTAACTGTTTTTGGAACAAATACTCCGTATTTTGGATTTACAGGTTCTACAGGGGGCTTATCAAATCAACAAACAATCTGCAATGCTTTAGCCTTATTACCTATTGAGCTTATATACTTTAATGCAACTTGTGGTAATAACGAAATCAACATTAGCTGGTCAACGGCAAGCGAAACAAAAAATAAATTATTTGAATTAGAAAGAAGTGATGATGGCGTGAATTATATACTGATTGCAACTATCCTAGGACATGGAACAAGTGTGCAACAAAATATATATTCTTATACAGATGCAGCAACAGAACATATAACTTATTATTATAGATTAAAACAAGTGGATATTGACAATCAATCTCGTTATGTTGGGTTAATTGCCAGTACAGAAAATTCATGTTACGAAGAAAATAATAACCTTATCGTGTATCCTAATCCTGCGAACAATGAGTTATTTATTAAATTAACAAATCAAAATAACTCAATTATAGAAATCATCAACAGTTGTGGCCAAATTGTTTTTTCTTCTTATGAAAAACCTGACAATCAAAATCAAATACATATGGAAACATCAAATCTTGCGATGGGAATGTATGCTATCAAGGTCATTAATAATTCGAAAGTATTTGTAGAAAAAATCTTAATTAATCATTAATTAAGCTGGAAGATTTATCAATTCGTTGGTTTTCATAATTAAATCCATAAATAAAATTTTAGGGTTTGCGTTACGTTCAACATGATAAAAAGCTGAATTAAATTCTTCTAATAATCGTTCGTAATTACGTTGATTGACAAAACGTGCAAACTTGGCAATAAATTCTTTTTCCTCACCCGAATGCCTTACTAAATCAACACTTCCAAAATTAAACATCAAACAATCTCTAAATATTTCTAATCCGTATTGTAAAAACTGTTTTTGTTTTTCTCTTCCACTCCTTGCATTTTCATCAATCCAAGCTACCGCTTTAACAGCATCAAACTTTAAAGCAATTAACATAAAAGATCGGAAATTTTGTAAGTAAGCTGTTCCGCCATCCAAATGCTGTAATAACAATTGAGCCTCACGATAACTTCCATCACTTAGTAAAGCCGCTTGTTTAGCTGCTTGTGGTTGGCAACTAAATTCATCTACTAAGCCATTTACAATATCTTCAATATCAATTTTATAAAACGGGATTTGTTGTACGCGAGAAATTATAGTAGCTAGTAATTGGTCTGGGTGATTACATACCAATAAAAACAAAGTTTGTTCAGGTGGCTCTTCTAAAATCTTCAACAACTTATTAGCTGAAGAAGCGTTCATTTTTTCGGGTTGCCAAATAATCATGATCTTGTAACCACCTTCATAACTAGTGTAGGATAGCTTTTTTAAAATATCATTTGCTTCGTCTGTTGGAATTGTTGGCTGTTTATTTTCAGCACTTAAACTATCAAACCAATCATGAACCGTTAAATAAGGTGTTTCAATAAATGTTTCTCTAAACTCCGGCAATAAATCATTACTTGTACGAACATTCTTACTGAGGGGTATTGGAAACACCAAATGTAAATCTGGATGTATAAGTTTACTCACTTTTAAACACGAAGAACAAACGCCACACGAATCATGTGCCTGTTTATTTGAACAAAATAAATATTGAACAAAGGCAAATGCAGCAGCTAAATTACCACTTCCTTCGGGCCCCGTAAACATTAATGCGTGAGGCACACGACCATCTTGAAGCATGTTTAACAGTTTTTCTTTAACTGGTTTTTGACCTATAATGTTCTTAAAAAGCACAGGCTAATTTACATATTTTGATGATTAGAAAATATATTATAAATCAAAAATGATGTTTAATTTTACAGTATGCGCATTGGCTTATTTTTTGGCTCGTTTAATCCCATTCATGTTGGACACATGGTGTTAGCGAACTATATGGCATCTTTTACTGATTTAGAACAAGTGTGGTTTGTCGTTTCTCCTCATAATCCTTTAAAAGAAAAGTCATCTCTTTTAGATCAAAATCAGCGTCTACATATGGTTAATTTAGCTATTGGAGATAATAACAAATTAAAAAGCAGCAATATAGAGTTTGGACTTTCTCAGCCTTCCTATACAATAAATACTTTAGCGCATTTAAAAGAAAAATATCCAAAACACCATTTTTCATTAATTATGGGTGAAGATAATTTAGAGTCTTTTACTAAATGGAAAAATTATGAGGAAATACTTAAAAATCATAAGTTATTCGTTTATCCGAGACCTAATTGTAATTCTGAAGTCTTAAAAACTCATCCAAATGTTGTCATGACTGAAGCTCCATTGATGGAAATATCTTCTACAATGATTAGAAAAGCGATAAAAGATAAAAAAAACGTGCCTTTCTTTGTGCCACAAGCCGTTTGGCAGTATTTAGATGAAATGAGTTTTTATAAAAAATAGCACACTTTCTCCCATTTAAGTGTTTTTAGGAATACAATAATTCCGTGATGTTTTCTCTGTATCAGATGCTAACAAAGAACATAACGGTTTTTAGCAGCATTATTTACATAAGTGTCGTATTAATAGGTATTTACATCAAAACATAGTGGTTTTTTTACTTTTCTAAACAGAGTTAGGAGTCCTATTTCTATTCAAAACATGTTATTATTTGAGCTTTTTGTTTCTTAATATTGTATTAGTAATTTTTTAATAATCAGATAAAACTATAGCGCATGAAAAAACTTATACTTATTGCTTCTACTTTATTATTATGTGGGTTTGAAATGGTGGCTCAAACATCATTAACTGTTACTGATATAAATAATGGAATGGCTAATGTTGCAGATAATAGCATTATTTCTTACACAACAGCAGCGTCAGACCATCTTACTACTGAAATTGACGCCAAAAACGTTACTTCTACGACTAAATATTACAAACTAAGACGTTTTGATGATATTTTAAATCCAGGTGCAAGCGCTTACTTTTGTGTAGGTGGGGCAAACTGTTACGGTCCTACAACTTACACATCACCAATTACAATGACGTTGACACCTAATCAAACGTTAGCGTCGCAAAATTTAGTGTTATTATTGGATTTAGAAGAAGCTACAACTCCTGGATATTCTTCTGTAAGATATCAAATATATAATATTAATGACGCTAACGATGTAATAACATTTACTTTAAAATATAATGAAACGGTATCAGTAAAAGAAGTGACATCTTTATTTTCATCTCTATCGTCTATTTATCCTAATCCTGCAGTAAGCAAAGCTCACATTAATATCGTTTCTTCTGAATCAATTGATAACGTGACGCTTTCTATTACTAATAGCTTAGGATCAATTGTATCAAATAAATACATTGATTTATCTGTTGGAAAAAATACTGTTTCAATTGATTCTGAAAATTTAAGTTCAGGAATTTATTTTGCTACAATTTCTTCAAACAAAACAAAAATTGTAAAAAAATTCACCGTAAATAAATAATAATAACTAAACCATAAACATGAAAAAAACAACTACACTATTAAGCTTTTTAGCATTAACCACAGTTGGTTTTGCACAAAGCCCTCGTATGTCTCTTTATGAAGAGTTTACAGGAGAAAACTGCGGGCCTTGTGCCGCAACTAACCCTGCTCTTGATATTGATTTAGCAGCAAATTCGAATAACACTATTCCATTAAAATGGCAAGTAGCAATTCCAAGTGCTCCATCATCTACTATCTCTTTGTATCAACAAAACAAAACTGAAATTGACGCAAGAGATGCATATTATGGTATTTCATCTGCTCCAAGCGGAAGACAAGACGGTCAAAGTCAAGTTGTATTTGGCGCTACTTCTGATCATCCAGGTTATGTAGATGCTGCTCTTTTAAATGCGTCAGCTGCAGTAACATCTCCATTTACAATTGCAATGACAAGAGCTTGGGATGCTACTTTTAGCACAATTACAGTTAGTGTAACTTTAACAGCAACAGGAAACTATACGACAACTGGAACTAACTTAAAGTTTCGTTTAGTAATGACTGAAAAAGAAATTAATTACGCAGTAGCTCCGGGATCTAACGGAGAAAAAGAATTTCACTGGGTAGCTCGTAAATCTTTTCCAAATTTAACTAGTGGTACCGCTATGGCTAACACTTGGACTATAGGTCAATCTCAAACATTTACTGTTGCTTGTGTTTTACCTGCATATATTTGGGATAAAAGCCAAGTAGAAATGGTTGGTTTCATTCAAGATGATGCTAATAAACTTGTATTACAAGCTGGTTTAGGAGCTGCTACGCCATTAACTGATGATGCTGCGGCAAAATCAGTAGCTGGTTTACCTCCTATGACTTGTGCTACTTCTTTAAATCCACAAGTTGTTGTTACAAACAATGGTACTAATGCAATCACTAGTATGACATTAAATCCATTTGTAAATGGAACTGCTAATGGAACTGCTATTAACTGGACTGGAAACTTAGCTGCTGGCGCAACTACTACTGTTGCAATGAATGCTATTACTGGTTTAACGGCTGGTACTAAAACTTTCTCTGTAAGTATTTCTTCTGGAGTTAACGGCGCTACTGATTTCAATTTAGGAAACAATAGTACAAGTCAAAAATTCTCAGTTGTTGGAACTTATTCTTTAGCTCCAGTTGTTCAAACATTCTCTGCAACAACTTTCCCTCCAACAAACTGGTTATTAATTAATCCTGATGGTGGTGCTGCTACTTGGGCTAGATCATCAGCTGCTGGTAGTCAAAGTACAACTCAATCTGCTAGATACCCAGCTTATTCTGCTGCTCCTGGAGACGTAGATGATTTAGTATTACCTCCTTTAAGTTTAGTTGGCTTCAATTCTGCTTCATTGAATTTTGATGTAGCTTCTGCTCCATATACTGCAAGTCCTCCAGAAAATGATCAATTAGAAGTTATGGTTTCAACTGACTGTGGTGCTACATGGGCAACTTTATTTAGCAAAGCTGGCGCTGCATTAAATACTGCTGCTGCTAACGCAAATTCTTATGTGCCAGTTGCTGGTGATTGGAGAGCAGAAACAGTTGATTTATCAGCTTATGCAAATAACCCTGCTGTGTTAGTGAAGTTTGTTGCAACAAGCGACTATGGAAATAACATGTTCATTGACCAAATTAACTTATCTGGTTCAACTGGAATCAACAACGTAGATGCTAATATTTCTGCAGTTGATTTATTTCCTAACCCTACAGTTAACGAAACTTCTGTAAGCATTTCTGTTGTAAACTCTTCAGATGTTACAATTTCTGTTTTAAATAACGTAGGTCAAATTGTTTACCAAACAGTTTCTGCTTTAAATGCAGGTTCTAATAAAGTAAACATCGACACTAAACAATTTGCTGCGGGTATTTACAATGTTGTAATTGCTTCAGAAAATGGTTCTGTTACTAAAAAATTATCTGTTACTAAATAATAATTTTTAGTTAAAGTTTAACGGAAAGGCTGGTGAGATTCACCAGCCTTTCCGTTTTTTATGAAACATGGTGAACAATCTGTCTTTTTAACTAAAAATGGCATTATACAATCTAATTTAGGGTGCCTAAGTCCATATTTTAATGTAAAAATCCTATTTTTGTAAAGATTGGTAGAAAACGCCAATCTTTTATTACTTTATACTATGCTTAAAAAATTACTTTATTTCATAATCGTTTCCTTTTCTGTAAACAATTCTTTTTCTCAAATATTATATAGCGAGCGATTTAATACTCTAAGTTTAATTTCAGGAACCTATACTGCAAACAGTAGTACTCAAAACTATTTTTATTCAGATGTTCCAAGTACTATGACTGCTATTAATAATGGAACACTCACCGCAGATACACTAACTGGTAATTACCCATTTAGAGCTAATGGACAAAAACAAAAAGCGTGGTTAGGTTATGTGCCAGCAAATACTACTGATACAGTTGCTGTATCAACATCATGGTTAACACCTACTGGAACAGCGAATGCTTGGTTAATTACCCCTATTATAAATAATATTGCAGTTAATACCGTTTTAACTTGGGAGGCAATGGCACCTGATTTAAACAACTTAGATGGTTATGAAATTTATGTTAGTACTAATACATCTACAACTGCGGCAGTTAGTCATTTCACATCCCTTTTGTATAGCAATAGTGGCGAAAAAAACACATGGCAATCTCGAGGCGTATCTTTAGGTGCTTATGCAGGCCAAAACATTAGAATTGCATTTAAAAATAATTCTACTAATAAATACCAACTTTGGTTAGATGATATCGTTGTTCAAAATATGACTAACGGATTTGATGCAGGCGCTACATCACATGACATCTATAAATATAGTACAATCAATGCCATCAATACATTTTCTGCAACATTTAAAAATTACGGATACACTCCAATTACTAACTTAACCATAAATTATAAAATGGATAATGGAGTTACTGTAACCGAAATAAAAATATTATCTCCTGCATTAAATTATTTAGATACAAGAACATTAACGTTTACTACTCCTTATGTTTCAGCTACACCAATTTACAATACCTATAAAATTTGGAGTAGCATTATTAATGGGCAATCAGATCAAGTAAGCATAAATGATACCATTACTGGGGCAATCACAATATCATCTACAGCACCATCCAAAAAAGTTTTAGTGGAACAATTTACTGGGGCAGGATACGGTTGGACACCCGATGGTTACACCAAATTAAACTCTATTGTAACTACTAATACAAATGTAATCGCCGCTTCAATTCATGATAATGATAACATGGTAGTTACAGGAAGTTCAAGTCTTATTTCGGATTACGCAAATGAATTCCCATCTGCAACAATAGATAGACATTATTTTTCTTCTAATAATGATGTGGCTATCGAAAAAAACAACTGGAGCTCATTCGCTACTCAAAGGATAGCAATGAAAGTTCCTGCAACTGTAACCGTTACCAATGTTTCATATAACACAACTACTAAACAAATTGATGCAACTGTATCCTCAACTTTTTATGGTGATGTAAAAGGAGACTATAGATTGAATTTATATGTGAAAGAAAACAATGTATACGGCCCAACAAATGATAACACTAATAATAATTGGAACCAACACAGTTTTTTATATAACGTTGGTTCATCTCCTTTTTACCAAATGGGAACGTATTTAAACTCTACAACATATCTATTATCTCCTGCAGAATACAAACATCAATATGTTGTAACGCATATGGCAGATGGCGCTTATGGCGCATCAGGTATCATACCAACTAATGGCTCAACCAATGGAATCACATACACGAAAGTATATTCTTACACTTTACCAACAGCTGCAGGCGGAGAGTTTAGATACAATGCCGATAATATCTATTTAATTGGCATGGTGAGCGAATATGATATAGACACAAAAAAGCGTAGTATTTTAAATGTTGAAGAAGTCAAATTAACTTCAAATCCAGAAACAATAGTTTCTGTAAAAGAACTACTATCAAATGATATTCGTTTAAATGTTTTTCCTAATCCAACATCAGATGTTTGTTACTTAAATTACACAACCACTAATAATGAATTTGTTACCATCAATGTATTTAATGCTTTAGGTGAATTAGTGTATATTGAAACTAAAAATGTAAATACAGGAAATGTAACGCATGAATTAAATTTAAAAGAACTAAACGCGGGCAATTACATCGTTCAAGTATCATTTAAAAACAATACCATTACAAAAAAATTAACCATCATTAAATAACACAATGATTGTCATTACAGGTGCCGCAGGCTTTATAGGAAGTTGTTTAATTAGCAAATTAAATAATGAAGGTCACGAAAATTTAATTTTAGTAGATGATTTTTCGCAATTACAAAAAATTGATAATTACCATACAAAAAACTTTGTACACAAAATTGAACGTTCACACTTTTTAGAGTGGTTTGAAGAACACGCAGCTGAAGTAAACTTTGTTTACCATATTGGAGCGCGAACAGATACCACTGAGTTTAATGTTGAGTTGTTTAATGAATTGAATTTAAACTATACAAAATCTATTTGGAACATTTGCACTAAACATTTTATCCCTTTAGTTTATGCTTCATCAGCAGCAACTTATGGATTGGGTGAGTTTGGATATGATGATGATGAATCAAAAATTAATTTATTAAAACCATTGAATCCATACGGAGATAGTAAAAATGATTTTGACAAATGGGCCATTACTCAAAAAACTTGTCCTCCAAAATGGGCAGGGTTTAAGTTCTTTAATGTTTACGGTCCAAATGAATACCATAAAGGAAGAATGGCTTCCGTTATTTTTCACTCCTTCAATCAAATCAACGAAAAAGGACAAGTAAAACTATTTCGTTCGCATAATCCAAACTACACAGATGGCGGGCAATTAAGAGATTTTGTGTATGTAAAAGATTTAGTAGATGTATTATACTTTACTTATGGCGAAAATATTAAAAGCGGTATTTACAATTTGGGTAGCGGCAAAGCTCGTCCATTTTTAGATTTAGCAAAAGCAACATTTAAAGCATTAGGCAAAGAAGCTAATATTGAATTTATTGACACGCCAATTGATATTAGAGATAAATACCAATACTTTACAGAGGCTAACATGAATAAACTCATGGCTCAAGGTTACACAAAACCTTTTTCGAGTTTAGAAGATGGTGTTCATGATTATGTAACCAATTATTTGATTGGGAAAAGGTATTACTAAAAAACAAAAAACAAAATCGATTGTATTAGCATCAAGCCATCTACCCATAAGTAGTAGTAAAAATGATGGCGCTTTTGATTTGTAAATAAAACAGTCAAAACAACTAATGTTCTTAATGTAATAGATGCAATTAATGACCCAACATCATGACTAAATTGGTAAAAGCAAAAAAATGCTAGTGCCACCAAACAGATACACATGATCTTTGTAACTTTCTCTCCAAACTTATTAGCATACGTATTTACTCCTGAATAATAATCGTGTTCAATGTCTTTAATATCAAACAAGAAACACAATACCGAAATAAATAAAACCTGAGACACTAAATACCAAACACTATGCAAAGTGAGTAGTTGGTTTTCGATTAAAGGAACTAAACTGCAACTAATTACCCATACAAAAGAAATTAAAAATGGTTTAATATAACCGTGTCTTCTTAAATTAAATGGTTGTAAGTAATATAATGTAGAAACAACTTCGGCGCCAATCATAATACCAATAGATGTCCAGCTTAAATTATTACATAAAAACATGACAACAATTAAAGATATTCCTATACTATATAATAATATTTTTTTATGCCTCAATAACCACTGCGATCTTTCGCTATTGACATTGTGCGGTCCAATCATATAGCCTCTCTGCACATTATATTGTAAATAGGTTGATAAAAGAATAAACAACAAGTATGAGTTGTTCTCAAAATTTACAGGAATAGGGAATAAATGATAGGTTAAAAGCACTTGCGATAATGCGCAAAGAGAAATAAAAACATTAGCATAAACTAAAGTTTTGACAATGGGACTATTTATCAAATTTCTAATTTTCAAATATTTCTAAAGCATTGTTTGAAGTAATTTCTGCTACCTCCTCTATTGATATATTTTTTATTTGAGCAATCTTTGCGGCTACTAATGGCAAATAAGCGCTCTCGTTACGTTTACCACGATGAGGGACAGGAGCCAAATAAGGGGCGTCAGTTTCTAAAACAATATCACGTATATTTAATTGCTCTACTACTTTATCTAAGCCAGAATTTTTAAATGTTACTACCCCGCCAATTCCCAATTTAAAATTACCTAATGATAACACTTGTTGAGCTTGAATAATATCTCCACTAAAACAATGAAAGATTCCTTTAGGTAATTTATCAAATGATTTTAAAATAGAAAATATTTCATCAAAGGCATTTCGGCAATGAATGACTACTGTATAGTTATATTCTAAAGCCCAAAAGATTTGCTCTCTAAATGCCAACTCTTGTTCCTTGATAAATGTTTTGTCCCAATACAAATCAATCCCAATTTCTCCAATAGCCGAAAATCTTCTTAGATCTAGCCATCTCTTAACAGTATCTAATTCTTCTCTGTAATTTTCTTTAACCGAACAAGGATGCAATCCCATCATTGGATAACAATGTTCAGGAAAATGAACTTCTAATGCCAACATGCCTTCAATACTTGCACTATCCACATTTGGCATATAAAATTTCGACACGCCTTTTTCCATGGCATTTGTAATAGACGCTATTCTATCTTCATTAAACTCTTCTGAATAAAGGTGTGTGTGTGTATCTATAAACATTGAAAAAATTAGTTATTTTTGTGTAAAGATAATCATCTTTAATTATACGTGTGAAATAGTCATGCACAAAAAATATAAAAATAAATTAGCATGGCGTATACCATATGACAATTAAAAGCAATAATATTTACATATGAAAATTTTAGTTGTTCGTTTTAGCTCCATTGGTGACATCGTTTTAACGACGCCTATTTTGCGTTGCATTAAACAACAATTACAAAACGTAGAACTTCACTACGTTACAAAGCATAGTTTTTTATCGGTTATAGAAAACAATATTTATGTTGATAAAGTTTTTACAATTAAAGATTCTTTAAAAGATGTCATCCCTCAATTAAAAAAAGAAAATTACGATTATGTGATTGATCTTCATCGTAATGTTAGAACATTAAGATTAAAAACAGCTTTAGGGAAAAAATCATTTTCGTTCAATAAACTTAATTGGGAAAAATTTTTAATTGTCAATTTCAAAAAAAATAAATTACCAACTATTCATATCGTTGATAGATATTTTGAAACCGTTCAATCTTTAGGAGTAAAAAATGATGGTAAAGGATTAGATTACTTTATTGACGAAAAGGATGAAATAGATATTCCTTCTGCTTTACCATCAATGTTTCATGAAGACTATCATGCCTTAGTAGTTGGTGGTTCGTATTTTACTAAGCAAATTCCTATCAATAAATTAAAAGAAATATGTGCTAAGAGTTTACAGCCTTTAATTTTATTAGGTGGTAAAGAAGATGCTGCAATTGCCGAACAAGTTTATCAATTGCACAAAAATAAAACAATTAACTTATGCGGTAAATTGAATTTAAACCAATCTGCCTCAATTATTCAACAAGCAAATAAGGTCATTACATCTGATACAGGTTTAATGCATATTGCAGCAGCTTACAAAAAAGACATTATTTCTTTATGGGGAAATACCATTCCTGAATTTGGAATGGGGCCTTATTTAGCAGGGAAAAATTCTCAAATACTGGAAGTAAAAGAATTATCGTGCAGACCTTGCTCAAAATTAGGATACAAAAAATGCCCAAAAGGGCACTTTAAATGTATGAACGAAATTGAAATAAAAAGTATTTAGTCTTGTACAAATAACGCTTTTAATTCAGTAGCATCATCTGGCTTCATTCTTCCTCCTAAAATCAATGATAACTGACGGCGACGTAAAGCACCTTCATAACGTTTTTTCTCTTCTTCTGTTTCAGGAATGAGAGGCGGAACTGGCAATGGCGCCCCATTTTGATCAATGGCTACAAAAGTAAATATCGCTTCGTTACATTTTGTCTTGTGCATCGTAATTTTATCTTCAACAAACACATCAATATGCACTTCCATACTGCTTGTAAAAGCTCGTGAAACTTTAGCTTCTAGTGTTACTACTGAATTTTGTTTAATTGGATTATCAAATGACACGTGATTAATAGATGCTGTAACAACCACTCTATTCGAATGCCTGCCAGCTGCAATGGCAGAAGTAATATCCATCCATTGTAATAATTTGCCTCCAAATAAATTTCCTATATGATTTGTATCGTTAGGTAATACAACTTCGGTATTAATAGTTAACGATTCTTTTGCCGTTTTTCCCTTCATGTGTTTTATATTATAAGTGTAAAAATACTACCTTTACACTAAATAAAATAATATGGACTATTTATATATTAAAGCTCTTCATGTGATTTTTGTAGTTTGCTGGTTTGCGGGCTTATTTTACATGGTAAGGTTGTTTATCTATACAAAAGAGGCGAATGAGAAAGAAGAGCCTGCAAGAAGCATTTTAACAACTCAATTAACTTTAATGCAAAAGAAGTTGTGGTTTATTATTACTTGGCCATCATTTATTGGAACTTTTATTTTTGGAACTTGGATGTTGATCTTAAATCCTGCTATTTTATCATTTCCATGGATGTGGCTTAAATTAATCTTTGTTGGATTGTTAGCCTTATATCACTTACAATGTCATGCTTATTATAAACAACAAAAAGCCGGTATTTTTAAACCATCCTCTTTTAAATTGAGATTATTTAATGAACTAGCTACTATATTTTTAGTAGCCATTGTGTTTTTAATTATCGTACGATCAACAGGGGGATTAGTTTGGGGAATGTTAGGTTTATTTATTTTTGCAGCGCTATTAATGGGTGGAGTATTTATTTATAAAAGACACCGAAGAATTACTGAGGAAAAAGAAAAAAACAATACGCCTCCAACTATACCTAACAACTAGCACAATGTTTAACTTGTTCTAGTATAAATAACTTATCATGGAACAACGAAAAAAAATTATTTTAATTGGTGGTGGCTTTGCAGGATTGCATTTAGCACAACAATTAAACAACAGTGCTTTTGATGTTTTATTGATTGATAAACAAAATCATCATCAATTTCAACCATTATATTACCAAGTAGCGAGTGCGAGATTAGAACCCTCTAACATCTCTTTTCCTTTTCGGAAGATTTTTCAGAAATCAAATAACATTCAAATTCGTTTAGCGGAAGTGACCAAAATTACTCCTTTAGAAAATAAAATTGAAACAACTATTGGTGATTTTAATTATGATTACTTAGTAATTGCTAGTGGATGTAAAACTAATTTTTTTGGTAACGAGCAAATTAGTAAACATGCACTGTCGATGAAAACAACCGAGGAAGCTATTGAAATAAGAAACAATATTTTACTGAGTTTTGAAAAATATATTTCGGCTAAAGACCATGAAAAAGAAGCTCTATTAAATATTGTATTAGTTGGTGCAGGGCCTACTGGTGTTGAATTAGCAGGTGCTTTTTCTGAAATGAAAAAACATGTTTTACCAAGAGATTACCCGCACATCGATTTCTCAAAATTAAAAGTGATTTTACTAGAAGGAAGTAAAAACACACTCAATAGCATGAGTGATGAATCTAAAAAAGCTTCTCGAAAGTACTTAGAAGAAATGGGTGTTGTTATTAGAACTGAAACATTTGTAACTAATTATGATGGCGTAACAGCTACACTAAATACTGGTGAAACTATTTTAACCAATAACTTAATTTGGGCTGCTGGGGTTACTGGAAATGTAATTGAAGGAATTAATCCGGAGAACATTATCCGCAACAGATACAAGGTTGATAGATTCAATATGATAAAAGACACACAGAATATGTATGCTATAGGCGACATTGCTTATATGGAAACACCGCTTTATCCGAACGGACATCCACAATTAGCAAACGTAGCTATCAATCAAGGAAAAAATTTAGCTGCTAATTTTTTAAAGCAATTTTTGGGGAAATCTCAAAAAGAATACGAATACAAAGATTTAGGTTCAATGGCAACTATTGGAAAATACAGGGCCGTGGTTGATTTACCATTTATTAAATTTCAAGGATTTTTTGCGTGGTACATTTGGATGTTCTTACACTTGATGTTAATTTTAAGTGTGCGCAATAAACTATCTATCTTTTTTAATTGGGCGTGGAGTTATATCATGAAAGATTCATCACTAAGGCTCATTTTAAAACAGAAGAAATAAATTAATATAAAGCTGCAATGGCATTCACACAATTTACGCCATCCATTGCTGCACTGACAATTCCTCCAGCATAGCCAGCCCCTTCGGCACATGGATATAGGTTTTTTATTTGCACATGTTGTAAGGTAAATTTATCTCTCGGAATACGAACAGGTGTTGATGTTCGCGATTCAACTCCAACAATAATTGCTTCGTTACTAACGTAACCTCTCATTTTGTTATTAAACGCCTTAAAGCCTTGTTGTAAGGTTGTGCCAATCATTTTACCTAACACATCATTCATTTGCACAGATTGAGTGCCTGGCTGATAAGAACAATCAATTAATTTTGAACTTACTTTATTATTTACAAAATCTTGCAAATTTTGGGCAGGTGCTGTTTGCGTCTTTCCACCCATTTGCCAAGCTTTATGTTCAATTTCTCTTTGTAATTGCAAACCAGCTAAAGCACCATGTTTTTTGTAAGGTTCAAAATCTATTAATTCTAAACCAACCACAATACCGCTATTAGCAAAGGGATTGTTTCGTTTTGATGGACTCCAACCATTAGTAACGACTTCATCTTGGGCTGTAGCACAGGGTGCAATAATTCCGCCAGGGCACATACAAAACGAATACACGCCATGTCCTTGTGCCTGATGCACTAAACTATAAGAAGAAGCTGGCAAATAATCGCGTTTAGAAACCACCTCATCGTGTGAATGACAACTGTATTGTATTTTATCAATAAACTCCTGAGGGTGTTCCACGCGAACTCCTAAAGCAAAAGGTTTGGCTTCAATGGCAATTTTCTTTTTATCTAATAACTCATATATATCTCTTGCCGAATGGCCTGTTGCTAATATTAAGTATGAGCAGTGATGTTCGAAAGTAGTTTTGTTTTCTGTCACACTGAGCGGAGTCGAAGTGTCAATAATCACAGAAGATATTTTCTCTCCATTATAATTAATGTCAATTAATTTAGAATTGAAATGAATTTCGCCGCCATGTTTTAAAATGGTTTCGCGCATATTAGAAATAATATTTGGCAACTTGTTAGTTCCAATATGCGGATGAGCCTCCACTAGAATCACATCGTCTGCTCCGTGAAATACAAAGGTTTTTAAAATATGTTCAATGTCTCCACGTTTACTCGAACGTGTATATAATTTACCATCGCTATAAGTTCCTGCTCCACCTTCGCCAAAACAATAATTACTTTCTGGATTAACGATATGCTCCTTGTTAATCGCTGCTAAATCTCTTCTTCGGGCTTGAACATCTTTTCCTCTTTCAAATATTATTGGTTTAATACCAATTTCTAAACAACGCAAAGCGGCATATAAACCTGCTGGTCCTGCGCCAATAATGGTAATAATTTTATTAGAACTTGAAACATCATGATATTGAATCCCTAAATCATCATCAATGACTGGTTCATTAATCCACACCGCTAATTTCAAATTAACTTTAATATTACGTGAGCGCGCATCAATACTACGACGTAAAGGCTTTATAAAAAATGTATCGCTTGATTTTAAAGATAATTGCTCGGCAACTTCTTGTTTTAATAATTGCTCGTCATAAGCAATGTGAGCTGCAATAGCTAGATTTAATTCTTTTTTCATGATGTGGAAGATTTTTATTCTTCAGTTACTAGTTTTATCCTTCAAATGTTATCGAGAAAATGGTCATCTTAGAATTAACTTTATCAATACTATTGGAGAATATATTATTTAATGGTTGTATTAAATTTTTTGTTCCTTGCAATATCTTGAGTTCTAGCCCTAATTTGAAATACTGCAAATAAAAATCGACTCCTGCTCCTCCACTATAAAAAAAGTCATCTCGTTTCAACATCACGGCATCATCTAATTGATTAGCTCCACCAACTGGGGCAGCTTTTTTCTTTGAAACTAAATCCATGGTATAGCCTCCGCCTAAAATAACATAAGCACTAAAATTATCTAATCGCTTGGATTGTAATTTTATTTCTAGAGGTAAAATAATAAAAGTAGACTCTACGCTTTTCTTATACATTTTAGTACTGTCTCTCTTTGCATTTTCTAACGTGTACTCTAAACTTCTGGAAGCGAAACTAATGTTTGGAGTAAAACGTAAACGCAAATATTCATGTAATCTAAAATCAGAAATGATGCCTAAAGCAAAACCAGGATCAGATTTAGTGTATATGGTTTTCATACCATACGTTACTCCACCAATAACTGTATCTGGAAAAGCAGAGTTTTTTACTGTATGAATTCTAAAATCAGTTTTATTATATGCTAAGGCAAACCCAAAATGCATTTTATTTTTATAAAATTTTGGCAAGTGCACACCGCTCTCTTCTTTGTGTTGAGAAAATACCTGATTAGATAACAAGCAAATGAATAATATGTATAATAATGGTTTCAATGTTTTATAAAAACGTGTTTTATCTGTTTTTATTATATCATAAATCTATTGATTGGTGGATTGTTCCTCTTTTGCAACTTGACTTTCTTCTAAATTTGATTTTAGTTTGAAAAAATACGTTTGAAACACTAATATGATTCCAACACCAAAAGAAATTGCCATATCAGCGAAATTAAAAATAGCATTAAAAAACTCAAAATGTTCTCCTCCCCAAATTGGGAACCATTCAGGAAAATTTCCTTCATAGATAGGAAAGTAAAACATATCTACCACATGACCTTGCAAAAATCCCGCATAACCGCCTCCTTCTGGCATAAATTGAGCAACACTATATTCTGTGCTTTCTCCAAATAGTAATCCATAAAAAGCAGAATCTAAAATGTTACCCAAAGCTCCTGCTAAAATTAAGGATACACAAACAATAAAGCCCTTGTGTTCTCCTTCATTCACAATTTTTTTAATGTAAAATGCGCCTGCAATAACGGCTGCCACTCGAAACAAACTCAAGGCTAGTTTTCCATAATCTCCCCCAAATTCTAAACCCCAAGCCATGCCAGGATTTTCGGTAAAAGTAATACGACTCCAATCACCAAAAATGCGACAAACTTCTCCAATAGGATAATTTGCCTTAATGTATAATTTGATACATTGGTCAATAAACAAAACTGCAAAAACAGTTATTATTGGAAGTCTGTATTTTTTAAGCATAAAGCCTTGTAAAAGCAAAAAGGTTATCCTACAAAGATAACCTTTTTGCTCATTTAAGGTATTAATTGTTAAGGTAATGTACTTAAATTAGTTTGTATTTGAGCCTTGGTTGTTTGAGTTAATATAGGCAGATTAATAATCATATCGGTTGTTAAGGTAATAACCTGTGAAGTATAATAATAATTAGTGCCATCAAAACTAATAGCGACTACCGTATAACTTACACCCTCAGGCATAGAATTAGTATAGGATACAAAACTTTGAGAGGTTGCTGTGTATGATGCTGAGTTTATCTTTGCCATCGTGTTTACACCATTCATTGCCATAAATACTACAGTGTTTGAGTTGTCAAAAGAGCCAGTTAAGTTAACGGTACACGTTGTTTTTGCTCCTGACGTGTTATAAAAATAATCGCAATTTGTCCATGTTACCGAATCGCAATAAAAATCATAATATGATCCAAATCCACCAGCTGTTGTTGTTGTAACTGCAATTGGAATACTATCTGTAGCAGTTGCCCAATTTAAATTAATGGTCGCTAAATTCGACGACCCAGGAGAATAAAATTCTAACATTTGATTAGATGACGCAATGCCTGTTGGAACTTTCATATTAACATAACTCGCTGGATTCATTTTTAATTTTTGTCCGTTTTGAGTTGCATTAAAATACACTTCGCCACCAGATACTAATAATTGACCGTTAGATATTGGCATAGCGTTATTTAATATCATGTCTTTTTTAGATAAAATATCTTTTACTTCAATCGTAACAACTCCTGTAACAGCAGCTCCCGATTGAGTTAAAAAAGCATTAGGAAAAATGTTTATCATAGTGCCATTTGTACACGTAAACGAATGGTAATTTGTAGCGTTTATAGTATATGTTTGCAAAGGTGTTGCTAAATTATTTAATAGCGCTATGGCATTAGCATTACTGAATGTAGGAGTTGGTTGTGTTGACCCTCCTTCTGAAGGATTAACAGTGTCTTTTTTGCAAGAGTTTGTTATTACAACTAATCCTGCTAATAAAGGCAAAAAAAAGTGCATGAAATTTTTCATAATTTATTTTTTGGTTCAAATTAAAGGTAGTTCAAATTAAAACACCACACAATTAACAAGTTAAAATATATTAAAATTAAAAAAAGTGCATAAAAAAAGGGCTAAAAGCCCTTTTTAAATTATAGTGAAGGTTTATTAAGACGATTGATTTAATTTAGCATCAATACCTAATGTTGCATGTGGCACAGAACGTAAACGCTCTTTTGGAATTAGTTTTCCAGAAACACGGCAAATACCATACGTTTTGTTTTCGATACGCATTAAAGCATTTTTCAAATTCACAATATATTTTTCTTGACGAATAGCTAACTGAGCTGTTTCTTCTTTAGACAATACATCTGAACCATCTTCTAATAATTTGAAAGAAGGAGACGTGTCATCTGTTCCATGATTATCAGCATTAGATAATGTTTGTTTTAACAAATCATAATCCGTTTGTGCTTCTTTTAATTTATCAATAATTAATTCTTTAAACTCTAGTAATTCTTTATCAGAATAACGACTTCTATCATCCTTAGTATTTAAGAATGGTTTTGGTTGAGGAGCTTGAGGTTTTTTAATTAACGGTTTTGTAATATCAATATGCAAAGGTCTATTTCTGATATAAGATTCAGAACCTGATGAACGACCTTCGTTTTTCTTTCTTCTACCACGTCCACGTTTTTCAGGAATCTCATCATCATCATCATCATCTAATGGAATACCACCACCTTCTAAATCTAATACTGGCGCTTCGTCTAAATCAACTACTGCATCATCATCATCTTCTGGCTTTTCGTAATCATCTTTAACGTCAACATCAGAATCATCTTCCTCTTCTGGCTCAATATCATCCTCTTCATCGTCGTCTCCCTTTTTACCTTTTTTAGAAGGTTTACCTGCTTTTTTAGAAGGCTTAGCGCCTTTTTTTGCAACGGCATCAATTGGCTTTCCAACAACTTTTGGTTTTGCTATTTCTTTAACTGCTTTAGTTGGTTTTGCAGGCGCTGCAACTTTTTTTGCAGGTTTCGCAGCAACTTTAGCTACTGGTTTTACTACTTTTTTCTCAACTTTTTTTGGAGCAGGTTTAGCTGCTGCTTTTTTTACGGGAACTTTAGTCACTTTTTTTGGGGCTGGTTTTGGTGCTGGTTTTTTTGCAACAGCTTTTTTAGCTATTGGTTTGGCAACTATTTTTTTAGCTGTCGGTTTTGGAGCAGGCTTACTTGCTTTTTTTGCAGGTTTAGCCACAACTTTCTTAGGAGCTGGTTTTGCTGCTTTTTTTACTGGCTTTGCTGCAGCTTTTTTAGGTGCTGGTTTACTTGCTTTTTTAACAGGCTTTACAATTTTCTTTGCCATAATTCTTTTCTTAAAATTAATTTAACTTTTCTATAGAAATAAGGGTCGATACCAATTCGTCAACTTCAACAGAATTTGCGGTGGCGGCGGACAAATTTTGTACCACTTGTAAATCTCCTGTCAGAGTTTCGGCGCAAATATAGTTCAAATTATTTTGAATGGCAGTATCTAAAGCATCATTTTGTTGAATTTTAACCAAAATCTTGTCTGTTACGTCCAAACCACTGTCTTTACGGAGGTTTTGAATACGATTTACTAATTCCCTCGCTAATCCTTCTTCTTTTAAAGAATTTGATAAAGTAACGTCTAAAGCAACTGTTATTTGCCCGCTATTAGCTACTTTCCAGCCTGGAATATCTACTGGAATAATCTCCACATCTTCGCCTTCTAAAACAATTTCTTCGCCCTCCACATTCATCTTAAATTGTCCTGTTTTTTCAATTCCTGAGATAATTACATCACCATGATCGTTAGCATAAGCCTGAACGGTTTTCATGTGTTTGCCACATTTTTTACCTAAAGTCTTAAAATTCAACTTTAAATTCTTCACAATATGCGCTTCTTCTTCAGTTACAAATTCCAATTCTTTCACGTTTACCTCAGCTAAGATAATATCTTTTACAGCTTCCACATGTTGTCTAAATTCAGTATCTAAAATAGGAATACGTATTTTTTGTAAAGGCTGGCGAACTCTTAAATTTTCTTTCTTACGAATTGATAAAATCATTGAAGAGATTTTTTGAGCCATCTCCATCCGTTTTTCTAAACTACTATCAATTAAAACAGTATTTACTTTTGGATAATTAGTTAAATGCACTGAATTAACATCTCCAGAAACATCATTTAAATTTTGATATAACCAATCAGCAAAGAATGGTGCTATTGGACTCATCAATTGAGATAAAGTATTTAAGCACTCAAACAAAGTTTCGTAAGCTGCTTTTTTATCATCGCTCATATCGCCTTTCCAAAAACGACGGCGAGATAAACGAATGTACCAGTTACTTAAATGTTCGTCAACAAACTCCTCAATGTAACGCGCTGCTTTATGCGGCTCGTAAGTTTCGTATTGTTCTGTGACGTCTTTCACCAATGAATTTAATTTTGATAAAATCCATCTGTCTAATTCAGAACGATTACTAACGTTTACCGTATTGTTTAAATCAACTACAAAATTATCAACGTTAGCATATAAAGCAAAGAATCCATATGTATTGTAAAGCGTGCCAAACAATTTACGTTGTACTTCGCCAATACCTTCTACATCAAATTTTAAATTGTCCCAAGGCGCAGCATTTGCAATCATATACCAACGAGTAGCGTCAGCGCCATATTTTTCAATGGTTTCAAATGGATCAACGGCGTTACCTAAACGCTTACTCATTTTGTTTCCATTTTTATCTAATACTAATCCATTAGATACAACATTTTTATAGGCCACTGAATCAAAATTCATTGTTGCAATCGCGTGTAAAGTAAAGAACCATCCGCGAGTTTGATCAACACCTTCTGCAATAAAATCAGCTGGGTAATATTTTTTATCGTCAATTAATTCTTTATTCTCAAATGGATAATGAACTTGTGCATAAGGCATAGCACCTGAATCAAACCACACATCAATTAAATCAGGTTCACGGAATAATTTTTTTCCGTTCTTCTCTAATACAATATTATCAGCATACGGTTTATGTAAATCAAAGGTATCGTAGTTTTCAGATGTAAAATTTCCAGGTACAAATTTCCCTAATGGATTTTCTGTCATGAAACCTTTTGCAACTGAATTATCAATTTGTGTTTTTAATTCTTCTGCACTTCCAATCACTATTTGTTCAGAGCTATCTTCGCTTGTCCAGATAGGAATAGGAATACCCCAAAAACGAGAACGAGATAAATTCCAATCATTCAAATTCTCCAACCAGTTTCCAAAACGACCAGTGCCAGTAGCTTCTGGCTTCCAGTTAATCGTTTTATTTAATTCAATCATACGGTCTTTTGCAGCCGTAGATTTAATAAACCATGAATCTAATGGATAATATAAAACGGGCTTGTCCGTTCTCCAACAGTGAGGGTAACTATGTTCGTAGGTTTCTTTCTTAAATAATTTTCCTTCTTCTTGTAATTTTAAAACAATACGTTCGTCAACACTTAAATAAGCTTTTAGTTCTTTTATTTTTCCTGTTGCTTCTAAAATTTGTTTTTGCTTTTCAAACTCAACTTGTTTTTCAGCATCGGTGTGATAAGCTTCTTTTACATATTCTTCACCATACAAAAATGTCCCGTCTTTAATTTCAGGCAAAAAACGGCCACGTTTATCAACTAACGTTAATGAACCAATGCCATTTTGTTTCGCTACTCTAAAGTCATCGGCACCAAAGCTAGGAGCAATGTGTACGATACCTGTACCATCCGTAGTTGTAACGAAATCACCAACAATAACTTTAAAAGCATCGCCATCTGTTGGCTGAACAAAAGGTAATAATTGCTCGTATGAAACGCCAGCTAAATCGGAGCCTTTACAATGATTAACTATTTTGAATGGAATGTTTTTATCTCCCGGTTTGTAATCTTCAAATTTTAAATCCGTGTGTTTTTCAGAAAAATATTTGTTAACTAAATCTTTGGCTAATACAACTGTTTGCGGAGTTCCATTGAATGGATTAAAACTTTCTACAAATACATAATCAATATCTTTCCCTACAGCTAAGGCAGTGTTTGAAGGCAAGGTCCAAGGAGTAGTTGTCCAAGCAAGTATATAAAAATCTCCTTTGATATTGAATTTAGATTCTTTTACTTTAAACTGAACAGTTGCTGTTCTATCTTTCACGTCTCTGTAGCAACCTGGTTGATTTAACTCGTGGGAAGATAAACCTGTACCTGCAGCTGGTGAATAGGGCTGAATAGTAAAGCCTTTGTATAATAAGCCTTTGTTATTCATGTTTTGTAATAGCCACCAAACGCTTTCAATGTACTTGTTGTCATAAGTAATGTAAGGATCTTTCATATCAACCCAGTATCCCATCTTAGCCGTTACATCTTCCCACTTATCGGTGTATTTCATTACCTCTTTACGACAAGCTTTGTTATAATCTTCAACAGAAATAAATTTTTTGCTGTTAGGGTTTCCAATATCTTCTTTAGTAATCCCAAGGAATTTTTCTACTCCAAGTTCAATAGGCAAACCGTGAGTATCCCAACCTGCTTTACGTTTTACTTGAAAACCTTGTAAGGTTTTGTAACGACAAAAAATATCTTTGATCGTACGACCCATGACATGGTGAATGCCTGGTAAACCATTAGCACTTGGCGGTCCTTCGTAAAACACCCAAGGTGTTTTGCCTTCGCGAGTAGAAATAGATTTACCGAAAGTGTCTTTTTCTTTCCAATAATCTAAAATGTCTTTACTTATTTGCGATAAGTTTAGTTGGTTGTATGTAGGGTACTTTTTCATTGTTAGTTTGAGTTTAACCGCAAAGAGCGCAATGTTTTAGCAAAGGGCGCAAAGGGTTGTTGCTTAATAAATTAAGGGTAGCGAATGTACAAAAAATTGGTTTAACAACAAAAGATAGAATTACTTAGCGAACTTAGTGTCTTGTTTGTGTCTCCGTGGTGAACCTAATCAAGTTTCCCCATTTGTTTGAGTTTGCTTTCAAACGAAAAAGCGATGGTTTTTGCTCTAAAAATGGCTTTTTGAGCATTTTCTCCTTCAAATAAAGTATTTACGGTGTTTTCAAATGCATTTAACCAGATTGAAAAATGTTCAGCTTTTAAGGGCAAATTCACATGTTTGTCAAATACATTAGTTGTGTAACCTTCTTTATCCAACAAAACAAATTCCCAAAAAGCAATCATGTGAGGCATGTGTTTTTCAAAATCCACATGCTCAAAAATGGGCTTCACCTCTTCGTTTAAAAGTAAATTTGAGTAAAAAGTCTTTACTAAAAGTTCTACGTCAGCTGAATTGGTTATATCTTGTTTCATTTAGTAAAAGTGGTATGCAATTGTGAATCCGCCAAATTTATAAGGAATAAAATAAGAATGAATTTCCTTCACGACATTATAATAATGTTCAGAATAATAGCTTTTAATGAATTGAATATTCAATAAAAAGCCAACAGACAAAGATTTGTTAGAGCTGAGATGAAAGTTTTTTTCTAATCCAGATTGAAAATGCATACTTCCGTTTCCATAATCTTTTGGCATTGAACTTGGCAGCCATGGCTCATTAATATCATCATATCTTTTTCCAAAAGTATATCCTCCACCTAATTTTAAATAAAATTCATTCGGTTTTTTATTTAGCTTCGGTTTCAGCATTAAGCCAATTGGAAATAAATTTGCTTGAGTCCATCTGTTATACCCAGCGTAAAATTGTATTGTGAAATCAGTTTTTATTCTCCAATCTGCATTTATATAGACTCCTATATTATACATTTGATTGAAGTTTTTGGATTCTGGCTGTTTATAATCTCCTGTTACTATTTTATAGTACCCAATGCCATACATTGTATTGAGTGAAGGGTAAAATTTAATACTGGACTTAAAAACAGACTTAAAAGCCGTAGAATCTTGGCCAAAACTAGTTGTTGAAAAAAATAAAAAAGTAATACTATAAATTATGACAATTACTTTGTTATTCATGTAACAAAGATAGTTTACTTTTTCTTACAAACCTGAATAGTGTGGCTAATGCCTACATTATCAATTTGCTCAACAACTTTAAATCCTGCTTTATCAATTAATCGGTTAAACACCTCACTATCGTACATTTGACTGTTTCCGTTAGCAATATTGGTAAAGTATAAAGAAGTCATTTGTAAACTAAAAGCACCTGGTTCAAATTTTTGACGATCCCAAAACGTTTCCATGATATAAATATTGCCATCTTCTGCAATAGCTTCGTGGCATCGTTTTAAAATACTTACAATTTCATCTTCGCTAAAACAATCTAAAAACTGACTCATCCAAATGGCATCTGCTCCTTTCGGAAAACGATTGGCATCATCTAAAATATTTATTGGATGATAATTTACTCTATCTGAAAAAGGTGTTTTTGCAATATTTTCCTTTGCCATAGCTAATTGCCCTGGTAAATCTAACATCGTCATTTTTACATCGGCATCATAGTTAAGACACTTCATGGTAAACTTTCCTGTATTACCACCAATATCTAAAATATGTTTTGGTTGACGTTTAAATAACTCAGCCAAAGCTTGGTCAAACGATCCATCAGAATAATAATGGTCAAAATTAAACCAGCTATCTTGTATAGGTTTTGGTAAATGTGCTAATCCTTCGTAAACAGTAGGCCAATCTCCTAAAACTTTTAATCCAGTTGGCTTTCCTTCTTTAATACTATCTGTTAAGGTAAACATTCCTTCATAACATACATCGTTAGTGAAATCCATGTTAACATTAGTCATACGGTCGTTTAAAATAAATAAGCCAGTTTTGGTAATAGTATATTTGTCGTCATTTTTAATCACTAAGCCTATTCCTAAGCCCGCTTCTAACAAAACTCTTACTCCATATTCTGATAATTTTAATTTGGAATAAACTTCTTCTAAAGTTACTCCATTAACTCCAGACTCCTCAACCATAGCCAAAATACCAAGATCTCTTAGCGATTTTGTAGCTTGAAAAACAATAGGTGCAAAGGCAATAAACTGAGCATTAGTAATGGCTTCGAACGCCGTCTTAGTATCCTTGGTGAAAAAATTCATGTTAAAAAAATTAATCTATTCTACTTTTAAAAGCACCAAAATAACGAAAAGATTAAACATTTTTTATATTTTCTTCATTAAAATTAAAATACCCTCTACTCCTGTAGCATATTTGTTTGTAATATTGTAAATTGCACACACAATTATGGTAAAGATAGGAGATAAGAAAATATCGGCAGATGATTTCTATAAGGTTTTAATAAGCAATTTAGAACTCAAATTAGATGAAGAAGCCTTAAGAAAAGTATATCGCAGTCATTATTTTTTAAAAGAGTTTACTCGCGAAAAATTAATATATGGTATTAATACTGGTTTTGGGCCAATGGCACAATATCGCATTAATCATGATGATCAAATGAAATTGCAATATAATTTGATTCGTAGCCACTGCTCTGGCTCAGGAAATCCAATTCCTGAAATTGATTGTAAAGCAGTGATGTTGGCGCGATTAAATACATTGATGCAAGGTTTTGCTGGTATTCATCCAGATGCCTTGATTTTAATAAAAGACTTAATCAATAAAAATATTTCTCCTGTTATTTATGAGCACGGTGGTTTAGGTGCTAGTGGCGATTTAGTGCAATTAGCACATTTAGCATTAACTTTAATTGGTGAAGGTGAAGTTTACTATAATGGAGTAATTACCCCAACGGCCGAAGCTTTTAAAAAAGAAAACATCACAGTCATGGAAATTCATATTCGTGAAGGCTTAGCCTTAATGAATGGAACTTCTGCCATGAGCGGTATTGGTATGCTAAACGTAATTTATGCCGAAAACCTAATGAACTGGAGTTTATTAGCTTCGGCAACTATTATGGAATTAGTTCAAAGTTTTGATGATCACTACTCTACTCCATTAAATGAAGTAAAGCATCATTACGGACAAAACCACGTTGCTAAAGCCTTACAAGAAACATTAAAAGATAGTAAATTAGTTAAAAGCAGAGAAGAACATCACTACAATCAAAAAGTAGAAGTAGATGTTTTAGTGGAGAAAATGCAAGAATATTACTCTATCCGTTGTGTGCCACAAATTGTGGGTCCAATTGTAGATACTGTAAATTATGCAAAAGAAGTGTTAATTAATGAAATCAATTCGGCCAACGACAATCCTATTGTAGATTGGGAACGCAAAAACGTTTACCATGGCGGAAATTTCCACGGAGATTATGTAGCATTAGAAATGGATAAACTAAAAATATCCATCACTAAATTATCAATGTTAGCAGAAAGACAATTGAATTTTTTATTAAATAATAAGTTAAACAATATCTTACCTCCTTTTGTTAATCATGGTGTATTAGGATTAAACTTAGGAATGCAAGGTGTGCAATTTACAGCTACTTCAACTACTGCCGAAAATCAAATGTTATCAAACCCAATGTATGTTCATAGCATACCTAGCAATAATGATAATCAGGACATTGTGAGTATGGGGGCTAACGCTGCCTTAATTTGTAAAAAAGTAATATTAAATAGCTACGAAGTTTTAGCGATTGAATGGATGACTATTTTACAAGCGATTGATTACTTAAAAATAGAAGATAAATTATCCACAAAATCAAAAGATGCTTACGAAAAATTACGCAAAGTATTCCCTTGTTTTGTTGAAGACTCTATCAAATACAAAGATGTGAAAGCAGTAAGAGATTATATATTTTATAACCACATAGAGATTTTATAATAAATGGAATACGCATTAGTAACAGGCGGTAGTCGCGGAATTGGAAAAGCAATTTGTTTACGATTAGCCGATATGGGCTACAATATTATTATTAACTACACATCTAATGATGATGAAGCAATTAAAACTCAAGAATTAATTAAAGCAAAAGGAGTTGATGCTGTGTTAATGAAGTTTGATGTGAGTGTTACTGCAGAAGCAGATGCCCATGTAGAACAATGGATAAATGACAATAAAGATAAATCAATTGCTGTATTAGTAAATAATGCTGGTATTAGAAGAGATAATATCATGGTGTTTATTAGTCCTGAAGATTGGCATAGAGTTTTAGATATTACGGTAGATGGATTTTATAACGTAACACGTCATGTTGTAAAAAGTATGCTAACTAAACGTAAAGGTCGTATTGTAAATATTGTTTCTTTATCAGGTTTAAAAGGTATGCCAGGACAAACCAATTATTCAGCTTCTAAAGGAGCTATAATTGCAGCAACAAAAGCATTAGCTCAAGAAGTTGGTAAACGTGGAATTACTGTAAATGCAGTTGCGCCAGGATTTATTAAAACAGACATGACTCAAGATATTAACGAAGCTGATTATAAAGGCATGGTTCCAATGAATCGGTTTGGAGAGCCAGAAGAAGTAGCGGGTGTGGTTGCTTTTTTAGTTGGCAAAGATTCTAGTTACGTAACAGGTCAAGTAATTTCAGTAAACGGAGGATTATATAGTTAGTAGTATTAAAGTATGAACAGAGTAGTAATTACAGGTATAGGCGCTTGGTCATGTTTAGGAAAAAATGTTGACGAAGTAAAAGACTCTTTATTTGCTGGCAAATCGGGTATTGGATTTGATCAGGTTAGAAAAGATATGGGCTATCGTTCTGCCTTAACGGGAATTGTTGAAACTCCTATTTTAAAAGGTGTGATAGATAGAAGAGCTCGTGTGAGCATGGGGCAACCTGCCGAATATGCCTACATGGCTACTTCGGAAGCTTTACGAATGGCAAATATGGATCCTGATTGGATTGCAAATCAAGAGGTAGGTATTATTTATGGTAATGATAGTGTGGCTCAATCTACAATGGAAGCCATAGATACTGTGAGAACAAAAAAAGACACCACTCTTGTAGGCTCTGGAGCAACTTTCCAATCCATGAATTCTACGGTGACAATGAATCTCTCTACTATTTATAAGTTAAAAGGAATTAACTTTACGTTAGCGGCTGCTTGCGCTAGTGGATCTCACTCTATAGGGATGGCTTATTTATTAATTCGCACTGGATTACAACAACAAGTAATTTGCGGGGGAGCTCAAGAAGTAAATCCCTTCACATTTGGTAGCTTTGATGGATTAAGCGCATTCTCAATTCGTGAAAATGACCCTACAAAAGCTTCTCGCCCATTTGATAGAGATAGAGATGGTTTAGTGCCAAGCGGCGGAGCCGCAACCGTTATTTTAGAAAGTTTAGAGTCTGCGCAAAAACGTGGGGCAACAATATTAGCCGAAGTTACGGGATATGGTTTTTCGAGCAATGGAGATCATATTAGTAATTCAAGTGTTGATGGACAAGTACGTTCCTTATCAATGGCATTAAAAGATGCTAAATTAGCTGCTAAAGACATTGATTATATTAATGCGCATGCTACTTCTACTATTGGAGGAGATAGAGTAGAAGCTCAGGCTATTCATCAATTATTTGGTGATTGCAAAACACCTGTAAGTTCAACAAAATCTATGACTGGTCATGAGTGTTGGATGGCTGGAGCAAGTGAAATCGTTTATTCTTTATTAATGATGAAAAACGACTTTATTGCCCCAAATATAAATTTTGAAAACCCAGACGAGAATTCTCAAAAAATAAACATTATTGCTCAAACAAAGCAAACACCGTTAAACACTATTTTATCCAACTCTTTTGGTTTTGGAGGCACAAATTCTACTTTGATAATTAAAAAATTTGCCTAATTTTGTATACTTATTCAAAATAAATACAGAAAGGTAATAGTATCATGACGCAAGAAGAAATTACAAAAACCGTGAATGGTTTTTTGGTTGAAGAGTTTGAAGTAGAGGAATCTAAGATTACACCTGAGGCAAATTTACGTGACACCTTAGAGCTTGACAGTTTGGATTACGTAGATTTAGTAGTGGTAATTGAAAGCCATTTTGGATTTAAAGTAGTGGGAGAAGATTTTTTAAGTATACATACTTTCCAAGATTTTTATGATTATTGCTATAAAAAAGTTCAAGAAAAAGCAGTAGCTTAATTTATTATATTTTTAAATACAGAAAACAAAACACCATGTGTTTTGTTTTTTTATTTACAACACATTTTACACTATGGCTGATCAAAATAAATGGAACGGGCAATCACAAGCTAAAGTTTTAGGATTTAAAATTTTTGTGTTTATTCTAAATACATTTGGTCTAAACCCTGCGTATTTTTTGTTGCGTTTTGTTTCATTTTACTATTTCTTATTTACTAAACAAAATAAAAATATTCGAGAATATTTTATAAAAGCTCATGGCTATTCCAAACTTAAAGCCCGACTAGCGGTTTATAAAAACAATTTTCTTTTAGGACAAACTATTATTGATAAAGTTGCTGTAATGGCTGGAGCAAAACATCCATTTAATGTTGTACACAAAAATGGTGATATGTTAGATGAATTAACCGCTATTGGTAAAGGTGGGATATTAGTGAGCGCTCATATTGGTAATTGGGAAGTAGCTGGACAAGGTTTAAACAGATTAGGAACAGCCTTTAATGTGCTAATGTATTCTAACGAAAAAGAAGAAGTTAAACAATACATGGATGGTGTGATGAAAAATAAAAAAATAAACATCATTGCCATTGATGAAGAAACAAAGAGTCATATCATAGAACTTCATAAAGCATTTAGTAATAACGAACTAGTAGTGATGCATGGTGATAGATACAGAGAAGGTGCAAAAACATTAACTGCAAACTTCTTTGGAAGACCAGCAAGATTTCCAGCAGGTCCGTTTATTATGGCTGCTAAATTTGGGGTACCATTATGTATTGTATTTGCAGTAAAAACAGGTAAACATACTTATCAATTTTCAACAGAAAAACCCATACAAGTTGCAAGAGTAAGAGGCGAAGAACAATTAGAAAAAGTATGTCAAGAATTATTAGTTCAGTATGTTGCCGAAGTAGAAAAAATAGCAAAACAATACCCTCATCAATGGTTTAATTATTACGATTTTTGGAAGTAACTAAATCTTAGTTGCAATCCAATTTATATAATTAATTAATCCTGAGCCCTCATTTGTTTCTTGATATTTTTTTACAAAGTCTTGAATAGCTACTTTTAAAGGTCGCCACTTAAATTCGTATTTGGTTAAAAATTGATTTAAGATATTTAAAATAGCTGTGTCTATTTTAACTGATTCCTTTTCTTTAATTTCTGAAATTAATTTAAGTAATTGATTCAATTGCTTTGCGCACAAGTCGTAATCTTGTAGCTCAATTCTATTAATTAATTCAAATACATGAAGCTTAACAATAAAAGACTTATCTAGCGATTTGAAATGTTGTGAAATATACATCTGGCTAAAAAACTTACTAGCTTGCTTGTATTTTTTTAAATCAAAATTTAAGATTGCTAAATTATTTAAGACATAAAAATACTGATTAGGGTTTGCCTTAATTTGTTTCTCATTTTGCGCTTCCTCTAACGTATCAATAGCCTTTAAAGTATTGGTTTTACTGTAATTATTAACTAAGATGTTATAATAATAAAATATATACTGATTGTATAAAGCTTTATCAAATTCAAAAATAGCTTTATGTAAAACCCCTGCGTACTGAATAGCTTGTGAATGTTTGTCTATCATATAAGAGGCATTACATAAATACACCAGCAGTTGTAATTTGACCTCGTGGGTTTGTTTTGAAAACAATTTATCGTTTTCAAATTCAACTAAACATGATTTTAAATAGGACTCCAAAGACGTGTAATCTTTAAGCAACAACATTAAACGACTTAAATTTTGAAAAATTTTAATTCGTAATTGCGCACTATTTTTTACGTAGGAAAGTTTAATTGTGTTTTTTAATGTGTGATTTAACCAGCTTGTAATTTCCTTTTTAGATGCTAAATTTTGTGTCGTTTTTACTTCATGCGAAAGCACTGCTAAATTGTTCTCTAAATCTTGTAGCAGTTTTAAACGTTGGCTATTTTCATTTCTTTTTTCAATTATTTTTATAGGACTTTCATTCATGTTTTGAATACTCATTCTCACCATTTGTTCGTAAATAGCTTCAAGCATCGCGAAATCTTCTTTTTCAATAGCACGTCTTTCGGCTAATTTTAGATAATGAGTCGATAAATCAAATTGTTCTTTTGTATTAAAAATTTTAGCCAACCCAATTAAATGTAACACATCTATTTCTGCTTTTTTATGGTTTAAATTAGACAAGACAATTCCAATATCATCCACAATTTTGTTCTTGAGTCTGTAATATTTTGTATCGGGTTTAGTACCTTGATACACCACATTAAAATGGTATTTATCCGACTCGTCATCATGTTTTTTTATAGAATCAAACAGTTCAATATCCTTTCTATCATTGAAATTATGCGTTCTTTTGGTGTAAAGTTTATAGCTTTTTAATTCTTCTTTCTCTAAAGATTTAATTAAGTCTTGTAAAATATCCATAATATGAGTATGTAATAAAATATAAAAGTAATTTATTTTTAGTTGATTATTTAATTAATTTTAAAGTAGTAAAAACTATTGCCATGAAATATCAACATATGAAGCGACTATTGATTTTATTATTTATGTTAGCAAGCCTTTTTAGTAAGGGTCAGGCTAAATTGGAGATGAGTCCTATTTATGCATTCTCTCCTGCAAACGCAAACACACCTGCAAGTACCGTAACATATAGCACTCAAGTAAGTATATCTGTGTATGTAAAAAACACAGGCAATACAGCCTTTAGTGGGGCTATCAATATTAACGCTAAAAGAGATACAACAAATGGCGTTTTTTGTGATTCTATTTCTATCACAACATTATTGCCCTTGCAGCCCGGCGATAGTTTACAAGGCTCTTTGTCATTTACTCCTACTCCAGGTGTTAATGCATTTAAAGTGGCTGGCAACGGAAACACAATTGTAGTTTGGCCTTATGTAAACGGAACGCCAATAGGGGATAGTTTAAGAAGTACCGTTTGGGTGAGTGATGCAAATAGTATCAAAGAAACAAAATCAGATTTCTTTAAGCTATATCCAAATCCCGTTATCAATCATATAAACATTAAACCCATAAAATCTATTGGCAATAAAAACATCATCATCTACGATATGTTTGCTAGAAAAATAAAAGAAATAGAATACTCTGAAATAATTGATGTTTCCGAATTAACGGCTGGTACATATTGGTTAATCATTTATTCAGATACCTCATCTTACAAAATACCTTTCATGAAACAATAAAAAAGACTTTATATGTTAAAAGAGCGAGCCAAATGGTTCGCTCTTTTTATTTGCACTGGCTTTGTTATTACAAAATAAATTTTATTATGTAATAAATTTAACTTAATAACCCATTATTTTATAATGTTTAAATGATATACTATAAATTTGAATATGTAATAAATTTAAAAAGTTGATTTATTACTCAGTTTTTTCTTCTCAAATTTGTATCAGATAAAATTGTCATACCTTTAATACTGAATAATATGAAAACAATCAAACAAACCATTTTAGGAATAGCACTTAGTGTTTTTTCTATTACTGTAAATGCTCAATGCCCTAGCATTACTAATTTAACAACAACAACCGGTGCTAACGGAACAGCAACTGTAACGCCAGTAATTACTAACTCCATTTTAATAGGGCCAGCAAGTAACATGTATTGGTCAACCTATCCAAATGCAGCTCAAACATCTAGCCAAGGCACATTTCAATTTTCAGCAAATGGCACTTATTCTGTTTGTTTAAATTACATCGACTCAACAAATGGTTGTAGCTCTAGCTTATGCACTTCAGTTGTAATTAGCAATATGACTGCTCCAACTTGTAACGCTGCATTTACAGCTTTTACAGATAGTAATTGCGTAACGCATTTTACAAACTCAACTACTGGTAGCAATATTACTTACCAATGGTATGATATGAGCAACGGCTTCAATTTGTTTAGCACACTAGCAAATCCAACTAATACATGGCCTAACGGCACTTATTTAATTGGTTTATATAGTTATTCTAATGGTGCATTTTGCGACTCAGTAACCCAAGTTGTTACTGTAAACTGTGCGGGTGGCGGAACAAACACGGCGTGTCAAGCTTCTTTTTATGCTTACACCGATTCGTCTTGCATTACTCATTTAGTAAATACATCAACAGGTTTTAACTTAACTTCTAGCTGGACAATCAATAATATTTCTTATCCTCCATCTGGCTCTAACTTAGGTTTATCATTAGCAAATGGTACTTATCCTGTTTTATTACAAACATACTCTAACGGTGTGCTTTGTGATTCGGTATACCAAACAGTAAATGTAAATTGTGCGGGTGGTAACACAACAACTCCAACTGGTTGCCAAGCTAATGCACAGTTTTATGTATTTGCAGATTCTACAAATACAGGAAACTATTTTGCTTATAATATGTCGTCTGGATCTGGCAATGTATCTTATATGTGGAACTTTGGCGATGGAACTTCATCAACACAACAATATCCTTTTCATCAATATGCAGCTCCAGGCAACTATGTTATTTGTTTAACAGTAACGGCAACATATAGCACAGCACTTGGCGGCACAACAACTTGCTCAGATACTTACTGCGATTCATCAAGCGTACAGCGCATGGCAGCAGGATTTTTAATGAGCCAAGTTAATGTCATTCCTCAATCTGCAACTGGTATTAAACAAGCAGAAATTTTAACTGGGTTAAATGCTTATCCAAATCCAATAGCTGATGAATTAACGATTGAAGCAACTACTAAAGATAATAGTAAATTAAATTATATGTTAATTGATGCCTTAGGAAGAGTTGTTTTAACTGGAAATATTGAAAACTCAAAAGCAACCATTAATACAAGTTCTTTAGAGAAAGGGTTTTATAGCTTAAGTATTACTGATGAGAAAGGAAGCTCATTAAAAGCTATAAAATTAGTGAAGTAATATATCATTGTTTAGTTAAAAACGCCTCGCAATTTTTGTGAGGCGTTTTTTGTTACTCGTTTAAAATGGTTTCGTTTAATTTTATCTCCAGTAAAATGTCAGGGCTTATTTCTAGCACATAGCAAAGTTTTAAAAAGGTAAGCATGGTGCAGTTTACCTCCCCGCTTTCAATTCTTCTTATTTGTTTTTCATCTGTATTTAAATGTATGGCAACTTGTGTGCGCGACAATTTTTTAAATTGACGTTGCTTATATATCACAAGCCCAAGTTTTTTAAGTATTAAATCTTGTTTTTTGTTACGCACATGTTAAATGTGCGCTTATATGCAAAATATTATTCGGTCATTTAAGACCGAATATGTATATTAGCTATACAATACAAAAACTATGGCTAAAAATTGAAATTTTGAAATCAAGGTTTTTCCTGCTAACTTTCCTTAGCCAAAACAAAGCAGAGTGTTTAAAATATTTTTAAAAAACAATAAACTTTATTAATTGAATAATACTCTTTACATATTTTTTCTTTTGTTTTTGTTGTGCTTTTGTTGCGAAACAAAAAGCCAAACTAATATTGTTCCTGATGGCAGTTTTGAAGACACAACCAATTGTCCATATCTTGGTATAACAATTAATGGATCTAGTCCTAATTGGTTTACATCTTCAAATTATGGGACCGCAGATCATTTTTGTGTTTGTAGCAATAAGGATTCTTTAATTTTTGGTGTACCTACTGTTGGTGTTCCAAACAATCTGATGGGATCTCAATATGCTTCTAATCAAAATTGCTATGCTGGATTTTTTGCACACTTAGGCTTTGGGTATAAAGAATACTTAGGAATTAAACTTACTCACAGTTTAAAGTCTACAGCAAAATATAATATATCATTTAAAATTAGCTTAGCGGATAGTTGTATTTACGCTGTTAAACATTTGGGTGTTTTATTCACTCAAAGTATTTTTATTCAAAACAATTTTGGAATCCCGAATTTAACCCCTCAAATAAAATTCACTTCAATAAATTACTATACTGATAAATCATCCTGGATGTTATTAGAGGACACTAATTATATTGCTAGTGGTAATGAATGTTTTATGACAATAGGTAGCTTCGATACGTTAAGTATTGATACAACTACTTTACAATTTCCACATACTTTTATTCCTGGCATTGGAAATGAATATCGTTCTGCATATTACTATATAGACGATGTCAAAATAATTGAAAAAACAAAGCCTTTTTTAATCCCAAATGTTTTCACACCCAACAATGATGCTATCAACGATATTTGGACAGTTAATTGTAGTGATGTAAGCTCTTTAACTATATTTAATAGATGGGGGTTAAAAATTAAAGAGGATAAGAATATTCTGCTGACATGGGACGGTAGTACTACTAGTGGTGAAATTTGCAGTAATGGAATTTATTACTATATAATTGAAACAAAAGAGAAAATGTACAATGGATTTATTCATTTAATAAGGTAAATATCTTATTAATAATGAAAAAACAAATATTAACAATTTTAAGTTATACCGTTAGCATATCAGCGATGGCACAATTTGGCAATGATGGTCCATACTGGAAACTTGGTGGCAATCCACCTGTAGGTATAAATTTAGTCAATACCACCAACAACTACCTGGGTACCGATGCCACAAATAGCACTTTTATGCGTTTTGGTGTTCAGTACAGCCAAGATATAATGATTGATAATGATAATAGCAAATTATTACCAGCAGATGGTAGTGGCAGGTTGCATGGTGGCCACTGGATAGGCATGGGAAGAGTTTTTACTCCAACCAATGGACCCGGGGCAAATGCTTTTTTTACACCAAAAGCTCATTTGCATATTGATGGAGGTAATACTTCGGGGCAATGGAGTAGTTTTGGTAATGGTATTAGAACATGGTTTAATACAGGAACTTTATATACTGAAAATAGTGATGGAATGTATGTTGGCTTACGTAATATTGGAACCAATTTTAGCTACGCTGTAATTAATTGGAGTGATGATGCTTATGGTGGAGCGGGAGGAAGCGATTTTTTAAGTTTTAATTTCACTGGTGCGCCTGGAGTTTTAGCTCCAACTACAAATGGTATGGAACTAGGACGATTTAATCCAACGCCAGGTAAAGGAACATTAGGAGTAGGTAATTTTCAATTTATTGGTGCTTCAACAGAACCAGTGAGAAGATTAGAAATTTTAGATGCAGACCCATCTAACGGTGTTAATGCTAATGCACCACAATTACGCACAACCTACACCTACAATGCAACGCCAACTGGCGGGGTGTTTACTGAGTTTCAAACAACTAATTTGGGCGATATGTATTTTAATACACGATCAAATAATAATGCCCGTCGTTTTGGCTTTCACGACAATACTCCAGGCAACACAGTTGAGATTACAGCCAACGGCAGTAGTCCTATACCAGTTGCACCAAACGGCAGTAGTGGTTTACGCTTTACTAACATGACTTCGGCAAATACTCCTCAAGTAAATCCTGGGGCGGGTGTATTAAGTGTTGATGCAAATGGAGATGTAATTTATGTTCCAGGCGGCGGTGCAGGTATTGCTAATAATGGGATTTCAGTAAATGCTGGAGTAACTCAATTAGGTGTACCATGCAGTGTAGCTAATATTCCTGCTATTTTAGCTAATCAGTTTACATCAGATAGAATCATAGCTAATCGTAATCAAAATTTATGGATTGCTTCCTTAAATAATGAAACTGGTGGTATGGGTGTTGGAGGGCAACCTGTTTTACCTTTCTGTAATTTAGGTAATACTTTCGAAATTAGCGCAAACTCAAAGAACACGCAATATGGTACCGCTGGTAGTGGATTGCGTTTTACAAAATTAACGTCATCATCTGCAACTATTCCAAACGGTGTTAATGGAGTCAATAGCGCTAAAGTATTAACCGTTGATGGAGACGGAGATGTTGTTTTAACAGATGTAAATGCTACGCCAATTACAGACAATGGAATTTCAATTTCATCTGGCACAGTGCAATTAGGTGTAGACTGTAGTTCTTCTATTCCTGTAAAAATCGCAAACCGATTATTAACTAATCGTATGATACATCTTAATGGGAAAAATATGATTTTTGCTGATGGTGGTAGAGTTGGCATAGGACAAGGATTAACAAACTGCACTGTTGGTAATAAATTAGAAATAACCTCTAGTTCAACTATGCCGTATTGGCCTCAAGTTGCGGCTAACGGTAGCAGTGGTTTAAGACTAACACATTTAACAAGCGCTAAAACGCCTATTGCAAATGGAGTAAATGGAGTAAATACATCAAAAGTACTATCTGTTGACCAAAATGGGGATGTGGTTTTAGTAGATGCTAGTACTGGTAATTTTGGAGTTGATTGTGGATCATCAAATGCTGGACTTTTACCTAACGATTGGCGTATTGGAATGAATGGTCATAGTGTAAATTTTGTGGGGACAGGAAATGTAAACATTGGCGACATTCAAAATTGTTTGCCGGGCTCTACAAGTTTTGCTCGTTTATGGGTTCGAAATTCTTTTGGAGCTCCAAATCCTAGTACAGGTTTTAGAGTTGATAACGTTGGGCCTGGGACTTATGCTGGTTATTTTTCAAATGGTGATGTTTTAATAACAAATGATGCGTATGTAAATAGTAGTGTTTTGGTTACATCAGATAAAAATGTTAAAACAAATGTTTTAGACGTTAAAAATCCGTTTGAAATTATAAACAAGTTGCGTCCTGTTAGTTATGATTATGATAATACTTATGCACCTCAAATGACATTTGATGCAGGCACTCATTATGGATTTATTGCTCAAGAAGTTGAACAAGTTTTGCCACATTTAGTAAAAGAACATGATGTTTATGGGCGCATAGATTCCCTAGGAAATACTATAGATTCGACAGTAACAATTAAAGCCTTAAATTATGATGGTTTAATTCCTTTTGCAATTGGAGGTATTCAAGAGCTAAATGCTAAACAAAAAGTAATGCAAGCTTCTTTAGATAAAGCTGGCTTAAGCGATGCTCAGGTAAAAACTAACGTTAATACATTTAATGCTTTGGCAACGGTTAAAACATTAAGCCCAGTAAAATATAATTTTACAAATGCCAATGTGCCGCAATTAAACTTTAAACCTAATACGGATTATGGTTTTATTGCTCAACAATTAGAAACTGTTTATCCTGAGTTAGTTGATACTATCAGAATAGAAGCAACTTATGATAGCTTAGGTTTAGTGGTTAATCCATCAAAAGTATTAAAAACTGTAAATTACAAAGCCATGTCAGCTTTATTAGTTCGTTCTATTCAAGAACAACAATTAACAATTGATAGCTTACGTAATGTTCAATCAAAACAAGATAGCATCAATCAATCGGTTCAGCAACAATTAGCAGCTTTGGCTTCTCAAATCAACTCTTGCTGTTCAAATACGTCATCACGTAATGCAAATTCAAACATCAATCAATTAGATGTGGAGTTAAGCGATAAAGATGCGATTGTATTAAATCAAAACGTGCCAAATCCATTTGCTGAGCAGACAACCATTACTTACAATGTGCCAACTAGTGTGGAGAAAGCTCAATTAATTTTCTTTAATGCTAATGGTCAAGTCATACAAACGGTTGATATTAAAACTCGTGGCAAAGGTAAAGTAAATGTATTTGCTAGTGATTTATCAAGTGGTTTATATCACTACACTTTAGTAGCTGATGGTAAAGTAGTAGATAGTAAAAAAATGGTAAGAGAGTAACTTTCTTCATCAATCAAAGATTAAAAAGAGATTCTGAAACAAGTTCAGAATGACTTAATAAAAAAAGCCCGATATGAAATTCATATCGGGCTTTTAATGTTTTTTTAATTATTAAATTGCTATTTCATCTAATTCTTTATTTAAGAAGTGGTACTCCATAAACGCATAGCTATCTGATTTTATAATTTTTACCCATTGCTTGTATTCAAAATACCATTTCCATTGAATGCTTCTTAAAAACCCTTTTTGTTTTAAGTATCCTTCAATGTATGGATGCACGCAAAGCGTTATATCTTTTGCGTTTTGTTCTTTAACAATAAAGCGTAAAGCGTTTTCGATTTGTTCCACAAATAAAATACTTGGCTCCACTTTACCCGAACCATTGCAGCTAGGGCAGCTTTCCAATACCTCAACATTTACTTCGGGGCGCAAACGCTGACGTGTAATTTGAATTAACCCAAATTTACTTGGAGGTAAAATATTGTGGCGTGCTCTATCCGACTTCATTTCTTCCTTCAACTTATCAAACAATAGTTTTCTGTTTTCAGGATTATGTAAGTCAATAAAGTCAATCACAATAATACCACCCATATCACGTAAACGTAATTGGCGCGCAGCTTCAACAGCTGCCTCTAAATTAACTTCAAGAGCGTTTTCTTCTTGTGATTTATCGCTCTTAGCACGATTTCCACTATTTACGTCAAAAACGTGCAAAGCCTCAGTATGTTCAACCACTAAATAAGCGCCGCTTTTCATAAAAACGGTTTTGCCAAATAATGATTTAATCTGACGATCAATTCCGAAATTATCAAAAATAGGAACCTTACCTGTATAGTGTTTTAAAATATCAACTTTATCAGGTGAGATGGTTTTGATGTATGATTTTAAATCGTCATACACTGTTTCACTATTTACATGTATAGCATTAAACGAGGCATTTAAAAAATCTCTTAAAATGGCATTGGTTCTATCAACTTCGCCCAATAATTTAAATGGTGGTTCAGCTGTTTGCAATGCTTTAAAACATTCATCCCATTTGTTAACTAAATCAGCAACATCACCTTCAATATCCGAAACTGATTTTCCTTCTGCCACTGTTCGAACAATGACACCAAAGTTTTTTGGTTTAATACTGTGTATTAAAGCTTTTAATCTGGTTTTTTCTTCACTGCTTCTAATTTTAGAAGACACAGAAACTTTATCAGAAAAAGGAATCAATACAATGTATCGCCCTGCAATCGAAATTTCAGTTGTAATTCTTGGTCCTTTAGATGAAATTGGTTCTTTAGCAACTTGAACTAAAACATATTGTCCTGGTTTAACTGCTTCATTAATTTTTCCATCTTTATTAATGTCTCCTTCATTTTTAAAGTACATTAAGTTGCTCACATTCTGTTTTCCAGAACGCACAGCGTCAACGTATTTAAACAACGAATTGGCTTGAGGGCCTAAGTCTAAATAATGCAAAAATGCATCTTTCTCGTATCCTACATCTACAAAAGCCGCGTTAAGTCCGGTCATAACCTTCTTAACTTTACCAAGGTAGATATCGCCTACCGAAAATTTTATGTTATTTTTTTCTTTATGCAGTTCTATCAAACGTTTATCGTTTAATAGTCCTATAACAACTTCGTTAGGCGTAGAATTTATTACTAGTTCTACATTCATGTTCAGTAAATCATTTGTTAATTGAAACATGTTATAACCTGTATAATTTCAAATTATAAATCTTTGAATACAGGCTATTTCACCTTCTAAATATTTTAATTTATATACAATTACATTATTGCTTGCACTCAAAACCGATTAAAGTTTTAGCAAACCATAATATACACAAATAACACAAACGGTAAGACTATTTTGTCCTTCCGTTTGTGTATAATCTTACAGAAAAAAGTAATTAGCTAAGCTAATTATTTTTTCTTATGACGGTTTTTTCTCAAACGTTTTTTACGTTTGTGTGTCGCCATTTTATGTCTTTTTCTTTTCTTTCCGCTTGGCATAGTCCTTAGGTTTTAAAAAATTTATATTAGTTTAATTATTTATTTTTTTAGTTGTTCGATGTATTTAAGTACTTCTTTTTTTGCCATTGCATCATCGGTTACACCGGCATATTTTTCTAACATTTCAATCGTTTTGTTTGTTTGACCTTGTTGCTCATAAGCATCTGCTAAATGCAAATACGCTTCAATATATAAAGGATCAATCACTAATACTTTATTAAAACGCTTAATTGCTTTATCCCATTGCTGAGACTTAACAGAGAAAAATGCAAAAGTCAATTGTATTTTCACATTATTACTATCTGTTTTTTCAACTTCACGTAATAAGCCAATTCCTTTCATTGGGTCTTTTCCATCCTCCACAAAACAAGCTGCTAATTGAATTTTAGCATCTGCGTTTTTTGCGTCTTTTTCAATAGCTTTTTCATAACAACGAATAGCGCTTTGATATAAAGCAGGTATTTCATTGTTATCTTTTATAAAACGAACTGAATAGTAATAGCGATCGCCCGCCTTACTATAAGCTAATGAAGTTTGTTTTCTATCAGCAATTTGTTCTACAAAATAAGAAGCGAAATCTGGTCTTTTTTGTTTATCCCAAAATTCAACAACAGGTACATAAGCCGTATCAACTTTTGAGATTTTAGCACTTGCTAATAAAGCATCATAATTTGATTTTTCTTCTGGCTTAAGTGATTTAGCAGCCATGGTAATAAATGTCTCTATACTTGCTACTGTTTCAGTAGGTTTAGATTCACTACCCTTGGTGTCTAACTTACCTGAGTGTGTTTTTGGTGCAAGAAATAAAAGAACGAATAAAACAACAGCCGTTATTAGTAACCCAATCTGTGTTTTACGAGCAAAAGTCATTATTCAACTTGTTTATTATCTAATGGCTCTGCCACTTTTACATTACGTTTTACTCTCTCGCTAAATGTTTTAGCTGGCTTGAAAGCTGGAATAAAATGTGCTGGAATAACAACTGTTGTGTTTTTAGAAATATTACGTCCCACTTTTTCAGCACGTTTTTTCACTACAAAAGTTCCAAATCCACGTAAATACACGTTTTTCCCTTCAGTCATCGAAGTACGAATAGATTTCATGAAAGCCTCCACAGTTGTTTGCACAACTATCTTTTCAATACCTGTTTTTTCTGAAATTTCGTTTACTATATCTGCTTTAGTCATTTACAAAATATTTATAATCAGCGATTTAAAAATTAAAAATCGGGCTGCAAAGATATGCTTTTTATTGTAAATCAAAAATTTAGAGTGTTTTTTTTGAAAAAATTACACTCATTTTTGTTTTTGCTGGTTAAGATTCGTTAAATGAATCCTCTTGTATGAGTTTAAATCCTAGACATATAGGCTATTTTTCTCTAATTTCAGTATATTAGCAGTCTGTATTATTATATGAAAGATTTTTTTGGATATATAAAGTCAAAGGTATTTTTAAAGCATTTTGCCCTATCTATTGTTAGTTTGGCAGTAATATTATGGATACTATTTAAGTTTTTGGGAGTGTATACACATCATGGCGAAACAGCAGAGGTTCCAGATTTTAAGGGAAAAACTATCGCTGAACTAGATAAGTTTGTTGAGAATAAAAATGTAGGTTATATTATTATTGATAGTATTTATAGCCCAGAAGAAAAGCCTGGAATTGTTATCAAACAAGATCCAGAAGCAAAATCATTAGTAAAACACAATAGAATTATATATTTATACGTTACTAGCACACAAGCTCCACAAATGGCAATGCCTAAGTTGGTTGACAGAAGCACGCGTCAAGCTTTATTTATGATTGAAAGCTATGGACTAAAGGTTGGTAAAATAACAGAAATTACTGGAGATTGTAAAGGCTGTGTATTAAAACAATTCTTTAATGGTAAAGAAATAATGCCTGGGAATGCAATTAAAAAAGGAAGCAAAATTGACTTAACAGTAGGAAAAAAGGAAGATGGGTACTCAACTGCTCCTGCAGACTCAACAGCTACAGACAATGATCCTGAACAGAACTAATAGAATTTAAGAATGCATTTTAACCTATTTATAAAAAGAAACGTTGTTTTATTGCTAAGTGTGATAAGTTTTTCTTTGTTTGCGCAAGAACAATTAAAACCCTTAAACGGTAATATAAATTTACCAACTATCCCTAACAATACACTATTAAGTAAAAAAACAACTAGTGTAACGCCAATTAATCTTCCGTTTTTTGACGACTTTTCATATGCAGATAAAACACCTTATCCATCCACTAATAATTGGTTAGATTCGAATGCATATGTTAATACAGGCTTTGCAATTGCTCCTATTACATTAGGCGTAGCAACCTTTGACGGACTTAACAAAAAAGGATACCCCTATTCTATTAATGTGCCTGTGAGTTACTCTGGCGTTGCGGATACATTAACTTCGAGGCCTATTAATTTAGAAGCTACGAGCACTCATACTTATGTGACGGCAGATAGTATCTTTTTAACTTTCTACTATCAAGCCGAGGGAAATGGCGATTCTCCTGAACCAAACGATTCTTTATCTGTTGACTTTTGGAAACCAAATCAACATAAGTGGAAAAAAGTATGGGGCGTAAAAGGCTATAATCCTAGCGCCACTGATACTAACTTTTATCGCGTTCGAATTGCGATTACCGACACCTCGTACCTAGATAGTTTATTTAAGTTTCGTTTTAGAAATACAGCAACTATTAGTGGGAGTTTAGACCATTGGCATGTTGATTATGTGCAAATAAAAAAGGATTATTTATATGCGGATACTGTTTTGGATGATATTGCTTTTGCCTACAAGCCAAGTTCTTTTTTAAAAAACTATTCAGTAATGCCTTACCGACAATATAATCGTTCCTTAGAAATGGCTCCTAAATTCAGGAATTTTATCAGGAGTAATTTCAAAGATCCAGTGGCCTGTAGTTATGATTACTTTATAAAAGATGAAAATGGACTTTCGGTTCCTACTGACCCTATTGGCACTTTTTCTGCAGGTATTAATCCCTTTTCAACTAGTGGCTACTATACTGGCATGCCCGCAACTCCAATTTTTACTCTACAGCCTTTTCCTCTTACTTTAAGCGATTCTACCTTTTTTACAATCAAACACACATTGGCCGGCTCAATGTCTGGCGACAGTAAAAATTTTAATGATACTTTAGTTCATGTTCAAAAATTTGGCACTTACTACGCTTACGATGATGGCACTGCTGAGCAAGCTTATTATTTAAATACCTATGGTGCAAAAACCGCCATGCGTTTTACTTTAAATGTAATTGATACTTTAAAATCTGTACGCATTTATTTTGATCCTATTACCGATGGAACTGCCATTCAAGCCTCATCCTTTAGATTAATGGTTTGGGCAGTTGGAAGCAATGGTCCAGGCAATATTATCCTTAAAGATAGTTTAGTATATCCAACGTATTTATCTGGCAGTTATAATTTAATGCCTACATATAATTTAACATCATGTTTGCCATTGGGTGTCGGCACTTATTATATTGGACTTCAGCAAACCACAAACAAAGCTTTAAACATAGGTTTTGACAAAAACACGAATCACAAAGATGCTTTATACTACGATATAGGTAACGGATGGGTTCAATCTGCTATACCAGGATCGTTAATGATAAATCCAGTGATGGGATGTACTTATCCTGAGCCTGTAGGTATTAATGAAAATCAAAAAGCAGACTTAATAAAAATATTTCCTAATCCAGCTCAAGACAAAATTACAATCAGCTATCCTGGTAATCAATTAGAAAATGTTACTGTTGAGATTTTATCTGCTTTAGGTCAAGTAGTATATACCTCAGCCATTATTAGCAACGAGCAAATAGACATTAGCAATATTGCTAATGGATTATATTTTATTCATTTAAAAGGCAATAACTTAAACGTTAGTCCTAAAAAGTTAATTATTTCAAGATAATGGTAGACGATATAGAAGAAGTTGAATCTGGTGAAGAAGACAAGGAACTTTACGAACATCATAACATAAAGGTTGAAAAAGGCCAAGTGATGATGCGAATCGATAAGTTTTTGATGATTCGAATTCAAAATGCTACACGAACTAAATTGCAACAAGCATGCGATGCAGAATGTATTTTAGTGAACGGGAAGCCTGTTAAATCAAGCTACAAAATAAAGCCATTAGATGAGATTTCTATCCTAATGACAACACCACCGCGTGATGTAGAAGTTTTGGCTGAAGACATTCCTATTAATGTGGTTTATGAAGATGATTATGTATGTGTAGTAAACAAAGAACCTGGTATGGTTGTGCATCCAGCATATGGACACTACTCAGGAACTTTAGTAAATGCATTAGCATATCGCTTCAAAAATTTACCCACTTCCACTCAAAAAATATCAGAAAACTTAACTATTGAGCGACCAGGTTTGGTTCATCGTATTGATAAAAATACATCAGGAATTATCATCATTGCAAAAACAGAATTAGCAATGACTCGATTAGCAAAAGATTTTTTTGATAGAAATTTGGATAGAAAATATGTTGCTATTGTTTGGGGAGATGTAAAAGAAGATTCGGGGACAATTACTTGCAACGTAGCGCGTGATTTAAAAAACAGAAAGGTAATGGCCTGCTTCCCTGATAGTGATCATGGCAAACAT
>Ga0066412_1000037_pt1 | contig 78912 bp, 73 predicted proteins | sample LakWasMet16_LOW5_2_FD_59499 | JGI IMG/M metagenome (GOLD analysis project Ga0066412, IMG submission 59499) | Freshwater sediment methanotrophic microbial communities from Lake Washington under simulated oxygen tension - Sediment Metagenome 16_LOW5 | ecosystem: Environmental > Aquatic >... | reverse complement strand
CCAAATCCTGCAACAGATGTGATTACTTTTAAGTTTGCAGATGCTATTGAAAAAAGAAGATTGAAAATTAAAATAAATGATGTAATAGGAAGAGAAGTTTTATTAAGCGAGTTTAAAGAACAGTTAAATATTTCGCAACTTGAAACAGGTATTTATTTTGTTTCTGTTATGCAAGGAAATAAAACCTTAGTAACGAGGAAGGTTGTGAAACAATAGAACATATCTTTACTTTTTGCAGCCAAAAAGTAACAAAAAGCTTTTGATTTTGTGATAGGCAATTCCTATCGGACCGCTGCTAAAATGAATCCTCTTGCGCATGCCCGCGCTTCATTCATTTTATCCGCCAGCTGGCGGACACAAAATCAAACCTACATACGAAGCTTTATTTTTCTGATGTAGATATAGATGAATCGAAAAACACCTGAGAGTAAAGCGGGCAGGCATGTCAAAACGCGGCGGGGATGAGATGTGAATTTATGTTTATTAGATGAGTCCAAAAAACCTTTAGTGTTTTTGGGTAACGAATCTTATAAATATAAAGAGAGTGGGGCTATCGTTTTGACTAGTCTTTTTTGGTGACTTTTTTTGGCACTGAAAAAAAGTTACTTAATTTCTTTGGAAAGTAATTAGGCAATAACCAAGCTTTCACTTGCTAATTTCTCCAACACTAACTGTGCTACTTTTTGTTCGGCAACTTTTTTCGATTTGTGTTCAAACACACCTTGCTCCACACCATCAATGGATAATTGAATGGTATAGGTTTTTTCTTTACCATTATGCTCTTCTTTCAAAATGGTGTATTCAAATTGTTTTTTTTGTCGCTGCATCAAAATCTGAAACTGCGATTTATAATCCGTATCATTTTGCAATAAATCATTGATGTCTAAATGGGATTTTATAATACGGTTCAAAATAAATTTTTTACTGACATCAAATCCCTTATCTAAAAACACAGCACCAATAAAAGCTTCAAATACATCACCATAAGCACTGGAGCTTACTTTTTCTTTTTTGGTTAAGCGGGAGTTGAGTAACACATCAAAGCCAAATTTTTTAGAAAGCATAAATAAGTTTTGTCCGTTCACAATGCGGCTTCGCATTTGAGTTAAAAACCCTTCGTCTTTTTTTGGAAAAAGTTTAAATAAATATTCGGCTACAACTGCGCCAAGTATAGCATCGCCTAAAAACTCAAGGCGCTCATTACTTTGCAAATGTTCGGTAATTTCTTTAGAGGAAGAGCTATGTCTAAACGCTTGTTTATACAAAGCAATATTGTTAGGACTAAATCCTAAAATATTTTTAAGCTTTCGTTTAAACTCTTTATCTTGCGAAGAGAGTGGTTTTAAAACTGATAAAAGCTTTATCAAGGTGATAAATTAAATTAAGCGGTATATTTTTTAACAACAACAGCCGCATTATGTCCACCAAAACCAAACGTGTTACTAATTGCATAATTAATAGTGCGTTTTTGAGCTTTGTTAAACGTTAAATTTAAACGTGGGTCTAAATCTGGGTCTGGGTTTACGTTGTTAATAGTTGGAGGAACAATATCATTTTGAACCGCTAACACAGTAGCCATCGCTTCAATAGCACCAGCTGCACCTAATAAGTGGCCAGTCATTGATTTTGTTGAGCTAATGTTCATTTTGTAAGCTTGTTCACCAAAAATATTAGTAATAGCTTTTAATTCAGCTAAATCACCTAATGGAGTACTTGTTCCGTGAGTGTTGATATAATCAATAACCTCAGGCCCAATTCCAGCATCTTTTAAAGCACGTTGCATTACTAAAGTAGCACCTAAGCCTTCTGGATGTGGAGCTGTAATATGGTGTGCATCAGCACTCATACCACCACCAATAATTTCGGCATAAATTTTCGCACCTCTTGCAAGGGCATGGTCTAATTCTTCTAAAATTAAAGCAACACCACCTTCACCTAAAACAAAACCATCACGGTCTACGTCATAAGGGCGAGAAGCAGTTTCTGGGCTTTCGTTTCTAGTACTCATAGCTTGGCAAGCATTAAAACCACCAATACCACTTTCGTTAATTGCAGCTTCAGAACCACCAGCAACAATTGCATTTGCTTTACCTAATTTAATATAAGTAAAAGCGTCAATTAAAGCCGAAGTTGATGAAGCACAAGCAGAAACGGTTGTGAAGTTAGGACCTCTAAATCCAAAACGCATCGATATATGCCCTGAGCAAATATCAGCAATCATTTTAGGAATAAAGAAAGGGTTAAAGCGGGGAGTACCATCACCTTTTGCAAAGTTAAAAGTTTCAGTTTGAAAAGTATCTAAACCACCAATACCTGATCCCCAAATAACACCAATTTCGTTTTTATCAATGCCTTCTGCATCTAATCCAGCATCTGCCACTGCTTGCACAGAGGCAGCGATACCGTAATGAGAGAATGCATCTAAACGTTGAGCTTCTTTTCTATCAAAATAATCTTCTAATTTAAAACCTTTCACTTCGCAAGCAAAGCGGGTTTTAAATTTAGATGCATCAAAACGAGTAATAGGTCCGGCACCGCTTACGCCATTAATTAGATTTGTCCAATAATCGTTAACATTACTGCCCAAAGGTGTAACAGCACCAAGTCCCGTAACTACTACGCGCTTAAATTGCATAAAGAATAATTTTTAAAAGTGAGTTCTTAGTTTTTTGCGTTTGCTTCAATATAAGAGATAGCATCTCCTACAGTAGCAATTTTTTCAGCTTGATCATCTGGAATAGCGATATTAAATTCTTTTTCAAATTCCATGATTAATTCTACTGTATCTAAAGAGTCTGCTCCTAAGTCGTTAGTGAAACTTGCTGCTGGAGTTACTTCTTTTTCTTCTACACCTAATTTATCAACGATGATAGATGTTACTTTTGATGAAATGTCTGACATTGTGTTTTAGTTTTTAAAATTCGGGACAAAGATAGTTGTATGAATTAAAAAACAAAAAAAAAAGCCGTTAAGTAATTAACTGTTTATCAAACATTTAATCAAATAATGGCTTTTTTGTAATAAATTAAATCACAATTTAAGCTCAAAACTGTCTTTTTAGTGAGTTTAAGCTAAGCCGATTTTTTTACCACTTTATTATGATGGTGATGGTGACGATGAGAAGCCGAACGTGTTATTTTTCGGGTAGTATCTTCCTCTTTAGTGTATTTGGCTACAATTTTTGAGATAAGGAAAATTAAAATCCCAAATATAGCTACTCCACCAATAATATACCCGCTTACAATCAAATCTTCGGGTTTTTCATTTAAAAACTTACTTTTCTCTTGCGAAAAGCCTAAGGTAGTGGCAAATAGTGATAAAATAGTAAGTAAAGTGCCGCCGTTGTTTCTTTTTTTAGTTGTTTTCATGATTCTTAATATTATGTCCTTTATCTCTAATGTGGGACGGTAAGAAATAAAAAACGGTTAAACGTATCTTTGCGGGGACTGCTTATCTAATTTAACGACTTTAATCATATTTAGTTGTGTTAATATTATTTGGTTTTTAAGAAAGATATACTTACATTTGTATCCGCAAAATAGAAGATAGAAAAGATGAGGGACCGATAAGTCCCTTTTTTATTTTATAAAAATGATAAAAAAAGAAACGATAATTAACTTAATAAACGAGCATTTTGCTGGTACAGATAAGTTTTTAGTGGATATTAAGATCCTTAAAGGAAGTGTTATTGAAATTTATATTGATGCGCCTAACCATATTTTAATTGCTGATTGTGTGGCTTTAAGCAGATTTGTAGAAGGTAATTTGGATAGAGAAAAAGAAGATTTCGAATTGCAAGTTTCTTCGCCAGGAGCAACAGAGGCATTTAAAGTAGTGCCTCAATATAAAAAGTATATTGGTACTAAAGTAAAAGTAGTTACAAAAGAGGGGGCTAAGCACGAAGGGATATTGAAAAGCGCCAACGATAATGAATTTGTGATTGAAGAAACGAGAAGAGAGAAAAAACTAGTTGGAAAAGGAAATCACACCGTAGTAGAGGACATAACATTAACATATAATCAAACAAAAGAAACAAAATCAGTATTACCATTTTAAAAAAACAAAACAATGGAAAGTGTAAATTTAATTGAATCATTCTCGTTATTTAAAGAAGACAAAAACATTGATCGCGCAACGTTAATGAGCATCATCGAAGATGTATTTCGTACCATGTTAATCAAAAAATATGGTTCAGATAAAAACTTTGATATTATCGTAAACCCTGATAAAGGAGATATCGAGATTTATAAAAACAGAACAATTGTAGATGATGAGTTTGCTGAAGATTCTTTTGATTATGATCCAAACAAACATATTAGTTTAACAGATGCTCATAAAATTGAGCCTGATTTTGAAATTGGAGAAGAGGTAACTGAATTAGTAAAGTTAGATGAGATTGGTCGTCGTAATGTATTATCAGTGCGTCAAAACTTAGTTCAAAAAATTCTTGAATTAGAAAAAACGAGTATTTATAATAAGTACAAAGAACGTGTTGGAGATATCATCAACGCAGAGGTTTACCAAGTTTGGAAAAAAGAAATTATGTTGTTGGATGACGAAGGTAATGAGTTATTATTACCTAAAACTGAACAAATTCCTTCTGATTTTTTCAAAAAAGGAGATTCAGTAAAAGCTGTTGTATATAAAGTAGAATTAAAAAATGGAACACCTTCAGTTATTATGTCTCGTACAGCGCCAACTTTCTTAGAGCGTTTATTTGAGATGGAAGTTCCTGAGGTTTTTGATGGTTTAATTACTATTAAGAAAATTGTTCGCGAACCAGGCGAGAGAGCTAAAGTTGCTGTTGAATCTTATGATGATCGTATTGATCCAGTTGGAGCTTGTGTTGGTATGAAAGGTTCTCGTATTCACGGTATTGTTCGTGAATTAAAAAATGAAAATATTGACGTTATTAACTACACATCTAACGCTCAATTATTAATTCAAAGAGCATTAAGCCCTGCAAAAGTTACTTCAGTTAAATTAAATGAAGATACTAAGCGTGCGGAAGTTTTCTTAAAACCTGATCAAATTTCATTAGCAATTGGTAAAGGTGGTTTTAATATTAAATTAGCTGGTAAATTAACTGGTTACGAAATTGATGTATTCCGTGACAACGAAGATGCTACAACAGATGTAGAAGATGTTGACTTAATTGAATTCTCTGATGAGATAGAAGAATCAGTAATTAATGCTTTACAAGCTATTGGTTGCGACACTGCTAAATCTGTATTAGAATTAGATATGGCTGACTTAGTTCGTAGAACAGGATTAACAGAAGATGTGATAGAAGACGTTAAACAAGTATTACAATCAGAGTTCGAAGATTAATAGTTACATTAATTTATAGTTAAGTTTAAAAGTTAGCTTTCTTTTAAAAAATAAAAAGGCAAATTTTGATACATAAAAGACGAGGAAATAAATAATATGTCAGACGCAAAAACAATGCGATTAAGTAAAGTAGCAAAGGAATTTAATCTATCTCTAGGAAAGATTACTGAATTTCTTGCTGCAAAAGGTCGCCCAGTAGAAAATAACCCAAATGCTAAAATTGGTGATGAAGAATATTCTTTGTTATCAAAAGAATTTTCTGGGGATAAATCTGCTAAAGAAGAAGCTCAGCACGTTGGGTTAAATCTTAATAAATTAAAACGTGAGTCGATTGTTGTTGAAGATACGAAAGCCGTTAAAGCTAAAGAATTAGAAGAACAACGCGAACGCGAAGTATTAGCAGCGGCAGCAGCAAAAGCAGCTGAAGAAAAGAAAAAGGCAGAAGAAGCAGCCGCAGCTGCAAAGTTAAAGGCGGCTCAAGATGCTGAAGTAAAAGTAGAAAAGGTTGAAGAAACTCCTGTAGTTGAAGCCACAGAAAGTTCTAATATTATTTCTGGTCCTAAGGTTTTGGGTAAGTTAGATTTAAGTTCATTAAATCAAAAAACTAAACCAGACAAAAAGACTAAAAAAGAAAAAGAAGAGGAAAAAGCGGCTGAAGAAAAAGCAACTAAAGCTACAAAGGCTAAGAAGAAAAAAGAAGATGAAGTTGTTGCTGAAGAAGTTAAGCCAGTAGTGGTTGCAACTCCTGAAGTAGAAGTTGTTCCTGAGGTTGAAGAGCAAAAAGAAGTTTTTCATGAAACGGTTTATCAAAAATTAGAGGGACCAAAAATTATGGGTAAAATTGAATTACCCGTAATTAAAGAAGTTAAAAAAGGTGGTGCGCCAAATACAGCTGCTGGAAATGCGGCGGATAAGAAAAAGCGTAAGCGTATTCGTAAGGGTGGCATGAGCCAAGAGGAAATTAAAAAAGTGGGTACTGAGCAAGCTCAAATTGCTAAGGATAGAGCTAAAGAAAAATATGGCGATCCTCGAGCAAAAAAACCAGCTGTTCGCGAAGCTCGTCCAGCATTAACAGATGTTGAAATTCAAGCTCAAATTAAAGAAACGCTAGCTCGTTTAAGTAGCAAAGGTTCTAAATCTAAAACATCAAAATACCGTAGAGATAAACGTGATGATGTGAGAGAGAAAATGGCCGATGAACAAGAGGCTTCTGATTTAGAAAAGAAAACATTAAAAGTAACTGAATTCGTTTCCGCTAACCAATTAGCGCAAATGATGAATGTATCTGTAACGCAAATTATTTCTACATGTATGAGCTTAGGTTTATTCGTGTCGATTAACCAACGTTTAGATGCTGAAACTTTAGCTATTGTAGCCGAAGAGTTTGGTTATAAAACAGAGTTTGTAAGTGTTGAGGTTCAAGAAGCGATTGAAGAGCAAGAAGCTGAAAATCCAGAAGATTTAGTAGAGCGTCCACCAATCGTTACCATCATGGGTCACGTTGATCATGGTAAAACATCTTTATTAGATTATATTCGTAAGTCTAACGTTATAGCAGGCGAAGCAGGTGGAATCACTCAGCATATTGGTAGTTATAATGTAAAAATGGAAAGTGGTAAATCAATTACATTTTTAGATACTCCAGGTCACGAGGCCTTTACGGCCATGCGTGCTCGTGGAGCTAAAGTAACCGATGTTGTAATTATTGTAGTTGCAGCTGATGATAGTGTGATGCCTCAAACAAAAGAAGCAATTAATCACGCTCAAGCAGCTGGTTCGCCAATGATTATTGCGATTAATAAAATTGATAAGCCAGGTGCTAATCCTGACAAAATCCGTGAAGCTTTATCTGCTATGAATATTTTAGTGGAAGAGTGGGGCGGTAAAGTGCAGTGTCAAGAGATTTCGGCTAAAATGGGTAAAAACATTGATTTATTATTAGAGAAAGTAGTATTGGAAGCTGAAATTTTAGAATTAAAAGCTAATCCTAAAACTAAAGCATCTGGTACAGTAATCGAAGCAAAATTAGATAAAGGCCGTGGTCACGTAGTAGATATTATTGTTCAAAAAGGAACAATGCGCGTTGGTGATATTGTTGTAGCAGGATGTTATAGTGGTAGAGTAAAAGCAATGACTAATGAGCATGGAATAAATGTAAAAGAAGCTGGCCCTTCAATGCCAGTTCAATTATTAGGTTTAAATGGAGCTCCTACTGCAGGTGATAAATTTAACGTGATGAGTGATGAGCGTGAAGCACGTGAATTAGCAAACAAACGTTTACAATTACAACGCGAACAAGGTATTCGTACTCAAAAACACATTACATTGGATGAGATTGGCCGTCGTTTAGCAATAGGCGATTTCAAAGAGTTAAATGTGATTGTTAAAGGTGACGTGGATGGTTCTATTGAGGCCTTATCTGATTCATTATTAAAATTATCTACTGAGAAAATCCAGGTTAATATCATTCATAAGTCAGTTGGAGCTATTAGCGAAACCGACGTTATGTTGGCGAGTGCATCAAATGCTATTATTGTTGGTTTCCAAGTTCGTCCATCTGTTACTGCTCGTAAATTAGCAGAAACAGAAGAAATTGACATCCGTTTATATTCAATTATTTACGATGCAATTAACGAAGTGAAAGCTGCGATGGAAGGAATGTTAGCTCCTGAATTTGAAGAGAAAATCGTTTGTAACATTGTTGTTCGTGAAGTATTTAATATCACTAAAGTTGGTACGATTGCAGGTGCTTATGTATTAGATGGAAAAGTAATGCGTAATACTAAAGTTCGCGTTATCCGTGATGGTATTGTAATACATACAGGTTCTTTAGGTTCATTAAAACGATTCAAAGACGATGTGAAAGAAGTGACTGCTAACTACGAATGTGGTTTAAATATTGATGGATTTAACGACGTTAAGGTTGATGATATCATTGAAGGTTACGATATGGTTGAGATTAAAGCAAAGCTTTAATTGATTATAATTTCTGAGATGAGTTATGAGTTACTTAAAATTCATAACTCATTTTTGTTTAATAGCCTTTGTAAGGTTTCGATTAGTAAAAGGGGGATTAGCTCATTTGGTCCCGAATGCTTTCGGGACGCTTGACTGGCAGTAAAGTCGAAAATAAAAATTATTGTTCTTTATAAATTGGGGGATTAGCTCATTTGGCTAGAGCGCTTCGCTGGCAGTGAAGAGGTGATCGGTTCGAATCCGATATTCTCCACAAAAGTCCCGAATTAGTTCGGGACTTTTTATTTAAATTATGTTTTATATCTATATTATATATTCTGAAAAAATTGACAAGTACTATGTTGGACAAACAGAAAATGTAGAACAAAGATTATTTTCGCATTCTATAGGTATTTCAACTTACACCTCAATTTCTGACGATTGGAAATTAGTTTATACTGAATCATTTGAAACAAGAAATGAAGCTATTCGCCGTGAAAATGAAATTAAAAAGAAGAAGAGCAGGAAATATATTGAATGGTTGATTTCTAAAAACAATATAGATTAGCTCATTTGGTCCCGTAAGCCTACGGGACGCTTCGCTGGCAGTGAAGAGGTGACCGGTTCGAATCCGGTATTCTCCACAAAAATCCCATTCTGAAAGCTTTCGGGATGGGGTTTTATCATTTAAGTATGTTTTCCATGTACATCATATATTCTAAAAAAACAGGTCCTGTCTTTTTTAATTTCAAGCCTTGTAATTTCGCTTAATTAATTCAAATAATCATTTAACACCTTTTAAGACTAAAACCATCTAATATTTGTGCTATTTCAGGTAAAAGTGTAAATTCGTGGTTCTGAAATAAATGAGCCTAATAGAACAAATAGATAAACAAAAAGTTCCACAACACATTGCCATCATTATGGATGGAAATGGTCGTTGGGCTAAACAACAAGGCGAGAATCGAATCTATGGTCATTATGAAGGCGTAAACTCTGTAAGATCTGTAGTAGAGGCGGCTGGCGAGGTAGGCGTGAAATACATTACTCTTTACGCTTTTAGTACAGAAAACTGGAATCGTCCAAAAGAAGAAGTGGATGCTTTAATGGAATTATTAGTATCTACTATTAGTGCCGAAACGCCTCAATTAAACAAAAAAAATGTACGTCTTCAAGCAATAGGTAATTTAAATTCATTGCCACCTGCATGTTTGCAAGAGCTAAATGAGTCTATTGAAGTGACTTCAAAAAATACAGGTTTAACGTTAGTGCTTGCATTAAGTTATTCTTCTAAATGGGAATTAATAGACGCTGTCAAACAGATTTCATCTGATGTTAAAAATGGAAATTTAAACTCAGAGGATATTACTGAAAAACATATTGAACAATACTTGTGTACCAAAAATATTCCTGATCCTGAATTAATGATACGTACTAGTGGCGAACATCGTATCAGCAATTTTTTGTTATGGCAATTGGCATATGCCGAATTTTATTTTACAGAAAAGTTATGGCCAGATTTTCGTAAAGACGATTTGTATGAAGCTATTCTAAATTATCAAAACCGCGAACGCCGCTTCGGAAAAATAAGTGAGCAAATAACTCAAACTAAATAAATGACATTTTTAAAATATCCCACTTTATTTTTTCTTTTAATACTTTGCAAATTAACTTTTGCTCAAGTGGTTCCTATGGAGCCAATTTCAGCTGATCCTTTGGATTGGTCTAAGCCAAAAGAATATACTATTGCAGGTATTGAAGTGGAGTGTTCAGAATTTACAGATAAAAACATTGTTCGTTTATTATCTGGAATTAACTACGGAGACAAAGTGCAAATTCCAGGAGATAAAATTTCGGAAGCCTTAAAGAACTTATGGAAACAAAGTTTATTTGAAGATGTGAAAATTTATTTAGTAAAAACAATTGGCAACGATGCGTTCTTAAAAATATCTGTTGTTGAGAAACCGCGTTTGTCTAAGTTTTCGTTTAGAGGTAAAGTAAAGAAAAATGATGCAGACGAAATCAGAGGAAAAATTAGGTTAGTAAGAGAAAAGGTTGTAACAGATTACACTTTAGGTTATATTAAAAATGTGGTTAGAGATTTTTATGTGAACAAAGGATTTTATCATGCAAAAGTAGATATTACCACTGAGGCGGATAAAACAGCTAAAACACCTCACGTAATAGTTTACATCAATGTAATAAAGGGTAAAAAAGTTCGAATCAAAAATTTAAATATAGAAGGAAATACTGTTGTTAAAGATTGGAAATTACGTAACAAAATGAAAGATAGTAAACCATTTAGGTTATACACATTTTGGAACTCAGGAAAATATTTAGAAGAAAATTTAGAAAAAGATTTACCTGCTGTTATTGAAAAATATAATAGTAAAGGATACAGAGATGCTAGAATTAGTAAAGACACTGTTTATTTTGTAAAAAAGAATAGAGTTAATATTGATGTTACCGTTGAGGAAGGGCATAAGTATTATTTTGGTGATATTAAATGGTTAGGAAATGCTAAATATCGCAGTGGTCAATTAGACACTATTTTAAATATTAAGAAGGGCGAAGTTTTTGATCAATCGTTATTGGATCAAAAATTATTTATGAATCCAAATGGGTATGATATTTCGTCGTTATATATGGATGATGGTTATTTGTTTTTTAATGTACAGCCTCAAGAAGTTAATATTCATAATGATACAATTGATTTAGAAATCCACATGTATGAGGGTAAACAGGCTACTATCAATAAAGTAACTGTAATGGGAAATACTAAAACTAATGACCATGTAATTTACAGAGAAATTAGAACTCGTCCAGGACAATTATTTCGCCGTTCAGATATCATTCGAACTCAACGTGAGTTAAGCCAGTTAGGTTATTTTGACCCTGAAAAATTAGGAGTTACTCCAACACCTAATCCAGCTGATGGAACCGTTGATATTGAATATAAAGTGGAAGAAAAACCATCAGATCAGGTTGAGTTATCTGGAGGCTGGGGTGGCGGCCGTGTTGTTGGAACTTTAGGTTTGTCGTTTAATAATTTCTCTATGAGAAATATTTTTAAACCATCTGCTTGGAGTCCACTTCCAACTGGTGATGGACAAAAGTTTAGTATCAGAGCTCAAACTAATGGAGTTTATTATCAGTCTTATAACTTGTCTTTTACGGAGCCTTGGTTAGGAGGTAAAAAACCTAATTCATTAAGTATATCAGCATTTTACTCTTTATTTAATTCAACTGGAGAAAAGAAATACACTAAAGATTCAGAAGGAAATAAAATTATAAATCCAAAACGTAGTACTATGACTATTATTGGAGGATCTGTTGGATTTGGTAAACGTTTAAAGAAGCCAGATGATTTTTTCTCTATTTACACGGAAATGAGTTACAACTATTACGAATTACAAAACTACCCATATTTTATTTTAGCAAATGGGTATGCTAATGATTTTAATGGTAAAATTAATATTACAAGAAATAGTATAGATGGACCAATCTTCCCAAAAAATGGATCTAATTTTTCTTTACTAGGCCAGTTTACTCCTCCGTATTCTCTTTTTAATGGTAAAGATTATTCATCTTTACCTGTAAATGAAAAATATAAATTTATTGAATATCAAAAATATAAATTCACCGCTGAATGGTACACTCAATTAACTAATAAAAAAGCTGGTGAAGGAAAAGAAGCAAGGAATTTAGTTTTAAGAACAAAAATTGGATATGGTATTTTAGGCACATATAATAAGGCAGTTGGTGTGTCTCCGTTCGAACGTTACTATATGGGTGGAAGTGGATTGAGTGGATATCAAAACTTTGTAGCTCGAGAAATTATTGCATTAAGAGGTTATTCTGATAACTCATTATCAAGTACCAGTGGAGACCCCTTATGTGCAAGATATACGATGGAATTACGTTACCCAATTTCATTAAATCCCCAAGCTACTATATTTATTTTAGGCTTTGCTGAAGCAGGAAATACATGGGCTAAGTACAAAGATTTTAATCCTTTCCAAGTTAAACGTAGCGCTGGTTTTGGATTAAGAGTGTTTTTACCAATGTTTGGTTTATTAGGTTTAGATTATGGTTGGGGCTTTGATAACATTCCTGGAAATCCTGGGTCTGGTAACGGAAAAGGACAGTTTCATTTTACGTTAGGAGCCCAGTTAGGAGAATTGTAATCTAAAAAATGTTAATTACCAAAATAAATGTATCTTGGCACACGTTATGTTTAATCAATGAAAAATAATAACAGTATGAAAAAAATAATCTTATCATTAATCGCAATTATCTCTTTCTCAACTTTCTCATTTGCTCAAAAAATGGGTTATGTTGATACAGATTACATCCTTTCAAATATTCCTGAATATAAAGCAGCTCAAGCAGAATTGGATAAAATTTCTGTGGATTGGCAAAAAGAAATTGAAGCTAAATACGCAGAAATAGATAAGCTATATAAAATCTATCAAGCAGAGTCAGTTTTATTGACTGATGACATGAAGAAAAAGCGTGAAAATGAAATCATTAATAAGGAAAAGGAAGTAAAAGATCTTCAAAAACAAAGATTTGGAGTGGATGGCGAATTATTCACTAAGCGTATGGAATTAGTAAAGCCTATTCAAGACAAAGTATATAATGCCGTTAAACAAGTTGCGGAAAAAAGTGGCTTAGCTTTTATATTTGACAAGGCTGGTCAAGTATCTCTTTTATACTCAAATAGTAAGTATGATAAAAGTGAAGACGTATTAAATTTCTTAGGATATAATAAATCAAAAAAATAACAATAAAAGTAAATAAATAAAAAACAATGAAAACTTTAGTAAAATCAATTGCAATTGTTGCCTTCACTCTAGGAACGATCACATTAGCAAAGGCTCAAAAAATTGCACACGTTAGTTTAGACTCTTTAATTACAACAATGCCTGAAAGTAAAACTGCTCAGGAAGTTGCGCAAAAATATTTGAAAGATTTAGAAAATCAGGTAGCAACAATGGATAATGAATTGCAAACGAAATATGCTGATTATATGAAGAATAAAGACACATATTCTGCATTAGTGGCTAGTACTAAAGAAACTGAGTTGCAAGATTTAAATAAAAGAATCGAAGATTTTAAAGGTCAAGCGCAACAAGACTACCAACGTAAATATGGCGAATTATCAAAGCCTATTTATGAAAAAGCTAAAAAAGCAATTGATTTAGTTGCGAAAGAAAATGGCTATAAGTATGTTTTAGATACAAGTACAGGTAGTATTTTATATTCAGAGCCATCTGATGATATTTTGCCATTAGTGAAGAAAAAAATGGATACTATGCCTGCAGCTCAAATACCAGGCGCTACAAATAATACTACAAAGCCAGCGGGAACTACAAAGCCAGCGGGAACTACTAAACCAGCAGGAAAATAATCAAATTTCTTGTTGTAAAACATCAAAAGCCAAACACACAAGTGTTTGGCTTTTTTGCTTTTAACGATAGCTTGTTAATAATCATTTTGTTTTACTGAATTAAAATTCAATAAAAATGTAAACTTTGGTTTATCTATAAGGTGTAATTACAGTAAATACAAAAAGTCAAAATTATGAAAAAAATAAAATTCTTACTATCAGTTTTAATTTGCTTTGTTTCAGCTACGATAGTTGCTCAGAATAAAGATGTGAAAGCGGAGGCAGCTTATTATTTTGATCAAAAAGATTTTAGAAAAGCCTATGAGCTCTATGATAAACTATATACACAGGTCCCAAAAAACCTTGAATATAAATTCAGACTTGGATATTCAGCCTTATTTTATCCTGAGAAAAAAGCCAGAGCTATAGAGTTGTTTGAGGATATAAAAAGAACAGATAAATCACCAGATATTGATTATTATTTAGCAAAGTCATACCATGTGAACTATAAATTTGATGAGGCAATTACTTCATACGAGACATTTATTGCGGCTAAGGGAGATAAAATAGTTGAAGAGGATGTCGCATTTATCGAGGACTCCAAATTAGGAATTCAAAATTGTAATAATGGAAAAGAATTAATTTCTAAAAAAGTTGTTGCAGATATTCAAAACATTAGTTCACCTATAAATACAGCTGAAACTGAGGGAGTACCAGTTATTTCAGCAGATGAATCCATTATGATTTATACATATATTGGAACTAAAAGCACAGGTGGATTATTAAATGATTTCTTGAAACCCGACAAAGAAGAAGGCACTTATCATGAAGATATTTTTATTTCTACAAGAGGTAATGATTCTACTTGGAATACTCCTGTTGGTATTTCTTCATTGAATTCAGACGCTAATGATGCAGCGGTAGCATTATCTCCGGATGGTCAAATATTATTTACGTTTGTAAGTGATGTTAAAAATCCAGGTGATTTATATATGAGTACTTATAATGGTGCCGAATGGAGTAAAGCTGAAAAATTAAATCCAAACGTTAACTCTGAGTATTGGGAAGGAAGTTGTTCTATTACTTCTGATGGAAGATATTTGTATTTTGCCTCTGAGCGCCCAGGAGGTTTAGGTGGAAGAGATTTATACATATCTGAAAAAGTAAATGGAGATTGGGGACCAGCAATAAATTTAGGCCCTTCAATTAATACCAAATATAATGAAGATGCTCCCTTCATTCATCCTGATGGTATTACCTTATTTTTTAGTTCAGAAGGACATAAAAGTATTGGGGGATATGATATTATGTACTCCATTAAAAAAGATAACAGTTGGGTAGAACCAATGAGTATGGGTATTCCTTTAAATACCACAGAAGATGATCGATATTATGTAATTAATGCAAAAGGAGATGTGGGATATTTCTCCTCAAATAGAGGAGGAGCAGGCGGAAAAGGCCAGCAAGATATTTATATGGTTACTCCAGGTATATTAGGAGAGAAGCCTGTTTTAGCTTTATTAAAAGGAAGTGTTTATATTGATGATAAACCAACAGAAGCTAGAATCGAAATTGTTAAAAAAGAAACAAATGAAGTAATTGGGCCTTATTACGCTAACTCTAAAACAGGAAAGTATTTAATGGCAATTACTCCAGGTAGTGGTTATAAAGTAAAAATAACTGTTCAAGGAATGGATCCAATTGAAGAAGAAATTGATGTAGAGAAGCTGCAGAAATTTGTGGAGATAAAAAAAGATTTTTATTTATATACAGCAGAGTTTGAAAATAAGAAAAATCAAGTTTCTGTAAAATCAATTTTGGATAGTTTAATGAATACAACAGCGTCTACTGATAATTTCAAAAATGACGCTAAGATTAATAATGTATCTGATGCTAATACAAATGTAACTCCTACAGAGCCAATTAAAACAATGGTTACACCTTGTGCAGGTTCACCAATTCCAGATTTTTCTGAAATTAAGGGAAAATCGTTGAACGATGTAACTGTTTATCAAAAGTTAATGTCGTTAGGAGGAAGTATGTGTGCTGAAGGTTTAGTATTTAAAGTTCAGATAGCAGCTTACAGAAATCCTGAAAACTATAAATACAATCATTTAAAACAATTTGGCGCGCCAGAAATTGTAAATTACCCTGATGGTATTACAAGATTTACTCAATTATCTTTTTCAACTTTAAAAGAGGCTGAAGTAGCTCGCCAAAAAATAATTGGAAAAGGACAAAAAGACGCTTGGTTAGTTGCGTTTATTGATGGTAAACGTTTTACATTAGAAGAATTAATCATGGTTAATTTTAACGGTAAAGCGATTAATTAATCTTTTGGTATAAAAATTTAAAGGTGTCTGCGAAAAGCAGACACCTTTTTTTTGTTAAAAAAACACAGTAAGCGTTAAGGAAAATTAAAACAAATTTTATTCCTGTTATATGAGTTGTTTTGTGATGTAACTTTGTGGAATATTAATTACACAAAATGAGCAATATAAATTGGGAAGACATTGAAGCATTAGAAACTATAGCCAATCAATGTATTTATAAAGGAAAAGAAGTTGGGCAAGCTAGGGCGGCTTTGAAAGCAATTTATGGTTATGATGTTACTTATGAAGATGAACTAGATGAGGATTGTGATATTGTAAATAAAACCAAAGGAAAGAAAGGACTTTACTGAACATAAAAAAAGCGTATTCTAATTAGAATACGCTTTTTTTTATAAAATTTATTTCTTAGTTGTTTAACATCACTGGCATCACCAACATTAATACATCTTCAGCTGGATTTGCTTTTTGAGTTGGCACAATAATACCTGCACGGTTAGGAGCACTCATTTCAATAGTAATTTCATCGCTTTCTAAATTAGTAAGCATTTCTAATACAAATTTAGAGTTAAATCCTATTTCCATATCTTCGCCAACATAAGTACACATTAATGTTTCGTGACCTTCATTAGCAAAATCTAAATCTTCAGCAGAAATAGTTAATTGACTGCCTGCAATTTTTAAACGAATTTGGTGAGTTGCTTTATTAGCAAATACACTTACACGACGAATAGCGCCTAAGAAAGAGGTTCTATCAACCGTTAATTTATTAGGATTTTGTTTAGGAATTACGGCTTCGTAATTTGGATACTTTCCATCAATTAAACGACATACTAAATTAATATTTCCAAAACTGAAATAAGCATTTGTTTTATTGAATTCAACTTTAACGGCATCATCAATACCAGACAATAAATTCTTTAATACATTTAAAGGTTTTTTAGGCATGATAAAAGAGGCTGATGCACCAGCTTTTGCATCGTTACGTGTATAACGAACTAATTTGTGAGCATCAGTTGCAACGAAAATAGAGTTCTCGTCAGTAAACTGACAAAACACACCACTCATTACTGGACGTAAATCATCATTACCTGTAGCAAAAATAGTTTTATTGATAGCGTTACCTAATACATCGCTTTTAATAATAACTGAAGTTGCAGATTCTACTTTTGGTAATTTAGGATATTCATCGCCATTATGACCCGTTAAGGTATAATCACCTGTTTCAGTTTTTAATTTCGCGCTAAATTTTTTATTATCAATAATAAAAGAAATTGGTTGCTCTGGTAAATTGCTTAATGCTTCTAATAAAGTTTTTGCAGGTATTGCCAAATTTCCATTTTCAGAAGATTCAACTTTAATACTTGTTGTGATAGTAGTTTCCATATCACTTGCAAAAAGTGTAAGCATGCCATTATTAAGCTCAAATAAAAAACAATCTAAAATTGGAATAGTATTACTAGAATTTAATACTCCACTAATAGATTTTAAATGTTTTAATAAAGTAGATGATGATACTACAAAGTTCATATAGTTATGTTTTTAATCTACCAAATTTAACGATATGAAACCTGTAACTACGTCAAAAAAGGATGTATTTATAAACTACTTTTTAACATTATTTCTGCGGCAAAAAGTATCGGTAAGTTTGTAGAATTTTACCAAAAACGTAAAACTGAGCTACGCCATATCCTTGTCCTTCATTGTATTTTACAAATAATCTGTCGGGATCGTATTTATAGTTTACTCCGTATTCTTCATTTTTACCAGGAACCACTTGTTTGTGAAAAAATTCACATACATTATTTTTATCATTTCTGTCGGTAATAGTCAATGTAGCAAATGGAACAGCTGATTTAGATAAGGAGTCAACTAATCTATCTTTTTTATCTAAGACAAACTCACAATTTACATTTTGAAAATAAGCAATGTATTGTTTCACGCTTGACTCATCATAAGGTAACAATCCTTTTTTTGTTTTCAAGCCAAAACGCTGCATACTAATTAAATCTATAATGAATGAACTATCTGGCATTTCATGCAGCTCCAATTTAATTTGTTTAATTTGTGGAGGTCTGTAATTAATTAATAAACGATCTCTCCAGTCAATTTCATCTGTATTGTAACGAGTAGATAAAAAGCCATCAAATCCTGGGATATGAGTAATAAAAGGCTCTTCGAAATTTTCGCCAGTTTCTAAATTCGTTAAAATCATATAGGTTCCAAAATGATCCTGAGTAGGATGACCTACAAAATATTGTTTCACTTTTTCTCCCTTGCTATAAATCTCAATTTTTGTAGATTTTGAAGACATGATTTTAATAACAGAATTTTTTCCGTTTTTTGAAACAGGTGACCTTACTTCGACTGAAGCTATAGTATATAAAAGTAATTCAATGACATCAGGCCTAACATTATGCTTGTTGTTTAGAATCCAACGACCTTCTTTTTTTTCAACTAAAACTTGTCTACCATCTTTATCTGCTAAAAATATTTTGTCGATAGAAGCAGTGTCTTTGTATTTAAAGCTACTGGCTTCTTTATCAATAGTTGAGGTTTTCCCTTTGCTTTTATAAATGTATATAGAAAGACCAGCAAGAGCAATTAATACGGTAAGAATGATAAGGGTTGATTTTTTCATTTGAAAAATTTAAAAATTCGAAATTAATGGCTGTATTTTTTCTTTCGGATATAATATTGAATGAGTCCGAAACAAATAATTAATATCAATGGAATTCCAACATTGGTAAATTTCCATTTGGTAACTTGAGTAGCTGTTTTCTTTTTGTCAAGTAATCTTAATTTTACTTCTCTAGAGCGTAATTGCAATAATCCTTCGTCATCTAAAAGATAATTCATACAATTTAATAAAAATGTTTTATTAGCAAACTGTTGCTTAGTATACATGTCGTAACCAACTGGGAAAATCATTCCAGTTCCTTTTTGATATTCGTTTTTAGCAATATCTCCATCAGCAACAATAATCATTTTAGTTGGCTTACTATTTGCTTTAAAATCAAAAAGACTGTCTTCTAAAATTCTTTTGGTTATTCGGTTTTTATAATTTGATTCGAACTGACCTTCTAATAAACATGCAACATTTTGAAATGAATTATTATACTGACTCTCATTTGGTTTTAATTTAACCTGGGCGGCTAATATTCTTACAGGAGTAGGTTGAGTTTTTGTATACCTTGAAGTTTGCAATAAAATTGTTTTTGCAACATTTCTTGAAAATACTGTATCCAAAGTTCCAATATATTCGGTTCTAATTAAGTCTAAGTTTTTAACGATTGGGTGATTGGATGAAGGAAGAATTAATGGGTAATAGTTCCAATAAAAGGGTTTAAAGTCTGGTTGCCCCATTTTAAATCCAACATTTACTGGCACTTGTGCAGATTGTAAATCTTGAACCAAAACTGGATTTAAACGAACGCCATATTTAAATAACATGTCCTCTAAATTTAATTCGTTTTTAAATCCTAAAGAATATCCTCTAGTGGTTAATGTATCTCTATTAACATAAACTGGGTCAATTAACCATAATACTTTACCGCCATGCATGATAAATTGGTCAATAATAAATTTATCTTTTTCATCGAACATCGAATCTGGTTGAGCAATCACAATTGCATCAGCACCTTTTAAGGAATATAATTTATGATTGATATTTACTCTAGATACATTATAATATTCAGCAACAGAACGCATGAAATCGGCTCCGCGAATGGTGTCTAATTCATCATGCCCTTCAACAAATAAAACTTCTGGTTTTCTAATTAAAGTAGTTTTTCGGATGGCATTAGTTAAACCATATTCCATTTCTTGAACAGAGTTATTAATGCTTTGTTCTGCTTCAAAACCTAATTGACGCTTATAAATTTGCCAAACACTTTCTTTACCCTTATATGTAATGATTGCACCTGGCCATATAAATGTTTCTGATACTTTTTGAGAACTTCTGTCTACAATTTGTTCAGGCATAATACCTTTATCGTATAATTGTTTCTCTATTTTATCAGTTTCTTCCTTGCTAGGATTATCCAAAGGGTTTATTAATTCGTATTCCAAATTTCCATTTGAATAGGCTCTAAATTCATCTAATAATTCTTTAGTTTCGTTTTTTAAACGCGTAAAATTTGGATTAAAATCTCCTTGTAAATACACTTTGATGTATACAACATCATCTAAGTTTTTTAATAATTTACGAGATGATTCGGATAGGGTATATCTTTTTTCAGATGTTAAGTCGAAACGTTTGAATACAAATGAACCAACGAAATTTATTAAGATAACAATGGTAAGAACAGCCAAAAGCATGACTATATCTTTTCTTTTACGTATCAATTTCTTTTGTTTCATATTACCACTTTCTGCTTTCTAAAACGAGTTTTGATAATAAATTAAATAAGGCAATAATGCTTACAAAATAAATCACATCACGTGTATCTATTACTCCACGACTCATACTTACATAATGATCGTTCATGCCTAATCCTTTTACAAAAGCATCATGCTTTCCAAATACTCCAGATGAAGCGATAAAATCAAATCCTACGTAAGTAATAAAACAAAGTAATAAAGCCATAATAAAAGCAATTACTTGATTTTCGGAAATGGCAGAAGCAAACGTACCCACGGCAACAAATCCAGCCCCTAAAAACAATAAACCAATATATGAGCCCCACATACCTCCAGTATCAATATTACCTTTTGGGTAACCTAATTGATGAACAGAGTAATAATAAATTAAAGTAGGAAGTAATGATACAATTACTAAAACCACTCCAGCAAAATATTTTGCTAAAACAATTTGTAATTCTGTTAATGGACGAGTTAATAATAATTCAATTGTACCAGTTTTCTTTTCTTCCGAAAAACTACGCATAGTAATTGCTGGTATTAAGAAAAGATATACCCAAGGTGCTAATATGAATAAAGGGTCGATGTTGGCAAAGCCGTTTTCTAAAACATTTGAGCCAGCACTTTCTGTAGGCACTAACCACATAAAAGTGCCAATGCCTGTAATAAACACACCAATGGCAATATAGCCTATTAGCGAACTTAAAAAACTTCGTATTTCTTTAATTAATAAGGTAATCATACAGAACTCAAAAATAGCAATAGATTTTAAAATATACTATTATCTTGTATTATCTCGATTTTTTTTAATGTATTTTAGCATTTTATTACATAATGAAGAATATAGCTCATTTCATATCGTATGTGTTTCATCCATTATTAATGGCTACTTATGGTTGTTTAATTGTTTTTTTTGGATTAACTAATTCTATTTATTTTGTATTTACTCCATTAAAATTAAAGTTAGTTTTAACCTTAACTGTATTTGCATTTACTTTTTTGTTACCAGCTTTAAATTTGTTGATTTTATATAAATTAAATTATATCTCTTCATTAAAACTTGAAAATCGTAAGGAGCGTACATTTCCTTTAATTATGACCTCTTTGTGCTATTTTGGTTTATTTTATATGATTTATGATTTTAATATTTGGCCAGCAATTAAGTTGTTTATTTTTGGCGCAGGATTCTGTATTTTATCGGCCGCTATTATTACTTTATGGTGGCAAATTAGCGCTCATATGATTGGCGTTGGTGGTTTAATTGGTGCTTTATTCACTATTAGTTACTTTATGCCAATTCCTATTTTCACAGTACTATCCGTTTGTTTAGCATTAGCAGGTTTTATTGGCTTTGCTCGCTTACAATTAAAAGCACATACGCCGAAGCAAATTTATGTTGGTTTTGTCTTTGGATGTTTAGTACAGTTTTCTTTATTTTTTATAGCGCAAAGTCTTACCTTTGTTTAGATTTTAAACAATCATGAATTTAATAACAGGAGCAACAGGATTAGTAGGGGCGCATGTAGCTTTAGCGCTTTTGCAGCAAAATAATTCTGTAGTGGCTATTAAACGACAAGGAAGTGATATTTTAAAAACTAAAAAATTATTTTCTTATTACACTTCAGATGCTGATATTTTATTTAATAAAATAAAATGGGTAGATGCTGATGTGTGTGATGTTTATTCTTTGTTGGATGCTTTAGAAGGGATAGACACTGTTTATCATTGCGCGGGATTTGTATCGTTTAATTCAAAAGACAATAAACAGATGCACCGTATTAATGCTGAAGGAACAGCAAATTTGGTAAATGCTTGTTTAGAAAAAAATATCAAAGCATTATGTCACGTAAGTTCTATTGCTACGTTGCAAAATCCAGATATTACCAAAAACATTGATGAATCTGTTTATTGGAAATCATCGCCAAGCGCTAGTGATTATGCTATTAGTAAATATAATGGCGAACGTGAAGTTTGGCGAGGAAATGAAGAAGGTTTAAATGCAGTAATTGTAAATCCTGGCATTATTCTAGGACCAGGTTTTTGGAACCAAAGTTCTGGGAAATTAATTGAAACATGTTATAAAGGAAATCCTTTTTATACAAATGGGTCAAGTGCTACCATTGATGCAAAAGATGTAGCTGATTGTATGATTCGATTAACAGAAAAAAAAGAATTTAGTAAACGATTTATATTGATTGAAAATAATTATTCGTTCAAAGAAATTTTATCAAAAGTGCATAAAGCTTTGGGTAAAAATGAACCAACTATTGAGGCTGGAAAAGTTATGTTGACAATAGGGAAATGGTTAGATAAAATAAGGACTATTATTACTAGCAAGGAGCAATTAATTACAAAAGAAACAGTGAATGCTTGTTTAGATAATAATACTTATAATAATAAAAGAGTTAAAGAAACGCTCAACTATCAATTTATTCCTTTGCAAAACACAGTTCAGTTTGTTTGCGAAGCTTATCTTAATGATTTAAAAAACAAATAAAATGCTAAAATATTTTTACGTTTTTGTTGCAATGGTTGTTACTGCATTTTTGCTTAGTATGTGTAAAACTACCGAAAAGACAGTTGTTAAAGAAGAGTTGAAAACAGAGGTTGTAGAAACAGTTAAAGAATATCAAGTATCTGAAACAATAACTTATTTGCCGCCTCCAGCCGATTCCATTTCTGAAATTTCAATCAATTTGGTGGGTGATTTAATGTGTCATTTACCGCAAACCAATAATGCAAGATTGAGTAACGGCGAGTTTGATTTCAATCCTAGTTTTGAATATATCAAGCCATATTTACAGGACGCCGATATTACTATTGGAAACCTTGAAACAACATTTGCAGGAACAGTTCAGCCATATGCTGGGTATCCGGCTTTTAATAGTCCAGATGCTTATTGCACTGCTTTAAAAAACACTGGCTTTGATTTTTTAGTAACAGCTAATAATCATAGCATGGATACTAGAGAAGCTGGTTTATTGAGAACAATTGATGTAATTAAAAAACATGGTTTAGGTTATGCAGGAACGTATTTAAATCAACAAGATCATGACTCTATTAGAATCGTAAAAATTAAAGGAGTGAAGTTGGGAATTTTGAATTATACGTATGGAACTAATGGCGCTTATCCAAGTTCTAATCATACATATATGCTTAATGTAATTGATTCTTCCGGTATCGTTGATGCTGTGAAAGCAGCTAAAACAAAAGGAGCTGATATTGTTTTGGTGTTTTATCATATGGGTGTAGAAAATGTGACAGAACCTACTCAAGCTCAAAAAGATGCTGTTAGATTTGCATTAGAAGCAGGTGCTTCCTTAGTAATTGGAGCTCATCCGCACATGATTGGCCCCACCCAAAAAGTGTACTCAAAAGCAATTAACGATACAGCTTTTGTGGCTTATAGTTTGGGGAATTTTTTATCTAATCAATATTGGAGATATACAGATGCTGGAGTTATTTTAAAATTGATTATTCAAAAAAATTACACAAAAAAAACATGTTCGTTCAAGAGTGCTAATTATCTTCCAACTTGGGTTTATAGGGGAGATGGAGCTAAAAAAATGCATATTTTACTCCCTGCACAATGGGCAACAGATTCCACTAAATTACCCGATTTTTTGAACACATCTCATCATCAAAAAATGCTGGAAGCCTTTAATGACACGAAACAGGTATTAACGAAGTATAATACTGATTTAAAACTGAATTCCGTAAAATGATTGAAATTTTAACATTTTAAAAAAAAATCGCAAAAAAGTTTTGTGTAATAATAGAAAACTGTATCTTAGTATATTATAAACCGAAGATATTTTAGAAAGAGATTTTATGCATATAGCAATTGCCGGTAATATCGGTTCAGGAAAAACAACATTAACGTCACTATTAGCAAAGCATTACAAATGGACTCCGCATTATGAAGATGCAGATGATAACCCATATTTGAATGATTTTTACGATGATATGCAGCGTTGGTCGTTCAATTTGCAGGTATATTTCTTAAATTCTCGTTTCGGTCAAGTTCAAGAAATCAGAAAAGGCAAACAAAAAGTAGTTCAAGACAGAACTATTTATGAAGATGCATACATTTTTGCACCAAATTTGCATGCAATGGGTTTAATGACAACCCGCGATTACGAAAACTATTTCACCTTATTTAAATTAATGGATAGTTTAGTAAAAGCACCAGATTTAATTATTTATTTAAGAGCTTCGGTTCCAACTTTAGTCAAACAAATACAAAAACGTGGTAGAGATTATGAAAACTCGATACGTTTAGATTATTTAAAGAGATTAAATGAAAGATATGAGGCTTGGATTACAACATATGAAGGCGGTAAATTATTAATTGTAGATATTGACGAGATTAATTTTTCTGAAAGTAAAGAAGACTTAGGGAAGGTAATCAGAATGATTGATGCAGAAGTAAACGGACTATTTAAATAGGATATTTTGAGCGAACATTCACATAGCGAAAAAGAGTTTGTTAAGGTGCAGTACGAGCACATGCTTACTGAGCACCAGCAAAACGAAACCGTTTTGGTTTCTCACTATGGAGAATTGTCTCAAAGCGTTATTTCAAATTTAGAGGGTAATGTTGAAGAAAAAATTACGTCTTTAGATATCGCTAAAGGTCCAATCAAAAAGATTTTCTTTATTAGTGTTGAGACCCTACAAAACATGTTATTGCATGGTCAAAAAAATAAAGAAGGCGAACAACACAATTTCTTTATCTTAGTTAAGAATGGCGCTAATTTAAAAGTAATCTCTTCTAATTTAGTTGCTAATTCATCAATTCCTGCCCTTGAAAAACAAATTAACACTATCAATTCTTTTGATGATGAAAAAGCGTTAAAGGCATATTATTTAGAGCATTTAGAAAATAATACGATGAGTGATAAAGGCGGCGCTGGCTTAGGCTTTATTACTATTGGAATGAAAAGTGGAAATAAATTAAAAGTTGATTTCAAGAAAATTAACGAAGATTTCTCTTTATTCACATTAACATCTTCGGTTAATTTAAGTTAGTTTTTTTACTGAGTATTTTCCAGATTGCCCTTCTATTAAATTAATTCCACACTTTTTATTTTTTTTCAATAATCCAAATTGATTTTCAATTCCTAAAAATTTTGCGCCATTGTATGTGGCTGCATTTAATAATAGTTCTATTGAAATATTTGGTTGATACTTTAAGATAGTATTAATTTCATTGATGATAGAAAGATTGGAATTACTGGCTAAACTATCTGTGCCAATTGTTAAAGTACAATTACTAGAATTTAATAAATTAATATCAGGCAACGTATTTTCGATATACAAATTGGCATTTGGGCATAAGCACCAATATAATTGTTGATGGACGCTTTTTGCTTTTTCAATATCATCTTTATTGCTAAATGTGTTATGTACTAATAATGTATTTACTTTTTGATTTAACGAAGAAATAATGGTTTGTAAACTGCTTTTTCCGGTTGCTTTAAAATAATCTATTGGAACGTTAATGGTTTCGTATAAACGTAAATAATCTCCTGATTTAAAATTAAAAAAATCATTCTCCGCTTTACTCTCTTGATTATGAATGCTTGTTGGTTTATTAGATAAAAGGCAATCATCAGTAATTTTTTTAATTAATTCAATAGAGGCACTATAAGGTGCATGAGGAGCTAAAGAAGCTAATAATCGTGCTTTTGAATATTTAGATAACAATTGTTTTCCAGTATCAAAAACTAAATTCGCACGCTCAGGATTTAATGCAATGAGTTCTATAAAAGAATGGTAATATAAATCAGACTCTTGTTTTGTTTTAATAGAATCAGTTGTATTACTAATATCTCCAACAGCCACAATGCCTTGTGTTTGCATTTCTTTATCTGCTAAACGCATAGCTTCTTCTTGTAATTCTGCCGAAAAATCATTTCGATGTTTCATTACACTTAAACCAAAATCAACAATTCCTGTGTGTTGTTTGATAAGGTCTTTTAAATGACTTAATTCTAAATGACAATGTGTGTTTATAAATCCAGGTGAGATAATGCCTTCAAAATGTTCTATATTGCTAGATTCTAGACTTTCTTTTGTAATTAAGTCCTCTATAAGTCCATTATCATTTACTACTAAGGCTGTATTAGGTGGTAAAAACTCTTTTCCTGAAAAAATCTGATTGGCACTTATAAAACGCATATCCAAATTTAAGAACTTATTCATCGAAAATGATGCGTCTTTTTCAGTATTTATAGATAACTTTGCAAAATAAGATGTCAACAAAAAAAGATATACGCGCATTAAGCGAAGCAGAAATAGTAGAAATCCTAAAAGAAAAAGGAGAACCTAAGTTTCGTGCGAAACAAATTTATGAGTGGCTTTGGAAAAAAACAGCACATAATTTTGACGATATGTCCAATTTATCAAAACCGTTAAGAGATTGGTTAAAGGAAACTTTTGCTATTAATGCGGTTGAGATAAGTGATATGCAAGTAAGTAGTGATAAAACCATTAAGTGCGCTATGAAATTGTCGGATGGTAATGTTGTAGAAGGTGTTTTAATTCCTACTAAAACACGAATGACGGCATGTATATCATCACAAGTGGGCTGCAGTTTAACCTGCAAGTTTTGTGCTACAGGAAAATTAAAGCGGTTACGTAATTTAAATGCAGATGAAATTTATGACCAAGTTGCTTTAGTAAAGAATTTAGCTGAAACAAAATATAATCAAACACTTACCAATATAGTTTATATGGGTATGGGCGAGCCTTTATTGAATTATGCAGAAATGATTCGTTCGGTAGATAGAATTACTTCTCCTGATGGATTAGGAATGAGTCCTTCTCGTATTACAGTTAGTACGGCTGGTATTGCTAAAATGATTATGAAGTTAGGTGATGATAATGTGAAGTTTAATTTAGCATTGTCACTTCATGCGGCAAATGATGAAAAGCGTAATCACATTATGCCAATTAATGAAACTAACACATTAGATAATTTAGAAGAAGCTTTAAATTATTTTTATGAAAAAACGGGTTCTCGAGTTACTTTCGAATACATAGTATTTAAAGATTTCAATGATGGTATTCAAGATGCTCGCGAATTAGGAGATTTTTGTAAGAAGACAACAGCAAAAGTTAATATTATAGAATACAATCCTATTGATGATGGTGAGTTTAAGCAAACAACTCCTGAGCGTTTAGAAGCTTTTGTCCGCCATTTAGAGGGTAGAGGAGTGATAGTAAATGTTCGCAGAAGTAGGGGGAAAGATATTGATGCCGCTTGCGGGCAATTAGTCAATAAAAATAAATCAACTGTTCAGGTATTTAAGTAAAACCAATGAAACGATTTATACCAAACAAACAATCAATTATCGAATGGTTTAAAGCTATTGGTATTTCATTTTTTTGTGTACTAATAATTCGTTCGTTTTTCTTTGAAATCTCACCTGTTAGTTCTCCATCAATGGAAAAATCTTTGTTGACGGGTGATTATATGTTTATCAATAAGCTATCCTATGGCCCAAGATTATTAAAAACAGTTTTTAGTATCCCATTTATTAATCAAAGTTATTATTCAGATATTGTTTCTTTGCCTTATATGCGTTTATTTGGAACGCCAGATGTGGAAATAAATGATGTAGTAGTTTTTAATTATCCTTTAGATGATGAACATCCTGTTGATCATAGAACGTATTTTGTAAAACGTTGTGTGGCTTTGCCAGGAGATAGTTTTAAAATTGAGGATGGATTAGTTTATGTGAATAATAAACAAATTGATAATGAGGGAAATTTACAATTCAATTATCATCTAAAATCCGAGAAACCTTTAGATTCTGTTTTTACAAAACAATATAATTTGATAGAGGGCGGTAAAATATCCGACAATAATGATTATTCATTTACTTTAACTAAAGCACTTTTCGATACTTTAAAAAGTAAAGTTTATATCACTGAAATTGAAAGAAATCATGAGAAGAAAGGCATGTGGGATGAATTTGTGTTTCCGTTCAATGATCATTATAAGTGGAATGTAGATAATTACGGTTCTTTAAAAATTCCTTCTAAAGGTGATACAGTAAAATTAGATTCCTTGAACTTGTGTATTTTTGAACGCATCATTTCTTCTTATGAAGGAAATACACTTGAATTAAAAAGCGATAGTATTTTTATTAATGGTGAATATAAAACAACTTACGTGATTAAACAGAATTATTATTTTATGATGGGAGACAATCGACACAACTCTCAAGATAGCCGTCATTGGGGCTTTGTACCAGAGGATCATATTATTGGTAAAGCAACTCGTATTATGTTTTCTAATGATAAATTATATCACACGGGTATTCGTTGGAGTAGAGCCTTTCAATCCATAAAATAAAATGAGTGCTGTTTTATTATCTACTGCTTATTTGCCTAATATTAGTTACTTGTCTCAAGTATTGAATCATGATGTGGTTGTTATCGAAAAATGCGAGCATTTTGTAAAGCAAACATATCGTAATCGTTGCGAAATATTAACGAGTAATGGTAAGCTAAGTTTAAGTATTCCTTTAGTAAAGCAGGCCGATAAAGAATTGATTTCAGACAAAAAAATATCATATGCTGAAGATTGGCAAAAGCAACATTGGCGAGCTATAACTAGTGCGTATAAAAACTCACCTTATTTCGAATTTTTTGAATATGAGTTCAAACCTTTTTATGAAAATAAATTTGAGTTGTTGTTTGATTACAATACCCAATTGTTTCAAACAATACTTCACATCTTAAGAGTAAAAAAGCAAATAGAGTTTACCGCAGAATTCGCATCAAGCCCTCTTAATTGTATTGATTTAAGAACATTATCAGATTTAAACAGTTTTGATAATTTAAATACTAAAGCATATTATCAAGTGTTTGCTGACAAGCAAGGATTTACTCCAAACTTAAGTTGTTTGGATGCTTTGTTTAATGTTGGTTTGGAAACAAAGTATGTATAAACACCTTTCAGGTTTATAAAACCCGAAAGGTGTTTTTTTAAATTTTAATGCCAATTACTAATACATCATCAGTTTGGTCGTTATCTTGCTTCCAGTTGTTGAATGAGTATTCTAAGAAAGCTTCTTGCTCATCCATACTCATATCATTGATAGTTCTTAGTAAATCTTTAAAGTTTGATTTATTTAGCTTCTTGTTTTTTTCTCCACCAAATTGATCAATGAATCCATCTGTAAACAAATACACGTCATCATTTTTTTGTAATTGAAATAATTGAGTGTCAAATTGCTTTTCAATACCTGAGTAAAAACCAATCGGGTAACGACTACCTTTTAATTCTGTTATGTCATTACCTCTTGAAATCAATATAGAACGAAACGCGCCAGCAAATGCTAGTTCATGAGTTACTTTATTAATTCGTATTAATGAAACATCCATGCCGTCATTAAATGTAGCATCTTGGTTTTTATTAATTGATTTTTCTAATTCTTCATCCAATGCTTTTAATATGTTTGAAGGGTTAGAGATTTTTCTATTGATAAAAACTTCTTTAAACATCGAATTAGCTACCATACTCATCATCGCGCCAGGCACGCCGTGCCCAGTACAATCAATGGCTGCAATATATTTGTATGATTCATCTTCATAAAACCAGTAGTAATCCCCACTAACAATATCTTTTGGTTTGTATAATAAAAACGAATTATCAAAATAGTCTCTCAATTGTTCTTGAGTTTGCAGAATAGATTGCTGTATTCTTTGAGCATAATAAATACTATCAGTAATATCTTTATTCTGTTCTAATAATTGCTTATTACTTTCTGTTAAACGCTTTTCGTTGTTTTTGTTATCAGTAATATCGTAGCCAATACCAATGAGTTGATCTTCGTTTAAATAAGACACATTCCAACGCACCCATTTAGTTCCTCCAGCCGATGTTCTCAATTTATGTTCAAATGTTTGAGCAGTGATAGATTGATGATCAAACGTTTTTAAAATTTTATGTTTCACTTCTTCGCCTTCTGGTTTCGAAAAGCGAATAATTTCCCACCAAGCATTTCCAAGCAACTCTTGAGGGTTATACCCCAAGAGTTGTTGAGCTGATTTACTGACATACTCTATACTGCCGCTTTTGTTTAAAACGACGATGAGCGTATTTAATTTATCTAGGATTTGATCCTGTATATCAATGGCAAACATTGGTGAAATTTTTTTTAAAATAAAATGTGAAAACTGTGAAAACTGATGGTACGACTAGCGCATAATAATACACCAAATACGATTCGGGCAGAATCGATTCACATAATTACAATATGTTGTGGTGTTTTTCACGGAACAAATATAAAATAATATTTATAACTCAAACGGTAAACTGAGAAAAAATATTATATAAAATAAAAAATCCCTTGTTTTGCAAGGGATTTAAAAGGTTTTTTTTAGTGAAGATTAGCGGCAATTAAACTAATAAATTCTTTTCTGGTAGCATCTTTTAAAAATTCGCCAGTAAAAGCAGAAGTTGTAGTAGCACTATTTTGTTTTTGTATGCCACGCATTTGCATACATAAGTGAGAGCATTCAATAACTACAGCAACACCATGAGGGTTTAAAGTATCTTGAATACAATCTCTAATTTCATTCGTTAAACGTTCTTGTACTTGCAGTCTTCTTGCAAAAGCATCAACTACTCTTGGTAATTTACTTAATCCTACAATTTGTCCGTTTGGAATGTAGGCGATATGAGCTTTTCCGAAAAATGGTAATAAATGATGTTCACATAAACTATATACTTCAATGTCTTTTACAATAACCATTTGGCTATAATCTTCTTTGAACATTGCTGAGCGTAAAATTTCAGCAGGGTTTAAGTCATAACCTTGAGTTAAAAATTGCATAGCTTTTGCAGCGCGCACTGGAGTTTTAAGCAGGCCTTCACGAGTTGGATTTTCTCCCACATCATCTAAAATGTTTTTATACATATCAGAAATAGAGTCAACTAACTTATCGTTGTATTGATCTATTTTTTTATAGCCAGTTATATCGTGTTCAAATTCTTCGTTTAGCATAATTTTATGTTTCTATTATAACAATAAAAGGAAATAAATGTTTATTCTCCAAAATATTCAACGTAATTACTATCGGTTTCAAATAATTTAATGCAGTGTAATTCAGCTCCCATCTCTTTAATTTTTGGAGCTAAAATATTCCAAATAAATATGGCAACATTTTCTGTAGAGGGCATGATAGGCATTCCTTTTACATCCATGTTTAAGTTTTTATGATCTAGTATCTCGGTAACATCTGTTCTGATAACAGTACTTAAATCTTTTAAATTAACAACGAAGCCAGTATCAGGATTAATTTCACCCTTTACGGTAACATACAAATCGTAGTTATGTCCATGCCAATTTTTATTAGCACATTTGCCAAAAGTGGCGTTGTTTTGTTCTTCACTCCAAGCCGGATTAAATAATTTGTGTGCGGCGTTAAAATGTTCTTTGCGGGTAATATAAATCATAGTAAATTAACAGTTGTAAAAATACTAATTATAAATGAAGATTCTAGTCGTATCCGCCACACAATTTGAAGTAAAACCTTTACTGGATTTTTTGGGCATTGCAATGCCTACAACAGGTATGAACAATGCAAATATTGATTTTGAAGATAAAGATATTCAGGTGTTAATTACTGGAGTTGGCATGGTAAATACCGCCTTTATGATGGGTAGATACATTAACAGCTTATATGATGTAGTTATTAATGTTGGTATTTGTGGAGCCTTCGATAAGCAATTAGAGCTAGGGCAATTAGTTCATGTAATATCAGACGTTTTAAGTGAAATGGGTGCTGAAGATGGAGAAGAATTTTTAACCTATGATCAACTAAACCTTCCGGGAGAACATCTATTTTCTGAAAATTATACTATTTCTAATCCATTTATTGATTCCTTAAAAAAAGTAAAAGGCATTACGGTTAATAAAGTTCATGGAAATGAAACTAATATTAAAAAAATACAACAGTTATACCATCCAGATGTAGAAAGTATGGAAGGTGCTGCTTTTTTCGCTGGTTGCGTGAGAGCAGGAGGCGATTTTATTCAAATCAGAGCTATTTCTAATTATGTAGAAAAGCGCGATAAAAGCAAATGGCAAATGCCTATAGCGATTAAAAATTTGAATGATTTTTTGATTAATTTTATCAACTCAAACAATTAATTCAATGAACTTCTCTCTCGGTTTTTCTCCTTGCCCAAACGATTGTTTTATTTTTGATGCCCTCGTTCATAAAAAAATTGATACTCAAGGCATTGATTTTACAGTAGTGATGGAAGATGTGGAAGCTTTAAATAATCGAGCATTTAAACAAGAGTTAGATGTTACAAAATTGAGTTATCATGCTTTTATTTATTTAACTGATCATTATGCTTTGTTAAACAGTGGAAGTGCTTTAGGTTTTAATTGTGGCCCATTATTAGTTCAAAGTTCAAAATCGAAAATTCAAAATATTAATACGGCAAGTATTGCAATTCCTGGTAAATACACCACAGCTAATTTTTTATTGTCATTAGCATTTCCAAATGCAAAAAATAAAAAAGAAATACTGTTTAGTGATATCGAAGACGCTGTGTTATCGCACCAAGTAGATGCTGGTTTATTAATTCATGAAAACAGATTCACCTTCGAAGAAAAAGGTTTAGAAAAAATAATTGATTTAGGTGAGTTTTGGGATAGCTTAATTCATGCACCAATTCCTTTAGGCGGCATTGTTATTAAGCGAACGATAGATGTTAAACTTCAAAAAACAATTGATAGTTTAATAAAACAAAGTGTGGAGTTTGCTTTTGCTAATCCCGAAAGTTGTATGGATTTTGTGAAACAACATGCACAAGAAATGAGTGAAGAGGTAATGAAAAAACACATTGCTTTATATGTCAATAATTTCTCAGTAGATTTAGGGACGGTTGGAAAAAATGCCATTCAGTTATTGTTTGATAAGGCTATTGAAACCAAGTTAATTGAGGGGGTAGCCCCTCAGATATTTGTGAGCTAATTCCGCTTATCAAGTGAAATGTGCAACTCGTATAAAAATTGCACTTATTTTCACAAAATCCTTTTATATTTATAAAAAATAGATTTATGCAAAAAATAGTTTTAGTAGCATCTGCCATTTTATTTGTTGGAAACGCTATAGCTCAAACATTAACGCCTGGTATTAATTTATCATATATTGATTCTACAATTAATCCAAGAAATGATATTTATAAATTCGCTAATGGTAAGTGGTTAAATACTCAAAAAATACCTGCTAGTGATGGTAGTTGGGGAAGTTTTAACGAAATTAACGAACGTAACGTTGCTAATTTAAAAGCATTAATAGCAGAATTATCTAAAGATGCTAAAGCGGTTGCGGGTAGTAATAATCAAAAATTACGCGATTTTTACTTAACAGCTATAGATTCTGTTAAAGCTGATAAAGATGGTATCAAACCAATTAGCGGGGATTTAGCTGCTATTAATGCTATCAAAACAAAAGATGATTTATTTAAAACAACAGCACTTTTAAATAAAAAAGGTGTGGGTGGGATGATCGGTTTTTATGTGTATTCTGATTTTAAAAATAGTAATGCAAATACGTGTTATTTAGCTCAAACAGGAATGGGTTTACCTGATAAAGATTTTTATTTTGAGCCTCAATATGAATCTGTAAAAAAGGAATATATAGAACATATTGAACGCATGTTTGAGTGTTTAGGAAACTACCCTGAATCAGCAAAAGCTAATGCGGCAATTGTTATGAAAATTGAAACGGAATTAGCTAAAAATGCTCAAAATGCAGTTGAACAGAGAGATCCTCAAAAACAATATAATCCATTTACTATAGCTGAGTTAGTGAAATTAACACCTAACATCAAATGGAATATTTATTTTGCTTCAATAGGAATTAAAACTCCAACAAATTTAGTTTTAAATCAGCCTAAATATTACGAGGGATTGAATACAATTATTAATTTAGTTTCTATAGCTGATTGGAAAGTGTTTTTGAAATGGAATTTAATTCAAACTTCTGCTCCATACTTATCTGGTAAATTTGTAAATGAAGATTTTAAATTTAATGGAACTGTATTAGCAGGTAAAAAAGAAATGAAACCTCTCTATAAGCGTGCGCAAGGCTCAACAGATGAGGCGTTGGGAGAGGCTTTAGGTAAGCTATATGTAGAGAAGTATTTTGATGACAAGTCAAAAAAACGAGTAAACGAAATGGTAGACAATTTAATTGCAGCCTACAGAGTTCGAATTAATTCTCGTGATTGGATGAGTGCAGAAACAAAAGCCCAAGGGCAATTAAAATTAGATAAAGTCATTAAAAAATTAGGCTTCCCTGATAAGTGGATTGATTACACTTCATTAACTATTGGTAAAGAATCTTATTGGAAAAATATTACGGCAGCTCGTAAATTTCAGTATAAAAGAATGTTAGATAAAATTGGTAAGCCTGTTGATAGAATGGAGTGGGGCATGACCCCTCCAACAGTTAATGCTTACTATAATCCAACATCTAATGAAATAGCTTTCCCAGCAGGAATTATGCAAGTGCCATTTTTTGATGTAAACGCAGATGACGCCTTTAATTATGGTATAATGGGTGCTATTATTGGTCATGAATTAACACATGGGTTTGATGATCAAGGTTCACAATTTGATGCTGATGGAAATTTAAAAATGTGGTGGACAGAATCTGATTATAAAAACTTCACTGATAAAACGAAGTTAATTATTGAACAGTTTGATGCATTTGTAGCTATTGACACTTTACATGTAAATGGCGAATTAACTCAGGGTGAAAATATTGCAGATTTAGGAGGATTAACAATGGCTTATTATGCTTATCAAAAATCATTAAATGGTAAAAAATCTCCAGTTATGGCAGGATTTACAGGAGAGCAACGCTTCTTCTTAGCATGGGTTCAAGGTTGGAAAACATTAATGCGTGACGCTGCCTTAAAGCAGCAAATTGCAACTAATCCTCATTCTCCAGGAAATTTCAGAGCAATTGGTCCATTAAGTAACATGCAAGAGTTTTATGATGCATTTGGAGTTAAAGAAGGAGACGACATGTATCGTCCAGTTTCAAAACGAGTTAATATTTGGTAGTTTCTATATGCAAATCTATAAATTATAAAAGAGGATGAAAATCCTCTTTTTTTGTGACTATATAGATAAAAATAGAATGCTGATAATACTATTATTAGAATGGTTTATGATTTTAATCTCTTTAAACATTCTCTAATTGGTCTTATTTTCCTTCCAGTTATATTCCATAGTTTTTCTCACACTACTAACCCGCTTTCGTTGATAAGTTTGATTTATTTGTTTAACAATAGGGTTCATAATAAATAATTTTAATCTGTTACAAATTTTGATAGCAAATTACAATGAGCGATATCCAACATTTTTTTAAGCCAATAGAATTAGATAAAGATTCTTATTCCGAAAATCAAATAGGAAAAACAATAGGCGCATATACTGCTGATTCAGATTTTCCTGAATTAAAAGATATAGATATGGCAATTGTTGGTGTGTGCGAAGATAGACGTGCTTATACTAATGTAGGTTGCGCTGTAGCTCCAGATAAAGTAAGGGATTATTTCTATTCTTTATATCCGGGTAGTTTTCGCCCTCGTATAGTTGATTTAGGAAATATTCAACCAGGGCATGATGTAGAAGATACATATTATGCAGTAAAATCTACGGTAGATTATTTAATTAGAAATAATGTTATCCCTATTATTATAGGTGGAAGCCAGGATTTAACCTATGCACAATTTTTAGGTTACGAAAAATTAGAGCAAACTATTAATGTAGTGGCAATTGACTCAACCTTTGATTTAGGTAATCCTGATGAAGATACCACTAATACTGCCTATTTAGGGAAAATCATTTTACATCAACCAAACTTTTTATTTAACTATAGTAATATTGGATATCAAACCTACTTGGTAGATCAAACAAGTTTAAGTATGATGAATCGTTTATATTTTGACACCTATCGATTAGGTCAAGTTCGTGATGCGATTGAAGAATCAGAACCAATTATTCGCCATGCAGATATGTTAAGTTTTGATATTACAGCCATTAAACATAGTGACGCTCCTGCTAATCCTAATGCATCGCCAAATGGTTTTTATTCTGAAGAAGCTTGTCAAATGATGCGCTATGCAGGTATGAATGATAAACTATCTTCTATTGGTTTATATGAAATCAATCCTGAATATGATACTCATGGAAAGACATCTAATTTAGCAGCTCAAATGATTTGGTGTTTTATGGATGGTTTTTATAATCGTAAAAATGATTTCCCTTCTCGCACAAGTCCTGATTATTTAAAGTTTCATGTGGTATTACAAGATGAGAAATACGAAATCAATTTCTTTAAGAGTAAAAAAAGTGACCGCTGGTGGATGGAAATTCCTTATCCTCCAACAAAAGGATTAAAGTTTGAGCGTCATACTTTATTGCCTTGTTCTTATAAAGATTATGAAATGGCTGTGAATAATGAAATCCCAGACCGTTGGTGGCAAACTTACCAGAAATTAGCATAATAAAAAAGCTCTGTAAATTTTTTTACAGAGCTTTTTTAGTTGAATTAAATAGTATTATAATTTAATAAATTGTTTAACGATTTTATTTCCATTTTCTGTTGTTATAGAAATAAAATAAGCACTTTTTGCTAAATCGTTAATGTCAATATCTATTTTTGAATTGCCATTAGTAGTAGATTGTTTAACAATATTTCCAAGCACTGATGTGATTTCGTAATTTTTAATTTTAGTTGGAGATGAGACAGTAATAGTATTTTGAGCTGGATTTGGATATATTGATGTTAATTCATATTCCCGTTTACTAATACCAGTAACGGCATTTGCTTGAAAATTTATTGATTTTGTAACACCTGCCAAAACAGGAATGTTATACCCGTTTTTTGTAATCGCTTTAATATTACTAATCGAAAAATTGATAATCGAATCGTTTGCAATAAATTGATTAGCTTTTAAATTAAGTGTAAATAAATTCCCATAAAAGTCTATTTTATTTTGATGATCTGTTCTTACAACAACCATGTCAATATTACTGTTTAAGGGTTGAGCAAGTTTGATAAGATCAGTTCCGTATGTACCTATCGAACTTCCAAAACAAGATTGATTTGTATATATTGGATCAACAAGACTAGTTGGATAATTTAAACTAAATCCTATACCATATAAACTATCAACTAATTTGGTTTGACTTCCAATTTCAAATGATAAGCTTAAATTTTGTCCATATGCTACAGTATTAACATTTGATGTTATAGAAATACTGTGTTGTGCAGTTGTATTTAGTGCTACAAGTTGAGTGAGGTTATTTTTATACTGATGTGTTAATCCATAATTTTGATTAACAGCCACAGAATCAATCCCATTGATAATACCATCTCCATTACAATCTGCATGTTTACTATTTACAAGATATAAACTGTTGCTACTCCAGTCGGTTGATGGAAATGCGGCATAAGTATTATCAATTGTTGCTCTAGGTATACCTGTTGTATTATATCCTGTTCCTATGTAAAACATGTCGGCGAAATTTACTGTTAGGTCATAATTTGCATCTCCTGGCCATGTATTTTGAACAGCTGGACCTGAGGAATAACAATCAAAGTCTATATATATATGTCCATTGTGTCCAGCTTGTGACAAAATACAATCAGAAGCAATAAATTGAGCAGTAACTGTTTGGCCTACATAGGCAGTAAGATTTACACTTACAGGTGTCCAGGGTTTATAAAAATAATTATCTACAGTTGAAAAACCAGGATTTGCACTACTTGTATTAGATGTTACTTGTAAATAAGTTCCTGGAATTGTATCATTATTTGAATCGAAGAAAAAGATTTTAAAATAGGGTTGATCGCTTACTGCATGAGGCGAATTTTCTAAAAATGCGAAATATGAAAAATTTACAAAAGGATTAGATGTCGTTACCGGAATTACTTTTTCCAGAATTCCCACATCTCCACCCATACCACGATGATTTACCCTAGCAATGTGCGACCCACTGTATGGAGATTTTATTGATATGTTAGATATGGAAAATGTTTCCACTGAATTTGTGGTATCAACAATTGAATTGAAGGCTGTTAATATATTTGTACCTGTAATTGTTGCCGTTGTATCTATAATCACATTAATTGGGCTTTGTAAAGAACTTTGATTTTGACCTTTATATACAAACCAGCCATTATAATTACCATCATCTAAATCTAAATTATTACATGAAGTACTAGCTGTTTTAGAAGCTTGTTGCTGTTGTTTTAATAAGGTTGTGTAAGAACCAAAATACGGCTGATTTTCAATATGCATGTTTGCACTTTTTTTAATTAATTGCCCACTTTTATTAATTTTTTGGGCATAAATAGTGCTGCTAAGTAAAAATGCAGTTAGTAAAAATAGATTTTTTTTCATGTAATAAATTTTTAAAGTAATCCAAGATATAAATTTTTGGTTAAAAATCAAGTGTTTTGAAAATAAAGTAACAAACACTTTATTTTTTTGTTTCCCTATATAAAACGTACTTTTACTCTGTAAATTTTTAAAATAATGAATGTTCAGTCACTTTTAAAGCGTGCTCAAAATCTTGAATTTTTATCAATTGAAGAGGGTATCTATTTATATGAAAATGCTCCTACATCTGACTTGATGTTTGTGGCTAACGAAATACGTAATATCAAAAAGAATAATTCTAATAAAGTTACTTGGCAAATTGATCGTAATTTAAATACAACTAATGTATGTATTGCCAATTGTAAGTTTTGTAATTTCTTCCGAATTCCTGGTCATGCAGAAGCTTATATCACCGATATTGAAACCTATAAACAAAAAATAGAAGAAACTATTAAATATGGTGGGGATCAATTATTATTACAAGGTGGACATCATCCAGATTTAGGATTAAGTTTTTATGTGAATTTATTTAAGGAATTAAAATCATTATATCCTACAATCAAACTTCATTCATTAGGACCACCAGAAATTGCTCACATTACAAAGTTGGAAAAATCAACACATACCGAAGTGTTAAAAGCTTTAGTTGAAGCTGGTTTAGATAGCTTACCCGGGGCAGGAGCAGAAATTTTAAATGATCGCGTACGTCGTCTAATATCCAAAGGAAAATGCACAGGACGTGAGTGGTTAGATGTAATGCGTGCTTGTCACCAATTAAATATAACTACATCGGCAACAATGATGTTTGGTCATGTTGAAACTATTTACGAACGTTTTGAACACTTAGTATGGATACGTGAAGTGCAATCAGAAAAACCAGCTCACGCCAAAGGATTTTTAGCCTTTATTCCATGGCCTTTTCAGGATGATGGCACGTTATTGAAACGTGTAAAAGGTATCTCTAATAATGTGAGTGCAGATGAGTACATTCGTATGCTAGCATTAAGTCGTATTATGTTACCTAATATCGAAAATATTCAAGCCTCATGGTTAACAGTTGGAAAGCAAACTGCGCAAATTTGTTTACATGGTGGAGCAAATGATTTTGGTAGTATTATGATTGAAGAAAATGTAGTAAGTGCTGCTGGTGCTCCGCATCGTTTTACTTATAAAACCATTCAAGATGCTATTAAAGAAGCAGGCTTTGAGCCACAGTTGAGAAATCAACAATATGGCGAAAGAGAACTACCAAAAGAAATTATTGAACAAGTTGTAAATTATTAAGTGATATAATGAATATAGTTGTTACAGGAGCAAGTAGAGGAATTGGTTTTGAATTAGTAAAACAATTTTTAAATGCAGGTCACACTGTGTTTTGTTTAACTAGAAACTTAGAACCTTTAAAGGCAATAATTCATTCTAATCTTAAATCTATGTCAACAGATTTGAATTCTCAAGAGAGCATGAATTCTGCTGTTACGTTTATTAAAAACGAAGTTGATCAAATAGATTGCATCATAAATAATGCAGGTTTATTAGTAAATAAGCCATATGAAACAGTTTCTTATACTGAGTTACAAAAAGTATATCAAGTTAATGTATTTGCACCTTATTATTTAACTCAGCAATTATTGGCTTTGTTGGGAAAAAAATCAAAAGCACATGTTGTAAACATCAGTAGCATGGGAGGTTTTCAAGGTAGCGCTAAATTTGCTGGATTATCTGCTTACAGTTCTTCTAAGTCTGCTATTGCTGGATTAACAGAATGTTTAGCGGAAGAATTAAAAGAAAAAAATATTTCGGTAAATTGTTTAGCAATTGGTGCTGTGCAAACAGAAATGTTAGCCGAGGCTTTCCCCGGATATCAAGCACCATTGTCTCCTATTCAAATGGCTGAATATATTTTTGATTTTGCATTGAAAGGTCATCAGTATTATAACGGAAAAATTTTACCCGTATCATCTAGTACCCCATAAATTGAGAAAAATGAAATCTGTTTTTATTTTGATATTTTTTTTATTAAGCGTTTCACTGTTTTCACAGGTAAGAAAATCTAAAATTAAAATTGTGCAATACATGCCCTATTGTGGTGGTGCAAAGCCAAATAAAGAATTGAAAAACACGCCTAATAAGGGTATCTCTTATTGTAATAAAAAACTAATCTATGTTTCAGATAAACAAAGGATAGATACGATTACCACAGATAAAAATGGGTATTTGAGATTTAATCTACCTTATGGTACATATTTCTTTTATGAACCTTGGAAGTATTACATGAAAATTCCTAAAGGATTTGACGAAAGTAATATTAATAAAGAATGTTTAAAGGAAGAGTGGGTAAAAGAGGACATGAAGATTACTATTTCTAAAAAAACAATTACAGTAGTCGATAATTTAAAATTACCAAAGTGTCCTTATCAGTTTCCTTGTTTAATTAATAAACATTTGCCTCAATAAAATGAAATCCATATTAACTATAATTGGTTGTTTATTGTTTCAATATGTATTTTCTCAGCAATTAGTTCAAACTATTAGGGGAACAGTAATTGATAAACAAACACAAAGCCCTTTACCTGGAGCCGTCATCGCCATTTTGAATTCAGAGCCTATAATAGCAACTACAACTGATGAAAATGGAAAATTCAGATTTGATAATGTATTGCTTGGCAGAAAACAATTAAAAGTTTCTTTGATTTCTTATAAAGAAAAATCTCAAACAGTTGTTTTAACAACTGGAAAAGAAACAGTGTTAAATATTGAGTTAGAAGAAAGTGCGGTTCAGGGACAAGAGGTAGTAGTGTCGGCAGATGTAGATAAAACAAAAACTAATAATAAAATGGCGACTGTTAGTTCCCGTGTATTTAGTACAGAGGAAGCAAGTCGTTATGCCGGTAGTAGAGGAGACCCGGCTCGTATGGCAGCAAACTTTGCAGGTGTAAGTGGAGCTAATGATAGCAGAAATGACATTATAATTCGAGGAAATTCGCCATTAGGTATTTTGTGGCGTTTAAATGGTTTAGATATCCCTAATCCTAATCATTTTGGTAGCATGGGGTCTTCGGGTGGACCAATAAGTATTTTAAATAACAATACATTAGATAATTCTGATTTCATGAGCGGTGCTTTTCCAGCAGATTACGGAAATGCAACAGCTGGAGTGTTTGATTTAAAAATGCGAACCGGAAACAATGAGAAATATGAATTTTTGGGAATGGTTGGATTTAATGGATTTGAATTAGGAGCAGAAGGACCATTTAGTAAGAAAAAGAAAAATGGATCTTTTATGGTTAACTATCGTTATTCTACATTATCTATTTTCAAATACATAGGATTAGATTTTGGAACAGGAAGTGCCGTGCCGCAATATCAAGATTTAACCTTTAAGGTAGATTTGCCTACCAAAAAAGCTGGTAAGTTTTCAGTATGGGGTATAGGCGGCTTAAGTTATGCGGAGCTATTGCAGAGCCAACAATCAAAGGATAATAATTTATATGGCTACAGTGGTAGGAATATGTTTTTTCGTTCTAATGTTGGTGCAGGTGGCGTTTCTCATACTTACTTGATAAATTCAACTTCCTATATTAAAACTAATATTGGTGTTTCTGGTCAGTACAATTTAATTACGGCTGATAGAGTTGATACAAGCACAAAACCAGAAACTGTTAGGCCTGAGTATAGAAACATTTCGTATACAACTCGATATTCATTTAATACCACTTACAATAAAAAGTTTAATTCTCGGAATTTTATAAATGCTGGTGTTTATGCAGATTTGTATAACACAACATTTATTGATAGTATAGATAGTTATGGAACTGGATTTGTGACTCTAAGAAATTACAAAGGTCAAACAGCATTAATGCGAGGTTTTATTCAGTGGAAGCATCATTTTAGCGAGAAGTTTTCCTTGAATACAGGATTTACCTATCAGTATTTACTGTTAAATAATTCACAATCTCCAGAACCTCGATTAGGATTAAGATATGAGATTAATAAAAAGCAATCCTTGAGCTTTGGCGCGGGGCTTCATAGTCAAGTGCAGCCTTTATATGTTTATTTTGCCACAGCTAATTTAGGAGGAGGGAAGGTTATTGAAACGAATCGAAATTTAGATTTTACAAAAGCGGCTCATGCTGTATTGGCTTATGATGTAAATTTATTTAATAGTTTGCGTATTAAAACAGAATTGTATTATCAATACTTGTATAGTGTTCCAGTTAAAGTTAGAAAAGATTATTTTAGCACAGTAAATTTAGGTGCCGATTTTAATAGTCCTAACGTAGATAGTTTGGTAAATAATGGTACAGGTGAGAATTACGGATTCGAGTTAACATTGGAGAAGTTTTATAGTAAAGGCTATTATTTTTTAGTAACAGCATCTTTATTTGAAAGTAAATATACAGGTAGTGATGGAGTTCACAGAAATTCTGCTTTCAATGGAAATTATGTATTTAATGCCTTAGCGGGAAAAGAATTTAAAATAAAAGAAAAACATATTTTAGCATTAGATGTAAAATTTACTTATGCTGGTGGAAAACGGTATGTGCCGATTGATTTAGCAGCATCTATTGCTTATAATGATGAAGTAAGAGATGGCTCTCAGGCTTATATACCTCAATATGATCCTTATTTTAGGATTGATGTGAAGCCTTCTTATAAATTAAACACCAAACGTTTTACACATGAGATTAGTGTAGATATTCAAAATGTCACCAAACATAATAATATATTCCAGCAACAATATGATTTAAACACACAATCCATTAAAACGGATTATCAGTTGAAGTTTTTTGTTATCCCACAATATCGTTTAACGTTTTAATGATGAGTTATACTGTCATCACGCCAAGGCGTGAGAACTTAGTTGAGAACAGTAAGGGTATCTATCAATATAATATTCTATGTTTGATAAATAATTGTTTATTGAAATCAATCCTGCTAGTATTACTTAAAACCCTCTCACTAGTTGGGAGAATTTTTTTTAATCATTTTTTGCTATATATTTGATTTGAATTTAATAGTGTTTAAACCATGGCAAAAGACTTTAATACACAAATTAATTATCAATTTGAACATTTTTTTGAACAGTCTGCTGATTTGCTTTGTATAGCTGGATTTGACGGATATTTTAAAAGAATAAATCCTTCAGTATCTAAACTATTAGAATTTACAAACGAAGAATTATTCTCAAAACTTATTAATGATTTCGTACACCCAGAAGATGTCATAATGACAACTAAAGCACGTGAAGGATTGAAAAAAAACAATCCCCTTTTAAATTTCGAAAATAGATATGTAACAAAGAGTGGAGAAATAGTTTGGCTGTCATGGACATCAATGCCGAACTATGAAGAACAATTAGTTTATGCTATTGCTAAAAACATAACCCATAAAAAACAACAAGAATTAGAACGTAATTCACTTCTTGTAAACCTAACTCAAGATAATAAGAATCTTAAACAATTTACTTATACTACTGCGCACGACTTAAGATCACCTGTCAATAATTTAAGAGCTGGTTTTAATCTTTTAGATTTTTCGAAAATTAATAATAAAAAAACACTAGAAATATTAGAGGTTTTGAAGTTAGCTAGCGAATATTTACATGAAACTCTAAATAAGAGTGTTGATACTTTAACTCAAAAAGATGATCTGACAGTAGAAGTTGAAGAATTGAATTTCAATGAAGTTTTAAACCAAGTCATAAATTTAATTAGTTCTTTAATTATAGATTCAAGCACATCTATTAATGTTGATTTCTCAGAACTCGAAGCAATAAAATTTAATAGTGACTATTTAAAAAGTATTTTTTTAAATTTAATTACAAATGCAATAAAGTACAAAAAGCCTGATTGTTCGCCTGTCATTTATATTTCTACCAGAAAAATGGATGGACTAAACCAGCTAATTATTTCTGACAACGGCTTGGGTTTTGATATGAATTTAGTAAAAGACAAGGTTTTTGGGTTGCATCAAAAATTTCATAATCATATTGATAGTAAAGGTATTGGGTTGTATTTAGTTTATAATCATATTACTAGCTTAGGAGGTAGGATTTCTGTGGAGAGTAACATTAATGAGGGGGCTAAATTTATTTTAACTTTCAAAAATTAAAACTATTTTGACTTTTTAAAAACTTCTAAACTTTTTAAGAGTTTAATTGTTAAATTTGGTAAGCACATAAATACATTAATTATTAAGAGTATGGTACAATTAAGCACAGATTCAGATTTTGAAACATTATTAAATAATAATAAACAAGTTATTGTAAAATATTTTGCCGATTGGTGTGGCTCATGCAAATTATTTGCGCCAAAATTCAAACGTCATTCAAACGATGAAGCTAATTCAGATATTTTGTTTTTAGAAGTGAATGCTGAAGAAAATGAAAAAGCACGTAAACTAGGAGGCGTAGATAATTTACCTTATTTAGCTAGTTTTAAAAATGGCGTATTAGTAGAAGGAACTGCTACTAGCAAAGAGGAGTATTTACAAAAAATGATGGATGATTTAAGAAAGTAATTATGCAAATCCCAATTATAAAAAAACTAGTAGAACACTATTCCTTAGTTCAATTACAATCAGCCGAAGAAGCAATGCTAGAAGAGCAAAAACCTGCTATTGAAGTAGAGGGTAAGGATGAGGGGGAGTGCTTAACGCATGTTTTAGCGGCTATTTATATCAAAGAAAAAATGGAACAAGGTGTTGCTTTTAGCCAAGCGTTAAGAGATTTTAGTCAACGTGTTAGAAATAGTATTAGTTAGTTTACTAACTCTAATACTTTTATTAAATCAAGATCAACTCCATTAAGTATATCATCTTTAGTATATCGTGTTGGATAATCAGGCATTAATCCATGTCCTTCATTTTTTACTTCAATATCATGATAAATATGATACATCGGAGTGAGTATCTGTATTTTACTATTTGGTAATATAAATTTACCACCAACAACTGCATTACTTCCTGCAATATTTCCTCCAGTTTCTTCTCCTATAGTTATTGCATTCGCCTTATATTTTAAATAACTTGCAGCAACGCCACTCATCGAAAATGATTTCCCGTTTATTAATACATAAACCTGCCCATTAAAAGCTTTATTATTTTTTGGCAGAGTTATAAAATAATGTCTCAGTCTTCCATTTTTAGGCCATTGCGGCATTACAGTGCTAAATATAAATGGAGTCATTCTAGAACCAAAATTCATTTTATATTTTGGATTAAACATCATGAGATTTGGTTTTCTATCAAATGGTAAATAAAGGGTTTTGTGAGTTAAGTAGGACAAAAAATTTAAGCCATCATTTATTTGTCCGCCACCATTATCTCTTAAATCAATAACTAAATGTTGTATGTTTTTTTGTTTAATATCTTTAAATGACTTTCTAAAAAAGCGGTACCAATGCTTTCCTTTAAAACTATTAATATCAATTAGAGCAATGGCTTTATCATCGTTTATGATACTGTAAGTACAAGTTTTTGTTTTTCTTAAAATGGCTACAGAATCTTTTTTTGGTAAAATTAAAGTGTCTTTTAAGGAGGATATAGCCGCTAAATTATAATTTGAAATATTATTGTCTTTGTGTTTTAGTTTAACCTGATATTCTAATTTAAAACCATAACAAAACGAATAATAATATTTAAACCAATTATAACGAATGCCTTGTTTTTTGTAGGTTTCATTATATCCATCAGAGGTGTATACGGAAAATAATGTTTTAAAAATATTAGCTACTGGTCTGTTATCAATACTTAATATTTCATCACCAGGTTTAATAGTGGTGTCTTTAGATAAATTATTAAGTACGTATAATTTGTTTGAATCAGCTATAAAAGTATTGAGCGGTAATATTGGACGATTTAATTTAGCAATAGCTTTGGTGTATTTTTTGGATGCACCAACATCTGTATGTCCGCAACCTATTTTTGCAACAATTCGTTTGATGTAAAATCGAATTTGCATTTCGGTGAGTGGCGTGTCAATTTTTGATTTTATACTTGCTATAAAAGCATGTAGGGAATCTTTAGTAATATATTTATAAGGGTCTGGATGAAATTTGGCGAGATATTTTTCAGTGTAGTCAATGTCTTTTAAAACTTGAGTAACAGAATATTTTTTATGAACATCAAAGTTCTTAGATTGAGAAAAACTACTCAAGCATATTATAAAGCATAATAAACTCAAGTAGTTTTTCATAAAAAGAGATAATTTAATAAGGATTAGTTACTTGCTAAAACGCCCATGCGTTTACCAAGATCACTCATAAAATCGCGTAATTCTTTAACAGTTGTTTCGTCGTTAGTCGCTCTTAAATAAGTGTCAGTTAAAGTAGTGATGTTTTGATGAAAAAACTTTTTCATTTCATCCACACTCATATCTTTTGTCCATAAATCAATGCGCATAGTATTGTTTTCTTTTTCATCCCATAGCGCTAGCATCATGCTTTTGCAAACACTGCCTTCGTTAGCATCGGGAGCTTCCCATTCAATTTTATGAGGCAATTGATTCTCATCAACTGTTATTTTTAATTTAATTTCAGATGTTGTCATAGTTGTTATTTTTAGTTGTCATCTGTTGCATTCATCAAAAAAAGATAAAATTTATCTATAGAAAGATGAATGATTCAGATGTTGTCATAATTATATTAGTATTAAAACTCAAATTTAGTTAAAATATTTGCTTTTGAGGCCTAAAATTAGCCTATAATAAGATACATTTGTAATATGATGGAATATCCAAAATTACACTTACATAATGGCAAAGAATTGCCAGTTCTTCGTTTCCACCCATGGATTTTTTCAGGGGCTATAAAAACACAAGATTCTAATATTACTGATGGCGATATAGTAGAAGTTTACTCTGCAAAACAGCAATTTTTAGGTATGGCACAATACCAAAAAGGAAGCATTACTGGGCGTATAATTTCATTTAGTAAACAACAAATTAACATTGACTTTTGGGTAAAAAAAATCGAAAAAGCTTTTCTTTATCGTCAGTTTTTAAATCTAGCCAACAACCCTCATACAAATGTATATCGATTAATATTTGGAGAGGGAGACGGATGTCCGGGTTTAATTATGGATTTTTATAATGGACATGTTGTTTTTCAAGCGCATAGTATTGGTATGCACAAATGCAGAGTAGATATTACGGAAGCTTTAAAAAATGTATACGGTTCTAATTTGAAAAGTGTGTATGACAAAAGTTCTGAAACATTACCCAAAGATTATGCAGCAAAATTATCGAATGAATTTTTGTACGGCTCTTGCGACGAAGCGTTAATTGTTATTGAAAATGACGTGAAGTTTTATATTGATTTTATCAACGGACAAAAAACAGGATTTTTTATTGATCAACGTGAAAACAGAGAATTGCTAGGGAGATACAGTAAAGATAAACGTGTGTTAAACACGTTTTCATATACTGGTGGTTTCTCTATGTATGCAGCAAAGCATGGATGTGAAATTATTCACTCTGTTGATTCGAGTGTAAAAGCTATAGACTTATGTAATAAAAATGCGGTATTAAATAATGCCACAAATCACGAAGGTTTTGCGGTTGATACTTTTGATTATTTAAAAGACCATGGCAAAAATTATGATATCATTATTTTGGATCCACCAGCATTTGCTAAAAGCAGAGATGTATCTCATAATGCAGTAATAGGCTATAAACGTTTAAATCAAATGGCATTGCAAAACATAAAAAAAGGAGGTATTTTATTTACTTTTTCTTGTTCAGGTGTTATTGATAAAAAATTGTTTTACAATACGGTTACGGCAGCAGCTATCGAATCTCGCCGAAATTTAAAATTACTACATACACTTTCTCAGCCCGCAGACCATGTTATTACACCTAATTTTCCAGAAGGAGAGTACTTAAAAGGTTTAGCATTTTATGTGGAATAAATTGAATACATTTAATTAATCATTTAATATTTTATCATGAAAAAAATTGTTTTTTATTTCTCATTACTAATAGCTAATAGCTTTATTAGTCAAACTTTTAACTTTCAAGTAGGCGAAAGACGATCATCAACTTCTATTGAAGACCCAGAAATTGAATACCTTGAAAATTATGGTAAAAAATATCTTTTAAATCAGGCTTATTCATTTAAAGAAGGGATGCAATTACAATTGCAAGGATTTAAAGAAAACAACGATTACTTGTGTAGCAAAAAATTATACGTTCCAGAAGAAAAAATGTTAATCTCTATTTATGAAGGGATTTTAAATCTGGATAACAATATGCAGTTAGTTAAATCTACTTTTAATAAAGAAGCGAAAAAAACATTTGTATACGCTCATGCTATCAATGAGTATGCTGATGAAATAGAAGAGCATAAAGAAATTATGTCTATCGCTGCTGAAAAAGCAATGAATTCTGGGAATTTTTCTTGTGCAACATCTCCTAATAGAAAGTTTGCTGTTATTTTGTCTGAGCTGCCATTCGTAAAAGAAACAAAAGAAAAAATCATGATTACTGTTTTTGACAATACCTTAAAAACAGTGTTTTCAAAAGAATTCGAGTTGCCTTATGATGCAAGAAGAGGCCCTGTTAATAAGCCAATGATTGCTAATGATGGTTCTGTGTATATTGTAAAAAAAGCGGATATCAGTAAAATGCCAGATTTATTAACTGTTTTTTCAATCTCTAATACTGGCGAAACCATTAAAGAAAATAGTGTAAAATTAGATGATCCAAAAAAAATGGAATCTTATGCGTTTAGTTTAAATGCAAAAAATGAATTAGTGGTTGTAGGTTATTATACAGAAGATGGAAAAGTGAGTTTTGGTGGAACAAAACAAAAAGGTGTTTTTTGTTTAGGTGTTAATTCAAAAGGAGATCAATTAATGTATCAAACATCAGAATTTACAAAACATTATATCTCTTCTAAAATACGCCAAGTGTTAGTTAAAGACGATGGGAAAATCGCATTGATTTGTGAGAGTTATTCTAAAGTGAATAATAGTACCATGGGTGCAAATAATCAATTAGTATACACAACAGATATTACCCAAGGTGATGCTTATGTACATACATTAAATGCTAAAGGAGAATTAGTGAAATCATATGAATTCTCAAAAAGCAATAAATCAATTGCTGATGGTGGATTATATGGCTCTGTATTTGGTGCTTTTCACAACGATAAATTAGTAGTAGTGTATAATGATTTTCAATACAGACATGATGGTAAAAAATACGTTGTAGTGCCTCCAACCATTGCTTGGATTAAAATCCCCATTATTCAAACCATTGATTTAGCAATTAACGATGTAAGAGAAACTGTTTTTATTGATGGAACTGTTGGTGGTAAAGACGATTTGACGCATTTATTTCCATTAACTGGTTTTAAAGTGTCTAATAACGAATTGTTTTTTCTTGGCGGTAAAGATTCTGATGTAATGCCAATTGTATTAAAAATTCAATAAACTATTTTTAATTTATTTTCAATCAATGAATCCTATTTTAGAAGTAAAAAACATTCATAAAAACTACGCTAATCACGTTGCATTAAAAGATGTGAGTTTAGTGGTTGAGCCTCAAAAAATATTTGGTTTATTAGGACCAAATGGTGCGGGTAAAACATCTCTTATTCGAATCATTAATCAAATTACTGGCCCAGATAGTGGAGAGGTTTTATTTAATGGAGAACGCCTGTCGCCTAAGCATGTTGATTTTATTGGGTATTTACCAGAGGAAAGAGGTCTTTATAAAAAGATGTCGGTTGGAGAACAGGTAATGTATTTAGCCCAATTAAAAGGCTTAAAAAAAGCAGATGCGAAAGCTAAATTATTGCAATGGTTCAAGAAATTTGAAATTGAAAATTGGTGGGATAAAAAAGTAGAAGAATTAAGTAAAGGGATGCAGCAAAAAGTACAATTTATTGTTACTGTGTTGCATGAACCTAAATTATTAATCTTAGATGAACCATTTAGTGGTTTTGATCCTATCAATGCGCAATTAATAAAAAATGAAATTTTAGAGTTAAGAGATAAAGGAGCAACTATTATTTTTTCTACCCATAATATGGGAAGTGTTGAAGAGTTATGTGATAATATTGCTCTAATTAATAAAGCAGAAAAATTATTGGATGGTTCTGTAAAAGATATTCGTAAGCAATACAAGAGTAATACCTATCACATTACATTTAGAGGTAATTTATTAGGATTTATTAATGCTTTATGGGCAGGTGCAGAGTTGATTGATAAAAAATCAGATGAGGATATACATTCTGTGACTGTAAAAATGTTACGTCAAAATAAACCAAATGATTTATTGCAAGCTGTTTTAAATAATGCAGAAATTTTATCTTTTCAAGAAGTTGTTCCTTCTATGAATGATATTTTTATTTCTGTTGTAGAGAATAAAACAACTTTAAATACTCAAAGTGCGTATACAGAATAATAATTTTTACAATTCAAAATCTCATTATTATATACAATGAATAAATTATTTTTAATCATCCAAAGAGAATATTTTTCGAGAGTTAAGAAAAAATCTTTTTTAATTATGACCATCCTTGGCCCTTTATTAATGGCTGGTTTAATGATTGTGCCTGTTTGGTTAGCTATGCGTGATAAAACAGATCATCAAATTTTAGTATTAGATCATAGTGGTTTATTTATTGATAAAATGCCCGATACTAAACAAATTAAATTTACGTATGGTGCAGAATCTATTCAATCGGCTAAGGCAAAATTAAAAGATGGCCCTTTTGATTTAATTATGGAAATTAAAGGTGATGCATTAAATGATACCAAAACAACGCCTGTTTTATATTATAAAAAACAACCAGGTATTAGTGTTGAACAATATATTTCTAATACAATGGAAAATATACTGTTTGATTATCGTTTACAAGGTGATAGTATTGATTTAACGAAGATTGATAAGGCTCGTCGTCCTGTTGAAATATTAACGTTAAAGGTTACTGAAGAAGGCAAAGATGAAAAAACAAATACTGAAATTAATATGGCAATTGGTTTTGCTTGTGCTATTGCCATCTACTTTATGATTTTTTTATACGGTTCACAAGTTATGCGTGGTGTTATTGAAGAGAAAACAAATCGCATCGTTGAAGTGATTGTGTCTTCTGTAAAGCCATTTCAGTTGATGTTGGGTAAAATTATTGGTGTGGCATTGGTTGGTTTAACTCAATTTATTTTATGGATTGTATTGACTTTAATTATCAGTACAACTGTTAATAGTATGTTATTTAAGGATCAAATTGCTGATACAGTTAAACATAATTCACAAATGGAAAAAGTGATGAAAAATGATTTAACAGCGGATATTGATAAAATGGATAAAGTAGATTCTCCTAATGAGGTGATTGAATTATTTAATAACGTTAATAATATTAATATTAGTAAAGTATTAATGTGTTTTGCTTTTTACTTCTTATTCGGTTACTTATTATACGCCGCCTTATTTGCTGCTATTGGTTCAGCTGTTGATAGCGAAGCTGATACCCAGCAATTCATTTTACCAGTCACTATCCCACTTATTGCTAGTTTTATTATTGCACAAAGCGTAGTCACAGATCCAGATAGTTCAATGGCTCAATTCTTTTCAATTTTTCCTTTAACTTCTCCAATTGTGATGATGGTTCGTTTACCTTTTGATGTTCCGGTTTGGGAATTAGCTTTATCCATGTTTATGTTAGTAGTAGGCTTCTTGTTTTTTACTTGGATGGCAGGGAAAATATACCGCACAGGAATTTTAATGTATGGTAAAAAAACAACCTGGAGAGAACTAGGGAAGTGGTTGTTTTATAAAGGCTAATGAATTTTAAACAGATAGTTGTTTTAGCTTTAGTGTGTTTAAATACTACAATCTGTTTGGCTCATCGAAAGGATATTGTAGTGATAGATGATGCAAGTATTCCTTTATCAAACAAAGAAGCTATTTTAATTTTACCAGGTTTTAATTCCAAAAAACATGGAGTTAAGGATATCAGAGATTATTTTTCTCATAAAGGATATGATGTATTTATCCCTCATTATTTAGGAAGAGATTCCCTACAACAAAGCGTCAATACGGTTCATGATTTTATGAATGAACATCATTTGCCTCAGTATAAAAAATTACATGTGTTTAGTTATATTGCAGGCACTTGGGTTTTAAACCTTTGGTTACAACAACATCCACAAAATAACATTACCTCTATTGTATATGATAGAAGCCCCATGCAAGAAAGAGTGCCTTTTGCTTTGGTACAAGACAATCCGTTTATATTTAAATTAGTTTTAGGGAAAGTTTTAAAACAATTTTCTATAACCCCTTATCCAGAAATTCAAAACAACTCCAAACAATTAGGAATCATTGTTGAAAATAAACCCACTAAACTTTTTTTGAAACATAAAAAATCAGCTTTAAAATCAGGAGCCATTACTTTTAGTTTAGATTCTTTACATCAAAATTGTGATGATTATTTTTATGATTGTATTAATCATGATGAGATGTATTATCAATTTAAAATTATTGGCCCCGAGATTTTATATTTTTTCAAAAATGGTACTTTTTCAAAAGAAGCAAGAAAAGAATACTATGATTATAATCTGTATAATAAACAGATAGAAGACTGTGGCATCCCAAATGGGCATTTTTAATCAATTATTGTCGATAAACGACTTATTTTAGCCAACCAAAATCTTTGGTTTTCATTCAAATTTCTTATATTCGTAGTGATATATTATGCAAAAAGAGGTATTACTAGAAGTTAAAAACTTAGTTACTGAGTTTAAATCAGATGGTGAGTTTGTGAAAGCAGTGAACGATGTATCGTTTACACTTCATAAAGGAGAAACTATTGGTATTGTTGGAGAAAGTGGTTCTGGTAAATCAGTGACCTCTTTATCTATTATGCAGTTAATTCCTAATCCTCCAGGACGTGTGTTTGGCGGAGAAATGTTATATCACTCAAAAGATAAAGGCGTCGTTAATCTACGTAATTTACCTTCCGAAGAAATGCGTTCGTTTCGTGGAAACGAAATAGCGATGATTTTTCAGGAACCTATGACAAGCTTAAACCCTGTTTACACATGTGGTAATCAGGTAATGGAAGTTATTTTATTGCATCAAAAAGTATCTAAAAAAGAAGCTAAAAAGAAAACGCTTAAGTTATTTGAACAAGTTCAATTACCAGATCCTGAGCGTATTTTTAATGTATATCCTCATCAAATTTCAGGCGGACAAAAACAACGTGTGATGATTGCGATGGCCATGAGTTGTAATCCGCGTGTATTAATTGCGGATGAACCAACTACTGCTTTAGATGTAACTGTTCAAAAAACTATATTAGATTTAATGCTTCAGCTGCAACGCGAGCATGACATGGGAATTATGTTTATTACACATGATTTAGGTGTTATAGCGGAGTTAGCAGATAAAGTAATGGTGATGTACAAAGGGAAGGTGGTAGAGCAAGGACCTGTATTAGAAATATTCAGTAATCCGCAACATCCATATACAAAGAGTTTATTAGCATGTCGTCCTCCCTTAGATAAACGTTTAATGCGTTTGCCAGTTTCTGCCGATTTCATGAAAACAGATGCTGAAGGAAATATGTTAGAAATTCCTACTACTGTTAGCGAAGCAATCAACAGTGTAATTATTACTAAAGAGCAAAGAGAGGCGGAGCATAAAGAATTATATTCTCGTTCTAAGATTTTAGAAATTCAAAATATTAAAACCTATTTCCCGAAAAATAAAACGTTTTTTGGTAAAACCATTGATTACGTAAAAGCGGTTGATGATGTGACCTTGGATGTGTATGAAGGAGAAACCTTAGGTTTAGTAGGGGAGAGTGGTTGCGGAAAAACAACATTAGGGCGTACTATTTTAAGATTAAACGAACCAACCGAAGGGAAAATATTTTTTCAAAGAAATGATTTGTTGCGTTTAAAGCCTGAGGATATGAGGCAGTTAAGAAAAGATATGCAAATTATCTTTCAAGATCCTTACTCTTCTTTAAATCCTCGTATTACTATTGGCGAAGCCTTGATGGAGCCAATGCAAGTACATAATATTTTATCAAACAATAGCCAGCGTAAAGAAAAGGTTTACGAATTATTAAACAAAGTTGGTTTAACCGAAAAACAATTTGGACGCTATCCGCATGAATTCAGTGGTGGGCAACGTCAACGTGTGTGTATTGCTCGTGCTTTAGCGTTAAATCCTAAGTTTATTATTTGTGATGAGAGTGTAAGTGCATTGGATGTTTCTGTTCAAGCACAAGTATTAAATTTATTAAACGACTTAAAACGTGAGTTTAAGTTTACTTATATTTTTATTTCTCATGATTTATCAGTCGTTAAGTTTATGAGTGATAGAATGGTGGTAATGAATAATGGAAAGATTGAAGAAATGGGCGATGCCGATGAAATTTATTTGAATCCAAAATCTCAATACACTAAAAACTTAATTAGCTCTATTCCTAAAGGGCAGTTAACGGATATTAAAGCAAGTATTGAGAAGAAAAGAATGACTTTTGATTTAGCTTAGGCTAGTATTTTCTTCTTGTCAGTTCGAGCTGTCACACTGAGCGGAGTCGAAGTGGTAGTCGAGAACTAAGTGCCTTCGATTAATAAATTATTAACTCCTTATTTCTAATCACTGCTCTTGTGATTTTATTTTACCTTTGTCCATGCTCGATTTCCTCAAACAATTAACCGACCCTCAAAGTATTATTCATTATGGTGGATTGTGGTTATTGTTATTTGTAGTGTTTGCAGAGACAGGCTTATTTGTTGGTTTTTTCTTGCCAGGAGATTCTTTAATTTTTATTTCGGGTTTATTGTGCGCTACTAAACCACAATTATTAGATACACCGTTTTTAGTTCTGCTTCCGTTATTAATGTTAGCTGCTATTATTGGAAATGTATTTGGATATTGGTTTGGAAAAAAAACAGGAGAGAAATTATATACTAGAGAAGATAGTTTTTTGTTTAGAAAAAAAAATTTAACGATTACTAAAGATTTTTATGATAAGCATGGCGGCAAGACTTTAATATTAGGACGTTTTTTACCTATTATCAGAACCTTTGCACCTATACTAGCTGGTGTGATTAAAGTAGATTTTAAAATCTTTATGATGTATAATGTGATTGGTGCCATTGCTTGGATTGGAAGCATTGCAAGCATTGCTTATTTTTTAGGTAAACAATTTCCTGCTATCGAAAACTATATTGGATATATAGTCATTGGATTAATCGTCATTACCACCATTCCTGTTTTAATGACTTATTTAAAAAGCAGGAAGAAATAACTTCCTGTCAGTTCGAGTGATTTTTGACTGTCTCTTTCAAAAATCGTATCGAGAACTTTCTAGAAACATGTCTCGATACAAAAATTCAAAGAGGCAGAATTTTTACTCGACATGACTATTACTTAATATTTCCCTTCACAAACCCCTCAATCCTTTTCCAAACATCTTCATTTTTCATAATGGTGCTGTGGTCTTCGTTTACTTCTAATGCTTCAGTTCTTCCTTTCCAAGCCTTTACTAAATTGTAAGCGTGATGTGGAGGTATAACATCATCTTTTTTAGCAATAAGTGCAAGTACAGGTGATGTTATAGTTGTAGCATATTCTTTTGATTTGAAAGGGTGTTTAATAAATAAACCAATTGGCACAAAGGGATATTTTTCTTGAGCCACATCAATAATACTTTCGTAAGGAGTAATTAAAACAGTGGCATTTACTTTACGTTGCGATGATACAAAAGTAGCCACACCTGTTCCAATGCTTCTGCCCATAATAATTACATTATTAGCATCTACTTCAGGGTTAGTAACCATTTTATCATAGACTTCTAAGGCATCGCTAAACATGGTTTGTTCCGAAATTTTTCCTTGACTTAATCCAAAACTCCTATAGTTCATTAATACCATAATTGTATTTGGAAAATAGATTTGTTTCTCCGCTAAGTGCGATACTTCTTCGGCATTGCCACCAAAGTAAAGTACTAATGGTAATTTTTTTGTAATAGTGTCTTTAGAAATATAACCACAAGTTCTGTTAGCATCTTTCATTACAAAGGAAAGCGTATCAAACTCAGGATACTTATTTAAAATCTCAGAAACTTCTTTTGGTGTGTTTGGTTGAGGATGAAATAATAAATCATCTTGATTAAAATATAATAAAGCGCAAACAGTAGCATACAACACCAAAATAATGATGCCAATGATTTTAAAAAATTTGATGAGTTTTTTGTTCATGATATTAGTTTATTGTTTCATTTCGTTGATTAATGTAACAAATTCTTTATACTGATTTCCTTCAAATGCTTTAGATGGCAACATGATATCATGATTTGATTCTAATTTACAATAAAAGTACTCATCAGTGTTTAATAATGTTTTGGCTTGATTTATATTATACGTATATACTTCTTCATCTCTTACATATTTAAAGAAATCAGTATGAATGATTATTTTATGTGATTTGTATTTTTTAATATTTTGAATCCAAGTCTTAATATCTTTTTGTTTTTTCTTCTTATTCCAATAATCTGATAGTAAAAGAATCAGATAATAACCAGTCCCAGCTAAAAATAATAAGGTGAAGAAAAAATAATCATGGCTATATTTACTTCCAAAAATTGATAAAAAACTTAGTAATAAGAATAAACCTGAAAAGGCTAGTTTTGAATTATTGTCATATGAAAATAACTTATAATTAAAATCATCTTTATATATATCTAGTATATCTTCCTCTTTAACCTTAAGTATAAATTCTTTTAGAACTTGGTCTTCCATATTATTAAAGATACAAAAAAGGCGGTTAAAAACCGCCTTTCAATTTGTTACTTCGCATAAGCCGTAGCTCGTACTTCTCTGATGACTGTGACTTTTACTTGTCCAGGATAAGTCATCTCCGTTTGTATTTTTTGAGAGATATCAAATGCTAATTGCTCAGATCCTTTATCATCCACCTTATCTGCTGATACTAAAACACGCACTTCGCGGCCTGCTTGAATAGCGTATGTTTTTTCTACACCTTCATAGCTTAACGCTAATGCTTCTAAATCTTTTAAACGTTTCATGTATTGCTCCGCAACCTCACGGCGAGCACCTGGTCTTGCACCGCTAATAGCATCACATACTTGAACAATTGGAGAATATAAAGTAGTCATCTCAATTTCATCGTGATGCGCACCAATAGCATTACATACTTCTGGTTTCTCTTTATATTTTTCTGCCAACTTCATACCCAAAATTGCATGTGGTAATTCTGGTTCTTCATCAGGCACTTTTCCAATATCATGTAATAAACCAGCACGTTTTGCAACCTTAGGATTTAAGCCCATTTCGCTAGCCATAATGGCACAAAGGTTTGCCACCTCGCGACTATGTTGTAATAAGTTTTGTCCGTAAGACGAACGGTATTTCATACGACCTACCATTCTAATTAATTCTGGATGTAAACCATGAATTCCTAAGTCGATACAAGTACGTTTACCAGTTTCTACAATTTCATCATCAATCATTTTTTTAGTTTTCTCCACAATCTCTTCAATACGAGCAGGGTGAATACGACCATCAGTTACTAATTGATGTAAGGATAAACGACAAATTTCTCTTCTGATTGAATCAAAGCAAGATAAAGTAATTGCATCTGGTGTATCATCTACAATCACCTCTACACCTGTTGCAGCTTCTAAAGCACGGATATTACGTCCTTCACGGCCAATAATACGTCCTTTAATTTCATCACTTTCGATATGGAAAACAGTAACCGAATTTTCGATAGCGGTTTCTGTTGCTAAACGTTGGATAGATTGAATGATGATTTTCTTTGCTTCTTTATTCGCATTGATCTTCGCTTCATCCATGGTATCTTTAATAAAAGCCATCGCATCAGTTTTAGCCTCAGCTTTCACACTTTCAATTAATTGAGCTTTTGCCTCATCAGCACTTAAGCCCGATACTTTTTCTAATAACTCTACTTGCTTGCGGTGAGATTTCTCAATCTCTTCGCTTTTCTTTTTGTAAAGTTCTACTTGCGAATTTAATTGAGTTTTTTGACTCTCTAATTCTTTATCTTTTCTGGTAGCGTCTTCTACTTTTTTAGCTAATTCACTTTCACGTTGTTTAGCTTTATTTTCTAAAACAACTATTTGTTGGTTACGCTCGTTAACCGACTTATCGTGGTCGGCTTTTAATTGTAAAAATTTTTCTTTGGCTTGTAAAATTTTCTCTTGTTTTAAGCTTTCGGCTTTTACTTCGGCTTCTTTTACTAAGTTTTCTTTTGCCTGAACGCTACTTTGGTTCAGTCGGGAGTTGGCAATTACAAAACCCGCTACTACGCCGGCAATTAATGCTACGGCAATAAATATAATGGCTAATACACTCATAATTTTTGTTTGTCGCACATTGTTTATACTACTTAACCAAAATGTTCAGGGCGACTATCCAAACATTTGATTAATAAAAAACGCACAAACGTTGAATTACTTCAATATTTGTGCGTCAAAAAGGGTCTATTTAAAGACGTTATATGTTTATTCTTCTGTTTTTTGTATGTTATCTTTATGTTGAACTAACATTTGTTCTACATCTTCTAACACCAATCGTAGAGTGCTTAACTCTTTCTCGGCTTGGTTTTTTTCCTTTGCTAATTGGCTTACCAATTGTAAAGTAACCATTGCCATCACATCTTTTTTATCTTTTACTCCGTAGTTTCTTTCAAACTCCGAAATTTTCTGATTTATTAATTCAACCGCTTGTTTAACGCTGCTTTCGTCCTCACTTTTAATTTTCAGCGTATAAATACCGCCTGCAATTTCTACTTTAACACTTACATCGCTCATTAAACAAAGCTAATTTTCTTTTTAAGCACTCAACAGAGCTATACATTTATCAATTTCACGCACCAACTCATTTATTTGTTTCTTCATAACGGTCTTTTCAGAACTCACATTATTAGAACTTCCTGCTAAAATAACATTTTTTCTGTGATTATCCAATTCTGTTATGTCAATGTTGTGAGAATCAACATGTTGCGAAATAAAAGCAACTGTTTCATTCATTTTTAACAATTGATTTGCCATTTCTTCTTTCTCATTTAATAAACCTAAACGTTCATCACTTAAGATGTCGATTTGTTTAAATAAACGGTCAATAAATGCATCTTGTTCATCTGCTTTAGTGGCAGATTTTAAACTAGTAATTTCAGTTTGGTAACCAGAAATAGAAGTTGTCAATTCAGAAACTTGAGCATTTAATCCTTCAATGGTTGATTTATATCCTGCTAACTGATTTTCTAATTCAGTTTTTGTAGTCATTAATGAATTAAAATCTTCTTGTAAAGACGAACTTCCATTATTTGATTCGATAGCTGATTTTAATTCGCTACGTACACCATCTAATTCTGCTTTTAATAAATCTAGCTCTGTTTGTAAAGCCATATTATTAGCAGATAAAGCAGTGATTTCGTAATTCTTGCTATTCAACGTTTCTTTTAAGTCAGCCGATTTACCTTCTGTTACTGATTTTAATTCGTTTAATTCAGTTTGCACTAAAGTTAATTCAGCTTCAGTAGCTTCTAATTTATCAGAAGTAGCATCAATCTCCGTAATTAAAGAAGTATTCTCCGCTAATAATTTATTAAACTCAACATCTTTACTTTGTAATAACTGAGAGTTAGAAACTTCTAATTCAGATTTAAAGTTTTCAAAATTCTCTTTTTCTACATTAAAAGAAACAGATAATACATTAAACTGATCTTGTAATTCGTTATAAGAATTAGTTAAGCTTGTAATTTGATTAATTTTTTCTTCAACAGAAGCAGTTAATTCAACAATACTAGAATCTTTAGAAGATAGAATAGATTCAAATTCTGATATTTTAGAATTTAATACACCAACTTGCTCATCAATACTCGATAATTGAGATGTTTTGTATGAATCAAATTCTCCAGTCAATGAATTATAGCTATCAACTTGTTTACTTATTTGTTCTGCTTTAAATTCAATATCTTTTGTTAATTCATCAATCTTGGTATTTTGTTCATCAATAAAATATACCATCTCTCTGATTTTTTCTTTAAAGTGTTCGTTTTCCACAACCACTTTATTCATGTTATCAGATAACAATATGTTTTTTGTTTCGTATTCTGCTTTAATTGATTCTACTAATGAACCAGAAGAGTGAGATGTATTTGATAATTCGTTTTCGTAAAATGCTTTTAACTCATTTTCTTTTTGAGTATAAGATTGAGTTAATGATTCAATGGTTGAACTTAATTCAGTTTCAAACTCAATTTGTTTGTTAGACAACTCTGTGTTTAAATCTGCAATTTTTGATTCATAAGAATTTACTAAATCAGATTTTTCAGCAGTATAAGCGCCTGTTAACGAAGAAATTTGATTTTCGTACGAAGAAGTGATTTCTGTTTTTTCAGTATTCCACTGAAAAGTTAAACCGCTAATTTTTAATTCGTATTCAGAAGTTAAATTTGAAATAGATTCAGAGCTAGAACCTGACAAAGAAGCAATACGACTTTCAGATTCTTGTTTCATAGATTCTAATTGAGAACTAAAATCAGATTTTAATTGTTCAATTTGAGATTCGTATGAAGAAACTGTTTCTTGGTAAGTGCTGTTGTATGTGTTCGTTAAATCGTTAATCTTAGTTTCTAACTCTGTGCGGATACCGCTTTGTTGGTAAGATGTATTAGATTTTAATTCTGTTAATTGAGCTTCGTATGATGTTTTTAAATTAGAAACTTCTTCTTGAGAAGAAGCTTGTAACTCAATAATTTTTGATTCATATTCAGATGAAATAGAAGCTAACTGACCGTTTAACTCATCAATTTTGCTTAACAAACCATTAATCTCATCTTGTTTTTCTTGTAATTGCTCACGAATAGAGTTACGTAATTCTTTAAAAGAGCCTACTTCGCTTTTGTAGTTGGTGTTATCACGTTCCATAACTACCAATTTGGTGTTTAAAACGTCAATAGACACTTGCAAGCGTTTGCAATCTTCATCACGTTGGATGAGTTGATTACGATAATCGCTTAATGAACGTTTAATTTCATTATACTCTTTTCGCAGCGCTACATCGCTATCTAACACTTGTTGTAATTCTGATTTTATATTTTCTACGTTCATGCTCAATAAACAGTTTGTTGTTGGTTAAAAATAGACTTTAGGCAAACTCATTTTACGTAAGCCATTAACTTTACATCAACAACTCGTTGTTAATTAACTTCATACAATTTAACCTTGCCATAATGATAAATTTCAGAATACTATTTCTCTTATTTTTAACCTTAAACTGTTCATTTTTTTACGCACAGTATAACGGTTTGGGATTTTTGTATCCATTAGATAGAGATGTTGTTATTACTGGTAATTATGGAGAAATAAGGCCCAATCATTTTCATGCAGGTTTAGATTTTAGTACCGACCCAGCAGCTAATTTGCCTATCAAAAGTGTGGGTGATGGATATGTGAGTCGTATAAAAATTAGTAGTGTTGGTTATGGTAGAGTTTTATACATCACACATCCTAATGGTTATGTATCGGTTTATGCACACCAAAAAAAGTATGCTCCAAAAATCGATAGTTATATCAAACAAAAACAAATTGAGCAAAAAAAGAATGAAATTGAAGTGTATCTAACGCCTGGAGAGTTGATCGTAAAAAAAGGCGAAGTGATTGGTTATACTGGCAATTCAGGAAGTTCAACAGGACCTCATTTACATTTTGAAATTAGAGAAGAGAAATCTGAAATTCCTATAAACCCTTTATTAATATATGATGTGAAGGATGATGTGAAGCCAGAATTAACACACATATCTATATATAGTACCAGAGATACAAATAGTGTAACACACATTTCAACTATTCCTGTAAAACATATTGGAGATAAACTATCATTACCTAAATACACACAAGTATTGTCCGAAAACACCTTTGCTATTGGTTTTTCTGGTTTTGATGTGGCAAACGCGACTAATAATAAAAACAATATTTACGAAGCCAAACTCTTATTAGATGATAAAGTTATTTATCATCATCAACTCAATAACATTAGTTTTGATAATGGTCGTTTTGTAAATGTGTTTAGCGAAAAAGAAAATGGTGTGAAATTCCAAAAATGTTTTTCGCCTAGTTGTTATGATATTGCTATTTATAAAAACCTTGTGAATGGTGGAAAAATAATACTAATCGATACATTAGCACATAAAATATCGTTACAAGTAAACGATGAAAAAGGAAACAAAAACAGCTTAACGTTTTTTGTTAAAACTAAAGCAACATTAGGTTATAATTCGCCCAATTATAATGTTTTTTGTAATGAAGATTTTATACTTAAAAATGACAATGTTGAATTATTTATAAAAGCTGGGGCATTAGCAAGTAGTGAGTATTTGAGAATCCAAAAACTAAAAAATGGAGTTACTATTGGAAATAAAAATATTCCTATTTTAAAAGCTATTGAAATAAAAATGAAACCAAGGGTGGTATATGAAAAACTCACAAATAAAATGGTTTTATTAAATAATGATAATTGTATAAATGGTGTTTATGAAAACGGATGGATAAAGGCTGAAACTAAGACATTAGGTGTATTTAGCTTTGCTTATGATACCGTAGTTCCAAGTATCTTGCTCCCAGTTTCAAAGAAGAAATCTTCTAAAGCTTTAGTTGCAAAAACTTCAATTGTATTTAAAATAACAGATAATTTAAGTGGTATTGCAGACTATAGTGTATATGTAAATGATGTTTGGCAAATTGCAGAGTACGATGCTAAATCAAATACTGTTACTTGCAATTTCACAGAGTTAAATCCAAAAACATTAAGAATAGAGGTAATAGATAAAGTAGGAAATAAAGCGGTGTTAGAAAAAGTTATTGGTTTTTAGAGATAAGTTGTTGGAAAAAGTTCATTAAATAAGTTGGTTGATTTATCTAATAACAAAAAACGATTAACTAACAACTATTTTAATCCTCCAACATCCAAATCGCTTCATTCAATTCGCCTAAAGCTTTATTATTGTTTTGTGATTTCGCTAAATCAACACCTTGTTTGTAGTAGTTTAAAGCAATGTCGTTATTTCCTAATTGCTCATTCAATTGACCTAATTGGTAGAAGCAAGGTAAATAATCTGCTTTGATAGATAAAACTTTTTTGAGTTGTTCGTCAGCTTCTTTTAATTCATTAGCAGATACAAATTCCATTGCTAAAGCATAATTTAAAAACACATCATTAGGTTCGCTCACTAACATGTTTAAAATTTGCTCTTTTCTCGAAAGTTGATTCATGAATTATTCGCCGGAAAATTGTTTTAAGAAACGAACGTCATTTTCAAAAAACAAACGTAAATCTTTCACACGGTATTTTAACATCGTAATACGTTCAATACCCATTCCAAAAGCAAAACCAGAATATTTTTTACTGTCAATACCACAGTTTTCTAATACTTGAGGATCAACCATACCGCAACCTAAAATTTCTACCCAGCCTGTGTGTTTACAAACATTACAACCTTCGCCTTTACAAATAGTACAGCTAATGTCTACCTCTGCGCTAGGCTCTGTGAAAGGGAAATAACTAGGACGCATTCTGATTTTAGTTTCTGTACCAAATAATTCTTTCGCAAAGAAATTCAAGGTTTGTTTTAAGTCAGCAAAGGATACGTTTTCATCAATATATAAGCCTTCAATTTGATGAAACTGACAGTGCGCACGTGCACTAATAGCTTCGTTACGATACACACGACCTGGAGAAATAGTGCGAATTGGAGGTTTCTGATTCTCCATAATATGCACTTGTACTGAAGACGTTTGTGTACGTAAAACCATTTCAGGATTTAACTCTACATAAAAGGTATCTTGCATATCACGCGCTGGATGATTCTCAGGCGTATTTAAAGCTGTAAAATTATGCCAATCATCTTCAATTTCTCTTCCATCACTTACTGTAAAACCTATGCGAGCAAATACATCTATAATTTGATTTTTAACTAATGATAAAGGATGACGAGAACCAACTTGAATGGTAGGATCCGCGGGTAGGGTTAAATCAATATTTTTTGAAGCACCATTATCTGAAGTTTGTTCATGTTTCTCTTTAAGCTCATTAATTTTATCTTGAGCTTTTATTTTTAGTTCATTTAATTTCTGTCCAACTTCACGTTTAATTTCGGGAGCAACCGCTTTAAAATCGTCAAATAAAGATGTGATTTCTCCTTTTTTACTTAACCATTTAATTCTATACTCTTCTACTTGTTCCTTGCTTTGCGCTGCAAACTGTTCAACCTCAAGTAATAAACTGTTTATTCTTTCTAACATAATAAATTTGATAATTAGCACAAATTTAAGCAATTTTAGGTAGTGAAAAGTTATCTTTTAGCATATATCCTTATTATTTATTTACTGTTTTTGGGCTTACACTCAAAAGCTCAATCCTTTATTAGTTATAAGGTATATTCAAACGATACTATTAATGTGGTAGACAAGGATAGCTTAAAACAAGGTATATGGAAAGAATTTTGGACGAATGGAGATTTAAAAAGTGAGGTATCTTATAAAAATAATAAAAAGCAAGGTTTAGAAATTGTTTGGTTTGATGATCCAGACTGTGTGGAGTTAGAAGCTTATTATAAAGATGGATTATTGGATGGCCCATCTATTTATTATTCAAAAAAGTGCAAAAAAGACTTTTACGAAAATTTTAAAAATGGGTTAAAAGATGGATTAGAATTAGCTTATTATCCCAACGGACGAGTAAAGGCAGAAGGGAATTTTAAGAAAGGAAATTTGGATGGTTATTATAGAATATATGATAAGAACGGTAATTTTTCTTTTGAAAGCAGAAGTACTGAAAGTGAAACTAATTTTAATCCCAACGCTTCTGATACTTTAAATAATGTTGTATATAATGTTCTTAAGCGAAACAAACAATGGAAGAATAAGTTAATTGTAGCTGATTTAACTGGAAGTATGTATCCCTATGCTCAGCAAACAAGTACTTGGTTAAAGTTGCATTTTATGAAAGATACAACAAGTCAAAATTTTGTGTTTTTTAATGATGGTGATAAAAAAAGAGATGAAGATAAGAAGATTGGCGCCACAGGTGGAGTATATCACTGTAAAGCTAAAAATGTGGAAGAGTTAATTTCCACCATGGAATTAACCGTTAAGAAAGGGCAGGGTGGAGATGCTCCTGAAAACCCAATTGAAGCGATTATTTATGGACTAAATAAAAGTGGCAAGGTAGAAGATGTTATTTTGATTGCTGATAATTGGGCTAAAGCAAGAGATCTTAAAATGTTAGCTCGAGTTAAAGTTCCTGTTCGCGTGGTGTTATGTGGCGTTTATGAAGGCATGCAGATTAACGAAGATTATTTGAATATCGCTTATAAAACAAAGGGTTCGGTTCATACCATTGAACAGGATATTACAGATTTAATGAAGCAGAGTACTGGCAAAAAATTTAATATAAACGGAGTAGATTATATTATTAAAAACGGTAACGTTAAAGTGTTTTAAATCTTATATCTTTACACTTTATTTTTTGTGCACGTCTATCATCAAATATCCGAATTATCTGGCTTAACAAATTCTATTGTTACTATTGGAACTTTTGATGGGGTTCATTTAGGCCATCAAAAAATCATTAAACGGTTAGTTGAATTAAAAAATAAGCAAGGCGGAGAAATTGTTGTTTTTACATTTGACCCACATCCTCGTAAAGTTTTATTTCCTGAACAAAAAGATTTAAAGTTAATTACGTTAACTGATGAAAAATGTGAAGTGCTAAAACATTTTGGTGTTGATCATGTTCTAGTTTTCCCTTTTACTAAAGAGTTTTCGCAAATGCAGGCTAACGATTACATTGCAGATGTGATTGTGAAGGGATTAAAAACAAAAACCCTGGTGATTGGTTATGACCATCGTTTTGGAAGCAATAGAGAAGGAAGTATAGAAACCCTAAAACAATTTGCAACAACTCATCAGTTTAACGTTGAAGAAATTCCTGCCCAAGAAATTAATCAGCTAAATGTGAGTAGTACTCGAATTAGAAAAGCAATTGAGGAGGGAGATATACAAACTGCAAATGATTTTTTAGGATATTCTTTTTTCATTACAGGAAAAGTAGTTAAGGGTAAACAATTAGGAAGAACCATTGGTTACCCTACAGCAAATATTTCGATAGGGAATGAGGATAAATTAATACCTAAAATTGGTGTTTATGCTGTTAATGTGATGTTAGGAAAACAATCATACAAAGGCATGCTTAATATTGGAACAAATCCTACTACGGATTTAGATGATAACATAAAAATTGAAGTTAATATTTTTGATTTTGATCAAGATATTTATGGAGACAACATAAAGATTGAATTTGTGAAGCGCATCCGAAATGAAGAAAAATTTACTAACTTAGATGAACTAAAGCAAGCTTTAGCAAATGATAAAATCGCTTGTAATCATGTTTAAGTCTTTTTTTAAAATAGTTTTTATTGTTGTTTTGTCTTTTTCATTTAAGATAAGCGAGGCTCAGTTGTTAGATTCTTTGGCCTTAGATACCATGCAAGGTTTTACATCTATTCCGGAAGCGATGAAAAATCCTGAGGCGGTTATTAAATTAGTTCTTCGTAAACAGCATTTAAAGTCTTTCCCAAAAGAAATATTACAGTTTAAAAATTTACAATATTTAGATATCAGCAAAAACTCTATTGCCGAATTACCAGATAGTATATACTTACTTAGTAATTTACAATATTTTGCATGTAGTAAAACTGGGCTAAAACGTTTACCTAAAGAAATTGGTAAGCTAAGTAACTTATTGTATTTAAATTTTAATCAAAATGATTTAGAGATCTTACCTCCACAAATTGGTAATCTTGAAAAATTAGAGATTCTGGATCTATGGAGTAATAATTTAGATGAGTACCCTGCATCTTTATCAGGATTAAAATCTTTAAAGGTGTTAGACTTACGAAATATTTTAATAAGCGACGAGACGCAAACTAATATTACCAATATGCTTCCAAGAGCAATAGTTTACATGTCGCCTAGTTGTAGATGTAAGTGGTAGCCTACTATTTTTCTACAATGAATTTCTTTACCACTTTTGTTTTATTGATATAACTTGTTGCATAATAAATTCCAGGATAAAAAGATTCAGAATGAATAGTTATATTATTCTCTCCCTTTTGTAAATTTATTTGTTGAGAGGAAACTATTTCCCCTATATTATTTGTGATGACAATGTCTAAATTTTGAATAAATTCACTCGTTGAAATGTTAATAGAGCTGGAAAATGAACTAGGATTAGGGTAGAATTCTGAAACAATTATTGATTTTGAAAGACCTTCGTTCACAGACGACGCAAAATCGTTATAATAAATTGTAAAAGTAAAAATATCGTTTATGTTATTAATATCAAAAATCTCGTATCGAATATGAGATATTCCAGTTGTTACATTTTCCATTAAATTTAATTTATATAATTCATTCTGATTCAATAAATCATCATTTATTGTTCCATTGGCAGTTAAAGTAACCGACAAAGGAGTAATAGTAACTGATGGCACATAACCAATGCTTCCGACTTCAAATAAGGCGTATGCCCCTGTATTTAAAACATCATCATAACGTTTTAATTTATAGAATTTAGTTGTAGCGCTGGTGTTTTTAATATTGATAATAGTACTTTCCGAGCTATTGCTACTGGTAGTTATATAAATGATGCCATTGTTTGCAATCGGCAATTGACTATTTGAATAATGAGTAACTAGTAATGAGGATTGCGCAATGGTTTGATAAAAACTTACGATTAACGCCAGTGAAAATAAATTGAATTTCATAATTAGTAAATTATCATTTATGCAATGATATATACATATGAATCGAAATCATAATTTGATTTTCTTAAAAATAGTTTTCCTAACTAATTTTCTTAGAAAAAAATAAAAATAGATTTTAAGCTCCTATTGCTTTTAATTGTTCTTCCAAAAATTTAATCCCTTCCACAAAGCTGTGAGGATTGTATCCTAATTCACGTTTAGCTTTGTCAATAATAAAACCAGTAATTGGTGGACGTTTAGCAGGTTGTTTAATATCTGCTGATTTTGATGGTTTGATGAGAGATTTATCTAATTTGTAATAATCAGCAACTAGATGCGCTACCTCCAAAATATTTAAAAAATCTTTTCCTGAAATATTATAAATACCTTGTGCTTTTTTCTCAGCAATTAAAATACAACCATCTGCTAAATCTTCGGCTAATGTTGGTGTACGGTATTGATCGTCAACGACATTAATTGTTTTGCCTTGTTCTAAATTTTGTTTCACCCATAATACAATATTACTTCTGCTCATATTGTCTACAATGCCATATACTAATACAGTTCGTGCCATTGCCCAATGTAAAGAAGAAGCTTGAACTATTTTCTCAGCTTCTAATTTTGTTTCAGCATAATAGCTTAATGGATTTGGTTTTTCCGTTTCATCTAAGGGCCCGTGAGTGCCATCAAAAATAAAATCAGTTGAGAGATGAATAAAGTGAGGTTTATAGTTGGGGTTTTCTTTTTGTAATTTCTCTAAAACTTCAACCTGATTTTTAACGGATATTGTGTTTAAAAGATATGCTCCATCTCTATCTGTTTCGCAAGCATCCACATTGGTCATGGCTGCTGTATTAATAATGACATCAGGCAAGTATTTACCAAACACTTCAGCAACATTATCATAATTGGTAATATCTAACGAAGCATATTCATAACCAGATGTATTTACTAATCTATTTTCGCCACGAGCAGTAGCAATGCATAATGTGTTAGCTTTATCTTTTAGTTTGTAAACTAATTTTTGTCCTAATAAGCCATTTGAGCCAGTAATCAATATTTTTTGCATACGGTAAATATACAAAAACAACAAATTTGATTATCGAACGCTACTTTTTATTTGCAATAAAATATCAAATAATTTGGCGGTAGCCAAGGCATCACCTTCGGCTCTGTGCCTAGCGTTATTACTAATTCCTAAAGATTCACATAAAGGCCCAAGGCTGTATGTTTTTTTGCCTGGGATTAATTTGCGACTCAATTTTACGGTACAGAGTTTTTCTCGCTCATACTCATGACCTAGTGAGGCAAATTCACCTTTAATGAAATTGTAATCAAAACTTACATTGTGTGCTACAAATGTTCGGCTATCTGTTAATTGCAAAATAGTATTTGCCACCTCATGAAATTTTGGAGCATTGGCAACCATTTGATTGGTAATGCCTGTAATGTTTGTATAAAGAGGTGAGATATAACATTCGGGATTGATAAGTGTAGAAAATTTTTCGGAGACTTGTAATCCATCATGAACTAAAATACAGATTTCTGTAATTCGCCCTTTTGGGTAATCAAATTTTCCTCCGCAAGTTTCTATATCAATAATGGCAAACATGATGGTAAAAATAGTTTTTTATTGGGCAAGAAGAAAATGTAGTTATAAAAAAAGCCCGAATGTAATTCGGGCTTTTTTTTATGAATTGGAAATGAATTATTTAAAAATTACTTTTTGAGTAGTTGATTCTCCTTGCTTATTGCTAACTTTTAAGAAGTACAATCCAGGAGCTAAATTATTTTTACTGATTTTAAATTTCGAATCTTCAGTATTTGAAGAAGAAATTATTTTGCCAGTAACATCATACAATTCAATTTTATGAGTTGAATTTGAGTTTTCAAAAACAATAGTCATATCGTTTTCTGAAGGGTTAGGATATACTTCTGAAATAACTGAGTTATGAGTTAATTCAGCTATACCAACGCTTGAATTACAATTTAAAACAACATTAGTGGTACAAGTAGTATAAGCATATAAATTAGCAGTTTGCGCGGGAGTGTTAGGAGCAAGTAATGGTGAGTCAGTACATCCCAGATTAGAAATTAAAAAGTCTCTCACAAATTTAACAGTTGTATCCATGTAAGAGATTGCTGCTGCTGATGTGCCGGCATAAGGCACATGATCTTTACCATACCAAGTGTAAAATGGATTAGAAACACCAATAGCATTAGCTTGTTCTTTTAACACTCTACTTCCATCTAATAAAATTAATTGAATCCCTAATGGAGCAGCAAATCCTCTATTGTATCTAACGGTTCCATCAATTGTACCATGCATTGAACAAAACGGAATATCTCCTGCTTGTATCCAACCATATCTTCCTAAGGCTCCGCATAAATTAATAACACCTTTTACTTTTGAAGAATAGCATTGATTTCCACTATATCCGTCCATTCCGCCTAAATTATTTAAATCAGTAGGGTTGATGTAGTAGTTAACCTCACAAGACTTATCTAAGTATGCCGTGTGTAATGCTGTAATAGCACCAGCTGAACTTCCTCCAATAAAAATATTATTAGTATCAATTTTATACGCATCAATGGTTAATTTATCTTTATAAAAGAAGCGAATAGAGGCCTTCATGTCTTGTACTGCTCTTAAAACAGCTTTTACAGCTCCTACAGAATCAAATGGAGTTAAACCTAAGCGATAGTTGATGGATGCACATACATATCCTTTTTTTGTAAAAGCTTGTGATAAAGCAACAACATCAGCATCTGTTTTAGAACCACCAATAAAACTACCACCATGAGCCCAAATAATTAATGGACGTTTGGTTTCTATATCGCCTGTTGGTTGATATACATCCATTGTTAAGGATTGGGTTGATCCTCCAGCAGTAATATTAGATCCAAATACCACATTGCTAGTAGTTGTAACATTTGTAAAAGTATCACTGGCATATCTTCCAGTTGAGCAAGGAGTTTGGGCTTTTAATAGCCCAAGTGATGCAACGGTTGATAAGGCGATAAGGTAAATTTTTTTCATAGAGTTAAGTTTAGGTTATTATAAATTTAATAAATATTTTAAATCATTTTAGTATTTATATAACATTTAACATCATATATACTAAATGGTTTAGTTATGGGAAAATAACACCGGGATATTTCATTGCATCTAACTGAGGGATGATGGAATTATACTTATCGTTAATGCTTTTAATAAACTCATTAGCTAAAAATGCATTACCTCTTGGTGTAAGATTTAGTCCGTCTAAAGAATAAAAACCTCCGGATACAAAACTTGCATTAATTGTAACTCCATTATAAATGAATCCATTTTTTACTTTATTGAAAAGTGAATGAACATCGACATAGGCTAAACCTTTAGTTTCCGCAATATTTTTCAAAACAGTGTTGTAATCATTAATAGCATTTTCTATGTTATTTATTTCTGATGCAGTTAAAACATATCTATCAGGAATAGGAATGAGTGACCCCCATTTGTAACATTTAACAGAATCTAATGGAACATTCAATAAAATAAATTCACCTTCTAGTGCCTGTCTGAACCCTAAAAACTGACTTGCATCTTGAATAATAAAGCCATTGCTTCCGACAGAAAAACTAAATGGAGCACTTAACGCACCATAATATAAATTTAAATTGTCTGCTGTTATCGAATCTAATTTTAAAGCATTCCAAGCAATTGTATTAAAATATGGCATTGATTTGATGCTTGGAATGTTGGCAATAACACCTTTAGCATTATTTACAGTAAGTTTTTCAACGACATTATTGATACTAGCTTCAAATCCAATTCCTATTGGGCCTGACACGGGAGTGATATTATCAGATGCACCACCTTTTAAAGCATATTTTAAAACATCATGTAGTCCCAAGTTAATAGAAAAAAACGATGGGTTTCTGGAAATAGCATCATATAAAACAGAAGATGTGCTGCTTGAAGCCATGCGTTGATAAAAAGGATTAGAATATCCGTTAATATCTATTTCAATTGATTTTAAATCAGGAACACCGAAATTGTGAAAAGGACCTTGCGAATTATAAACATTGTTAGAAAAAACATTCATATCACCCTGAGAAGCAATTTTTACAGGACCTAAAGAAACTACATTTTGGCAATCGGTTCTATTTCCTAAAATAGAACGAGCATTACTTGCATTTCCCATTCCATTTGCACTTTGAGCATAAGGTATTTTAAAAATCGATGCTCCAACTCCAAGATTTTTTAATTGTGTGGCCAATAAATTGGCATAAGAATTTCTTTGTCCTTCATCATATAGCGCGCCATCCGCATAGCCTGCTGTCATTGAGCCACCAATAGCTAAATAATCTGAAGCGTCAATACTGCCGGTAGATAAATCGGGCTCATTAAATTTTGGGGTACAAGCTGCAATAACTATAGCAGTTGTGGTTATTATAATTGTTTTATATAGTTTCATTTTACTTTCTATTAAAATTTGTAGCCTATTGAAATTCCTGGTGCACAAACATTGGTTTTAAATGTGCCACTTAAATTTGTTTCCAAATTGGTGTCTGTTCGCTCAAGATGTGTAAATAAAAATGAAGCATCAATTTTTAAATGTTTCCCTAATTGGTAACCAATACCACATGTGTAGTTTACACGATTAGCATCTGGAGTTTCAGGAGTTACATAACCGTTTTGAACTGGAGTGATACCGTATGCTAATCCTAAACGCGCAGTAAATTTCGTATTAATTTTATATTGAGCGCCCCCTCTAAATGCGAATGTGTTTTTATACATCCTAGCTGATTTTGTATCTAATAGTTTTTCAGTATTATTTTCATAATCAAATGATAGTGTATCATAAGCTTTCCAACCAACATAATTAATGTCTAATGCAATATCTAATTTGTTATTGATTTTGTATGCTAATCCTAAAGTAGTTACACTAGGTAATAGTAATTTAGAAGTGAATTTTCCGCTAGGGAAATTATTAGCAACCGATTGGGGAACTGTAAAAGTGGCGTCTCCATCTTTTACTTCCATATTAACCTTTGAACGATAGGTTAATCCAATACTTAATTTTTCAATGGGTTGAAAATATATTCCTGCATTAAAACCAAATCCGTTTGCTTTACCATTTAATTCAGCATGTGCATAATTTCCATAAGCGTCATTTAAAGGAATGTCTTTTTGTAAATTTACTTTTCCGTTTGCATATACAAAGCCAGCTCCTATACCTAATTTTTTTGTTAGTTTATAACTTACAGTGGGTTGAAAAAAAATAGCTCTTAATTCTAATCGAGTTAATGCAAATCTCCCAGTCCAATTATCTTCCCATTGCACTGTGCTTCCAAAAGGCGTGTAAACGGCTAATCCAAATTTTAAATTAGAACTATCTTTTAATTGAAATAAAGCGTAAGCGGAAAAAGGAGTACTAATGGGTGAATTTGTATGAGATACTTGATTTGTTGCTGCGTCCATATAAGCACCTCTGGCAATAGTGGGCGTTATTCCTAAATTAATAGAATTTTCATTAACGAAACAAGAGCCGCCTGGATTAAAAAACAAAGACGAAGCATCTTGCATAAATGCTGTTCCAGCTCCGCCCATTCCTTGTTGTTTTTGCCCTTGAAGATTTACTTGAAATCCTTGAGCGTATATAAAAAAAGGAGGTAATAGAAATAAAAAAAAGAATTTAAAAAATCGATTCATTGTATAGGTTTAGATAAGGTTCTTATAAATTTACTATAATATATTAGTAAATGAAATTAATGAAGTTTCAGTTTTATTTTTTGGATTTATGAAAACTATCTTGATATAATTTTATCCATTCTTTAACAGTCATTTTTCGCATTAGTTCCGCTATTAAATCATACGGAATTTGATCAGCTTTTTTAAATCGAATGCAGCTTTTACCCATATCTAATTTTGCCTTTGAATGTTTTGGATATTCATTCACAAACCAATCTAATAATTTTGGATTAGCGTAAATACCCATATGATAAAGAGCAATGAAGTTTTTTTGTGAGGCAATACTTACAAAAGGTAAAGGTAATTTTGGGTCGCAATGGTAGCCATCTGGAAATATGGAATGAGGGACAGAATATCCTATCATGCCATAACCCATACCTTCCTCAAATCCTTTTGGAATATTTTTTACGATAGTATCTCTTAATTTTATAAAATGAGGTGCTCTATCTTCAGGAAGTTCTTTTAAGTATTCTTTTACATTTTTTGCAGTTGATTGCATAGCTATAATATTTGAAATATAAATATAGCAGATTTTTAAAAACAAAAAAACCTCCTTTTTCAAGGAGGTTTTAAGTGACCCCGATTGGATTAATTTTTGACATTCAAAAAAATCATTAAATTTTAATTTGCTTTATTATCAATGCTTTTAGAGTATATTGCGTTTATCTGCATTAAAAGTTGTTCATAAAAATATAGCGTTTGTTCCCCCTATTGTTCCCCCTCTTTTTGTATCTTTATGCAATATAAAGAAACCCTCCGCAAATGGCTACAGTCTCAATAATACTAAGAACGGACAAGAAAAAAGCTGATGGCACTATGCCACTAAATTTTCTCATAATCAAAGATAGAAAAAAAACTAAAATGGCAACAGGTATTTCTATCGATCCGAAATATTGGGATGCCAAAAAATCCAAAATTAAGCCGGGTGCCACAAATAGCGCGCGCAATAACTCATATTTACAAAATAAGCTTGCTGAATTGCAAGATCAAGTATTTGAGCATTTAACAGTTTCAAAATCGCTTACAGTTGACCAATTGCGTACTAAAGCTTATGGTCAAAAGCCATTAGATTTTTTTCCATTTGCAGAAGAGGTTTACGGCAGATATAAAAGACAAGGTCAGATAGGTACACATGACCGTTGTCAGGCAATAATTAATAAAGTAAAAGAATACGTTAAGGGAAAACAAATTTGTTTTCAGGATATTACAATAGATTTTTTGGCGGAATATGAAAAACATTTAAGAGTAGAAAAAAAGAACGGAACAAATACTATTCACACTAATTTTAAATTTATTAGACAATTATTTAATGAAGCTGTAAATAAGGACTTAATTGATAGCAAGTTTGATTCCTTCAAAAAGTATAAGATTAAAACTGAAAAAACTCACCGTGAGTACTTAACTGAAGATGAATTGACTATTATTGAAAATTTGGATCTTGGTGACAGTGAACAAAAGTATTTACATCGTGATATGTTTATTTTTGCATCTTATGCAGGTGGGCTTCGTGTATCTGACGTTTTAAAATTGAAATGGCAAAATATTGCTAATACTCATATTAATTTGACTATTAAAAAAACTGGTAGCCAACTTTCCATTAAAATTCCTGATAAGGCTTTTCAAATCCTAGATAAGTATAAACCAAAAAAAGTAATTTTAGATAATTATGTTTTTCCAATGCTGCCTAATGGTTTGAAAGAAGCTGATTTTATTAAATTGGATAATGAAATTTCTAAGGGAACTGCATTAATAAATAAAAGTCTCAAAGCTATTTCAGAAGATTCAGAAATCGGAAAGCATGTAAGCTTTCATATTAGCCGCCATACTTGGGCAACAAGAGCTTTACGCAAAGGAATTAGCATTGATAAGGTTTCTAAATTAATGGGGCACGCGCAAATCAAAGAAACTCAGATTTACGCCAAAATCGTAAATGAGGAGCTTGATAAAGCAATGGATGTTTTTAATGACTAATTTTTCTATTGTTAAACCCCAATTAATTGTAATGATGTTAGGTAAAAAATTATTTTGTATGTGCGAACTAATCTAATATCCCATAGCTTACTTTGATTAATAGTTGTATAGCAAAAATATCGTCTGAGTATTTTTTTGAATCCCCTATTTTAATATTATCTGCAATTTCTATACAGAAAGGGAGATCATAGGATTTCAATATTTGTGGTCTATCAGGTTTCGGTGCTAATTCTAGTAGCATGTCATCCGTAATTCCGGCGTATTCTAAAAATTGTGGAAATTTCATTTTATCATTAGTTTCTAAATCAGTTATGAATTCATCGTGGTCCAACTTTCTAATTTTATCTTTGTCTTTGTGAATAAGGGATACATTATCTAAATCTTTGCTATCTATTTTGAACCCCATTTTTTTCCATTCGATGACATCATTTTCTTTTACTCCTTTTGCTAAGTAAACAGTGTCAACGGTTTTTTTATTAATGGAATGGATTTCAACTTTATACACCTCTTTTAAATAAATATGTTTTTCAACAAAGTCACTTCTAAAAGCGAAATTAATAGTTTCGTGATTCATGGCAACTGATGGATAGGACATGATTGGGATATTTGCTTTTTGTTCTAATGCATGTACAAATGTATTATATGAGATAGCAGATGTAATGTGATAATAGCGACTATTCTTATTTAAAAATAATTCAGTATATAATTTCTGAGCGTATAGAAAAATGGTTTTGTATTCCTTATCAGTATTTTTTATTAGTTCTTCTATTCTTTCGTTTACATAATTAAAAAATTCTGAAGCTTCAGACCCATCATTTTTCCCTTTTATTCCAATACAAAAATTTCTCATCTGCACAGCGTCGGTAATATCTTTAATTCTCCATATAGATAAATAAGCAATTGTCTTCTTATTCTTACTTTTTTTGATGTTATTTTTAATTTGTTTTTCACATTCATAAAATGCTCCTAAGTGGTTTGAGCAAGTGTAAAGTACTTGTTGATGCTTTCTATTTGCTCTTGCCATTTTTACTTTATTTTTCGGAGGATAAGCAAATGACGATTCTTTCGATTCGTCAATTTTTTCACCTTCTTTTAGTGGTCTTAGCCTAAATATTGGCATTATGTCGGTCGTTTCTTTGCTAAGTTGAATTATCGGAATTAACGTAAAATTAAATTTTTCAGAAATAATTTTATTTATTTTCCTTGCGCTTACTATTCGTGGTATTCCCTTAATGGACTTTATGATTTTTGCGTAAGTTTTCCTGTTTTTATGAATTTTAAATTTTACCTGGCTCATTTCTAATTATTTATAACTTATACAAGTTACAAAATTAATACATTCTATTTGCTATAATTTATAGCAATTTAATGCTATATTTATAAACATTCACTTTTTTATACCCTTAATTTCTTTTAAATTCGTTTTACGAATTATTAAAATTATTGATATGTACACCTTTGTTATCTGTTCGCCATTTGTCGAGCATCCTATCGTTGATGTAGCCCAATTTGACGAGGGCGAATATGATATTGTTGTCTTTGAAGCAGGGCAACCCTCTAATTTCCTAAATGGTGGAAAATTTAACAAGGAGTTGTATTGTAAATGTTTGTTACACAAACTATTTACAATCACTAAATCAAAAATAAAACCGTTTATACAATATCAATGCAATAAAATGCAAGAGCCTATTGTATGGCTGAATAAATTTGAAAAACTAATTGATTTAAACCAGGACATTTTTACTACTAAGGTACAAGCCAAATGTTTTGAGAAAGCATTGATGATTATTGAAGTCATGCGAGATACCATTGAGCAGAAGAAACAAACGCCTGATACTAAATTTAACTTCGTTAAATTAAAAACTGACATCAAGCAATACAACTATGAAGAAAAGGTTTCCTATTTAATGGAAGCAAAAACAGAATATTTACAAAACAAACCTAAAATGGTTGATGTAAATGAAATACAATTTGATGAAAAAATAAACTTAGAATTAGACCTAATCAAATCACAACATAAACTAACTAAAAAACAAAACACTTCTAATAATCAAGAAGTTAATAGTCCTAAAAGTCCTACAAAAAACACAAAAAGTCCTACAGAAATCTGTAGGACTTCCGTAGGACTTTTTCAATTTAACTGCCAAACAAATGTTTTTGTTGATGTATTTTTTCAGCTGACAAAAGAAATTAGCATTGACGGTAAACCTTTACTAAATGCAGGTTTTAATGAGTTAGCACAATTCATAACTGATAATTTTATAGATAAAAATGGAAATCCATTAAGTCTAAATACAGTTAAAACAATTTTAAATACTTCCCGTCCCGAAAAACGACCAACCTCTGAAAAAAGAATCAAACTGAATATCAGAAACATACCAAAGTAAAAAGTCCTAAAGTGGTCCTACAGAGACTAATAGACTTTTCTACTCTGCGCACATTTGCTCCATAATCATTTAAAAACAAACAATTATGGAAGCAATTATTTTATCAAAGGAGCAGTTCAATACATTGACTAGCTCTATCGAAGAAATCAAAACAAAAATCGACAATCAAAGCAAAAAACCTCAAGAGGTTTTTGTC
>Ga0066412_1000023_pt1 | contig 92507 bp, 83 predicted proteins | sample LakWasMet16_LOW5_2_FD_59499 | JGI IMG/M metagenome (GOLD analysis project Ga0066412, IMG submission 59499) | Freshwater sediment methanotrophic microbial communities from Lake Washington under simulated oxygen tension - Sediment Metagenome 16_LOW5 | ecosystem: Environmental > Aquatic >... | reverse complement strand
TAAACCAATCATCATTAAAAATGCTAAGGCTAAAATTTTCAATGAAGGATGTTTATTAATGAAATTACTAATATTTTTTGAAATCATTAACATTATAGAAATAGAGACGATGACAGCGACATACATAATCCAAAGCTCATCCACTAAACCAACAGCTGTTATAATGCTATCAACTGAAAATACTAAGTCCAATAATAAAATTTGTCCAATTGTATTTTTAAAGGAAGTGCTTTTTTTGAATTCATTATGATGATGATCTTCAATTTTTTCAAAAATTTCTTTGCTACTTTTATATAATAAAAATAAACCTCCAGCAATTAAAATTATTCCTTTTCCTGAAAAGTCATTTCCATAAACTGTAAATAATGTTTGATCTAATTTTAAAATCCAACTAATACCAGCTAATAAAATCAAGCGTAATACCAGCGCTAAGCTTAATCCAATTAATCGTGCTTTTTTTCTGTTTTCAGCCGGTAATTTATCCGTTAGTAAAGAAATAAAAATGATGTTGTCTATTCCTAAAATAATTTCTAGAAATATCAGAGTGATTAAGGATATTAAAATTTCAGAACTCATTGTTTTAAATTAATCTGGTAAAGATGATGATTTATTTATTCTTAAAGCTCTTTTTGAGTACTAAAATTAGTTAATAATCATTTTGTTTTTAGAGATTTTGCGTTAGCTTTTTCTAAATCTTATTTTAAAACCTGAACATCATTAGGAAATGTGGCAATGTATGAATCAATATCTTTGAATTCAATTTTCATACTTGTTAACTTTCAACGTATTTTTTGAAATTATTTAAAATCATTTGCCAACCTGCTTGTTGCATTTCTATTGGGTTTTCGCTTTCAGCTTCAAATTCTTCAACTATTTTCACATTACCGTCAACTATAGAAAAATAAGTATCCCATTTTCTGCCATCGCCCATTGTAATGGCAATTTTTATATTTGTTATAATTTCATCATATGTTCCCCAAAAATCAAAACCAAAACTTCCGTCTTTAGCTTCCATTCTTGTTGAAATTTTTCCGCCAACTTTTAAATCAGAACTTGAGCTTGGCGCATGCCAATCATCTGAGGCGAAACACCATTTAGTAATGTGTTCTGGTTTTGTCCAACATTCCCAAACTTGTTCAATGGGTTTATTTATAATTGCTTCTATTTTAATGAATGGCTTACTCATATGTTTATATTTAGATGAGGTTAAATATAAAAAATATTTTTATTTCTTAATCCAAACTATCATATCATTAAACATGGCATTACTAATGGTATGAGCTTCCGGATATTCTTTATAAGTAGCATTTAGACCTAATTGTTTTAAATAAACATTTGCTTCCCGAGCATTATTTATCGGAAGGACTCCATCGTTGGTGCCATGTGAAATAAATACATTTAATTTTTTTAATTTTTCTTTGCTGGCAATAATAGGTTTTACTTCTTCTAATAATCTTCCACTCATGACGGCTATGCCTTTTGTTTTTTCGGGAACGGTTAGTCCAATGCTGTAAGCCATTATTGCACCCTGACTAAAGCCAAATAAGTAAACGCGTTTTTCGTTAAAAGCATGTTTGTTTTTTAGATTATTAATAAAATCAATAATCATTAAACGACTAGCTTCAGCTTCTATAGGATTACTAATTGGCTTACCATTTTCAAAACTTAAATGATACCACGCATAACTATCCTTGCCTAATGTAATGGGCGCACGTAACGAAATCACTAAAAAACTATCTGGTAATTGATTCGCAAACGAAAACAAATCTTTTTCGTTACTGCCAACACCATGCATTAAAATAATAACAGGTGGTTTAACTGATTTTATTTTAGGCTCTTTAAAAATGTAATACAAACTTGGTTTTGTTTTTTGCGCATAGCTTGCAAATGCTAAAGCTGTAAATAGGATAATGGTTGATAGTAGTTTCATTTTTTTTGCATTAAAAATTAGGTTTGTCAGTTCGAGCGAAGTCGAGAACATTTATAGCATCTCGACTTGACTCGATGTGACAATATTTTTATATCAATTACGCTTTATCAATTACAACCGATGTCATCGAAAACGAACCGCCAACAACGGCATCATTAAAGTAACTTACTTTTTCATTTTTACCACGCAAAGCAATGCTATATATCATTGGTAAATAATGATCGGGAGTAGGGGATGATAATTGTAATGCTTTACTATAGGCTTTATAATTCACTAAAGACTTTACATCGTTTTCTAAAATCAATTTTTTAAAACTTTCGTTAGCTTCCAATGCCCAATCGTGCCCAAAGTGTTCGTTGAAATTTCCACTAAATCTAGCGTATTGAAAATTGTGCACCATGTTACCACTACCAATAATTAAGACACCTTTTTTACGTAAGCCTACCAATTGTTTTGCTAAATCATAATGCCATTGTGTATCTTTTGTGTAATCTAAACTTAATTGAATAATAGGAATGTTTGCATCCGGAAACATGGGTCTTACAACGCTCCAAGTTCCATGATCTAATCCCCAACTTTCATCTAAGCCAACTGGCGTTGACGTAATTATTTTTTTAGTTTCATCTGCTAACCATTTGCTACCAGCTGCTGGATATTGCACATCAAATAAAGCTTGTGGAAAACCACCAAAATCATGAATCGTTTTTGGATGATCCATTGCTGTTACAAAGGTTCCTTTAGTTTCCCAATGTGCTGAGATACATAAAATAGCCTTTGGCTTTGGAATTGTTTTGGCAATTGCTTTCCAACCTTTTGTAAATTCATTGTCTTCAATGGCATTCATGGGCGAACCATGTCCTATAAATAAGACAGGCATTTCTTCATCCTGTTCGGGTAAATTATTGGCAAACGATTTAAAATCTCCTAATGTGGTCATAGCAGCTATTCCTAATATTGATTTTATAAATTCTTTACGTTCCATGCTATTTATATGCAATAGTAAAGTTCGCAAATATTTTAAAGAAATATACTTAATCTACATTAAGAAATATGCTATTTATGCCCTCTTCCTTTTTTGGTATGACCAGGATTGGTAGTATTTGGATTGTGAGGATTGTTAGTGTTTTTGTGCCAACCTCGTTTTCCATTATTTCCGTTTGGATATAAGACGATACAAGAAGAGAGACCAAAAAGAACAATAGTGATTAATATTATTGCGAAAAGAGATTTTAATAATTTCATAAATTGAACAATATAAATGACATAATTTTTCATTTATAATTTGCTCGAAGTTTAGGTTATTAAAAGTAATACTGTTACATGCTATTGGAAAAGGCTTACACAAATCACGGATTTGTTATAAGTGATTATGTATTGGTTCTATCAAATCCCACAAATTACCATACAAATCAGCAAACACCAACACTTTGCCATGTGGTTTGCTAGTTAGTGCTTCAACAATCGTTACTTTTTTATCCAATAAATTTTTATAATCTCTTTCTATATCATCGGTATATAAAAACAAAAACACTCGCCCACCAGTTTGGTTACCAACTCTGCTTTGTTGTTCCTCGTTACTCGCTTGGGCTAATAAAATAGTTGTTCCTGTGCTACCTGGTGGCGCTACCATCACCCAACGTTTAGTAACACTCATTACTTTATCTTCAACTAAGGTAAATTGTAAAGTTTCAGTATAGAATTTGATCGCCTCATCGTAATCGTTTATTAATAGAGCTATATGAGCGAGGGATTGGTGCATATCGAAATAGTTTTATTGACCTTCAAAAAAATCTTCATCTAATTCTTTTATTTCATAAGTCGCTTTAATTTGTATTCCAACATTATATTGATGCATTAAATCGACTAATTTAATCCCATCAATTAAAATGATTTTATGATGTGCATCATGTGCTTTTTTAATTGCTCCAATATCAAATACAGAAGTTGTTACAAAAACACCTTTACTAGTATCTCCACTCATCGCGCCTATGAAATTTCTAATTTCTTTTTCACGAACTTTATTTTCCCCGTATCTTTTGGCTTGAATGTATATTTTATCTAGACCTAATTTATCTTCATTAATAATTCCATCTATACCACCATCACCAGATTTAGCCGTTTCGATAAAATCACCATATCCCATTTTTTTTAATAAAATTAAAATTACCTTTTCAAAGTAATATGGATCAATGTTTTTTAATTTTTCTAATAATTCATTTTTAATTTGTATTTCAATTTCTGCAAACCCTGTATCTATTAGATCTTGAGGCGTAGAGTTTTTTATTTCAGAATTATTTAAAATACCTTTTGTTTTTTCTTCAGCATAAAACTCAAGGAAGTTTGATTTTCCTTCGATTTCACTAAGTTTTAATTCGTTTTTTTGAAGCTTACCCATTTCAGTAATTTGTACCATACCTCTTTCTGGAAATTGTATGTAACCTCCTTTTTTCAAATATGATTTTCCCCATGCTATTCTATTAAAAATAAGAATATCACCTGATTTAGTTTTTTGCTCTAATAAATCTTGTGGCAAATGAGTATAATATTTTTCAATTACTTTCTTTTGTAGTTCTCTATGGTGTATTATTTTCCCATCACTCAATATATCTAATATTGGATTAAATGTTTCGTGGAATTTTGGTAATTCTTCCTTTTTCATTTTTTTTAGTTTATGGGTTATTTATCTAGATTACTAGATTTTTTTAAACTAATCAACCGTAGCAATCACCTTTAACTCAATAGCAATTGGCGTTGGTAAGCAATTAATTTCAATCGTCGTGCGGCAAGGAGGATTTTCTGCAAAGTACTCAGCCCACAAAGCGTTGTAAATTTTAAAGTCATCTTTCATGTTCGTTAAAAACACTTGCACGTCTACAATTTTATCCCAGCTGCTACCAGAGTCTTCTAAAATATATTTAATATTTCTAAACACACTGTGACATTGCGCGGCAATATCGTATGAGGTAATGTTTCCATTTTCATCTAACTCTACACCAGGTATTTTTTTAGTACCACGTTCACGCGGACCAACACCACTTAAAAATAATAAATTGCCAACGCGGCGTGCGTGTGGGTATAATCCTACTGGCTCTGGTGCTTTTGATGATTCAATTGATTTTTCTGTGCTCATGTTCTTAAGTTTAGAAAGTTTAAGGTGTTACTTCAATAATAATATTTGTATCGGTTAAACCGATGTTTTCTTTGGTTGCTAATTTTTTATTTCCATCATGAACAGTAATCCATTTACGTTTTGATTTACTAGCTGTTTTTTGGTCAATTTTAAAACTGCCATCGCTCAGTGTATACATTTGTCCAATAATTACTTCTGTGCAATTATCACCATCCTCTTTGCATTGCACATAACTTACTAAAACATTATTCACGCCTTGGCCAGTTGCTTGATTAATAACTTTTCCGGCAATGCTTGTTTTTTTAGTGTCGCAAGCAAATACTATTAAACTAGCAAATAGGAGAATGAATAGTTTTTTCATTAGTCTTGTTTAAAGGCATTCCAACCTTGTGCTTGTATTGGGTGAGATGTTCCAGCTTTAGCAATTAAATTAATACCACTTGTTTTTGGCGTCATATGTCCAATAATTGTAAAATCAGGTAAGTGTTTTATTTTATCGTAATCTGCCATTGGCACCGTAAATAATAATTCATAATCTTCGCCACCGCTTAAAGCACAAACTGTAGGATCTAAATTAAATTCACGAGCTCTGTCAAATGTTTGAGGATCTAAAGGAATTTTTTCTTCATACAATTCGCAACCTAAATCAGATTGTGTACAAATGTGCATTAACTCAGATGCTAAACCATCACTTACATCAATCATACTAGTGGGCTTTACATGTAAGCCTTTTAGTAATTCTATAATGTCCACACGAGCTTCAGGTTTTAATTGACGTTCTAAAATATAATCGTTACCAACTAAATCAGGTTGAAGATTTGGATTGTCTTTAAAAACAAACTTCTCTCTTTCTAAAACTTGTAAGCCCATGTAAGCACCACCTAAATCTCCGCTTACGCATAACAAATCTTTTTCTTTAGCGCCATTGCGGTAAACAATATCTTCTTTGTTTACTTCGCCAATTACTGTTACACTTATAACTAAACCACTAGTGGTGGATGTGGTGTCGCCACCAACTAAATCTACATGGTATTTATTACAAGCAAAAATCATCCCTGCATATAATTCTTCTAAGGCTTCTACTGAAAAACGATTGGATGCGGCTATGCTAACTGTTACTTGTTTTGGCGTCCCATTCATCGCACAGATGTCAGATAAGTTAACGATGATTGATTTATATCCTAAGTGTTTTAAAGGCACATAAGTTAAATCAAAATGCACGCCTTCTACTAACATATCAGTAGATACTAAAGTGTGTTTTTCCCCTTCGTATTTTATAACGGCTGCATCATCTCCAACGCCTTTGATGGATGAATCGTTGTGTATCTCTACGTGTTCGGTTAAGTGTTTAATTAATCCAAACTCTCCTAATGTTGTTAATTCTGTTCTTTCTGTATTTTCTAGCATTTATTTTTTGTGTTTTGAACCATATAAGTCATAAAAGGACATATAAGTTTTATTTGAATTTTTAATCAATCTTTTTTTCTGCACTACTTTAATTTCACACACACATTTTTAGGTTCAGTAAAGAAGTCCAATGCTTCAAAACCACCCTCTCTTCCAACTCCTGATGATTTAACGCCACCAAATGGAGTACGTAAATCACGTAACAACCAACAGTTAATCCATACAATACCTGTATGTAAATCCATTGCCATGCGGTTTGCGCGCGTAATGTCTTGTGTCCATAATACTGATGCTAAACCATATTGTGTTGAGTTGGCAAATTTTAATACTTCTTCTTCTGTATCAAAAGGCATAATGGTAACTACTGGTCCAAAAATTTCTTCTTGATTAGTGCGGCAATCATAAGATAAATTTTCAATGATGGTTGGTTCTAAATAATAACCGTTTTCAAATTCTCCACCAACGGTTGCTTGTTTGCCGCCGCACAATACTTTACCGCCTTCTTGTTTTGCTAACTCCACATAAGATAAAATCTTTTCCATGTGAGGTTTAGAAACAACGGCACCAATTTTTGTTTTATCATCCATTGGAGCTCCAACTACTAATTTTTGTGTTTTAGCAACGAAGTCAGTTTTAAATTTCTCGTAGATAGAACGTTCAACAAATATTCTGGAGCCACATAAACAAATTTGCCCTTGATTTGCAAAAGAGGAAAGCATTGTTGTGGATAACATTTTTTCGTAGTCACAATCAGCAAAAATGATGTTAGGATTTTTCCCACCTAATTCTAACGATAATTTTTTGAACATGGGCGCTGCAATACTAGCAATACTAGCTCCTGTTTTAGTTCCACCAGTAAACGAAATTAAAGGCACATCAGTACTACTTACAATAGCATTACCCACTTTATGGCCAAAACCATGAACGATATTTAAAACTCCTTTTGGTAAACCAGCTTTTATGCAAATTTCTGAAAGCAAGTAAGCTGTCATTGGTGTTATTTCGGAAGGTTTAGCTACCACTGTGCAACCAGCAGCAAGGGCAGGAGCAATTTTCCAGCTGAACAAATACAATGGTAAATTCCATGGCGAAATGCATCCAGCCACACCAACTGGTTGGCGTAAAGTATAATTAATAGCAGTATCTTCCATGCTATGAGCACTTGCCGCATAGTGCAAAATACCAGTTCCGTAAAAATGGAAATTAGCAGCCGCTCTAGGAATATCAACAGATTTAGCTAAGAGTAAAGGTTTTCCATTATCTAAACTTTCAGCTTTTGCTAATTCCTCTAATTGTTCCTCAATTAGCGAAGCAATTTTTAATAAATATTTCGAACGGGTTTCTTTTGGAGTAATGCTCCAAGTTTTAAATGCCTCTTTTGCGGCAGCAATAGCTTTTTCCGCATCTCGCTCGTCACTATCAGGTATTAATGAATATACAACGCCACGAGAAGGGTCATAGTTGTCAATATGTTGGTTTGAGATAGGGTCAACTAACTCACCATTGATGTAATTTTTAAGTTTAAACATAAGGCTCAATAAGAGCACTAAATTAGTGAAATTGCCCCAATTATTCTACAATTTTAAACTTATGCGGGGCAATAAAAAGTGTTTTTATATCCATATTTATTCACTATTTTTAGCATTGCTTAATTTAAATTTTAAATGAAATTACTTTTTTGGTCATTTTTATTGATTTTTGTGTCAGCTACTGCTGTATTCAGCCAGGATGTTATATACACAACCGGAGGTAATAAATTACAAGCTAAAGTAACTGAAATCAATTCAACTGATATTAAGTACAAAGACTTTAATAATTTAGAAGGCCCAACATATGTGATTACTAAAAAGGATGTTGTTTTAATACAATATTCAAATGGTGTATCCGAAGTCATCAATAACAATCCCAATTCTATTACACCTAAAGGAACTGATTTTGTGACATACAATTCTGCTAAGCCATCAGAAAAAACCAAACCTTCAGAAAAAACTAAACCATCTGAAAAAGTTAAGACCGTTGAGAAAGCCAAACCAGTAGAAAAAGCAAAACCAGACAAAAAAGAGTTTAATTTATATTATTTAAATAATAATATGATTTCTATTAATGCTTTAGCTTTGGCTAATGGCGATGTTACGTTGATGTATGACAGGGATATTTTAAATAATAAATTATCGCTGAGCTTTTTGGGAGGCTATAATTTTAATTCACAAATGGGTGGCTTAAATGCATTTATTGCGGGTACAAAAGATAATGCTAAGAAAAAATATGATGCTGGTGTTGGTATTAATTTTACTCCTAGAAGTACTAAACGAGTACAGTATTTTGTAGGGATATTAGGAAAATATATGGCATACGATTACCAAAGTATTGTAGATACAACTAATAATCAGTATAAATACAAACAAGCCAATGCCTATCAGTTAGCGATTATGGTAACTAATGGATGGGTATTTAGAGTAACACCAAATTTTAATTTCAAATTTTTTGCTTCTGTTGGAGCACCTATTAATTCAACACGTTTAGAAACTACTGATTCTGAAGGACAAAAGGTTGATTTTTCGAATTATCCAAAAATTTATTTAGGTTACTGTTTTGGCTACCGTTTTTAAAATGAATAAAAAATATAAAATACATATTGTTTTATTGATGTTGCTTTTTGTCTCATTAAACGGCTTAGCGCAAGACAAAGTTTTTTTAAGAGATGGGAAAGTAATTCCTTGTAAAATTATTGCAATCTCTGAAAACACAATTACTTATAAGGATACTGCACTTAACGCTCCAATGACGACTTTACCAAAAAAAGATGTATTGCTGACCGAATATCAAACTGGTGAGATTTATATGTTTAGTAACGAAGAAAAAACTGTAAAGGTTGAAAAATCCAACGTTACTTTAAAAGTTGAAAACGAAGTATTAGAAACTAGAGAGCAACGAAAAGAACGTAAAATGAAAGAGTGGAAGGAGCAAGAAGCATTGCTTTCTAATAACATTCTTGGTTTTTATATTCCTGAATTAATTTTAGGAAGATTTACAGTTTCGTATGAGCGCTTATTAGCCAATAAATCAATAGGTGTTAAAATTCCATTGAGTTTAACCTATAATCCTTTCGGAGCTTTAAGCTCAATGTCTTCGTCAAATTCAAATTCGAGTACAAGCACAAGTACAACAAATACAACATCTGGTTCAACTAACACAACGTCATCAAATAGTAATAACAATACTAATGAGCAACCAGTAAGAGGAACAGGATTTATTGCTGGTATTGATGTTAATTATTACCACGATATTAAGCCATCTTTAAAATATTATTTTGGACCTCGTTTAAGATATGGAACAGATATGATATTGGGTGGCATTGAAGGCTTAACCTTTCAGTTACAAAATGGTATTTTTAAAAGTAGCGGAAAACGTTTTACAAGTACTTTAGGGTTTGGAGTAGGGTTCTTTAAATTATCTGAAAGATACGCTAACACAGGTAGTTATGATGTGAAGCAAATTTATCCTTGGGCGTCATTTACTTGGCGATTAGGATTTAGATTGTAACGTTCCTCGTAACCTTTATTTCCTTGTAATCCCCCGCAATGAATAATCAAAATAGGATTATTTTTTTCTAATCTTTCTTCTTTCATTAAATCAAAAGCAGCAAAAAAAAGTTTAGCTGTATACACATAATCTAATGGAATAGAGTAGGTGTTTTCAAACCATAATTTAAAATCCAAGAGCTCTTTTTTATGTTTAGCGTAGCCACCAAAATGATAGTCATTTAAAATCGTAGTTCTTGGTTCATTGGCAATAGCTTCAAAATTTAACACATTTACAACCTTTAATGTTTGATGTGGTAATAGAGATCTAGAAATTCCCTTATGTGTAGCTCCAGTTCCATAAGCACAAAAAATGTTTTTATACTTAAACATATCTGCAGTTAAAATTTCTTCGCAACCTTTTTGTCCTAATTTATTGTCACCACCTTCGGGAATGATATAAGCGCCAGGATACATGAATCGTAATCTCTGCAAATATCCACTATCGTTTTTTTGAGAATATTCATCTCTACTCACAAATAATAATTCCATGCCGTTTTGTTTAGCAACTGATAGAGTAGGGTTATTAGCAGACGTTTCTTCTCCGCGAATAATGCCTATGCTTTTAAATCCTGATAATTTACTAGCTACAGCGGTTGCTGCAATATGATTGGAAAAAGCCCCACCAAATGTGATAATGGTATGATTGTTTTCTTTTTTTGCTTGTTCTAGATTGTATTTTAATTTAAACCATTTATTACCAGAAATATCGGGATGAATTAAATCTAAACGTAAAATGCCAATTTGGTATCCATTATAGTCTATGTGATTTATTTGAGGATAATATGAAATCATTTTAAAACCAAACGTCTAAACAAAATATAAACTCGTTACGTTCTTTATGGTATTCGCCGTTATAATAAAAATTTTCTTTTTCAGAATTTAATTGACGGCCCTCAATACTTAAGGCCATATTTTTGACTGGTTTATATTCAATACCAGCAGTAGCGCCCCAAGTATATTTTCCCATATTAGAGCCTATACTTAGAATTTCATCTTCATCGCTAAACCATTCTCCTCGTCCATAAAACGCTACTTTTTTAAAAGACTGATGTTTGAATAATAATAACGAACTGTTCATATAGGCTGTGCCAACAGTTATAGGGTCTAATTGCTTGCTGTATTCTTGAATGCCATAATTAAATTCTGCGCCAATACTTATTTTCTTTTTTTGATAGGTTGCATATATATTGTGATAAAAACGTTGATGTTTTAAGTCAACGGAGTCAGGAGTATCGTCACCAGTAATAAAATTATAAGTGATAGATAAATAATCGTTTGGAGCAAACACAACAGAACTTCCAAATAATTTATTTTTATTGGTTTCAATAATAGAATTAAAACTATTAAAGGCATTTAATTGAAGACTCAATTTTGAATTGATTAAGTATGTTAATTTCGCACCCGAAAAAAAGTAAGGTTCATAAACATTAGCTAAAGTCATACTAGAGGTAATATTTTCTCTGGGCTGAGTACTTTCTAAACCAATGTGTGATCTAAAAATACCCGCATCAAACCATAGATTTTTAAATAATTCAACTCCTGCATTTGCTTCTTGAATCATGTTAAATTTAGTAGGCCAGGTACTTTCTGCAATATCTCCATAATGTAAAGTCACATTACTGCGTACTTTTTTTGAACGATATCCTAAAGAAACCATCACCATGTTTAAACCAAACTCATTATTACGAGCAGCCATGGTGGCATGTTTTACATAATCCGAAGAATTATCTTCTGTGTAGTATGCGTAGTATGAGCTAAGGTATGCCCCGATTTCTAATTTAGGTTCGTTACTTTTATCATCATTGGTTAATTTTTTATTCTGAAATAACACATTAGTGTCATTTTTTAATTGAATGTTGATGAATTTCTTTTTTGTTGAATCTTGTTGCGCTGTTGAAATTGAAGCTAAAAAGACAAAAAGAATTAAAGTAGTATATTTGTACACTGAAATCATACCGTAAAATTAATCATTAATTTAATGTTTAATAAGAATTTAGATCCTGAAGATTTTTATTATAGCCCAGAAGGTTATATTATTTTTACTGAGAAATATCATCTCAAAAGGGGCTATTGTTGTAAAAATGGCTGTAAGCATTGCCCTTATGGCTTCAATAAAAAAACTGGTAAATTTGAAAATGAGAAGAAATAAAATTATTGTTTTATTATTTTTCTAGATAAAATACCTTCTTTAGTTTCTATTTCTATAAAATAAATTCCATTTTCCATTGTCGATATATCAAAAGTCTGATTTCGTAATGGGCTATCAAATTGTGAGATAGTTTGACATAAGTAGTTTTTAATTACTATTTTTTTTATTTGAAAATTACTTCTATCGTCTATGGTAAAAGTGTTATGAGTGGGATTTGGATATACCTCTATTGAAACGGGGGCGGAATCGTTAGACTTTAAGTTTAATGCCATGTTACATGAAGAATGAATAATGCCAGTATTATTATATACTGTTATGTCATTTTCCGAATAGCAAATCAATTCTTTATAAGATTCAAACCATGGAGTAAATTCTGACATAAAACCATGATAAGAGCCTATTTTTTCTATGACATAACCACTATCTGTGCTAGTTGTGCATTGATAGAAAAAGCGGTTTAAATAATTTCCATTTATGTTTACACTATCTATGCGAGTAACTTTTAATAAGTTAAATTGAGAAAAATCTACATTTTTAATAGTGTCTCCAATTTGTAAGTTGTAATCTATGTAAGTTACATCTGATGAACCATTAAAATAAATCAACTTTTTTTGATGGTAACGAACTAAGGCGTAAAAATAATGATAATATGGATTTATAGCAGTGCAAGCTCCAGAGGGCAATGAGTAGTATTTATAGCCCACTTTATACATTTTTAAATATTGATTTCCGTTAATAATACTGTCCCCATTAAAATACAAGTTGTATTTATAAGTGTCTTTACATTGAGAAGTGCCTTCCAAATCCCAACAGTTCCATCTGGAGTTCGGATTTAAATCATTATTCTGACTATGAGAATAATGACTAATTAGTAAGATGAAAATTATAAATATTCCCTTCATAGTGCTTTAATTATTAAATAAATGTAGTCAATTAATGCATAGTTCTTTATTACTATAAATTCTAAATTGTTCTATATTTGTGCTTAAACATTTAATTAATTCACTTTGTTAAAACTAAGCACTCTTAATAATGATCAAATACATTATGCCAATATTGGTTTAATGATGTTGTCTGCTATTCTGGCTTTTATTCTTCCATTTGAGTTATTTTTATTTTCATATGCTGTTCTTGGGCCACTTCATTATTTGACAGAAATTGGCTGGTTACACAAAAAGAATTACTACACAAAAGGTAAATATGATTTCTTGTTTTTGAGTATTTTATGCGCCTTGGTTTTTTATTTTTCATTTATTAAGCCAGCAAAATCCGACTCTCAAATACCTCATATTATTTTGTACGGCGTTTTATTGTCTCTTATTTTTGTATTTATTAAAGATAATCTATATCGTGTTGTTTTAGCGGTATTAGCTATTATAGGACTTGCTATGGCAAAAACAGGATATACTTATTTTGTTTGGGTGGGTGTTTTTTTACCAACCATTATTCATGTACTTTTCTTTACATGGGCATTTATGTTTTATGGAGTTTTAAAAAACAAGTCAAGGGCTGGTTATTTATCAATTGTGGCTTTAGGCGTTATAGCTTTATCTTTTTTTGTCATTAAAGCCCCTGGTTTACAATATCAAGTATCAGGATATGTTACTAAAAGCTATGATTTGTTTTATTTACTCAATAAATTTTTAATTGATTTGTTTGGATTGCAAACAGATACCACGGATGTGGATATTGTGGTTTATCAAACAAATGCTGGATTTATTGTGATGCGATTTATTGCTTTTTCATATACTTATCATTATTTAAATTGGTTTTCAAAAACGTCTGTTATTCAATGGCATAAAGTGCCAAAGAAAACTCTTTTCATCACCTTGGCTTTATGGATATTTTCAGTTGCATTATACATCGTAGATTATAATATTGGCTTAAAAGCGTTATATTTTATTAGTTTTTTACATGTTTTTTTAGAATTTCCCTTAAATATTGTTTCATTTCAAGGTATTATCAAATCGGTATTACCTGTTAAGAAATAGAGACTAAAAGTGCTCTTTTCAGGCATTTTAATTAAATAAAAAACTGTATATTAGGGCTTCAAAAAATACAGTGTGAAGATTTCTAAAGAATTTAAAATAGGTATTGTTGTTACAGCTGCTATAGGCTTTTTTATTTGGGGATTCAATTTCCTTAAAGGAAGTAACCTATTTAGTCAAAAATATGTGCTTTATGCTGTTTATCCAAAAATAGATGGTTTAATTGAAGCGAATCCATTATTAGTTAACGGCTTTAAGGTAGGACAAATCAATGAAATTTCTTTGATTAAAGATAATACAGGTGAATATGGAGTATTAGTCAAATTTTTATTAACTGAAGATGTAAATATTCCTAAGCATTCTATTGCTAAAGCAGTAAGCTCAGATTTATTAGGTTCAAAGGCTGTTGAAATTATTTATAGTAATGAAACTGAGTTTGTAAAATCTGGCGACACGCTTGTTGCAGAAACAGAAGAAGGATTAAAAACAGCCGTTAGTAAGCAATTGGCTCCATTGCAAAAAAAGATTGAGGGACTATTATCTTCTGTAGATTCAGTAATGACAATTGTTGAAGTAGTTTTAAATGACAAAACCCGGGAAAATTTAAGCAAGTCATTTGAGAGTATTAAATTAGCTATTCAAAGTTTAGAACAAACGGCTTATAAATTAGATGATTTAGTGGCTTCTGAAAAAGCTAAAATTTCATCTATCCTTACTAAATTAAATACTCTTGCAGGAATGCTTGAACAAAACACAGGTAAGATTGATAATATCATTGGTAATTTTAGTAACTTATCTGATAGCTTGGCGAAATCTAATTTAAAAGGTGCTATTGATGAAGCTGATAAAACGTTAGCAGAATTAAATAAATTAGTAGCTCAAATAAATTCAGGACAAGGTACTCTTGGTAAGTTAGCTAAAAACGATTCGTTATATAATAACTTAAATAAAGCTAGTGATGATTTAGATAAGTTAATGAAAGACCTTCGTATCAATCCAGAACGCTATATTCATTTCTCAGTATTCGGAAGAAAAGATAAAAACAAACCTAAACTTTAAATTCGCTCTATGATTTCATCAATCATTTTTATTGCTTTACTTATTGGTTCAAGCACGTTTTTTTTCATTAATGCAAAAAAAATCCGTCGCAATATTTTATTAGGAAAAGATATTTCTATTAAAGACAACAAAGGCGAACGTTTAAAAACCATGATGTTGGTGGCTCTTGGACAAAAGAAAATGTTTACTCGTCCTATCCCAGCAATTTTGCATTTGTTTTTATATGCAGCTTTTGTGATTACTCAAGTCGAATTAATTGAAATTGTATACGATGGAGTTACTGGACATCATCGTGCTTTCAGAGCGTCGTTAGGCGGATTCTATACTTTTATGGTAAGCTTTATAGAAATTTTATCAGTATTAGCATTCATAGGTACTGTTGCTTTTTTAGCAAGAAGAAATTTATTAAAAGTTCCTCGCTTAGTAAAAAGCGAATTAAATGGTTGGCCAAAATTAGATGCAAACATTATCTTAATTATGGAAATTACTTTAATCTGTTTTATTTTTATGATGAATGGTGCGGATGAAGTGTTATATTCAAGAGGTCAATCGCATGCCGAAAATTTAGGTGATGGTTCTTTAGGATTAACAATTAGCAGTCATTTAGGGCCATTAATTTATGGAGGTATGCCAAATGCTGGTCTTCATGTTATTGAGCGTATTGGCTGGTGGGGACACATCTTTATGGTATTTGGTTTCTTAAACTATTTACCGTTTTCAAAACACTTACATATTTTGTTAGCCTTCCCTAATACGTATTTTTCAAACTTAAAAGCAAAAGGGCAGTTCACTAATTTGTTTGAAGTAACAGATGTTGTGAAACCAAATTTTGACCCAGCTTATCAACCAGTGCTTGATCCAAATGCAGTAATTAAATTTGGAGTAAAAGATGTAACTGATTTAACTTGGAAAAATTTATTAGATGCTTATTCTTGCACAGAGTGTGGTCGTTGTACGTCTGCATGCCCTCAAAATATAACTGGCAAAGCATTATCTCCACGTAAAATCATGATGGATACAAGAGATAGATTAGTAGAAGTTGGAAAGAACATGGATAAAAACGGTGGAACTTTTGTGGATGATGGAAAAACATTATTAGGAGATTATATCAAGCATGAAGAAATTTGGGCATGTAATACCTGTAATGCTTGTGTTCAAGAATGTCCTGTAAATATTGATCCATTAGCTATTATAGTTGGCTTACGTCAGCAATTAGTATTAGAGCAAAGTATAGCTCCAACTGAATTAAATGGCATGTTCTCTAATTTAGAAAACAATGGGGCGCCTTGGCAATTTAGTCCAGCAGATAGAGCAAATTGGATAAACGAAAATTAAGCGTATAGAATGAGCACAGATTTTAAATTAGTAGAGAAAGAAGAAAATGGACAAAAAATTAGTCCAGTATTACCTGAGCACGTAAAAAATTATTTAATTGATATTGACGGAACTATTTGTGATGATATTCCAAATGAACAACCAGAGCGTATGGAAACAGCAGAGTTGTATCCAGAGGCTTTAGTGACATTGAATAAATGGTATGATGAAGGACATATCATTACTTTTTTTACGTCGCGTACGGAAGAACATCGTGACGTAACAGAAAGATGGTTAAACAAACATGGTTTTAAATATCATGGGTTGTTAATGGGAAAACCTCGCGGAGGTAACTATCATTGGGTAGATAACCACATGGTGAGAGCGACAAGATACGAAGGTAGATTTACAGATTTAATTGAGAAAAACGTAACGATTCAGGTTTTTGAAAAGTAGATTCATCAACCATTAAATTTAATTGAAAAGAATATGGAAACTTTGAAAGTGCCAACCATGCAAGAAAAGATTGCCAATGGCGAAACTCCAGATATTTTATTTTGGGTTGGTTGTTCGGGTAGTTTTGATGATAGAGCAAAAAAAATCACGAAAGCTATTGTTCGTATTTTAAATCATGTGGGTGCAAATTTTGCAGTGCTTGGTGTTGAGGAATCTTGTACAGGAGATCCGGCAAAGCGCGCAGGAAACGAATTTTTGTTTCAAATGCAAGCCATGCAAAACATTACTGTTTTAAATGGATATGATGTAAAAAAAATTGTTACTGGTTGTCCGCATTGCTTTAATACCATTAAAAATGAATACCCTGAGTTAGGTGGTAAATATGAAGTCATTCATCACACTGAATTAGTACAACAATTAATTAACGAAGGGAAATTAAAAGTACAAGGAGGAGAATTTAAAGGAAAGAAAATTGTATTTCACGACCCATGTTATTTAGGAAGAGCAAACAATGTGTATGAAGCACCTCGCGATGTGATTGCTAAATTAGATGCAGAGTTAGTGGAGATGAAACGAAGCAAAGCAAATGGTTTATGCTGTGGTGCTGGCGGGGCTCAAATGTTTAAAGAGGCAGAAAAAGGAAGTAAAGAAGTGAATGTTGAAAGAGCAGAAGAAGCTTTATCTCATAATCCTGATGTGATTGCTGTTGGTTGTCCGTTTTGTAATACAATGATGACAGATGGTGTGAAACATTTTAATAAAGAAGATAAAACAAAAGTATTAGATGTAGCTGAGTTAATTGCTTCTGCTAACGATTTATAATTCATACAATGAAAAAAATACTAGCCCTTATTGCTATTTCAGTTTCTTTATTCTCTTGCAAGCCAGGAGATGGAGGAGTTGTTGAAGATACAAAGCGTACAGATTCTTTATCAAAAATTATTAATTCACCTGAATTATTAGCTTTAAATAAAAAGATTTTAGATAATCCTGATGACGCTAATTTATATAATGAAAGAGCGAAAATATATTTGCAATTCAAGCAATTAGAAGATGCTATCAATGATACAAAACGAGCTATCAGGATTGACACAACGAATGCTGCTTTTTATTTAACAGAAGCAGATATCTTTTTTGCAGCTAATGAAACTAGAAATGCAAAAGATGTTTTAGAATTAGTTGTTAAAAAATTCCCTGAAAACACCGATGGTTTATTAAAATTGGGGGAGCTATATTATTTCGTTAAACAGTATGAAAACGCGTTTGCTAAAATTAATCAGGCCTTAAAAGTAAACGAGAACTTAGCCAAAGGATATTATTTAAAAGGAAATATTTATAAAGAAGTAGGAGATACAGGTAAAGCTATTTCTAGTTTAGAAACGGCTATTGAACAGGATAATAAAAATCCTGGTATTTTTTTGGATTTAGGATTAATTTATGCTGCTAAAAAAAATCCATTAGCATTTGAATATTACGATAATGCAATTAGCCTTGATCCTTTAAATTCTGAGGCATTGTATGCGAAAGCAAAATTATTTCAAGATATTAATCAGATAAAGGAAGCTATAGTTTTATATGAGAGAATTTTAAAAAATAATCCTACTCATGTTTTTACTTTATATAATCTAGGAGCGATTGAATTTGGTGTTAACAAAAATCCAAAAAAGGCTATTGAGTATTTTACAAATGCTATTAATTCAAATCCTAAATACACGCAAGCTTATTTTGCTAGAGGGGTTTGTTATCAGGAATTAAAAGATAATGATAATGCCAGAGCAGATTATAGTATGTGTTTACAACTTACGCCAAATTATGTACCAGCTATTGATGGTTTAAATTCTATTGGGAAGTAAAAATAATACTGTCACTTCGAGTCACGCTATAGCGTGAAGAAGTGTTTTCATAGAGTTTGTATAGTGGCTCTCGACTTCGCTCGAACGGACAAAATTCAATAGGATTTTATAACAACAAAAAAAACCGATACAAATCTGTATCGGTTTTTTTTGATTGTATTTAATTAAAAAATTAAGCTTCTGTATTTTCTGCTGGAGCATCAGTAGCTGGCGCTTCAGTTTCTTCAACAGCTGGAGCTGCTTCCGCTACTGCAGTTTTAGCTGCAATTTTAGCTGCTCTTGCATCTTTAGCTGCAGTTTCTGCTTTAAATTTATCTGCTATCGCTTTTTTGTCAGCTGCTGATAAACCATCTTTTTTAGAGCTAATTTTTAGTGCTTTTTGGTCTAACCATTTAGCAAAACGCTCTTCAACTTGCGCTTCAGTTAAAGCACCTTTTTTAACACCGTCTAATAAGTGTTTTTTCATCATAATACCTTTGTAAGATAAAATAGCTTTACAAGTGTCTGTTGGTACAGCACCGTTTTCTAACCATTTTAAGGTACTTTCGAAATTTAAATCAATTGTTGCTGGGTTCGTATTAGGATTGTAAGTTCCTAATTTTTCAATGAAAGCTCCATCTCTTGGTGCACGACCATCCGCTGCTACCACGTGAAAGAACGCTGAGTCCTTTTTACCGTGTCTTTGTAGTCTAATCTTTACTGCCATTTTGTTGTTTTTTAATAATTTAGGGTGCGAATATCGGAAAATTAATTTAATTAACAGTCAGATTTTAAAAATAAATTTTATAAAGGCCTAAATATCATTAATTTGACTATTTTTGTGAGTTCTTAACGGTAAATTTAAAAACTAAAACCTTTATATATGAAGTTACAAGAGCGTGGCACCCTATTAATTCCTATTGATTTTACGGAACAATCACTTTTAGCAATCAAACAAGCTTATAACTTGGCTAAATACACGCATTCAAAAATCGTTTTGCTTCACACGTATGAGAAAGTTGGAGAAGAAAAATACGACGAATTAAAGGCGGTAACTAAGCAAACAGAAACTGAAAGTGGCGTTCCAACTGAATTCATGAACGTTAAAGGAAATATTTACAGTGAAGTTCCTAGAGTAGCAGACGAAATTAATGCAACTTTAGTAATTGCAGGTTTAGAAAGTCACATGAGTTCTAAGAATATTGTTGGTACAAGTGCTTCTAAGATGATTAGAGAGTGTTCTTGTCCTGTTATTTCTATTCGTGGAAAAGATCATAAAGACGGTTGCGAAAACATCTTATTGCCTTTAGATTTATCTAGAGAGTCTCGTGAAAAAGTAGATGTAGCAGTTCAATTTGCGCACTATTTTGGAGCGTCTATCCGTATTTTAGGTGTATTTAGTTTATCAGATGCGGCTTATGAAAATCAACTACTAGCTTATTCTCATCAAGTAAAACAATATATTAAAGGTAAAGGTATCTCTTGTTCTAATAAATCATTAGCAAGTGATAGCGTAGCTGATACAATTGTGGAATATGCTAATAAAATTGAGTCAGATTTAATTGTAATCATGAACAAGCCTACTTTAAGCATCAAAGAATTTTTTAGTGGTACTGAGGCTCAAAGAGTAGTTGATATTAGTAATTTGCCTGTTATGACAATTAATCCAACTAAAAAGGAAAGCATGAACCATTTTGGAACTGGTTTATAATTAATTTATATAAGTTTTTAAGCGCCTTCGATGATTTCGAGGGCGTTTTTATTTATAAATCATCTCAAAAAATTAAACACTTAGTCGTATATTAGCTCTTCCATAATTATGAAGTTATTTTTTCATTTAGGCAGATATTTTATTCTTATTAAACGCGTGTTTAGTAAGCCAGAGAAGCTGTCTGTATATGTGAGGCAAATTATTCATGAAATTGATAATATTGGAATCAGCTCATTGCCTATTATTGCAATTATTTCCTTTTTTATGGGTGGTGTAATTACAATTCAATCAGCTTTTGGTTTTACTAGTCCTTTAGTACCTTTATATGCAGTTGGTTATACAGCTCGTGAATCCATGTTGTTAGAATTTTCTCCTACTATTGTGTGTTTAATTTTAGCAGGTAAAATAGGTTCAAATATTGCTTCCGAAATTGGTTCTATGCGTATTACAGAGCAAATAGATGCTTTGGAGATTATGGGTATCAATTCTGCTGGATACTTAATATTACCTAAAATAGCGGCTGGCGTTTTAATTATGCCCTTTTTAATTGCAATCAGTATGTTTTTAGGAATTTTTGGTGGTTATGTGATGGGTATTGCAACTGGAGCCTGTTCTTCTTATGAATATATTTTTGGTATTCAGGCATTTTTTGAACCATGGAAGTTATATTATTCATTTACTAAAGTCATTACGTTTGCCTTTTTAATTACATCTATCTCTTCTTATTTTGGTTATTATACACATGGAGGCGCTTTAGAAGTTGGTAAGAGTAGTACGGCGGCTGTTGTGTATAGTAGCATCTTAATTTTGATTTTTAATTTCTTGTTAACCCAGTTATTCTTAACGTGATTGAAATTAAAAATATATCTAAAAGTTTTGGAGACAGAAAAGTCATCGATGATGTTTCTTTTGTTTTTGAGCAAGGCAAAACTAATTTAATTATTGGAGAGAGTGGAAGTGGTAAAACAACTATTATGAAATTAATGGTTGGTCTACATGAAATTGATGAGGGAGAAATTTTATATGATGGTTTAAATTTTCCTACACTAGGAGTAAAAGATAAACAAGAAGTTCGAAAAAAAATAGGAATGTTGTTTCAAGGCGGTGCCTTATTTGATTCACAAACCTTAGAAGAAAATGTTCGATTTCCTTTAGACATGTTTACAACCATGACTAAAGAAGAAAAATTAGACCGAGTAAATTTTTGTTTAGATAAAGTTCAGTTAACTAATCGTAATAATTTATATCCAGGTGAATTATCCGGCGGTATGAAAAAACGTGCTGCATTAGCAAGGGCTATTGCTAATAATCCGCAATATTTATTTTGTGATGAACCAAACTCTGGTTTGGATCCTAAAACATCTATTGTGATTGATAATTTAATTCAGAGCTTAACGAAAGAATTTAATATTACTACTATTGTTATTACACATGATATGAATTCGGTAGTGGAAATTGGCGAAAAAATATTATACATCTATAAAGGAAAACCTTGGTGGACAGGTAATAGTCAAGATATTTTAAAAACAACAAATCCTGAGTTAGTGGATTTTGTATTTGCTTCTGGCTTTATGAAAGAAGTATTTAATGCCGTAAAAAACAAATAAAAACGGTATAGTATAAACACAAATTCTCTGAATTTATTTTAGAGTTTAATCAAACCCAAATTACATTGAAAGATAAAAAAAATACCGAGCACGATTTTGAAATGAAAGCAACTACCTTTCATGGATTGGAAGATGTACTAGTTAACGAATTAATGAAATTAGGAGCAAGAGATATCGTTCCTTTTAAGCGTGGCGTTTCATTTACAGGAGATAAAGGCTTTATGTATAAAGCTAATTTGTGTTTACGCACAGCCTTAAAAGTATTAGTTCCTATTTATTCATTCACTGCAAATAACGAGCATGAGTTGTATGAGAAAATGAAGGAATATGAGTGGGAAGAATTACTGAATACTGACGATACATTGGCGATTAATGCAACTGTTAATTCTGATGAATTCAATCACTCGTTATATGTTTCTCAAAAAACAAAAGATGCTATTTGTGATAGATTTGTAGATAAATTTGATGTAAGGCCAAATGTAGATTTAGACAGACCAACTGTTAGAATCTATGTGCACATTTTTAGAAATCAAGTGAATGTGAGTTTGGATAGTAGTGGCGATTCATTATTTAAACGCGGTTACCGTGTGGATATTGATACAGCCCCAATGAAAGAAGTATTGGCTGCAGGAATGGTGTTATTATCAGGCTGGCAGCCTCATTTACCATTAATTGATGGCATGTGTGGTAGTGGAACTTTAGGTATTGAAGCAGCGTTGTTTGCTAATAATATTCCTCCAGGAGTTTTTAGAGAAGAGTTTGGTTTTATGAAATGGCACGACTATGATAAAGAGTTGTGGGATAAAATACATGAAAGTACCATCAATCGCATTAAAGATGATATGCCAAATATTATTTCGAGCGATATAGATATTGTGCCTTTAGAAATGGCTAAACGAAATGGAGCAGTTGCTAAAGTGGATGATGTGATTCAATACGAGCATATTTCATTTTTTGATATAATGCCAACTAAACCACATGGTACTATTTTATTAAATCCTCCATATGATGAGCGTATTAAAATGGAAGATACTAATGCGTTTTACAAACAAATAGGAGATAAATTAAAGAAAGATTTTGGCGGTTGGACCTGTTGGATTATCTCTTCAAACATGGAAGCTATTAAATCGATTGGTTTGCACCCAAGCAAAAAAATGACTTTGTTTAATGCGTCTCTTGAATGTAAATTATTAAAATACGAAATGTATAGTGGCTCTAAAAAGGCTTCTAAACAAGAAAAAGAAAATAATTAGATTGTATTTTTTATCAGGAATTGACTTAAAATTAGGCTTGTCACTTCGAGCGAAGTCGAGAAGCGTTCTAATTAACTTTTTCTAGTTCTCGACTTCGCTCGAACTGACATTAAATTGAATGAATATATTCAAGTAATTTTTTTAAGGCCCTTGCTCTGTGTGAGATTTTATTTTTTGTTTCTGAGTCTAATTGTGCGAAGGTTTCATGATATCCATCCGGAACAAAAATTGGGTCGTATCCAAAGCCGTTTGATCCTAGTTTTTCTGTAATGATTTTACCTTCAATTTTACCTTCAAATAAATAGTCTTTACCACCTATAATAAGTGCCATTGCTGTCTTAAAATGAGCGTTTCTATTTGGCTTATCATTTAATTCATGCAATAATTTTTGCATATTGTCTTGGTCGTTTTTTTGTTCTCCTGCATATCTGGCAGAACAAACACCTGGCGCACCATTTAAAGCATCAACCAATAAACCGCTATCATCAGCAAAACAGTTAATTCCCGTTTTTTCATAGATGGTTTTTGCTTTTAGTAAAGCATTGCCTTCAATGGTATCGGCAGTTTCTTCAATTTCATCATTAAAATTAATCTCATCTAAACTTAATAATTCAATTGAAGAAGGCACAAGACTTTTTACCTCTTTTAGTTTGTTTTTGTTATGTGTAGCAAATATGAGTTTCATATGTCTTAATTGTTCGTTTTTTAATTGTCATAACCCGTGCCGCCTTACGCGGTATGGTATAGCCAGTTTAGTCATTTTTTGCTGATGGCAATATGGCTATTTCATGTTGAATATATTGATTAAAATTACTTATTTCTGATTAATAAAGTAATATTAGCCGATATTATTGATAAGATAATTTGTAAATTTAACTTAGGAAAATAACTATGAAGGTACCATTTAATAAACCATGTTTTATTGGCAAAGAGCTCGACTATATTAGTCAGGCTGTGAAGTCTGGTAAAATATCAGGTGATGGTATATTCACTAAAAAGTGTCATGATTTTTTTGAAACGACTTATGGTTTCAAAAAAGCATTATTAACCACTTCTTGTACTGATGCCTTAGAGATGGCAGCCATCCTATTAGATATTAAAGAAGGTGACGAAGTGATTGTCCCCTCTTTTACATTTGTTTCAACAGCTAATGCTTTTGTTTTAAGAGGTGCCAAAATTGTGTTTGTTGATAGTTGTTCTAATCATCCAAACATGGATGTAACGAAAATAGAAGCTTTAATTACTCCAAAAACAAAGGCTATTGTTGCGGTTCATTATGCTGGTATGGCTTGCGATATGGATGTGATTATGGCATTGGCAAACGAACATAATTTGTTTGTTGTTGAAGATGCGGCTCAATCCATTCATAGTTTTTATAAAGGAAAGCCTTTAGGAAGCATTGGGCATTTAGCTGCTTTTTCTTTCCACGAAACTAAAAATATCAGTTCGGGCGAAGGTGGTATGTTGGTAATTAATGATGAGCGTTTTGTAAAGCGAGCAGAGATTGTTAGAGAGAAAGGGACAAATCGTTCGCAGTTTTTTAGAGGAGAAGTTAATAAATACGATTGGGTTGATATAGGATCTTCGTTTTTGCCATCAGATATCATTGCAGCTTTTTTGTTCGCACAATTAGAAAACATTGATAAGATTCAAGAAAGAAGGGCAAAGATTTGGTTTAAATACAAAGAAGCATTTAATTCAATAGCTTTAGCGGGGAAACTGAGATTACCAGAAATTCCAGTTAATGCAACTAATAATGCCCATATTTTTTATTTGATATGCCAATCTAATGACGAAAGAACTCGTTTAATAAAGCATTTAAAAGAAGATGGAATACTTGCAGTGTTTCATTATATTTCCTTGCATAAAAGCCCCTTTTATACTGCAAACAATAGTTCAAATGAATTAGTTAATGCCGATTTGTATACTGAGCGTTTGTTGAGATTACCTTTGTTTTATGATTTAAACAGTAAACAACAAAATCTGGTTATTGATTCAATTTTAAGATTTTATAAGTCCTAAAGCTATTCGTTACTTATTTTTATAAATTTCTTAATAAAAATTTTGCCATCAATTATTGTTTTAATGATGTAACAACCTCTGGCGTAATTTGAACTAGGGAGAGTGATTAAGTTAAGCCCAGCTACACCTTTTTGTGATGGTTCTTCGTAAATAAGTTGTCCAGTTGAATTATAGATTGAAATACTAAAATCCATGTCTTTATTTAGAATAATTGGCAAAGTGATATCAGAATTAGTTGGGTTAGGAATAGGATTAGAGACAGATAATTCGTTTGAGTTTAAGGCACTACACAGTTTATTATTATCTAATTTTTCATCACTAATGCCATTCACTTTTTTTGCATCTACACAAATAATGTGATTGGTGCTTTGAGGTTGAGTAGCGATTTTAGAATTAAAATTATATGTAAAATAGGCATTTGGAATAAGAGTTCCCGTCCATATTTCTTTAATATTACCACCGTCACTTACTTGGTAATTTAGTTCAATTGAAGAAGCAGGAATAGTTCCATAATTGACGATATCTGTTTGAACAGACACAAAGCCATCTGTATCTTTAATCGAATTAACGTTTAAAACAGCAATATCTAAGAATCGTTTTGTAACTATTAAATTTTTAGTGATAGAATTTTTACAGCCTTGTTGGTCTTGTAATAATAAAGAAGCCGTGTATGTACCTTCGCTGTTAAATGTTACAGTTGGACTTTGTATTGAAGTTGTAGGAATGGTAGAAATATTCCATAGATAAAAACTAGCATTAGTGATAGACGGAATAAATGTAATAGGAGAATTGATATAATAATAAGCTACAGGATTGGTCGTAAAATCAACCATTGGTAGTGGATTAACAGTGATTGTTTTGGTTAAAGAATCTTTACATGCAAAATTATTAACAATAGTTAAGCTAACAGGATAATTAGCAGCGGTTGGAATACTAATAGTAGGGCTTTGAACTGAAGAAAAAGATATGTTATTTAATTTCCAATTATAAGATGAGATGATGCCGCTTTGTGCTATGGATGTATTGATGGCAGTGACTGTATCCTTTGCGCAAAACGATGGTATGGTAAAACTAGTAATGGGAGGATTGAAGATGGTTATGACTTTAGAGATACTAGAATTACAACCATTATTACCTGTTACTGACAGGGTAACGGAATAAACCCCAGAATTTGTATAGGTTTTTGAAACAGTTACACCACTTGCCGTGCTAGTTCCAAAATTCCATGAGCGAATGTTTGATGCATTAGGAGAAGGAACAATAGAATTATCTTGAAAGAAGGTAGAAGTATTAGTGCAAGCTGAACTGTATGTAAAATCAGCTTTTACTTGCCCCTTCACAGCTATGATATTTGTTAAAGAATCTTTACAACCAGCGTTATTGGTGGCAATTAATTTAATAGTGTAATTTGCTTGGTTACTAAATAAATGTTTGGGTGAAATAATACTAGAACTGTTTGCGCTACCGCTAGAAGGATCTCCGAAATTCCATTTTAATAAAGAGGTACTATATCCACTAGCGTTTGAGATTGAACCAAAAAAAGAAGTACTATCGTTTTGACAAGATAAACCAACTGTGAAATTAACAAGAGGTTTTGGAGCAATATGAATAGTTTTTGTAATGGATTGTTCGCAACCAACATTAGTAATAACCTTTAGAATAACAGAATAATTTCCAGTATCAGAAAACGTATGAAATGGATTACTCAATGTTGAGGTATTGGATGCCGATAGTGCATCTCCAAAATTCCATTCGTAGGAGGAAATGGTGTTTCCCGAAGGAGGAATGGATAAATCGGTAAAAGAAACGGCATTGTTTTTACAGCCAATACTGGTAGTGAAATTTGCCACAGGAGCCTGACCTGCAACTGTAACATTAATAGTATCTTTGGCTACACAGCTATTGGTATTAGTAACAATAACAGAATATTGCCCAGTAGTATTAATCAATAAAGAGTCGTTATTAGAACCAGTACTCCAGGTGTAAGTTAAGGATGGTGATGCTCCTGACGTTAGTGAGATAGAATTCCCAGCACATAAAGATAAATCGGGGCCAAGAGAGGCGGTGTTAGAAAAATTATCAATTGTTATTTTTAATGTATCAGAAGTAATATTACAACTAAAGGAGTCGGTAATTTTCACGTAATAATTCCCTGCTTGATTTATATTAAAAATAGAGTCGGTTGAATTATCTTGCCATTGAAAAGTAAAATCTGATTTTGGTAGTTGGGTGTTCCATAAAAATGAAGTATTTGAGCAAATCGAATTCTGAGAAGGTGTGTTATCATTTGGATACGTTATACTTATAGTATCTGAAGATTCTATGCCAAATCCATTTTTTGTTTTTACCCAATAACTACCACTTTCAAAAATTGAAATACTGGAAGTCGTTGCTCCTGTTGACCATAAATATTCTTTATAGCCAAGTCCTGCATTTAAAGTAATTGGACAAAAGCTCTGACTATTAATATTTGAACCTAAATTGACATTTGGAACAGAATATCTGTTTATTAAGTAGCCAGCAATATTTGAAATTTCACTCGAGTTTAGTTTATGATCATATACTATGAATTCAGCAATGAATCCTTTAAGATTAGCTCCAGCAGGAGTTCCTCCAATGTACTTCCATGTTGGAGATGAAGCAATTGTATAACTAGGAGATATGGTTAATAGCGAATTGTTAAAATAAAAGGAAGTATTAGGTGAAGTATTTATATTATAGTTTTTGTTATAGATAAAATATACAGAAGTGTCTAATGGATTAGATATGGGAGCTACAAAATATCCATCAAATATTCCTCCGACACCTCCTGTGTTATATGTGATTAGACAATGATTGGTGGAATTTCCAAAATCATATAGGTATGAGGAACTCATGTAAGGATCTATCTTCCCAATTACAAATATAGAATAATCAGATAAGTTTAAAATTGGGTTAACGTTGAGGATTAAAGCTCCGTTTGAAAATTGTAATGCAGATTTATTATTTATAGAGCTTAAAGAGTTTATTACTTCAGGCATTGAAGAAGGATTGCTTTGAGTAGCATGGTTTAAATTTCCACTAATATCATTCCATTGAGATACACCGGTTCCATTTAATGTAATTCCAGAATCAGCTCTTAGCCATAATCTTAAACCTGGAGTTGAATTGGGCAAAGTCTGACTAATAGAAACCCATGATTTCAAAAACAACAGAAGTAATATTATGAGGGTTTTTCTAGTAAACAAATTTCATCTTTTATACTACCAAATATAAGATTTATAACAAAGTGATTGTCCTTTTTATGGTATTTTTTTAATATATTTGGTATTCTAAAAGGTATAACAAATCATTCGATATATGATAGATTTAAATAATAAATCAATTTTAATTACAGGAGGCACTGGTTCATTAGGTAAAGAGTTAACAAAAACAATTTTAGAAAAATGGCCAAATGTAAAAAGATTGGTTATTTATTCCAGAGACGAACAAAAACAGTTTCAAATGGCTCAGGAATTCCCTGAACATAAATATAAAGCTATTCGTTATTTCATTGGAGATGTTCGTGACTTTGAAAGATTAAAAAGAGCATTTAATGGAATAGATTTCGTTATTCATGCTGCAGCGATGAAGCATGTTCATATTGCCGAATATAATCCGGATGAATGTGTGAAAACAAATGTAGGAGGCGCTCAAAATGTCATTCAAGCTGCATTAGAAACAAATGTAGAAAGTGTTGTAGCTCTTTCAACAGATAAAGCTTGTGCTCCAATTAATCTTTATGGTGCAACAAAACTCACATCTGATAAATTATTTGTAGCAGCAAACAATATTAGAGGTCAAAGAAAGATAAAATTTTCTGTTGTAAGATACGGTAACGTGATGGGTTCAAATGGTTCGGTAATCCCATTTTTTCTTAATAAAAGAAAAGAAGGCGTTTTGCCAATTACAGATCCCAACATGACTCGATTTAATATATCGTTAAAGGAGGGGGTTGATATTGTTTTATATGCTTTGTATGCTGCTTGGGGAGGTGAACTTTTTGTTCCAAAAATTCCATCCTATAAAATCATGGATGTTGCCAAAGCAATAGATTCAAATTGTGAATATAAAATCGTAGGTATTCGTCCTGGTGAAAAAATTCATGAAGAAATGATTACTGCCTCCGATTCTTTTACCACCTATGATTTAGGTCGTTACTATGTTATTTTACCTCAAGTTACTGATTGGTCATTAACTGATTACATAAAACAATTTAACGCTAAAAAGGTAAAAGAAGGATTTAATTATTCTTCTGGAGGAAATACAGAATGGGAATCGGTTGAAAGTCTGAGAAAGTTAATTAAAGAGCACGTTGATTTTTCATTTGGAAGCTAAATATGAGTAAGTCTATACCATATGGAAAACAGTCTATTTCAGATGATGATATTCAGGCTGTTATAGAAACATTAAAAGCAGATTTTTTAACTCAAGGTCCAAAAATAATTGAGTTTGAGAAAAAATTTGCAGATTATGTTGGCTCACAATATGCAGTAGCAGTTTCAAATGGAACAGCTGCATTGCATCTTTGCACATTGGCATTGGATGTAAATAAAAATTCAAATGTTATTACAACTCCTATAACGTTTGTTGCTTCTGCAAATTGTGTCAGATATTGTGATGGGAATGTTTTTTTTGCAGATATAAATCCGAACAATTTTACGATTGATATTGATAAAATTGAGCAATTAATTTTATCTCATCCTAAGGGTTTTTTTAGCGGTATTATACCTGTAGATTTTGCAGGTTATGCGGTTGATTTAGAAGCGTTAAAAAAGCTAGCAAATGAACATTATTTATGGATTATTGAAGATGCTTGCCATGCTCCAGGAGGTTATTTTATTAATAAAAGTAATAAAAAGAAATATTGTGGTAGTGGCAATTACGCTGATTTATCTATTTTTTCTTTTCACCCTGTTAAACATATTGCATGCGGTGAGGGAGGAATGATTACTACTAATAATGAAGAGTTATATAAAAAATTAATCCTATTACGAACACATGGAATTACCAAAGACGTAAATTTATTGCAAGAAAATCATGGTGGATGGTTTTACGAAATGCAAGAATTAGGATATAATTATAGATTGACAGATTTTCAGGCCGCACTTGGAATATCTCAATTAGCAAGAGCTGATAATGGATTAGAAAGAAGGAGAGAAATTGCTAAAAAGTATGCGGATTTTTTTGCTAATCGATTATTCATTAAAGGTCAATCTGGTTACATTGAGGGACACGCTTATCATTTATATATCATAAAGGTTGATGAAAGAAAAGAATTATATGATTTCTTAAGATTGAATAATATCTTCACTCAGGTTCATTATATTCCAGTTCATACCTCTCCTTATTATAAGTCACTTGGATGGAAAAAAGGGGATTTTCCTTTATCGGAAAAATACTATGATACGTGCTTGAGTTTACCTATGTATCCTACATTAACAAATGAAGAACAAGATTTTGTGATAGAAAAAATAGTAGAATTTTATTCTTTATAATAATATATTTTTTGAGTAACAAACAACATACAAAAATTTTAATTCGCGTTGACGGTTCTTCAGAAATAGGGTTAGGACATATTGTAAGATGTTTGTCATTGGCATATATTTTAAAAAATAAATTCAGTATATCCTTTTATTGTCAAAAAATCCCATTTCATCTAGCTTCCGAAATCAAAGCAAATGATTTCGAATTAAATATGATTGAAAATGAAAATTCATTTTTTGAAGTAATATCTTCTTGTGATATTGTTGTTATAGATGGTTATAGTTTTGATGAAACATATCAAATTAGTATTAAAAATAAAAAGTGCAAGTTGGTATGTGTAGATGATTTATTTGACAAACACTATTATGCTGATTTAATTATCAATCATACTCCTGGTATTTTGGCCAATCAGTACATTTCAGCCTCATATACACAGTTTGCATTAGGGTTAAATTATGCATTACTAAGACCATCTTTTTTAGATCAAGCTAATCTACCCCGTATTATTGAAAACATAAAAACTATATTAATTTGTTTTGGAGGATCGGATCCTAAAAATCTCACTTTAAGTATTTTAAATATTGTTAGAGAATTTAGTGAATTTGATAAAATTATTGTGGTAATGGGCTCTGAATTTGTTGATAAGAAAAGTGTTTTAGATTTAGCTTATTTAGATCCTCGTGTAGAGCCACATTTTAATGCAAATGAAAAGCAAATGTTGAATCTGATGATAACATCCGATTTGGTAATTGTGTCTTCTAGTAGCGTATTATTAGAATCTATTTATTGTGGCTGTATTTCTATTTCGGGATTCTATACAGATAATCAAAAATATATTTATCAAAAATTTTTAGAGCAAAAATTATTTTTTGATGCAGGTTCTTTTGAAAAGAAAAGAGTTATTGAAGCTATTAAACAAGTATTTGATAAAATTAAAGTGCCTTTTCAAAAACAAATAAATTTATCATCTCATCAACTTTTAAAAGTCTTTAATCAACTAAGTAAATCAATTAACACTTCTGTAAGAAAAGCAAACTCTGAAGATTTAGAGCTGACATATGTGTGGGCTTCAGACGAAGTGATTAGAGCAAATTCCTTTTCTCACCATCGGATAAGCAAAGAAGAACATACAAATTGGTATTTAAAGAAAATTTCAGAATCAAATTGTTTTTATTTTATTTTTAATTCTTTAGAAGAATCTATTGGCTCAATTCGTTTTGATAATATAGAAGGGAGATTGAAAATTAGTTATTTGTTAGATCCTAAATACCATGGTCAAGGTTTTGGAACAATTATCTTGTATAAGGGTATTGAATTTTTACATAACAATAATTTATTGAATAATATTAGTGAAATTTATGGCGAAGTTTTTTCAAATAATGTCCCTTCGTTGATGGCATTTAGAAGACTTGGTTTTAGTGAACAAAAATTAGATAAGTATTATATTTGTACAAAAAAGATAAATAAAATATGTTGTTAGAAGATATAAAAAGTACATTTATTATTGCTGAACTTTCTGCTAACCACAATGGTAGTATAGATAATGCTATTGCTACAATTAGAGCTGCTAAAAGAGCTGGGGCTGATGCGATTAAGCTTCAAACCTATACTGCGGATACAATCACTATTGATTCCAAATTTGATGATTTTAAATTAAAACAAGGCACAATTTGGGATGGTAAATTTTTATATGAATTGTATAAAGAGGCTTATACCCCTTGGGAATGGCACGAAAAATTATATAATGTAGCTGCTGAAGAAAAATTAATATGTTTTTCGTCTCCGTTTGATAAAACCGCAGTTGATTTTCTTGAAAAGTTAAACACTCCATTATATAAGGTTGCATCTTTTGAAATTACAGATTTGCCTTTAATAGAGTATATTGCTTCCAAAGGCAAACCTATTATTATATCAACTGGTATTGCGGAATTAGAGGATATTGAGCTTGCTTTAGAAGCGTGTGGAAGACAAAATAATAATCAAATAGTATTATTAAAGTGTACTTCTAGTTATCCGGCTCCTATCGAAGAAGCTAATCTTACAATGATAAAGGATTTAGCTACTAGATTTAATGTTTTAACAGGTCTTTCAGATCATACGATGGGTATTACAGCGCCTATTGTTGCAGTTTCAATGGGAGCAAAAATTATTGAAAAGCATTTTATTTTAGATAGAAATATAGGTGGTCCAGATGCTTCGTTTTCATTAAATGAGACAGAATTTACTCAAATGGTAACATGTGTTAGAGAAGCCGAAAAGTCGATTGGAGTAGTGGATTATAATTTAACAGAAAAACAAAAAAAAGGCAGAGAATTTAGTAGATCCTTATATATTGTAGAAGATATTAAAGCTGGAGATATTGTTACAATAAGTAATGTAAAATCAATCAGACCTGGTTATGGGCTTCATCCTAAATATTATAAAGATATTTTGGGTAAAACATTTTCTGTAGATATGAAAAAAGGTTCACGAATGGCTTTAGATTTACTAAGTGATTTTAAATAATGGAAAAAACGTTAGTAATAATAACAGCAAGGGGCGGAAGTAAAAGAATACCTCGAAAAAACATTAAATTATTTTTAGGTAAACCTATTATTCAATATTCTATTGAGGCTGCATTAAATTCTAATTGTTTTGATGAAGTAATGGTATCAACTGATGACAAAGAGATTGCAGAAAAATCAATTGAATTAGGTGCAAAAGTTCCTTTCATCAGATCAGATAAAAATTCAAATGATTTTTCTACAACTGCAGATGTCATAGAAGAGGTGATTGAACAATATAAACTGAATGGATTGAAATTTAAATATGTTTGTTGTATATATCCCACAGCTCCATTTATTACTGCTAATAAATTACAACAAGCATTTCAAATGATAAAAACACAAAACGCTACTTCTGTTGTTTCTGTTGTAAAATATAGTTTCCCAATTCTAAGATCATTTAATTTAAAAGAAGGTTATCTTAATTTAAATTGGCCAGAATATGCAAATAAAAGATCTCAAGATCTCCCTGCTGCTTATCATGATGCAGGACAGTTTTATTTTTTAAGGGTGGATGATTTTATGAAATCTAAAAAAATATTTACAGAAAAAACACTAGGTTTCGAATTACCTGAAACTGAAGTTCAAGATATTGATACTGAAGATGACTGGAAATTAGCGGAAATAAAATATACATTTTTAAATTCGGGTAAATCATCATGAAAATAGGTGTTGTTAATTATGGCATGGGAAATATAGCATCAGTATGTAATGCCATAAATTTTATTGGGTTCGAGGCATCAGTCATTAATTCACCAAATGAATTAGAAACATGCGATAAAATTATACTGCCTGGTGTAGGAGCTTTTCCAGTTGCTATGAAAAATTTGAATGAATTGCAGTTTATTGAACCACTTAATGAAAAAGTTATTTCAAAAAAAACTCCAATTATTGGATTATGTTTAGGTATGCAATTGTTATTTGATTCTAGTGAAGAACATGGTAAGCATGATGGGTTAGGCTGGGTAAAGGGTCAAGTAAAAGATTTAAAAAGTGAAATAACTTTAACCGTACCGCATATGGGATGGAACAGATTAGAAGTAAAAAAAGAATCAAAACTATTGATAGGGATTCCTGAAGAAGAACTTGATTATTATTTTGTTCATAGTTTTTATTGTAAATGTGAAAACCATGCTGATATAATAGCCGCAGTAAATTATGGCATTGAAATGGATGTGATGATTCAAAAAGATAATATTTACGGATGTCAATTCCATCCAGAAAAAAGTCAAAAAAGCGGGCTTGAACTTTTAAAGAATTTTTGCAACTTGTAGTATGATCAAAACACGTTTAATACCTGTATTGTATATAAAAAACGGCTTAATCGTTCGAAGCGAGGATTTTAATTATCATCAAATGATTGGTAATGTGGTTAATGAAGCTAAAAGATATAATGAGTGGAATGTAGATGAATTGATATATATCGATATTAGTAGAGAATCTTCTTATGATTTAAGACGAGATGATCATAAAATAAAATCGTATTCAACTATTGAGGAAATAGTAAAGACAATTTCTCAGACTTGTTTTATGCCCTTAACCTTTGGAGGAGGCATAAGAACTTTAGATCAAATTGATTTTTTAATTAAAAACGGAGCTGATAAAATCACTTTAAATACAGGTGCTATTGAAAGCCCAGATTTAATTAAACAAGCCTCTGAAAAATATGGTTCTCAAGCAATAGTATTATCTATCGACTATAAATTAATTGATAAAAAACCAATAATTTTTTCTAAATTTGGTCAAAGTGATACAGGTATTGATGTCTTTGATTGGATTAAAGAAATAGAAAGATTAGGAGCGGGAGAAGTATTTTTGAATTGTATTGATAGAGATGGTAAGGCAAGCGGCTACGACATCGAAACTATTGGTAAAGTTGTTGATAGTACTCGTTTACCAGTAATTGCATGTGGTGGAGCGGGAGATAGTTATGATTTTGTAGATTTAGCTAAAGAAACAAAGGTTTCGGGGATAGCAGCAGGAAATTGGTTTCATTTTGTAGAAAGAAGTTATCCAAGAGCTAAACAATTGATGAAAAAAAATGGAATTAACGTCAGATAATAAATATTTAATAGAGCCTAATAGGCCGCCAAAAATGCTTTACTGCAGTAAATGCGTTTACCCAAAAAGTTCGGCAGTACCCTTAGCATTTGATGAAAAAGGAGAATGTTCTGGATGTAAAGCAGCTGGTCAAAGAGTTGATATAGATTGGGACAGAAGACGGAAAATGTTTGAACGACTTATTGAAGAATACAGAAGTAAAGATGGTTCAAATTACGATTGTATTATTCCCGTAAGTGGAGGAAAAGATAGTTATTTTCAAATTCATATTATAAAGAAGGTATATGGATTAAATCCCTTGTTGGTGACTTATCACGGCAATAATTACACTCCAACAGGCATGAAGAATCTTTTGAACATGAGAGAGGTTTTTGATGTAGATCATATATTTTTCACTCCAAGTATTAGCGTTTTAAAAACGATGAATCGTTTAGGAATGGAAATGATGGGTGATATGAATTGGCATGGCCACGCAGGTATTTTTACTTATCCAATCAGAGTAGCAGTTCAACAAAATATTCCTTTAATGATTTGGGGAGAACATGGGTTTATGGATTTGGGAGGTATGCACTCATATAATGATTTAGTCGAATTTACTTTTAGGTACCGACACGAACATTGTTTAAGGGGATATGAGTGGTATGATTTTATTGAACAGGCTCCAAAATTTAATGAAAAACTTGAGAAGAAAGATTTGATTCCTTGGATGTATCCAACTGATGAAGAAATTGAGAGAATAGGTGTGAGGGGGATTTACATTTCTAACTTTTTTAAATGGGAAGCAAATGAACATGGGGAATTGATGAAAAAAGAATATGGTTTTTTAGAAGCGGAAGAGCCTTTTGAAAGAACCTATAGAACCATGTCGAATCTAGATGATATGCATGAGAATGGTATTCATGACTACATGAAGTATATTAAATTTGGATATGGAAGAGCGACTGATCATGTATGTAAAGATATTAGAGCTGGTAAAATGACTAGATCTGAAGGTATTGAAATAATAAATAAAATGGATCCTATCAAATCAAAGGATTTGCAGAGATGGATGAAATATGTAGGTTGGACAGAAAAACAATTTGATGAGGTTGCAGATCGATTTAGAGACCCTCGAGTTTGGTGGAAAGATAAAGATGGTAATTGGAAAAAAGACAATATTTAATTATGGCAAATAATTTTACAGAACAAGATATACGACCTAAAGATTTAGTGGTTGGACAACAGGAAGCGTTAAAACATGATATTGATTTTTTAGTATTGCGTTCGTCAGAATTTGTTAATGTTAATTGTCCGGCTTGTGATTCAAATAACTTTATTAAAAAATATTATAAATATGGTTTTAATATTGTAGAGTGTAAATCTTGTAAAACAGATTATACTAATCCAAGACCAAATGCTGATTTATTAGGTGCGTTTTATAATCAATCAGCAAATTATGCTTATTGGAATAAATATATATTCCCGGCATCAGATGCTGTTAGAAGAGAAAAGATTTTTAAAAAGAGAGTAGATGGTATTTTAGAATATTGTAAAAAATTTAATGCATCAACAAACTCAATATTAGAAGTAGGTGCTGGATTTGGAACTTTTTGTGAAGAATTAAAATCGAGAAATGTTTTTACAAAAATCGTAGCTGTTGAGCCAACGCCATCGTTAGCGGAAACATGCAGAAAAAAAGGAATTGAAACAATTGAAAAGCCAATTGAGAAAATTTTAGTTTCAGATGATGAGAAATTTGATGTTGTAGTTAATTTTGAGGTCATTGAACATCTTTTTTCGCCAAAAGAATTCATTCAACAGTGTAAGAAATTTTTAAAGCCTGGGGGTTTATTTGTAGTTACTTGTCCCAATGGGCAAGGATTTGATGTAGTTACTTTAAAAGAAATTTCTAATACAGTAGACCACGAACATATAAACTATTTTAATCCTAATTCATTAGGTTTGTTGTTAGAAAATTGTGGTTTCGAAATACTGGAGTCTCTTACACCTGGGGTATTGGATGCTGATTTGGTTAGAAATGCTGTACTTGATGGCAAGTACTCTCTTGATAATCAAGAATTTTTAAAACAAATTTTGATAGATGATTGGGACACAAAGGGCGTTGCTTTTCAAAATTTTCTAATAGATAATAAACTGTCCTCAAATATGTGGATAGTAGCAAGAAGTAAATAGCTATCTTAAATAATAAGTTTTGTTTAGTTTAAAAAGCATTTTAAAAACAAGTTCAGTTTATACCTTATTAGGTTTTCTTCCTACGGCATCTAGAATTTTTTTATTGCCAATTTTTTTAATTTATTTACCACCTTCCGAATTTTCCCTGATTGCGCTTAACACATTAGTTGCAAGCGTACTGCCTTTATTTATGACTTTAGGATTAGAGAATGCTTTTGTGCGTTTTTTTTACGACTATAAAAAAAGTCAGAAGCTTTTGAAAAGCTACATTTCTACTTTAGTAATTTTTATTGTATTAAATTCAATTGTAATAGGATTACTTTTTCTTCCATTTGGAAATTTCATTTTTCATTTAGTGTTTAAAAGTGAGCAATTTTCTTTTTTTCCTTATGGCATCACGGCAATAATCTCAGCTATTTTTTCTTCAATTGCTTCATTATTTATTAATTATTATCGAAATACTAATAATCTGAAATCATATGTTTCGTATTCCTTGTCTGTTTTTTTAATTTCAACAATTTTTGAAATTTTTGCTATTGTTGTTCTTAAAACTGATGCTAAAGGAGTTATTATGGCGAAGCTTATTCCTTCTGGAATTATTACAACCTATTTTTTAATTAAGTTAATGATTAAAAATGGAATTTATTTTGAGAAAAGATTTTTAAAAGATTCGTTTAAGTACGCTTTGCCATTAATACCTTATAGTGGTTTTAGCTTATTGTTTTTGTATTACGACAGAATTTTAATTGAAAATTATTTGAATTTGGAATCATTAGCTGTTTACAATGTTGCAACGTCTATAGCAAACATTACAGATTCTTTTTTATTTGCAATACAAATGGCAACTTATCCAATTATTTATGAGATGTTAAAAGATAACCCTAAGGCTAATTTAGATAAAGTTAGCCAAACGTATCGACTAATAGGATTGGTAGTTGTAGTAGCGATGGGTGTTTTGATCGCTGGAGCTCCAATAGCTATTATTAATTTTTTAAAACCTGTATACATTCCAGCCATAAAAATATTACCTATTATATTAATTAGTTATGCTTTTAGATATTTATATATAGTTTATGGTGAGCCGCTTTTCTTTTTCAAAAAAACAAAATATTTACCATTTATTAGTATTATAACTGGTGCTATTAGCGTTGTAGGTAATCTTTTATGCATTCCTGTTTTAGGGATAGTGGGAGCTTCTATTGTAAGTGTTGTTTCTAAAATCGTTCAATTTTTAATTGCTTATTATTTATATTTTAAAATAAATACTTTACGATTTAAAATTTCTTATGTTTTTATTTTAATATGTTTTGTTTTTTTTATTTCTGGTGTAATATTCTTTTACTTTGATTTTTTAATAAATAATACATTATTGTTGTATATGGTTTCTTTTACCCCAGTTATATTTTGTGTAAGTTTTATCTATTTAAGGTTTTTAAAACATACATCATTTAAAGTTTTTATTCCAACCCCATCACTAATTAAGGAAGTTTTTTAAATGCCTATTTTTATTACAGATAATGAAAAAAGTTATTCTCAGTCTAGTGAGGAATTTAAAATACTTATTTTAAATGGCATTATTCAGGATCAGAATTTTTTAAGTGAATCTGATGTTTTTTATTTTAATTCCCAACAAAATGCTTTAGAAAATGATGCCTCTGAATTAATGATAAATGAATTAAAGTCTGTAGCGAGTACTTGTTCAGAATTTAAAGTTAACCCATATCTAAAAACACGGTCTAAGTATGATATAGCATATTCCCTTCTTTATCCAAATTTTAAAATTTTCGTATATCTTAAGTATTGGCTGCAACTTTTTATTGAAAAATTATTTGAATATAAATTGATTGTTGCTGGGAAGAAATTAAATCTGTATTTATCTGATAGTTTTTCTTTAATTAAAGAAAACAAATATATTAATGAAAATTGTAGTGAAATTAATTTTTATCATTTACCTGTCACAACTTCATTAAATTTTATTAAAAATTTGCTATATAAATTTTATAACATATTCTTTTCACCCAAAAAATCTGAGTTTTCTAGACCAAACAATGACGTTATTAATATTGCGTTGATTATATACGATACCTTTAATGATATTGAATTATTTAGGAGTTTTTTGAGTTACTTGAAAAATAATCCAAAATTTAAGATAACAATAATCCAAATAGGTAGTGGAATACCAGTACATCAAAGGCATAGTGCTGCAGTGTTTGATAGTTCAAATATTAAAACTTATAAATTAGAACAGTTTAGAGATTTTGTTTCCTTTTCAAATAAAGACTTTTACGAAAAAATAGAAACATATAATCAGAATTATAAAATATTTTCAAAACAAAAGATAAATGATAATTTGGAAGTTTATTACTCTTTTGTAGCAAGCGCATTAAAAAAAATTAAGCCAAATATTACTATTTATGATAATACAGGTGATGTTGGAAGAATGGTAAGTGACGTGAGTAGATTTTTAAATATTCCAAGCTTAAATGTAGAATATGGACTATTTTCTGACGATGCAATTCATATGGAATCTAATATTCAATTCGATTATAAAGCTTGTTTAGGACAGGCATCTGCTGACCTATGGAAAAAAAGAAATGACCCCACGAAAAACCATGTTCCAATTGGATTTTTAAAATTAGATAATATAGATGTTAGTGATTTTGATAAAAATTCTTTTTTTAAAAAAAATAATTTAAATCCAGATGCTAAAACATTATTTTTTGCTAGTACTTGGGCTGGAACAAACGCATTGTATAATATTGAAAAACAAGAAATAGTTAAACAATTAGCAAATCTCTGTTTTGCCAAAAAATGGAATCTAATTATAAAAAAACATCCAGCAGAAAATGATAATACCATCGATATTGCATTGAAATTATCTGATCTTAAGGAATTATTAGTTTGTAGTCATAATCAAATTAACCTTTATGAAGCTATATTTTATTGTGATATTGTAACTACTCAATCATCGAGTGTTAGTGTAGAAGCTCTAGCATTGTCAAAACCAGTTATATTCTTTAATTTGAGTGATAGTAAGAGTTTAGCTGATTTATCTGTTATGAAAAATGAGTCATTTGTTTTGTCGGTAAACTCTATTACATCTTTTGAAAAAAACGTTGAAATATTACTTGAAAAAATGAATCAAATAGATTTTGATTCTGCTAAAAAAAAGTATCTTTATAGTACGGATTGTTCTACACACAAAAGACTAGCTCGATTTATTGAAGAGATTGTTAAGTAAGTAGTTTACTAATCATAATTATATATAAGTTGCTAATTTTTTGAAAATTTGTTATGAATTGTAGGATTTGTAGTTGTGAAATTAATGAATTTATAGAAGTGAAAGAAATGGTGTTAGGCTATAGGCATAAATTTCTATACTCTTTATGCCCTAGCTGTCATACAATTCAAATTAAAGAATTACCTGAAGACCTTAAAATTTATTATCCGAATAGTTATTATTCATTAAGTCAAATACCAAATTTTAAAAATTTTGGAGCATTTAAATCAAAGATTTTAATACTCAGAGATTTACATTTGTATGGAATTAAAAAGTCATTATTTGGATGGCTAATGTGTAAATTATTACCGACAACAATTGAACCTACCTATTTAGCAAAGAAGTTTATCTATGAACAACTAAGAAAAAATAACAAAGCTAAAATTCACGATGCTGGTTGCGGTACGGGTCAATTTTTAAGCTACTTTCATTCATTAGGCTATAAAAATTTGTCGGGAAGTGATCCTTTTTTATCAGAATCAATATATTATGGCGATTATAAAGTTTTAAATACTGAATTAAAAAACATCAATGATACATTTGATGTTATAATCTTAAACCATGTATTTGAACATGTTATTGATCCTGTGGCGTATTTAAAAACAATTTATTCTAAACTTAATAATTCAGGATTATGCTTAATTAGAATGCCAATGGCTTTTAGTAATGGATATAAAAAGTATTTACATAATTGGGTTGGGTTAGAAGCTCCAAGGCATTTGCACATTTTCGAAAAAAACGGCTTTATTAATTTAGCAAAACAAAATAATTTTGAAGTTTATGATATTAAATATGATGCAGTGGGTTGGCATTATTTTGCAAGTGAGGCATATAAAAATGATATTTCATTAAATAATATTGATTCTTTTAATGTGGATTCAGCTTCTATGAAAATATTTGAGGCAGAAGCTATTTGTGCAAATGAAAAAGGAGAAGGAGATACTTGTGCTTATTTTTTAAGAAAAAAATAATGGTTTCTATTATTATAGTTAATTATAATACATATAACTACACAAAAAAATGTGTAGCATCTATTTATGATAAGGTGAAAAATACAAATTTTGAAATTATTATAGTTAGTAATGGCTCCGATGATTATCCAATAAGTAATCTTTGCATAGAATTTGATAAAATTAAATTAATTGAAAACACTGATAACTTTGGTTTTGCAAAGGCAAATAATATTGGAATTTCTATTTCCATAGGCGATTATATACTCTTGTTAAATAGTGATACTGAATTAATTAACGATGCGGTTGCTATTGCAAAAGAGGTTTTGATTAAAAATAGTGATATTGGGATTGTTTCTTCACAGTTATTATATCCAGATGGTGAACTACAACCTACTTGTCAAAACTTCCCTTCAATAACTTCTGAAATATTAGAAACTACTAGATTATTTAAGCTTTTTAATAAAGAATTAATAGCCAAAAATTATATTAATTCATGGCTAAATCTAAAAACTGATCATTATTGTGATTGGGTTTGGGGTACATTTTTCATGTTTAGAAAACAAGATTTACTTAAATTACCAACTAATAAGTTAAGTGAACTGTTTTTTATGTATGGAGAGGATATGGAATGGTGTTATCAATTTAAATTAATAAATCTCAAATGTTATTATGTATCCGCAGCTAAGGTATATCATTTTGTAGGAAAGAGTAACTTTGGTAATAGTTTCAAAAAAAATTCTACAATTATTAAAAACGAAATAATATTTATTAAAAAATATAAAGGATACTTTTATTCTTTAGTAATTAGAGTATTAAAGAGTATTAAATATTTAATACAATCTTTAAAGAATAAATCTTGTTTTGAATTAGCAAAATTATATGCTTTACCGTATGAATAATCCAAAAATTTCTATAATAATTCCAACTAAAGACCGAGGTGATGTTTTTAATAGGTCAATTAATGCTGCCATTTTAGCTTCGATAGATAGCAATGCTGAAATCATAGTTATAAATGATTCTAAAACTAATGTTCCTTCAATTCCCAATAATAGTAATATTGTTACATTATTAAACAACCCGAAAAGTGGAGTTGCATCTGCTAGAAACTTGGGCGCCTCTGTTGCCCGTTCTAATTATTTATTATTTATTGATGATGATATAGTTATTGATAAGGTTAGTTTGCAGTTTGCCATAGATTTTTTAGAGAAAAACGAAAATTCATGTATTAATGTGAATTGGAAATATCCAGTTGATTTATATAATAAATGTTTAACTACTGCATTTGGTAGATTCATGTTGAAAAATGAACTTAATAATTTAAGAGGATGGCGAAAAAATGAAAAATGGCTTGACAATGAAATGTTTGAAGTTAATTGTGGTGCAAGTTATTTTTTAGGAATGAGTAAATTAGATTTTGTTTTAGTAGGTGGTTATAATGAAAAGTTTCCTTATGCAGGCTGTGAGGACTATGAATTTAATGCTAGAATCGTTAAAAATAAGATTAAGATATTTATTGAGCCAAGAGTTATGGTATTTCATAATGAAGCAGATAAATTAGAGCTTTTAGTATGGTTAAAAAGAAATTATAACGGAGGGGTTACATTAAAAATTGGCTATGAATTAGGGTATAATGAAGTAAAACCAGAGACAACTAATATAAAAAAAGTTATATATAAAATAATTAGCCCATTTGAAAAAATGATATATTTACTAGTGAAAAGTATTCCGAATTTTACATTTTTTGATCTTATCGCTCATAAAGGAATTAATGTATTATTAGGAATCAATATTTTTAATGGGTATAATAAAAAATAAAAATTATATCTACACTTATAAGATAAATGTCAGACGATAAGAGATTTTTAGACATAAAGGAATATTGTATTCGAAATTTAACAAAGTTGGAACTTTGGAAATCTTATTACGAAAGAAGATACCTTGAATTTTTGTCTTATTATGGTGCATTACCTCAAAAAAAATACAATAATGTTTTAGAGCTTGGTTGTGGTATTGGATATAATACAGCTTTTTTAGCTAAGATTTCTGAAAATATAATTGCAACAGATTTAGAGCAAGTCGATCCAGAAACTCATTCTCCAGGATTAGAAGTCACACGAGATTTTTTAAATTCATTGGGAGTTACAAATGTTAAAGTAATGCATGCGTCTGCGGAAGAATTGCCATTTCCTGATAACTCATTTGATATGGTTTTTTCAGTACATGTTTTAGAACACGTGCCTGATAAACTAAAAGCAATAGATGAAATTAATAGAGTTTTAAAACCTGGAGGAATTAATTTTTGTGTAGTTCCAACGAGGATGGATAGAATCAATGCATTTTTTATAAATCTAATTTATCTTTTAAATAGGATTATTTTTCATTTATTAATAAAACCAATAAAAACTTTATTATCTAAAAAGGTTAATTCTAATTCTGAGTTAAACAATGATACTAAGACTATACTTTCAAAAAGCAGTGCTATAAAAAGCTTTCCTTTTCCAGTGCCTCATGGAGCATATAATCATTATTTAGATGAATTGAAGATGTGGAGTTTTTTTAATTGGGAAGTTTTGATTACAAAAAATCAATCTATTAAATTATTAAGTTCTCAAACCTCTCAAATAAACCCAGTTTTGCCATTTTTGAGTATTTATGCACCATTGATTGCGGTTGGATGTCATAAAGTGACAAGAAGGCTAGAATATAGTATTGGAAAAACATCTATCTTTAAAAGATTAGGTTTTAGCGGTATATTTATAACTCAAAAACAGTAATAAATTCTATTTTTCATCCTAATATTTTATAATTGATTAATGAAATTTTTTTTTAAATATATATATAGAATTTTGCCCTTCAAACAAAGAGTGTTTTCTGTAATTAGACATTTTAATTTACCTCAAAGCACTTTTCAACATCTTTATTTTAAGGGAGTTTTTAAAGTAAATTTTGATCATTACAGCTTTTTAATTAAACATTACGGATTTCAAATTGAAAATGAAGTTTTTTGGAAGGGCTTGTATGGCGGGCATGAAAAAAATTCAATGAAAATTTGGGTAGAATTGTGCAAATCATCAAAAATTACACTTGATGTTGGCGCAAATACAGGATTGTTCTCTCTTGTTTCAAAAGCTGTAAATCCTAAAACTCCAGTATATGCATTTGAGCCAGTAACGAGAGTATTTGATAAACTTTCTGAAAATGTAAAAATTAATAATTACGACATTCTTTGTTTTGATTACGCTCTATCAAACTTTGATGGTAAAGCTAAAATATATGATACAGATTCTGAACATACTTATTCTGTGGCAGTAAATAAAAATTTATTAGAAGCATCCGAAGAGTTTATTGAAACAGAGATCAATGTGAAAAAGTTATCTACTTTTATTAAAGAGTTTAATATTCAAAAGATAGACTTAATTAAAATTGATGTTGAAACTCATGAGCCTGAAGTTTTAGAGGGCATGGGAGAATATCTAATAAAATTTCAACCTAGCTTGTTGATTGAAATATTAAATGATGATGTAGCACAAAAAATCGAAGATTTAATAAAAGGAATTGACTATCTGTTTTTTAATATTGATGAAATTACAAAACCTAAAAAAGTAGACAAACTTTCTAAAAGCATTCATTTTAATTATCTAATTTGCAAAATGGATGTTGCAATTAAATTAAATTTGATTTGAAAAAAAACGTAACATATATAATTTCAGACATTAACAAAGCTCTTGCTTTTGAATGGATAGCTACTTATATTGATAAAACTAAGTTCAATATTGATTTTATATTAATTAATGATGGCACTAGTGATTTAGAAGAGTATTTGACTGAAAACCAAATACCCGTATTAAGAGTTCATTATAAAAGAAAGATTGACGGTTTATTAGCTATATACAAAGTGTATAAAATTTTAAAAATGCGAAAAACACAAGTAGTACATACGCATTTATTCATTGCAAATTTAGTAGGATTAACCGCTGCTTTTTTTGCGGGAGTTAAGAAAAGAATATATACCAGGCATCATTCTGATTTTCATCACGTTAAATTTCCTAAAGCAGTTAAATATGATCGTTATGTAAATTTTATATCAACTGATATTATTGCAATAACTGAAATTGTAAAACAAATACTAATTAGCCTTGAAAAAGTTCCAGAAGAAAAAATACAGCTAATTCATCATGGGTTTCAATTAGAAGGGTTTTATAATGTCCCGATTCAGTCTGTTGAAAATCTTAAAATTAAGTATAAAATACATAATCAATCTCCTGTAATAGGAGCTATTTCAAGATATACAGAATGGAAAGGTGTTCAATATTTAATTCCAGCATATAAACAGTTATTAGAAAAATATCCCAATGCTTTGTTAATAATGGCTAATGCTTACGGTGATTATAAACACGAGATTAAAAATTTATTAAAAGACGTTCCAGAAAAAAATTATATTGAAATACAATTTGAAAATGATTTATTCTCTTTGTATAAATTATTCAATGTTTTTGTTCATATCCCGATAAATATAAGAGCAGAAGCTTTTGGTCAAATTTACGTAGAGGCTTTAGCTTCAGGAGTACCTTCCGTTTTTACATTAGCTGGAGTTGCAGATGAATTTATTGTAAATAATTACAATGCTTTAACAGTATCGTATAAAAACTCAGATGAAGTTTATAATGCAATAATTAAATTGATTGAGAATAAAGAACTTTGTGATTTTCTTGTGAAAAATGGGAGGAATGATATTAAAGAAAAATTCCATTTAAATAGAATGATTTTGGCGTTACAAAATTTATATATAGAAAAATAATTAACACTATCTAGTTGTTATTAAAACAAGTTTTGTATTATAATATAATTGTTAATTTTATGACTTGTATTTTTTGATTGTATAATATTATTAGATTAAGTAGTTTATTTATAGTAAAGTAGTGATTCGGTTTTTAAAAAGAAATATATATATAGTTTTCGGTTTTTTATTTACCTTAACTGTGGCTCCCTTTTTTACTGTTTTTTTTGAACCTAGTGAAAAAAACATTGTTAAAGATGAGCTCTACAATCCTAAGTTAGCCTATCTAAATTCAAATCCAGAGATTTTAAATTATGTTGATTCAATATATGATTTGTGTAAATTGAATAGGTTTGATACCGCATTATATGTTCAAACTTTAAGTAAGGTAGTTAAAGAAAGGTTTCGCTATGGAGTTTCTCATTATAAAGTTTCAGAAAATTGGATTGCTTATGCTCTAGGTAAAACTATATGGCCACATTTTTCAGCCGTAGTTATTCCAAATGATATTTTAAAAAACCCTGATGGATTATGTAGTCAACAAACAATTGTTTTTATGGAGATTTTAAAAAAACATGGAGTCAATGTAAGAAGTGTTGGCTTAGGTTTAGATGAAGGGCCGGGTCATTTTTTATGTGAGGTACATTATAATGGAATATGGCGATTACATGATGTTACTTTGGAGCCTCAGTGGTTAAAAATAGATAATGCGCATCAAAGTATGGATTACTATATGGTAAATAAAGATTCATTATATAAAATTTATAGTTTTAAAATGAGTTATCCGCACTTTAATAAACTTATAAGGAAAGTTAAATATGGAAAGGTGAATGAATTTCCAGCTAAAAACATGAGACTTTTTCATCAAGTTACTAGTGTATTTGTATACCTTTTGCCAGTATTTTTTTTGATACTTTTTTTAAGAGAACTTTATCTTAAGAAAAAAAAGATTAATAATAAGTCTATATAAATTTGATATTAAAATATAGCTAAGACTATGATTCATAAGTTATTCAAAAATCGTAGAATCATTATATTTTTATTATATTCGTTATATTAACGTATATGTCAAGTCAAGTCGTAATTATTGATTATGGAATGGGAAATACAAATTCCTTAAAAAACAAGTTAGCCAGACTTGAGATTAATTCAACTATTTCATCAGACGAAAATGTAATTCGAAAGTCTAATAAAATAATTTTACCTGGTATTGGTCATTTTGGTAAGGCTATGGAAAGATTACACAAATTAAATTTGATTAATGTTTTAAATGAAGAGGTTTTAGTGAATCGAAAACCAATACTTGGTATTTGCCTAGGAATGCAATTAATGGGATATAAGAGTGAAGAAGGAAATGTTAAAGGATTAAGTTGGATTGATGGAGAAACAGTAAGATTTAATTTAAGGGATACGCTTAGGTATAAGGTGCCGCATGTTTGTTGGAATGAGATTGACATTGTGAAAAAAAGTGCATTAATGGAAAATATAGATGATTTATCTGAATTTTATTTTGACCACGCTTTTCATTTTATAGGAAATAATGACTCTGACATTTTAAATATAACTGAATATGAGTATCGATTTGTTTCGGCAATTGAAAAAGAAAATATATTTGGAGTGCAATATCATCCTGAAAAGAGCTATGAATATGGCGATAAGCTTTTGAAAAATTTCCACAGACTTTAATATGTTTAATCCCAGAGTCATCCCTGTATTATTACTCAAAGATTTAGGTTTAGTTAAATCTAAAGCATTTAAAGATTTTAGATATATTGGAGACCCTATTAATGCAGTTAAATTATTTAATAATTTGCGCGTTCATGAATTAGTGTTTTTGGATATATCCGCCACGGCTAATAAAATGGTTATTCCCATAGAAATTATTAAAAGTATTGGTCAAGAAGCTAATATGCCATTTTCAGTTGGTGGGGGAATTAGAACACTAAATGATATATATAACATTATTAGAGCTGGAGCAGAAAAAGTAATTATTGGCACGTATGCTTTCGAAAACCCTGATTTTATTAAACAAGCTTCAAATGAGTTTGGTTCTTCTACAATAGTAGTATGCGTAGATGTTAAAACAGATTTTTTCAAAAAGCAAAAAGTTAGAGTGTTCAATGGACACAAATCTACGGGTTATTCATCTGTAGATTATGCAAAATTGATGGAAGATAAGGGTGCGGGAGAAATAATCATTCAATCTATTGATAAAGATGGTACGATGTCTGGATACGATGTAGATTTGATAAAAGAGGTTTCAACTGCAGTTACTATCCCAATTATAGCATTAGGCGGTGCTGGTAAAGTAGAACATTTAAAAGATGCCTATAATAAGGGTTATGCTAGTGCTTTAGCGGCAGGTAGTATGTTTGTTTACCATGGATCTAAAAATGGTGTTTTGATAAACTACCCAGAGAAGTCTGAACTGAAGTTTAATAGGGAATAAATTATTACATTTAAAACTAATTAATAATGAATATCAGTCATCATAACTATCAAATATGCACAAGGTGTGTTATGGATACTTCTGATATAGATATTAGATTTAATGAGACAGGAGAGTGTAATCATTGTTCTGAATATTTAAAACAACGAATAAAATTTAATTATCAAGGAGAGCAAAGTGATTCTTTATTGCAAATTTTAATATCTGACATTAATAGTGCAGGAAAAGGAAAAGAGTATGATTGTGTTGTTGGTTTGAGTGGCGGCCTTGATAGCAGTTATGTAGCCTATATATGTAAAAAATATGGATTACGTATCCTTGCAGTTCACATGGATAATGGCTGGAATTCAGAAGAAGCTATTTTAAACATAAAAAATATTACTGAAAAGTTAGAGATAGATTACGAAAGCTATGTCTTGGATTGGGAAGAATTTAAAGACATACAATTAGCCTTTTTAAAAGCTTCTGTTCCTGAGGCAGAGACTCCTTCGGATATAGCACTTTTGGCAGCATTACATATAGTGGCCAATAGATATAATATAAAATATATTATTAGTGGAGGCAATTTAGCTACAGAGGGAATATTGCCAAAATACTGGCATTATGACGCAAAAGATGAAAAGTATTTTAATAATATCTATACCAAATTTGGCACTAAAAAACGTAAGAATTTTCCTTTTTTTGGATTTATACAAGAAGTGTATTATAAGCTTGTTAAGAAAACTAATATTATTTATATACTAAACCATGTGCACTACTCTAAAAATGAGGTTATTAATACGTTGAAATCTGAGTTGGGTTGGAATTATTATGGTGGAAAACATCATGAATCTATTTATACAAGATTTATTCAATCATATTATTTGTACGAGAAATTTGGAATAGATTATCGAAGAGCAACTTTTTCTACTCAAATTTGCACTGGTGATATGAAAAGAGAAGATGCTTTAATTAAATTAGAAATACCTCCTTATGATAAAGTTAAAATTCAGTCAGATAAGGAATATGTTATCAAAAAATTAGGTATAAATGAGAAAGAATTTAATGAGATAATGAATTTGCCTATTAAATGGTATACTGATTATCCAAATAATGAAAAAAAATTAAAATTTATTTATGATACATACAGAAAATTATTCAAAAAAGAAAAATTGGGTAATTTTTAAATATATTGATCAACATGTTTTTTAGTATTGTAATACCTACATATAATCGTGCGAATATAATTTCTTATGCTATAAATAGCATTTTAAATCAATCATTTGTCGATTACGAAATATTAATTATAGATGATGGAAGTAATGATGATACAGAAGATGTTGTGAAATCATACTCAAACGCGAAAATAAAATATATAAAAACGAAAAATCATGGAGTTGCTCATGCCAGGAATACTGGTATAAAATTGGCTACTGGAAATTATGTAGGCTTTTTAGACTCGGATGATTTAATGGAAGATTATCATTTACAAACGGCGTTCAATTTTATTAAAGATAAACATGAACCGGAAGTAGTACATCTTAATTTTTTATGGGGCACTAGAGATAAACTAATAGTTCATAAAAATAAATTACCTAAATCTTCACCTACAGATGTTTTTAAATCTTGTTCATTGCATGTCAATTGTACGTTTATTAAAAATGATATTGCGAAAAAAAATTTATTTAATGAATGCAGAGAATTAATGTTTGCCGAAGATTGGGATTTTTTCATCAAATTGGCTGTTAGGTATCCTATTTGTTATTTGGATAAAACCACTAGTTATTTAATCGATCATGAAGACAGAAGTATGAGAGATTTTGACGAAAAAAAATGGGTGCTGAAAAGAGATGCTATTGTTTCTAGTTTACTACAAGATGAGGTAATTAAAAAATTATATCTTCATAAAGTTAATATTGTTCAAGCGCACATGAATTCATTAATAGCCATTAGCTTTGCGGTTAGAAAGGAAAAAATAAAAACTTTGAAATATTTACGACTTTCTGTTAAACAAAATATAAATGATTTTTTTACTAAAAGAACATTGGCTATAATTAAACATTTGGTATTTACCTGGTAATGTTTTTATAAATGAGTACCTTTAAAATCAAAATATTTATTGTTATTATATAGATTCTGTAAAAATGTAGTTTATGTGTGGTATTTCAGGGTTCATAGATTTTAGTTGTCAAACTTCTACAGAAGTATTGATGAAAATGACGGATACCCTATATCATCGTGGTCCAGATGGAAGCGGATATCAGTTTTTTCAAAATAATAATTACCAAGTTGGCTTAGGTCATCGTCGTTTATCTATTATAGATTTGAGTGATACTGGAAAACAGCCCATGCAATTCGAACATTTGTGGATAACATTTAATGGAGAAATCTATAATTATAATGAAATAAAAAAGGAATTACTAAGTCTCAATCATCAATTTGTTGGACATTCGGATACAGAAGTTATTTTACATGCTTTTATGGAGTGGGGTATATCGTGTATCGAAAAATTTATAGGGATGTTTGCTTTTGTTGTATATGACACTAAAACTGAAGAAGTTTTTTGCGTGAGAGATAGAGCAGGTATTAAGCCATTTTATTATTATTGGAAGGATGGTTTGTTTTTATTTGCATCAGAATTAAAAGCATTTCATGAACACCCACAATTTAAAAAAGAAATTAATTTAGATGCAGTAGCCACGTTTATGCAATTTGGTAATGTGCCTACACCTCATTGTATTTTTAATAACTGTTTTAAATTAAAACCAGGCCACATTTTAACATTCAACATTCAACATTCAACATTCAACATTTCAAAATATTGGGATGTATATGATGCATATAACAAACCTAAATTAGATATTTCATTTACTGAAGCTAAAATTGAAACAGAAAAAATTTTGAAGTCTTCTTTTGATTATCGAATGGTTTCGGATGTGCCAGTTGGTGTATTTTTAAGTGGAGGATATGATAGTGCTTGTGTGACGGCACTTTTGCAAAAAGACAGAACAGAAAAATTAAAAACATTTACCATTGGTGTTCCAGATATTGGTCTAAATGAAGCGCCTTATGCTAAAGATGTGGCAAATCATCTTGGAACTGATCATTATGAATATCAATGCACTCAATCCGAAGCGCTTGATTTAATTACTGATTTGCCTTATTATTATGATGAGCCTTTTGCCGATAGTAGTGCTATTCCTACAACCTTAGTTTGTATGATGGCGAAAAAACAAGTCACGGTAGCGTTAAGTGCTGATGCTGGAGATGAAATTTTTGCTGGGTATAATCGCTATGATTATATGATGAAGCATGGTAAAAGATTAAATCAGTTGCCTAAATTTATGAGGAAAGGAATGTCAAGCATTATGAATGTGGTTCCTTCAAATAAGATACCTGTTTTAAAAAATAAGTATAATTTTCATAATCGTTATGAAAAATTAAAAGGCTTATTAAATGATCCATCATCTAAAAATATGATGTTGAGTTTAAGTAAGCAGTACAACGAATCTCAATTAAACCATTTAATGAAATCTGGATTCAAGAATATTGAAACAGATTATTTATCAGATGCACTCCGTCAAGATTATCACTCGCCTTTGGCATATATGATGGCGATTGATTATCAAACTTATTTACTAGATGATATTTTGCAAAAGGTAGATAGAGCGTCTATGACGGCTAGTTTGGAAGGAAGGGAGCCGTTCTTAGATCATCGCATCATTGAATGGGCTGCTCAGTTACCAGATCACTACAAATATTATAAGGGAAGTAAAAAACATATTTTAAAAGAGATTGTTTATCAATATATACCAAAAGAATTAATGGATCGACCTAAAATGGGCTTTGCTATTCCTATCGAAAATTGGCTAATATTTGATTTAAAAGACAAGGTTTTGCATTATCTGGATGATGAAAAAATTATCGAACAAGGGATATTAAATGTAGATTTTATTCGTGAAATTAAATCAAATTTTTATTCAGGTAAAAAAGAGTTAGCTAATAAATTGTGGTATCTATTGATGTTTCAGATGTGGTATGAAAAATGGATGAAATGAAAAATTAAAATTTCATCTTAACACCACTTTGTTTTTCATATAAATGCCTTAGCATAAAAATACCTGCTACAAAAAAAGGTAATTCAGGTATTCGTAATCTTACTAAAGACCCAAAGTTAGCAACGGTGAGTCCAACCGAGAAGGCGAAAAAAAGCGAAAACAACATGCAGAATAATAACATTGGATTTTTTCGTATCAGCGAAAAGAATCCTAAAAATTTTAACTTAATTAAAAGAAATATAGTTAAAATCAAAAGATAGGTGTTTTCTAAAGATGAGACTAACATCACAGCATTTCTGACATCCCAAATACCTGGTCTGAAAATCCCAGAAAAAATGGCAATAGGAGCTTTCGCTATAATCCCACTTAAACTTGCATCAAAATCACCAATGTCATAAGTCTTTCCTCCGTAATAATCGGCTTTCATATCTTTTTGAGTGACTACGGCTTTGTCTAATACGTTATCAATTTTATATTGCCCAAGATTATCACCCATGTTATCCAATGCTATATATCCTGAAATACCCCCTAAACTTAAAATAAAAGGGGTCGCAATAAAGCGAATAAATCCATGATTGATTTTTTTGACTGCATTGTTACTTAACCATAATATTGAACCAGGTAATAAAGCAAAGAAAATATATGGTTTGATGGCTAAAATTACAAAAGCAGAAATTAATAAATATAAACCGTATGATAAATTACGTTGTTTTTTTATAAAAAAATGATAAAAAGAATAAGCAAACCAACCAACAGCTGATAATGTAAAGGAATCTTTCATTAATCCTGAACCCCAAAACACACAGGAAGGTATAAATAAACAGGCAATAGCAAATTCCTTTTTCAAATCAGGAAATTCCAATAAAAAAGTTTGGTATAGTTTCCATAATCCTCCATAAGTGATGCAAGCAACTAAAACAGCGGTTGAAAAATAGGAGTGAAATCCAAGAGTGACAATAGGAATTAATAATCTGACAACAAAAAATGAATGATGGTCTTTTGGAGTATAAATTGGATAACCGGTTGTATCATTGAAGTTAAAATAATAAGCTTTTCCGTCTCCTAACCAGCCTATCCAAAAATCATTTAAGTCTGTAAACATTAAGTTCGCATATGCCGATGAAGTTTGAAAATAATTAGTTGTATCACCTCCAGTATAATAGAAAAAATAAACGAGACCTAGGGCAATAGCCCCAAAAACTCTAACCATTAGGCCTTTTGTAAAATAAGCATACTCGGGATTAGTACGTATTTTTTTTTTGGTAACATAATATCCATAAGCATAGGCCCCTAAAATATATAAAGGAGTTAATAATATATCAAAAATGCTTAAAAGAGGGTTCATTCAAGTATAAAAATACTATTTTTACTTCAAATTATGGCTGGTACTAAAACCTTTCTTTTTGTTTCTATTGATGGGATGACTGATCCTTTGGGTCAGTCTCAGGTTCTACCTTATTTGGTTGGTCTTGCTAAGCAAGGGAATAAAATTGGTATAGTGAGTTGTGAAAAGAAAGAAAACTGGAATGCACATCACCAAGTGATTGAAAACATAATTAAACAAGCTGGAATATCATGGGATTATTGTTTTTACAAAACAGGAAAACCATTCATTTCACAACAACAAAATTATAAATCACTTAAAAAAATAGCTTTTCAAAAAATTAAGGATACTAATAGTCAAACTATTTTACACTGTAGAAGCTATTTAGCAGGTTTAATTGGTTTAAAGGCAAAGCAGAAATTTAATACAGGTTTTATTTTCGATATGCGCGGTTTTTGGGCAGATGAGAGAATTGAAGGTGGAATATGGAGTAAATCAAAACCTATAGGTGCTTATTTGTATTCTTTTTTTAAGAAAAAAGAAAAAGAAATGCTGATACAATCGGATGCAATTATTTCTTTAACTCATAAAGCCAAATCTATTATTTTAAATTGGAACTTAGGAATTAACGATTCAAAAATTACGGTTATTCCATGTTGCGCCGATTTAAATCATTTTGCAAAAGAGAATATGAATCAAGAACAGTTCATTCAACTGCAAAACAAATATCCTCAAATAAAAGATAAATTTGTTTTGAGTTATGTTGGTTCACTTGGCACTTGGTATATGGCCGATGAGATGCTAGAGTTCTTTAAGGTACTATCTCAAAAAACTAAAGCTATTTTTTTAATTATCACAAAGGATGATGAATCAATAGTACACGAGGCTGCTAAAAAGCATGGTGTTGATTTGAATCAATTAATTATTGTTTCTTCCTCTCGAGCAGAAATGCCTTATTATATTTCTTTATCAGATGCTTCTTTGTTTTTTATTAAACCTTCTTTTTCAAAATCGGCATCTTCACCCACAAAAATGGGAGAATTATTATCGATGGAAGTCCCAGTTATTACTAATGCTGGAGTAGGTGATGTAGATTCTATTATTAAAGAAACAAATTGCGGAATATCTATCTCAAGTTTTGATGCTGCAGAATATCAAAAAGCAGTGACGGATTTATTAGAAAATCGTAACTTGTACAAAAAAAATACAACGAGGGCAGCTAATCAATATTTCTCTCTAAAAGATGGTATTGAACAGTATACTAAAGTTTATAGTTTATTTAAATAAAACATATTTATGTCAAATCAAAATTCATCAATTATTGTTACTGGAGGTGCTGGTTATATTGGCTCTCATACCATTATTGAATTACTACAACAAACAGATTATAATATTGTTTCTATTGATAATTTTTCGAATTCAAATACTGATACATTTGAAAGAATTGAAGCCATAACTGGTAAGAAAGTTTTAAATTTAAATGTTGATATCTGTAATTTAGAAGCATTAGAACTAGCTATTAGTAAAGTGAAGAATCCAATTGGAATTATTCATTTTGCAGCCTTTAAATCAGTGCCTCAATCTGTTGGAGACCCATTATTATATTATTATAATAATTTAGGCTCATTAATTAATATTTTAAAAATATGTCAGCAATTACATATTCCTAATTTTATTTTTTCGTCTTCTTGTTCTGTATATGGAAATGTTGAACAACTTCCTGTAACCGAAAATACCCCTTTTCAAAAAGCAGAATCTCCTTATGCCAATACAAAGCAAATGGGAGAAGAAATTGTGGTAAACTTTACTAAAAGTGATGCTAACTTTAAATCTGTCTTATTAAGATACTTCAATCCTGTAGGTGCTCATCCAACTGGATTAAACGGAGAGTACCCTAGAAGTAGGCCAGATAATTTAGTGCCTTATATTACACAAACCGCTGCTGGTATATTGCAAAAATTAACGGTGTTTGGTGGAGATTATGATACTAGAGATGGTTCGTGTATCAGAGATTATATTCATGTAAGCGATATTGCAGATGCACATGTGAAAGCTTTAAATTATTTGATTGAGAATAAACAAAAAGAAGCTACTTCTATTTTTAATTTAGGAACTGGAAATGGTGTTAGTGTTTTTGAAGCGATTAAATCTTTTGAGAAAGTGAGTGAGCAAAAATTGAATTATGAAATTGGTCCTCGTAGAGCAGGTGATGTCATAAATATTTATGCCAATAATGATTTAGTGAAAAAAGAATTAAACTGGAATCCAAAATATGATTTAGATGCCATGATGCTAAGTGCTTGGAAATGGCAACTTAATTTAGCTAAAGAAAAGTAGCATTATTTTAAAGGCTTTATAAATTCTAAGTTTCTTTTTAAGCCTTTGAATTTTGTTCTTTTTACAGCACTTTGTTTGAATATTGTATTAAAAGTTTCTTCTGTTAATTCATACCATTCATCGTTATTTAAATTCAATAAACCTGTGTGGTTATTGAATTCTGTTTCATGGTGAGGAACACTAAATCTATTCCACGGACAAACATCTTGACATACATCACAACCAAATGCCCAGTTATCCATTTTGTTTTTAAATTCGTTGGGGATGGCATCTTTCAATTCAATAGTTAAATAACTAATACATTTACTTCCATCAACGATGAAGGGTTCAATAATTGCCTCTGTAGGACAAGCATCAATACACTTAGTGCAAGTGCCACAATAATCTTGTATTGGACCATCATATTCTAATTCAATATCAATAATTAATTCAGCTATAAAAAAGAAAGAGCCTTGCTGTTTATTAATCAAATTAGCGTTCTTCCCAATCCAACCTAAGCCACTTTTTTTTGCCCAAGCCTTGTCTAATACAGGAGCACTGTCAACAAAGGCTCTGCCATTAACATCGCCAATTTTTACTTTTAGTGTATTTAAAAACTCTTTTAGTTTTTCTTTAATCACATCATGGTAATCTCTACCATAAGCGTATTTCGAAATTTTTGGAGCGTCTGTATGTTGTATTTGTTCGGGATAATAATTATACAAAAGCGACACAACAGATTTTGCATCATCTACTAAAAGTGTTGGATTTAAACGCTTATCAAAATGGTTTTCCATGTATTCCATTTTTCCATGCATGCCATTTTTCAACCACGATTCTAATCTTGGTGCTTCTTCTTCTAAAAATTCTGCTTTGCTAATGCCACAAAAATCAAAACCTAATCGTTTTGCTTCTTGCTTAATAATGGATGAATATTCTAATGTTTTAGTCTTCAAATAAACCACCCATTCGGCCTCTGTATGATTTTCCTAAATGTTTGTATGCTTTTTCAGTAGCTTCTCTTCCTCTTGGAGTTCGGCTCATGTATCCTTCCTGAATTAAGAAAGGTTCATATACTTCTTCAATCGTTCCTGATTCTTCTCCAACAGCAGTACTGATAGTTGTAATACCAACAGGTCCCCCTTTAAATTTATCGATGATAGCAGATAAAATACGAATATCCATTTCATCTAATCCGTTTTTATCAACGTTTAAAGCTTTTAAACCATAAGTAGCAATATCAATGTTAATAGTACCATCTCCTTTTATTTGAGCGAAATCTCTTACGCGTCTTAATAAGGCATTAGCAATACGAGGTGTTCCTCGACTTCTTCTTGCAATCTCATAAGCCGCCTCATCAGCAATTTCAACCCCTAAAATATCCGAACTTCGCTGAACTATTCCAGTTAATACCTTACTATCATAATAATTTAAACGTGAGGTAATTCCAAAACGAGCACGTAATGGCGCAGTTAATAAGCCGCTACGTGTTGTAGCGCCAACTAATGTAAAGGGATTTAATTTGATTTGAACCGTTCTTGCATTTGGTCCACTATCAATCATGATATCGATTTTGTAATCTTCCATCGCAGAATATAAATACTCTTCTACGATAGGACTTAAACGATGAATTTCATCTACAAATAATACATCAAATGGTTCCAAGTTAGTTAGTAAGCCTGCTAAGTCACCTGGTTTGTCTAATACAGGGCCGCTAGTTACTTTTAAATTAACACCTAAGTCGTTTGAAATAATATGTGCTAAAGTTGTTTTACCTAAGCCAGGAGGACCATGTAATAATACGTGGTCTAATGCTTCTTCACGTTGTTTAGCCGCTTGAACAAATACACGTAAATTATCTACAACAGATTCTTGCCCACTAAAGTCGTTAAACTCAACTGGTCGCAAAGCCTTTTCATAGTCTTTATCTGTATTAGATAACTTTTCGTTATTAGCGTCTAAATTCTCGTTCATTACTGTAAAAGTACAAATTTAATAAGTAGCTAAATGCTATAATTTGTAGCATTTTAAAATAGGCTTACCAATAGGCAGGTCCATACTTTTTAGTAATCTTAGATTTAGGGGCGATTGAATAAAATATTTGATCGAACCAAATTAAAAGTTTTGGTGCCAACACAAATGAGTTTAATTTATTGCTTACATAATTGGTATTTCTTAAAGCTAGTCTTGCGCAAACATCCATACCCACTCCACACCATTTAGTGATTTTAAATTGAACTGTAATACCAGGCTCGTAAAACAAAAGAAAGCGCTGTTTGGTTTTAATTGTTTTTTCGCCATCATGATATTGTGTCCAATATAAACCCGTTCCCGCTTGAATAGGAACGCTTAATTGCCATCGTTTAGTTTTGTGAAATACAAAATCAGCATAATAACATATGTAACCAAATTTCATGAATTCATCCGTCGTTATCAGTTTGCCATAATCATCCGTAATTGTTTTTTTATCACTAATAGCTGCATCTAGCCAACTATATCCAATACCTACACGAAGTTTTCTCCTAAAGCTTAAGCCTAATCTTACTCCAGTAACTTTTGTGGCGTTATGATTAAAAAATGAATATCTCGATTCTAAACGAGCATCAACACTTGGCCGAGAGCGAAGAAATACTTTAAACGTATCTAAGAATTGTCCTTTACTACTAAAGGAAATAAAAATAATTATGATAACGGCTATTACTCGCACACTACAAAAATAATAGAGATTGATTGTTTATAAATTGGTAACTCAAAATTGTATTAACAGTATATGTGTAGTAATTTTGCTAAAATGACACCTTCTTTTTTAGATACTCCCATCGGATACCTCAAAGGTATTGGTCCGCAGCGTGCGGAAGTATTGCAAAAAGAATTATTCGTGTTTACGTATAAAGACCTAATTACGCATTATCCTTTTAGATATGTTGACAGAACTCAATTTCACAGTGTGAGAGAAGTTATTGAAGATTCAGCTTATTATCAATTACGTGGACATATTATTGAAATTGATTTTGCAGGAGAGAAACGTACTAAACGATTAGTCGCTAAATTCAGAGATAGTTCAGGGATTATTGAATTAGTTTGGTTTCAGGGTGCTAAATGGATGGCAGAGAAGTTGAAATCTAATACAGAGTATATAGTTTATGGAAAGGCAACATCATTTATGGGACGTTTTAATATGGCGCATCCCGAAATTGATATTGTAACGCCTGAATTGTTAGCCAATCAGTCTTCTTTTCAATCGGTTTATCATAGTACCGAAAAATTAAAGTACCGTAATTTAGATAGTGATGGACTTCGTAAATGTTTACGAATAGTAACACTTCAATTAAATGAACATAATATCCAAGAGAGTTTAACTAAAACTGTTATTCAGGATTTTAATTTATTGTCGAAACTTGAAGCCTTAAAGCAAATTCATTTTCCAGACTCAAAAGTATTATTAGAACGCGCAAAATTTAGATTAAAATTTGAAGAATTGTTTTTCGTTCAATTACGTTTACTAAGAAGTAATTTAATTCGACATCAAGTAACACAAGGGTTTGTATTTGGTAAAGTAGGGGATGTATTTAATAATTTTTATAACCATCATTTACCATTTGAATTAACTAACGCTCAAAAACGAGTAGTGAAGGAAATTAGAGTGGATATGGGTTCTGGCAAGCAAATGAGCCGATTAGTGCAAGGAGATGTTGGTAGTGGAAAAACCTTAGTGGCTTTATTAAGTATGTTATTGGCTATTGATAATGGTTTTCAAGCCTGTTTAATGGCGCCTACCGAAATTTTAGCGAAGCAACATTTTGCCACTATTTCGGAATTATTGGAACCTATGGGATTGAAAGTGGCTTTATTAACAGGTTCTTCCAAAACAAAAGCTCGTAGAGAATTACATGCAGCATTAGAATCAGGAGAAATACATATTTTAATTGGTACACATGCATTGATTGAAGATGTGGTTGTATTTAAAAATTTAGGCTTAGTGGTTATTGATGAACAACATCGTTTTGGTGTGGCTCAACGTGGTAAGATGCATAAGAAAAATACACAACCTCCTCATGTGTTGATTATGACGGCGACTCCAATTCCAAGAACATTAGCTATGACTTTGTATGGAGATTTAGATACATCGGTTATTGATGAATTGCCACCAGGTCGTAAACCAATAACTACCATGCATTTTATGGAAAGTCAGCGTTTGCGATTAATTGGTTTTATGAAAGAACAAATTGCACTAGGCAGACAAGTATATGTGGTGTTTCCGTTAATTCAAGAAAGTGAAAAAATGGATTATCAAAATTTAGAAAGAGGTTATGACGCTTTGTTACATGATTTTCAGCCGCCACAGTATCAAATCAGTATCGTGCATGGTAAACTAACGGCACAACAAAAAGAATTTGAGATGCAACGTTTTATAAAACATGAAACTCAAATTATGGTGGCAACTACCGTTATTGAAGTTGGTGTAAATATTCCAAATGCATCAGTGATGGTTATTGAAAGTGCAGAACGTTTTGGTTTATCTCAATTACATCAGTTAAGAGGTAGAGTGGGGCGAGGCGCAGATAAATCATATTGTGTATTAATGACCTCTTATAAATTAGGAGCTGATAGCAAGTTACGCATGGAAACTATGGTGAGAACCAATGATGGTTTTGAGATTAGTGAAGTAGATTTGAAATTGCGTGGGCCTGGAGACCTTGATGGAACTCAACAAAGTGGAGTGATGGATTTGAAAATAGCTGATTTAGCTCAAGATGGACAGATTTTATCTCTAGCGCGCTCATCAGCTCAAGCTATTTTAAATGAAGACCCTAATTTATCTAGTCAAGAGAATCAATTGTTAATTCAACAACTACAATACCAAGGCAAAACAAGGTCGTCTTGGAGCAAAATTGGGTAGTTTGTTTATATCAAAAAAAGCATTATTTTTGGTATAGCTAAAATCAATAAAATGAAGACAGTTGTTTTTATTTACATTTTCACTTTTGCTTGCTTATTTAAAATGCATGCAACGCATCCACAACCTAAGGTTCAACAACAACCAAAGGACTGTGTAAAGCATCCGCAAATTGTGAAACCACAACCTACTGAAAAACCAAAGGTTGTTGCAGAGAAAGTTGTGAAAGTGGTGACAACACCTCGTGGAAATGCTTCTATTCCTCATTTTAGCGTATTAAATTTCATAAATTTCTTTTATACAAAAGATACTTTAGATAATTTACATGTGATGTAATTCTCATGTTTCGTTTTATTTTTCTTTTTTTATTTCTCTCTCATGTTCTATTTGCCACAGACTCTTTGTTTGTGAAGGTTCATTTTGTTTATGGTTCAAAGCCAAAAGCAGCTTTTAAAAAAATAGAACCTAAACAATTTGGTGGCATCCATGGAGGCCATGTGTATTTGGAGTTTAATAATAAGATTATAAGCTACGGAACAAATAATGGAAAGTGGCATATATTTCCACATAAAAGTAAAAACGCCGGAAGATATAGAGTTGATAAGGATTTAAAATGGCATGGGGATACTGGTAAATTAAAAATTACTTCTATTGTTATTCCAGTGACAAAATTGCAACTTGATAAACTTAGGGAAACGGAACAAAATTATTTTTCTAAAACGCCATACGATTATGCGTTTATAGGAATGCGATGTGCCGCTGGTGCTTATGATATGTTATGCCAAGGAGACGTGTGTAAACCCATACCAAGAAGTAGAATCGTGACTAAATATTTTTATCCTAAAAAATTACGTAAACGTCTGTTGAAACGTGCGGAAAAGGAAAACTGGAAAGTATTTAAGCAAGAAGGAAGAAAAACAAGAAAGTGGGAGAGGGATTGAATATGTTATTTCAAATCAAATAAATTTTCTACTCCAATATATCTATTCACAGTAAAGCCTTCTGCGAAATCAACATTTATTGCTCTTCCAAATAAGCTAGATTTTGCTTTCACATATTCCATGAAATTTTTTGTAGAAATAGGAGTTGCAGGTTCCTGTGAATTTGGATCAAAAAATTGGGAAGAATAAGCCATAATGGATTCCATTTTTTTATCCATAAAAGGAGTAATGTCAACCACAAAATCAGGCTCAATAAAATTATCTTGTATGTAATGATACACTGCTTTTGGTCTCCATGCAGCCTGAACAGTATTGTTATCTTTTGTTTCAACTTTAACTAAGCCACTATAAAAACAAGCATCAGCCGTTAGTTTTGCAGCACGCCCATGATCGGGATGTCTATCAGAAACAGCATTACATAACACAATTTCTGGTTGGTATTTTCTGATGATTTGAATGATTTGTTTTTGATGAGCTTCGTTATTTTCAAAAAAACCATCAGTCATATCTAATTGTTCTCTAACTGAAACACCTAAGATGTTTGCCGCTTTAGTAGCTTCTTCGGTTCTTAACACAGCATTACCGCGCGTGCCTAATTCTCCTTTTGTTAAATCTAACAATCCAACTTTTTTTCCTAAAGCAATATGTTTTAAAATAGTTCCTGATGCTGATAACTCAACATCATCTGGGTGAACGCCTATGGCTAATATATCTAGTTTCATGAGTAGTCTTATTGTTTTTTAATTATCACATGGTATAACCAATTCCATTTTATTGTTTTTTATTTTGATAAAAATGGTTATTTCATTTTACAAATATAATTAAGTTCTGTTTGTCACCCTGAACTTGTTTCAGGGTCTCTTGATATGCTGAAACAAGTTCAGCATGACCTTATTGTATCTCTCCTTGTTTTTTTACTGTCACCCATTTGCCAGACACATGAGCACTAACACTGTTATCGTACATAGCCTCACAATTAACGCCAGGCAAGTAGTATGTCCCATTATAAGAAGCATTTAATAACACTTTAAATGTTTTAATAGCACCAGCCCCTAAATCAAAATAAGAGTAAACTCTATCATCTCTTATATCTTGATAAGTTGGAACATCACCTTTTGAATAAGTAACATTATCCAAACGTTGATTTCGAATTTCCCAACCACTCGCAAATATTTGTGATAAAGCTAAGTTACGATACATACCCCTTACACCAGGATTTTTTATTGTGACTTCAGCCATGAAATCAGTTCCTTGTTCCAGATTAGTGACATCAATAGGATTGCCATTCAAGGTTTTGTAATTCACGATTAATTCTAAATTACTAAACTTATCCGTTTCCATTCCTGCTTTTGGAATACCTTGTTTAACAATGCGTGCAAATAAATTACCGCCTCCCTTAACTGTTACTTTTATAGGCGTATTGCTATTTGCGTTTTTCAATTCAATCATCTTGAATTTAGTTTTCGAGAAATCAGAAACAGCAATGGTTTCAGAACCAATTTTTACATCAGCTGTTACCTTTGAATTTGCTCCATTAACTTTTGCATACTTGCTGATTGCCATTAAACAGTAAGCCGTAGATTGTGTACTAAACCAATATTCGTTATTACCCAATTTAGCCGCCAATGCTTTTACTTTTAAAAATGCGTTACTATTATCTTTCAATAAAGTCATGGTTTCTAAAATCATGGCATCATCACGCTCTAAACTTCCATACGTGTAATAATAATCTTGGTAGGTTTTTGGAGTGGATGGTACATTATAAATCATTTTTTTAGCTACTTCAGTTTGACCAATCAATGCATATGCAGCTGATAAACGCCATTTAGCTTCGTTTGATAAACTTGCTTTTTCTTTTAGTCGGTTCATTGCCCCTAACTCTGGTGCGCCTACTAATGCTAGTGTATACAGACGATAAGCTTGTGTTAAATCTTCGCCATAGTAAGCTGTGTTTTTATTGCTCGTATAATTTTGTGCTTTTTGTTTTTGGTATTTTTTCCAGTTATCTAACAAGCCATAAGGTAATGAGTAACCTTTTGTTTTTGCTTCAATTAAAAAATGTCCGGCATAATTAGTTCCCCATTCATCTGCGCTATTTAATCCTGGCCAGTAAGATAAACCTCCACTTGAGGTTTGAAATCCTTTCAATCGATTAATAGTCGCCTTTGTTGCTTTGTCAATAAATTCTTTTTGAGTATTACTTAAATCTGTGATGTCGTTTAAGTATAATCCCGCAAATACCGATGAGGTGGTTTGCTCCACGCATCCATGAGGATATTGAACTAAATACTCCAACCGTTGAGATAAATTAATAGATGGTAAAGTTGATAATTCAACATACGCTTTATTGGTTCCACTCATTCCAATTGGAACATAATTAACCGATAAATTTTTATTAGCTGTTAATACATATTCATCAGCATCTGTTACGCTTGGGTTGTTTGCTCTTACAGCAATTTCAATAGTTTCACTTGCTGTTTCGCCTGCGCCCTTTGCCACAATTTTAATTTTAGAAACACCTAAAGCATCTTTAATTTTTAATTTAAAATTAATCACTTTGTCGCCAATAGCATTAAAACTAACTGTTTGTGAATTACCATCTACAGATTGAATTAATTTATCAGTGGTAATAGTTACAGTTGCATTTTTTACTTTTTTCTCCATGGCGAAAACCGTCACGGGTAAGTTTACTTCTTCACCCGGACCTAACACTCTTGGTAAGGTTGATAAAATCATCAATGGTTTACGAACAGGAACTGCTTTTTCGGCATTGCCATATGCGCCTTGATAGCCAGCAACCACCATGACTCTTACAGAACCTACATATTGTGGAATATCAATTTTATGTGAAGCTGTTTCTCCTTTCTTTAAATGGAATGGTCCAACAAAACGAACCATCGGTTTAAAACGTAAGGCACTATTTTCTGGTTTATTATTCGTAGCGTCGTCACCACCAATAGATAAAATGCGACTCATCGCATTTCCAAAAGCACCAATTACATTATCGTAAATGTCCCATGTTTTTACACCTAATGCTTCTTTTGCATAAAATGCTTTCCAAGGATCAGGTGTTTTAAAACGAGTAATGTCTAATAAACCTTCATCAACAATAGCTAGAGTATAAGCCATCTCTTTCCCGTTTTCCTCACTCACTTTTACAATAGCTTGGCTCTCTGGTTTCCAAACGGCATCTGTTTTTATTTTTGGTTTTAAAATCGTGTTTTCATCTTTAATCATTAATGAAGCTACTCCATATAAACGAATAGGTAAATCGTTTACGGTTTGGGCATGCGGTTGAATTAAATGAACAAATACATAAATGTTTGGAGTCATTTCCTTCGTCACCGAAAATTCATATTCAGTCACGCCTTCTTTGGTATCAATCCATTTGCTTAATAAGGTACGACTTCCATTTTCGATATTAATTAAAGCTTTACCGCCTTTAGGACTTGGGATTAAAATTTTTGCTTTTTCTCCAACTTTATATTCTTCTTTATCTGTATTAACCGTTAATACATTACTTCCTTCATTTCCTTTTGGCGATTTACCTGCCCAGCTTGGCCAATCAATAAATACAACTTTCCCACAGGCGTGTCCGCTTTCCACATCTTTCACATATACCAAGTATCTTCCCCAAGACGGACGATTAACACGTAGTTTAAAATTTGCTTTTCCGTTTGAAGAAGAGATTTGTTCAGTATAAATTGGTTCGTGGTAATTACTGCCAATGTAGGATGATAAATCTTGGTTGTAATTATCCCACCACCAACGCCAATCTAATTTGTAAACTTTTACTTCGATATTAGAACGAGAGGTTGCTTTCCCAAACTCATCAACCGTTGCAATTTGAATGTTATGGTCGATGTCGGTTTCTAAATATTGTTCGTCATCTTTTGTTTCTGGAACTTTAACTCCCACATAATTGGTGAATGGAGAAACAGGAATTGTAAAACGATCAGTACTAAAAGAACCGCCTTCTTCAAATGCTCTAATTGTAAAGTTTGCCGCTAAAAATCCTGGCGCATCTTTCGTGTCGCTTAGTTGTGCATTAACAGGCGTTGCTCCGTTATCATCTGTTCGTCCGCTAAAAATAGTTTGAGTTTCCGAATAAAAATTTTGAGCTGGATTATCAAATGTATATCCTTTGTAACCTTTAAACTCAGTAGTGATTTGAGATAAGGATACGTCGATCTTTGTTTCTAAGTTTCTTCCAGGTGCACCATGCAACCAATTAATGTATAGGTTACTATTTAAAGTTAAATCGCTACTGTAAATTTTATCTTTCTTATAATCCAAATTTATTTTTAAACGATTTGGCATAATCATTTCGATACGAATATTTTTAGTAAACACAGCGCCGCCTACTTTTACTTTTGCTAAATACACTCCTGTTGGAACTGCATTCTCTGTTTTAGTAGAAAAATTATAAAAACCATCAACGTGTTTGGTACGTGTTAATTTTTGAACAACTTGTCCTTGAGGATTGATTAACTCCAATGAAGCCGGATAATTTTCAGGAAAGGCTTTAGTTTTGTTTTCTAAAATAAAAGATAAAAATAAGCTGTCTCCCGGACGCCATACTCCGCGTTCTCCATAAATAAATCCTTTAATACCTTTTTGAACCACATCACCATCTACTTCAAATGAACTTAATGATAATGAATTTCCATCATCTAATTTTAAGTAAGTGCGTTCTTGTCCGCGTTTAGCAATTAGTACAAATGGTTTTTGTTTGGTTTCTAATACAGCAATACCTTCACTGTTAGTAGTAACTTGTTTTAATTTTTGTTGCTGATAATCAAAGGCTTCAATTACTACATTGCCTAATGGCTTCGTTGAAATTAAATCAGAGGTGAATACACTGATTTGTCCATTATTACCACGCTTAGCAATTAGTCCAATATTAGTAGCTAAAATATTTCTATTAACTGATTTGTTGTTATAGAATGCACGAGAACAAGGATTATTTCTTTCCGAATAATCGTAGTAATAGTAATCGTCATAATAATCATCGTATGAGTTATAATAATCCCAATCTCTTTCATCTTCATTAGATTCATTATCTACATACACATCGTCTTCTCCTTTTGAAGTGGTATCACCTTGACAATTGTAAGTTGAGTAGTTGCGATTAAAACTTAAACGGATATTGTATAAAGCACCAGGTTCTGCTTTTATTAAGGATGATAAATCGATCGAATATTTATTCCATTTGTTACGAGTTGGATTACCATTGTTTTGTAAAGCAATTTTCTTTTTGATAATTAATTTTCCTACACGTCTTAATTCCTGATTGCCATCTAAGCTATTGACTTGTAAAAATTGCAGCATATTGTTTTCGTAAATACGTGTAATGCGAACATCTACTGCATTTAGGTTTACTGCTTCAAATGGAAAAATTAATCCGCTAGAGTTAGGAAGGATAACACCTTTACCAACTAAACGAACACTTGGTTTTAAATCTTCAAAAAATAAATTGTAGACAATTGCTTCTTTTAAATGTTTGCCTTCGCTATTTTTTACAACGTTGCTAATGTTTAATTCTCTGCTATCTACAAAGCGTTCGTTAGTGTAAATTTTAATAGAATTGTTTTCGATTAAATAAGTTAGTTTAGATTCTTTAACTGGCAATTTCTCATTGTTATTTTCACTATAATCATATTCAGAAACAGTTGCTGCTCCATTTGGATTTGCAATAGAAATTAATCCTTCTAAGTTTTGATTAGGGTCAACTTTATCAGAAAATTGTAAAGTAACATATTGATCAGGTTCATTATTGATTACTACATTTAGTAAAGAAAATTCATTTGAATTTGGAATAGTAATTTCTTGTGTGTTTTTTTCAGCAGCTCCAATGGCTTCTCCATTATATGCAATGAAAACATTTCCTTTACCCTTTATCACATTTTGAATAGTGAAATGATGCGTGGTAGAGTTTTCGTGTAGCCATTTGATTTGAAGTGAATTTGAGCCTTGTGTGGCTAGCGTAGTTTTTTCTACTAATACATTGTTTGCAAAATCAGCAGTAGTTAAAGTTCCTTCAATTTGTAAATTATTTTTCTCATCTGTTTTAAATTCATCAACGGTTATTTCCATTGCTTGCTTTAATGTTGAGAATTCAAATTCAAATTCATTTAAATCATCACTAACGGTTAGCACATTTCCTAAATGAAAAGTTACTTTGTAAGTTTGATTGCTGTTTAATTTTACAGCAGGTTTAAATTCAATTGTTTTTTTATCAATCCAAGTTAATTTCCCTTCAATACTTGGACTAAAATCAAACAAGGTGTTACCTACTTCTTTTCCTTCTTCAATTTCTAAAGTAGTTTCTTCTTGTAAAACAATTAATATTTTACTTTCAACCGAAACATATCCTGCTGTGTAGGCGGCAATATATTCTTTATATGCAGGATTAATAAACCCTGAATCATTTTTAGCTGAAGTAGATGAATAATAGGTTAATCCACAAATGGATAATGCTGTGATAAAGAACACAGCTAAGATTGATTTTATTGACATAGTTTTTAAGGGAAATTTTAAACAAAATTAAATAAAAAAAATGCGCAAAATCAAGGCTTCACCAAGTTTATTTTAGGGTTATGGAGGTAATTCTTTAAAATTCTTCTAAATCGACACAATAAATGAAATTATCCCTCGTTTTCTAACATATAAACCCCTAAAATTGCCTATGCATAAAACATCTACTCTTGTTTCTACAATTTTAAAAACCTATAAAAACAAGCAACAAAAGGTAACTTTAGTTGACGAAATTGAGCCATCTGACTCTTTAATTCAGAATATCCTTAATTATTCCAAGTCTTTAACCATCAAAAAATCTGATTCTGTTGGATTTATTGAGATTATGGCTAGTTAATTTCAAGGAAAAAGCCTGCCAAATTACCAAAACGACCGAAGGATTTAAAATCTTGTCTAATAAATTTGTGTAATAGCTAGATTACCTTATTTTTGCGTTCTACATTATTTACTGACAATGGCTCAATTTGAATTAACAATGCCCAAAATGGGCGAAAGTGTTGCAGAAGCAACGATTATTAAATGGACTAAAAACGAAGGTGATTCAATTAAAATTGATGAAACTGTTCTAGAAATAGCAACTGATAAGGTTGACTCTGAAATTCCTTCTCCATTTGAAGGTAAATTAATCAAAAAGTTATTTAACGAAAATGATGTTGTTCAGGTAGGTGCAGTTATTGCCATTATCTCTTCTGATGCAAATGCTTCTTTAGCGGAGACTCCAAAAACAGCAGCTCCAGCTCAAACAGCTGCGGCAACAACAACTTCTGCTCCTGTAGCTTCTGCACCAGCTGTAGATGTTGATTTTTCGGGATCAGATAAATTTTACTCTCCTTTAGTGAAAAGCATTGCGAAGGAAGAAGGTATTTCTATAGCTGAATTAGATTCTATTAAAGGAACTGGTCAGGAAGGAAGAGTTACAAAAGGAGATATTTTAGCTTATTTACCAAACAGAAATAAACAAGCAACTTCAGCTCCAGTAGCTCAAACAACAGCTGCTTCATCAACTCCAGCGGCTGCAAAATCAACTGTTGGTGTTCCTGATAATACAGTATTAGTTCAACGTCCTGCCGTTTCAGTAGGCGCTGGCGACGAAATCATTGAAATGGATCGTATGCGTAAAATCATTGCTGATAATATGGTAATGAGTAAGCATGTGTCTCCACACGTTACTTCTTTTGTGGAGGCTGATGTCACTAACTTAGTTCAATGGAGAGATAGAATTAAAAAGGATTTCGAAAAACGTGAAGGTGAAAAAATTACGTTTACTCCTTTATTTATTGAGTGTGTGGCAAAAGCCATTAAAGATTTCCCTTTAATTAACGTGTCTGTTGATCAAACAGGAACAAAAATCATTAAACGTAAAAATATTAATGTAGGTATGGCTGCGGCTTTGCCTTCAGGTAACTTAATTGTACCAGTTATTAAAAACGCAGATCAAAAAAATTTAGTAGGAATTACTAAAGATGTTAATGATTTAGCAAATAGAGCTCGCGCTAACAAATTAACCCCAGATGAAATTCAAGGGGGTACATTTACTTTAACAAATGTTGGTGGTTTTGGAAATGTAATGGGAACACCTATTATTTTACAGCCACAGGTTGCTATTTTGGCGGTTGGAACTATTAAAAAGAAACCAGCAGTGATTGAAACACCTCAAGGTGATGTAATTGCTATCAGACATTTCATGTTCTTATCATTATCTTATGATCATAGAGTGGTTGACGGTTCTTTAGGAGGTAGTTTCTTAAGAAAAGTAGCTGATTATATGGAAAATTGGGATGTAACTAGAACTTCCTAAACCGATTTTAGATTTTGTTAAAAATCCCGCTAGATGCGGGATTTTTTATGCTCTTAATTGTGGTTTTTAATCAAATAATGCTATTTTTGCTTTCTTGTTAAACAAAAATCAGATGAAGAAATATTATTTATTTATTATCACGTTATTTTTTGGCGTTAATGTTATCAAAGCACAATTGCCTACTGGAAAATATTCAGACTATTTTAGAGAGGGAAATTTTTTAATTGGTGAAGAGAACTATGATGTCGCTTTAAAAAATTATTTACAAGCTTATCAGTTAGATTCATCATCTGCTAATATTAATTTCAATGTTGGTTTTTGTTATTTAAACTCTTCTATGAATAAAGGAAAAGCAGAGTATTATTTTTCAAGAGCAATTTCTGATGTAACTAAAAACTATAGATATGATGATCCTTCTGAGAAGTCAGCTCCTCCATTAGTTCATTTTTATTATGGAAAAGCATTACATATCAATTATAAATTTGACGAAGCATTAGTTCAATACGATATTTTTGAGAAAAATTACGCAAAAGATAAATCTACTAAAGAAGATGTTGCGTATTATAAAGCACAAACGGTTTACGCAAAAGAATTAGTACTTTCTCCTATTAATGTAAAAATTGAAAATTTAGGTGATAGTATAAATAGTACTTTTCCTGATTACAGCCCAGTATTAAGTGCTGACGAGGCTACAATGATTTATACTACTAGAAGAAACACTAGCACAGGAGGAGAAAGAACACCTGATGGACAATTTTATGAAGACATCGTAGTATCCTACAAGGATGAAAATGGAAAATGGTCTTCACCTAAAACAATTTCTCAATATATTAATACAAACGGACATGAGGGTTCTATTAACTTAACTCCTGATGGACAAACATTAATTGCTTACAGAGATGATGGTGGAAATGGAAATGTTTATTATAGTTCTTGGGATGGGAAAGAGTGGAGTTCTTTGCAAAGTTTTGGTTCTGATATTAATTCTAAATATTGGGAGCCACATGCATGTTTAACTTCAGATAATAATACATTGTACTTTGTGTCAGACAGACCAGGTGGATTTGGAGGCAGAGATATTTACCGTTGTGTAAAATTACCTAATGGTGCTTGGAGTAAAGCGTTAAATGTTGGTCCAACAATTAATACTAAGTATGATGAAGATGGTCCGTTTATTCATCCTGATGGAATTACTTTAATTTTCGCGTCTAAAGGTCATAAATCAATGGGTGGATTTGATTTATTCGCATCTATTATGGATGAAGAAAAGAAATTTTCGGAACCAGAAAATATGCGTTACCCAATTAATACACCAGATGATGATGTGTTTTTTGTAACTTCTCCTGATGGAAAAAGAGGTTATTTCTCTTCTGCTAAAGACGGTGGTTATGGCGAGAAAGATATTTATAAAATGTTTATCCCTGATGCTAAAGAAAAACCATTGGCGCTATTCAAAGGATCGATTTTACCTGCAGACGGAGAAAAATTACCTGATGATTTAGAAATTATTGTTACTAATAAAGAAACTGGAGAAATTGTAGGAAGATACAAACCAAAAGAAAATGGAACATTTGCTACTATTTTACCTCCTAATAAAAATTATAATTTCTCATATCAATCAAAAGGCGAGGAGTTTTATAATGAAGACATATATGTTTCAAGCGACATAGCTTACCAAGAAATTAAAAAGGAAATTAACCTAGAGCCAGTTGCATTATTAGGAGCCGTTAAAGTTAAAAATAAAGGTGTTGTTTTAAATACAATTGTATTAAATAATAAAAAAGATCAAACTCCAGTTTCAAATGCTAAAATTACTTTAACAGAAAAAGGTGGCTCTGACGTTAATTTTGATGTAGATGCTAATGGAAAGAAAGATGGAACGGCATTAGCGTTTGATAAGCTATATACAATCGTAGCTGAAGTAAATGGACAAAAGTCAAAAGTTAGTTCTTTTAATACAGTTGGTTTAAAAGGTAGTAAATCGATTACTCAAGTATTATACATTGATGATGCTGCTGTAGCTGTAAAAGATAATACGAAAAACAATAATGCTAACGAGACAAATTATACACCAAATGTAGCTTGTGGTTCTCCAGTGAAGTTTAAACAAAATTTCGGATACAATAAAAATGAGATAGAGGAAGCTAAAGATTGGGAAATTTTAATTGATGGAATTGTAAGTAAAACTAAAGAGTGTACACCAACAGTTAAAATTATGTCTAGCGCATCACAAGTGCCTACACGTGCATTTGCTACTAATAAAGAGTTAGCTCAATCTCGTGCCAATAAAATGGAAGAGAAAATTAAAGCTGCTGTAACTGCTAAAGGTGGAGATGCAAGCAAAATTAATTTCTCTAAAGTTGCTGCGGTAAGAGGCCCTATTTATGCTACAGACTACAAAAACACTAAAAAATATAATCCTTATCAATACGTAAGAATTATTGCTAGATAATATATTTTAATTCATTAAAAAAAACACCGAGCTTTTATAGTTCGGTGTTTTTGTTTTAATACCTTTGTGAACTATGCAAAAAGAGTGGTTTTCTTCTTGGTTCGATACTCCTTATTATCATATTCTGTATAAGAATAGAGATTACTCTGAAGCATCTTTGTTTATAGATAATATTTCTGATTTTTTAAAATTACAACCAAATTCAAAGTGTTGGGACTTGTGTTGTGGTAAAGGAAGGCATAGTATTTATTTAAATAAAAAAGGCCTTAATGTTATTGGTACAGATTTATCAGAACAAAGTATTTTAGAAGCCAATAAAAGCGCTAATGATACTTTAGAGTTTTATGAGCATGATATGCGAAAATTATTCAGAACAAATTATTTTGATACAGTATTTAATGTGTTTACTAGTTTTGGATATTTTGAGAAAAGAGAAGACGATTTACATGTGTTTGACACCGTTCAAAAAGGATTAAAATCACATGGATTATTTGTATTTGATTATTTGAATTCAGAATATGTGAAAGGTATTATTAAAGATACAGATACCATTACAATTGATGGAATCACTTTTAATATTAAAAAAAGAATAGAAGGAATTACAGTTATTAAAAATATTAGTTTTACAGATAAAGGCCAGGAGTTTAATTTTGAAGAACGAGTGAAGTTATTTGATAAATCCTATTTTGAAAATTTAGCAAGAGAATGTAACTTAAAGATATTGAATACTTTTGGAAATTATCAGTTGCAAGAATTTGAGGTAAGCACATCACCACGTTTAATTTTAGTATTACAAAAAAAATGAGTCTTTGGTTATTAACGATATTATTGTCTTTACCTGTATTAATTACAGGTCTTATCTTTTTGTCTTTAAAAATTAAAGCACAAAACTTACGTTTTTTATTAGCGTTTAGTGCAGCGTATTTATTTGCTATTTCGGTTACTCATTTATTACCGGAGTGTTACGAGGGCACAAATACAAAAACAATCGGTTTGTTTATTTTAGTTGGCTTCTTTATTCAAATTGTATTAGAATATTTCAGTACGGGTATTGAGCATGGTCATACGCATGCGCATTCTCATTCTTGCGAAAAACATTTGCCTTTAGGGATGATTGTCGGCCTGTATCTTCATTCATTATTAGAAGGCTTGCCAATTTACCAAAGCGGCATTATAGAAGCTCATTCTCAAGCTGTATTGTCAACCCAGCAATCCTTAGTGTTTGGTATTACAGTTCATAATATTCCTATTGCTATTGCTTTTGTAACTTTGTTATTAGAACATAAAACCTCTAAATTGAAGACAGCATTGTTGTTATTAGGCTTTGCATTAATGGCGCCTTTAGGATGTTTAATTAGTTATGTGTTGAATTCTGTTGGCGTACAAAACTACGATGGATTCTTGAAATTATCGTTTGCAGTAGTCATTGGTATTTTCTTGCATATCTCTACCGCTATTATGTTTGAAACAGGAGAGAATCACAAATATAACCTTGCCAAAATCATGTCGATGATAGCTGGTGTGTTTTTGGCTGCTTTAATTAGTTAATGATGGAGAGTAACGATACATTATTTATAGATGTTATTGTTCCGCTATCTGTAGCTAATAAATTCACTTACCGTATACCAAAAGAAATGAACGGATTTATCGCCGTTGGAAAACGCGTCATCGTTCAGTTTGGGAAATCTAAATTTTACACTGGTATTGTTTATTCAGTTCACTCAAATCCACCAAAAGATTACGCTGCTAAATATATCGAAACCATTTTAGATGATGAGCCTATCGTAACTGCTGCTCAATTGCAATTATGGGATTGGATTGCTCAATATTATTTGTGTAATCCAGGCGATGTCATGAATGCTGCTTTGCCAAGTGGCTTAAAATTAAGTAGCACTTCTCATATTACCTTGAATCCGGATTTTAGTTTGGATGAAATGCCTTATGATTATTTTACAGATAAAGAACATACGGTTTTAGAAGCGCTTCAAACTAATGCATCTTTGAGTTTTGAAGATGTGAGCGTGATGCTTTCTATTAAAACAGTGCAGGTATTTATTAGTAAATTAATAAAAAAAGGAGCGATTGTTATTTACGAAGAAATTAAAGATAAGTATAAGCCAAAACTCGTTGATTATATTGGTGTTAATCCTAATATTTTAAATAACGAACATCAATTAAAAGAAGTGTTGGATACGCTTGAAAAAAAGGCGTTTAAACAAGCTGAGGTTTTATTGTCCGTTTTACATTTACTAAAAACTGATGAATCAGGGAAACAATTAGGCTTAGTAAAAAAATCTGTTCTTTTAAAATCCTTTGACACAGCTGTTATTAAAGGTTTAGTGAAAAAAGAAATTTTTATTGAAACCGAATTAGAAACCAGTCGTTTATTATTTGATAATAAAGAAAAAACAAATAAAACCTTAAACGACTTTCAAATACAAGCCGTAAAAGAAATTGAGCAGCAGTTTGAAACCAAGCAAACTGTTTTGTTGCACGGAGTAACCGGTTCTGGTAAAACAGAAATTTATTCTGATTTAATTGATAAAGTCATTGCTCAAGGAAAACAAGTATTATACTTAGTTCCTGAAATTGCTTTAACTACTCAGCTAATTAACCGTATTAGAGCGGTGTTTGGTAATTCTGTGGGAATTTACCATTCTAAGTTTAGTGAGAACGAACGCGTAGAAATTTGGAATTCAATTTTACACGAAGGAGATGATAAACTAGATGCCAAGCATTTTAATATTGTTTTAGGAACTCGTTCGGCTTTATTTTTACCTTTTAATAATTTGGGATTAATTATTATTGACGAAGAGCATGATAATTCCTACAAACAGCAAGATCCTGCGCCTCGCTATCATGCGCGAGATGCAGCCATGTATTTAGCAAACTTGCATAAGGCAAAAGTATTATTAGGAACGGCAACTCCATCGTTTGAAAGCTACTATAATGCCTTGCATCAAAAATTCGGTTTAGTTCGTATTGCCGAACGTCATGGTAATGCAAGCATGCCAACCACTGTAGTATGTGATTTGAAAAAAGAAAATCAACAGCATCAAAATAAGGGCATTTTTTCTCATCAATTAGTCACTGCTATTACACAAGCCCTTGCTAAAAAAGAGCAAGTCATTTTATTTCAAAATCGCAGAGGTTTTGCGCCATATACAGAATGTACGAGTTGCAATTGGATACCTCATTGTACTCATTGCGATGTGGCTTTAATTTACCATAAACAAACTAATAAATTAAGTTGCCATTATTGTGGTTACACCATGCAGCCGCCAACCAGCTGTGGCGCTTGTGGTAATAATAATTTAAAGTATAAAGGTTTTGGTACTGAAAAAATCGAAGAAGAAATAGAAATATTATTTCCGAGTGCTAAAGTAGCACGTATGGATTTAGATACCACACGTAGTAAATACGCTTATAAGCAGTTAATTGATGAATTTGAATTAGGTAATATTGATATTTTAGTTGGTACGCAAATGGTGACCAAAGGATTAGATTTTGATAACGTGAGTGTAGTTGGTGTTTTAAATGTAGATAGCGTATTGAATTTTCCTGACTTTCGTTCTTACGAAAAAGCATATCAATTAATCGTACAAGTTAGTGGTAGGGCAGGGCGCAAGGATAAAAAAGGCACTGTTTATGTTCAAACGAGTCAGCCAGAACATGCGGTGATTAACCATGTGTTAGCAGATAATTATTTGCAATTTTATCAATCACAAATTAATGAACGCGAACAATTTCATTATCCACCATTTACGCGTGTGATTGAATTATCGGTTGTTTCAAAAGACGTGGTAGTGGTAAATGATATCGCACAACAATTAGCTAACCAATTAAAACCTTTATTTGGAGGTATGATGTTGGGCCCTGAATTTCCTTTGGTAGCTAAAATTAAAGATCAATACCATAAACGAATTCTCCTAAAAATTAATAGAGAGTATTCTCCAACACAAGTGCGAAATTTATTGAAACAAGAAATTGATACGCTTCAATACAATAATAAAAAAAGTATTTACCGATTGCAGGTAGATGCGGATCCGGTTTAGCTTAATCAACACCTGTTAGGTTTTTAAAACCTGACAGGTGTTATTCCATTTTTCAAATTTTCGCTTTATTTTAATACTAAAATAATATATAGTGCTTTTTTATTTAAAAATCAATTAATTCTCTAGGATGAACTTTTAGCGTATTTGCTATAATCACAATCGTACAAAGTGTAGGATTTAATTTTGAAGTTTCTATTCGAGCAACTTGAGAGAGACTCAGTCCTGAACTATACGCTAATTCTTCTTGAGTCATCTTTTTCTCACTTCTAAGTTGTTTTAACCTTTTAGCAAATTTATTTAGTATGTCTTCGTCTCTAAATTTCAATAAACAAATTTTGTTAGTTTATTGAAATATTATTATAGCATATATGCTATAATTTGATTATATTTGTTTTTAGTAAAACTTAAAACAAATGAAAAATTTAATCTTAATCCTTACAATCTTAACTATTAGTTTTAGTTGTAAGAAACAACAAACAACATTTGAACCTGAACCAGAACCTATTAAAACTAGTAAATCATTTCAAGTTAAAATAACATTTACAGCAGATAGTTTATGTGATAATATTAATCCTATACCAAATTATTATCCTAGTGGTATTAATCAATATAATACACTTGTAATAAGTATTGATACTATTCCTAATAATATCACAATGAATAGTAAAAGTATAAACATTGCTGGTTATGGTCCAATAGTTACAACCACATTAACACTTAATATAACATCTAATGATTTAAATAAACCATTTACATATTATATTCATGTTGAAGAACAATTAAATAGACCTAATCAAGGAGGAAAGGCATATTTTAAATATAATAAGTTATATACATTCCATGAAGGTGATAATGGTACTATCAATTTTAATACGTTACCTTAATATTTAATCTAGTAGTTCTAAAGACTGAAATAAAACAAAACTATTAAATAAAAAATATACTCTCAACAAAATGAAAGCAGTAACACAATATAATGATTTTATAGGAACGTCTTCAGCTAGTGAAGGTGATCATGATGAATTTACCCAATTTATTAAAGTTAAAAATATAGATTTTGATAAATATGAAGTAATAGGAATTGAATTTAATTCGACTTATGATGATAGTTTTGAAGAATCGTTGATTTGTTTAGATAAAGAAAAATCAAAAGGAGGCGTTAAATATTATATTAGAATTAATTTCGAAAAGAACATATCACGTGATGAGTTTTTTAATTTATTTAAAAGTTTTTCGGTTGTTTTAAATAAGAATGGATACGATAGTATAGATATAAAAGAGGATATTTCAATTTAAATACAAAACAAAAAATCCCGCAACATCGTTGCGGGATTTTATTTGCTATTCGCTTCTCGACTACGCTCGAAGTGACAAACTTACAATGTTCCTCTCAAAGCTTGCTCTCTTTCAATTGATTCGAACAATGCTTTAAAGTTACCGGCACCAAAACCTTTAGCTCCCATACGTTGGATGATTTCATAAAATAATGTTGGTCTGTCTTCTACTGGTTTTGTGAAGATTTGTAATAAATAACCTTCTTCATCCGCATCTACTAAAATTGATAAACGTTGAAGTTCTTTAATGTCTTCTTTCATCATGTCCATATGTACACCTAATCTGCGCGGAATATCATCGTAATATGCTTGGGGAGGAGGAGGTAAAAACTCAACACCACGTGCTTTCAAATCAGCTACTGTTTTAATAATATCATCAGTCGCTAAAGCTAAATGCTGAACGCCTGCTCCTTCATAAAAATCAATATACTCTTCAATTTGAGATTTTTTCTTTCCTTCAGCTGGTTCGTTAATTGGAAACTTAATTCTACCATTTCCATTACTCATTACTTTACTCATTAAAGCCGAGTATTCAGTAGTAATTTGTTTATCGTCAAACGTTAAAAAGTTGACGAAACCCATCACATCTTCATACCATTTCACGGTAGCATTCATTTGGTTCCAACCCACATTACCAACCATGTGATCAATAAATTTTAAACCAACTGCAGCTGGGTTATAATCACTTTCCCATTTTCTAAACCCTGGTAAAAAATCTCCTTTATAATTTTTACGTTCTACAAACATGTGAACGGTTTCACCGTAAGTATAAATACCTGCGCGCACTACTTCACCATGCTCATCTTTTTCTACCACTGGCTCCATGTAAACTTTAGCGCCACGTTTCACCGTTTCTTCAAATGATTTACGAGCATCTTCTACCCATAAAGCAATAACTTTAACACCATCACCGTGTTTTTTTACATGTTCTCCAATTGGCGAATCGCTAATTAGTGCAGTGGTTAATACTAAACGAATTTTATCTTGCTTTAAAACATAAGATACTCTGTCTTTTAAACCTGTTTCCAATCCTGCATAAGCATATGATTGAAACCCAAAAGCAGTTTTATAATAGTGTGCCGATTGTTTGGCGTTACCTACATAAAACTCTACATAATCAGTTCCTAATAAAGGTAAGAAATCTTGCGCTCCTTCAAATATTTTTTCTAATCCGTATTCTACGTTTTTTACTTCTTTTGCCATAATTGTTCAATTTATATTTTAGAATTTTTTACTATTTTATTATTCTGTCCAACTTTTATAATACTTTCCATCATCAATCCCCATAGCATCTTCAGTCACCATTAATGGTCTAAATGTATCAACCATTACGGCTAATTCTTGAGTAATGGTTTGTCCAATACTACGCTCCATTGCTCCAGGCGCCGGACCGTGAGGAATGCCTTTTGGATGTAATGTAATATGACCTTGTTCAATATTATTTCGGCTCATAAAATCACCATCTACATAATATAACACTTCATCACTATCAATATTACTATGATTGTATGGAGCAGGAATTGCTTGTGGATGATAATCGTATAAACGAGGAACAAATGAGCAAACTACAAATGTTGATGTTTCAAATGTTTGGTGCACTGGAGGTGGTTGATGTACACGTCCTGTTATTGGTTCAAAATTATGAATGCTAAATCCGTATGGGAAATTATATCCATCCCAACCAACCACATCAAAAGGATGAGTAGCATACACTACCTCATGTATCATTCCTTCTTTTTTAATTTTAATGATAAAGTCTCCTTTTTCATCATAGGTTTCTAATTCAGTAGGTAGTTTAAAATCACGTTCGCAAAATGGCGAGTGTTCTAATAATTGACCAGATGAACTCTTGTAACGTTTTGGTGTATAAAATGGAGCAAATGATTCAACGTAAAACAAACGATTATCTTTTGTTTCAAATTCTATTTGATAAATCATTCCACGTGGAATAATTAAATAATCTCCATACTCAAAATTAATATTTCCCAAAAAGGTTCTTAATTTCCCTTTGCCTTTATGAATGAAAATCATTTCATCGGCATCCGCATTTTTGTAAAAGTATTTTGTTAAACTTTCAGTGGGTGCCGCTAATCCAATATGACAATCGCCATTTAATAAAACAGTTTTTCTACTTTCTAAAAAATCAGCCGTTGGTTTAATGTCAAATCCTTTTAATAAAAGCGATTTAATATTTTTATCAATAGCAATTTTTGGTTGAACGGAATAACTCTTTATAATTTCTTTTACTTGTGTAGGTCTATGAACATGATACGATAATGTTGAATGTCCATTAAACCCTTCGGTGCCAAATAACTGTTCGTAATAAAAATTTCCTTCAGGAGATTTAAATACCGTATGGCGCTTTAGCGGAATATTACCTAAGTGATGATAAATTGGCATATGTACTATTTTATTTTTTTAAAGATAAATCATTTTTTAAGATTTCAGCTAAGTTAGGACGTAATCTGCTTTTATAAACCGATAAGCACTCTGGTCCATTTTTCATACGTCCTTTTCTTAATTCACGCTGCATTTCAATTGGTAAAGCAGCAATTTCTTGACATTTAGGAGTACAACATCCTTGCATTTTTTCGGCACATTCATCACATTGTATAAATAATAAGTGACAATCATCGTTTTTGCAGTTCACATGTGTATCGCAAGGTTTTCCGCATTGGTGACAGTTACTTAAAATATCTTCTGTAATGCGTTCTCCAATTCGTTCATCAAACACAAAGTTAATTCCTCTGAATTTGCTTTCTAAACCTTGTTCTTTTACTTCTTTAGCATATTGAATAATACCGCCATGTAAGTGATTTACATCTTTAAATCCCTTATGTTTTAAATAAGCACTGGCTTTTTCGCAACGAATTCCGCCAGTACAATACATAATCACTTTCTTATCTTCTTGTCCTTTTAAATGGTCAACTACCAAAGGTAATTCTTCTCTAAAAGTATCCGCATCTGGGCAAAAAGCTTTATCAAAACGACCAACTTCACTTTCGTAATGATTACGCATATCAACTACAATTGTGTTTGGATCTTCAATGGCTTTATTAAACCCTTCGGCATTTAAATAAGTTCCAGTATTAGCAGCATCAAATGCTGGGTCATTAATACCATCCGCAACCACTTTTTCTTTTACTTTAATAATCAACTTGTAAAACGATTTCCCATTGCCGTCAACCGCAATTTTAAAAGGGATATTGTTAAAGCGTTCGTCGCTATGTAATTGTTTCACAAAAGTGTCCCAATGTTCTTTTGGGATGCTCATCTGAGCATTAATTCCTTCCTGAGCTATATATATTCTTCCAAAACAGTTTAAATCTGTCCATTGGATGAAAAAGTTATCTCTTAATTCTTTGGGATTCTCAATTTTCACATATCTGTAAAAAGAGAAAGTAACACGCTCAATTTTTTCTTGAGCCAAACGAACTTTAAGTTCGTTTTTGTTAATACGGTTTCTTAATTCTGGCATTTTCATAATAGATATAATTGCAGGTTATACTATCCTTTTGTTTTGTTAAAATTAAAAAGGTTTGATTTTCAAATCAGCACATTTTTAATTACGTTTGCAAAGGTAGTAAAAAACTAAAATACCAGAGGAAACACTTTTTTCTGTTTTTAGTAAGTCTAAGGAATTAAAACACTTTTATAATGTACAATAAAGAAGACAAAATTTTAATTATAGGAGCTGGCGGCCAAATTGGTATCGAATTAGTTCAGGAATTGAGCAAATTATATGGTTCTAGCAATGTAATCGCTGCTGATGTGAAGCCAATTCCAGCATTAGAAATGAATCCATTTGAAAAATTAGATGTTTTAGATAAAGATGCGCTATTAAACGTGGTAAAAAAACACGGTATATCTCATATATATTTATTAGCCGCTTTACTATCAGCTACTGGCGAGCAAAATCCCATGTTTGCATGGAAGCTAAATATGGAAGGCTTATTTAATGTGTTAGATTTGGCCAAAGAAAAGCACATTTCTAAAGTGTATTGGCCAAGTTCAATTGCTGTTTTTGGACCAACAACACCAAGAGTAAATACACCCCAATATACAGTTATGGAACCAAGCACCGTATATGGTATTAGTAAACAAGCAGGAGAGCGTTGGTGTGAGTGGTATCACAATAAGTTTGGAGTTGATGTGAGAAGTTTACGTTACCCTGGGTTAATTGGCTGGAAATCAGCACCTGGAGGAGGAACAACAGATTATGCAGTACATATTTTCCATCAAGCCTTAAAAACCAAAAATTATGAATGTTTTTTAAGTGCAGATACGGCTTTACCTATGATGCATATGGAAGATGCTATTAGAGCAACCATCGAAATTATGCATGTTCCAGCTGAAAATATCAAAATTAGAGGTAGTTATAATTTGGCAGGAATCAGTTTTACGCCTGCTCAAATAGCTGCCGAAATCCAAAAACACATCCCAGATTTCACAATTTCATATAATCCAGACTTCAGACAGGCTATTGCCAACAGCTGGCCTCAAAGTATTTTAGAGGATGAGGCGAAAAAAGATTGGAATTGGTCGGCAAAATACAATCTTTCGTCTTTAGTAGCTAATATGTTAGAAAATTTGGCATAAAAAATGCTCTTATTGTTGTAACTTTTTATTTAAAGTATTCGTACAATAAATCCAAGGTTTAAACTAATTTAGATAATCATCGGTAATTTTAGCTGTTTTGTCTAAATTTTAAAAATAACTACAAAAAAATTACATAATTTAGTAAAAGATATTTGCCTATGAAAAAAATATATTTAATACTGATTTTTTTGGTTTATCAAATAAGCCATGCTCAGTCTCAGTCTTTTGAGTGGGGAGGCCCTAATAATAAGGATACTATTAATTTAATTGATGTTTTAGGAAAAAAACAAGGAAAATGGATTGTGAGAGGTAAACACAAACCTGGCTCTTGCTTTGCGCCTGAGCAAAAGGTTGAAGAAGGTAAGTATACTGATAATCGTAAGATTGGTAAATGGTTAGAGTACTACTGTAATGGTAATATGAAAAACCAATTAACATTCCAAAATGGTCGTCCTGATGGTTACGCTATTATGTATCATGAGAATGGTAAAATTTCTGAAGAAGGAAACTGGAGAAATAACCGTTGGACTGGTCCTTATAAATTATATTACGAAAATGGAACTCCTCAACACGAATTTAATTTTAATGCTACTGGTAAAAGAGAAGGTCCTGTAAAGTATTTTCACGAAAATGGTCAGTTAGCCATTGAAGGAAATTTTGTGAATGGTAAAGAATCAGGAGTTATTAAGGAATACCACGAAAACGGAGAATTAAAGGCGACAAAATCTTATAATGATGGCGCTGTAGATGTAGCTTCAATTAAAGAATTTGAACCTAAAAAACCAATTGTTAAAGCAAAAGATGCTCCTTTAGAGAACGCACCTAAAATAGTATTGAAGGCTGATGAGAAACCAAATGGTGTTACAGCAACAAAAGGCCCATTAATTTTAAATGGAGAGCATATTACTTATAACAGAAACAAACAAATCACAAAAGATGGTTTCTTTAAAGATAATCGTTTAATGGATGGTAAAGCCTATATTTATGATGATAATGGGATTTTACAACGTATTTCGGTTTATAAAAATGGTTTATATGTTGGAGATTCTCCTGTAGAAAACTAATTACAAAAAACATTAAATATTGAAAAGACGGCATCTGCCGTCTTTTTTTATTTAGTAAATTTAGAATCTAATATTTTTATGAAATAGCCTTGTTTCTGAAAAGTAAATATTACATAAATAATAAGGCTATAGCAGACGACAATAAAAAGCAATAAAGATTACGGATGAAAAAGTTACTTATATACAATACTCTTAGCAGAACTAAAGAAGAATTTAAAGCTATAAACGCACCCTTTGTTGGAATGTATGTTTGTGGCCCAACAGTATATAGCGATGTGCATTTAGGGAATTGCCGAACATTCATGTCATTTGATATTATTTATCGCTACTTACTGCACTTAGGTTATAAAGTGCGTTACGTTAGAAATATTACGGATGCTGGTCATTTGGAAGGTGATGCAGATGTAGGTGAAGATAAAATTTCTAAAAAAGCAAAATTGTCTCAATTAGAACCAATGGAAATTGTACAAAAGTACACCGTTGGCTTTAGAGATATTATGGCTATGTTTAATACATTGCCACCTAGCATTGAGCCTACCGCAACAGGACATATTATTGAGCAACAAGAAATAGCTAAACAAATTATTAAAAATGGTTTAGCGTATGAACACAACGGAACAGTTTATTTTGATGTAGAGAAATTTGCTAAGACAAACAATTACACGGTTTTAACTAATCGTAAACTGGAAGAGTTACTTGAAAATACTCGCGACTTAGATGGGCAAGAAGATAAAAAAGGAAGATTAGATTTTGCTTTATGGATTAAAGCTAAGCCAGAGCATTTAATGAAATGGCCAAGTCCTTGGGGAGTTGGTTTTCCAGGATGGCATATCGAATGTTCAGCAATGAGTACAAAATATTTAGGAGATCAATTTGACATTCATGGTGGCGGTATGGATTTACAAGCTACTCATCATACTAACGAAATTGCTCAAAATATTGCATATTGTGGAAAGAGTCCTGCTAATTATTGGATGCATACAAATATGCTAACCGTTAACGGGCAAAAGATGAGTAAATCTTTAGGTAATAGTTTTTTACCAATGGAATTATTTACTGGTCATCATCCTTTGTTAACTAAAGGCTTTAGCCCAATGGCAGTTCGTTTTTTTATGATGCAAACGCATTATCGCAGTACATTGGATTTTAGTAACGAAGCATTAACAGCATCTGAAAAAGCTTATACACGTTTAATGGAAAGCTATAAAACACTTCAAACATTAAAAGCATCTACAACTTCAACGGAAGACATCGCTGCTTTAGAAAGAGAATGTTATAATGCGATGAATGATGATTTTAATACACCTGTATTAATTGCTAATTTGTTTGATGCGATTAGAATGATTAATTCAGCTAATGACAAAAAAGCTAGTTTAACTCAAGCTGATATTGATTTATTAAATAAAATATATCAGCATTTTGTATTTGATGTGATGGGTTTAAAAAAGGAAGAGGAAACAGGAAAAGCAAACACCGCATTAGAAGGTGTGATGCAGCTAGTTATAGACTTGAGAAATAAAGCCAAAGTAAATAAAGATTTTGCAACTTCAGATGAAATACGTGATAAGTTAAATGCTTCTAACATTCAAGTAAAAGATAGTAAAGAAGGGACTACTTGGAGTATTTAATTGCGTTGTTAGTTTAGAAATTAAAAAAGTTTTAGAAAGTTAAAATGAAAAAGTTTAGTTTAATAATACCTCTTGTTGTCATAGCTTTTGTTATAACTTCTTGCGATCCTGAAAAACCAAAAGAAGTAAATCAGCCGCCAGTAGTTATAAACGAACCTGAAATACCTGCCATTAATTTTTCATTGGTTAATCAATACCCTCATGATATTACTTCTTTTACCGAAGGTTTTTTGTTTCATGAAGGAAAATTATTTGAAAGTACGGGAGCCTCGCCTGGATTGCCTCAGACAAGGTCTTTATTTGGGATTGTGGATTTGAAAACTGGTAAAATTGATGTCAAGGCTGAATTAGATAGAACTATTTATTTTGGTGAAGGGATTGTATTTTTGAATGGAAAAGTTTTTCAATTAACTTATAAAAATCAAATAGGTTTTATTTATGATGGAAAAACATTTAAAAATATTGGAAAATTTAATTATACAAATAGAGAAGGTTGGGGTTTAACAACCGATGGCAAAAGTTTAATCATGAGTGATGGAACAAGTTATATCACTTATTTAGACCCTACTAGTTTTGCTGTAACTAAAACATTAGATGTAGCTGAAAATAATTATGTTGTTGAAAATATCAATGAGCTAGAATATATTAAAGGATTTATTTATGCTAATATTTGGATGACCAATACAATTGTGAAAATAGATCCAAACTCAGGAGATGTAGTTGCTAAAATGGATTTAAGTAACTTGTCTGCAGAAAGTAAAACAAAAAACCCAGGCTCATTAGAAATGAATGGTATTGCCTATGATTCTATTGCAGATAAAGTAATGGTAACAGGAAAACTTTGGCCGACCATTTATGAAATTAAATTCCCGTTAAATTAAAAATACGTATTAGTTAAATAATATAAAACAATTATGAAGGCATTATTTTTTCTATTTATCATTTTCAATTCTTTATTTATTTTTTCTCAAACAAAAAAAACTGCCGATGTTTTTGAAGAAGCATATATCGTAACATTAAAGGGAGATACCGTTAAGGGACACATTAAACTTCCAAAATCAAAAAAAATATCAGAGATATATCAAAAAATTAATTTTAAAGATAAAACGAACAAGGTTAGATTGTATACACCTGATAAAATAAATGGTTATGGGTATAAAAATTACTATTACATCAGTGCATTTCATAATAATAAGCCATGTTTTTTTAAAATATTAAGTAAAGGAAAGGCATCATTATTTGAAATTATTTTTGAGGAAATGGAAGAAGGGTTAGCTACTGAATTTGCTGAGTTTTGTGTGATGGAAGAAAAAGGTGATGGGCAATTTAAAGTTTTAGAAACCAAAGGAATTAAAAAACAATTGAAAGATATTTTTAAGTCTAATAAGTCATTAGCTCAAAAAATAAACGAGCAAAAAGAAATTACTGTTAATTCACAAACCTTGGAGAGTTACTTTAATGAATTTAATCAAAATAACGCCATTAACTAATTAATGATTACAAAAGATACCCCAAAAAAATTATTTTTACTAGACGCATATGCTTTAATTTATCGCGCATTTTTTGCTTTTAGTACTAATCCACGTATTAGTTCAAAAGGCTTAAATACCTCAGCTATATTTGGTTTTACAAATACACTGTTAGAGATTTTAAATAAAGAAAAACCAACTCATATTGCTGTAGTTTATGATACTCCAGAACCAACAGTGAGGCATACAGAGTATGTTGAATATAAAGCACAGCGTGAGGAAATGCCTGAAGATTTACGCGCATGTTTACCTTATATTATTCAGTTAATCGAAGGGTTTAATATTTCGATTATTAAAACTCCTGGTTTTGAAGCGGATGATGCTATTGGAACCTTAGCTAAAATTGCTGAGCAAAGAGGATTTACAACATACATGATGACGCCTGATAAAGATTATGGCCAGTTAGTTGATGAAAATACATTTATATACAAACCTGCCCGAATGGGAAATGGTGCGGAAATATTAGGTGTTGAAGAAATTTGCAAGAAGTGGGAAATTCGAAATGTCTCTGAGTTAATTGATATTTTAGGTTTGATGGGCGATAAGGTAGATAATATCCCCGGAATACCCGGAGTAGGAGAGAAGACAGCTATTCAGTTAGTGAAAGATTTTGGAACGATTGAAAATTTATTAGAGAACACTGATAAATTAAAGGGGAAGTTAAAAGAGAAAGTAGAAAATAATAAAGAAAAAGCCTTACAATCAAAATGGCTGGCAACTATTATTTTAGATGTGCCTGTTGAATTTAATGAAGCTGAATTAACATTGAAGCAAATTAATAAAGACGCTTTACGCGAATTATTTGCTGAATTAGAATTTAGAGGCATTGCACAAAAAGTATTAGGCGAAGATATCGGTGGAGTAAAAGATTCAGCAAGTTTTGCGCCAGCTAAAGCTAAAGAAACAGCTAAGCCAAAAGCAGATTTGTTTAATGGGGGTGATTTATTTAGTGAAGAACATTTAGATACCATTGCAGCTGAAGAAGCTAAAGTTTTTAAAACCATCAAGGATATTAATCCAAATTACATGTTGTGTAACACAACAGAATCAATTACCAATTTAATTTCTATTTTATATTCAAATACAGAATTTTGTTTCGATTCAGAAACAACTTCACTAAATACGATTGAAGCTGAGGTTGTAGGTCTATCCTTTGCCGTAAAAGCTAACGAAGCCTATTATGTTCCTGTTTCGGCAAACAGAGAAGAAGCGCAAGCTTTAATTGATTTGTTTAAGCCTTTATTTTTGGAGAGTTCTAAAACACTAATCGGACAGAACATTAAGTACGACATGCAAGTGTTGAAAAATTATGGTGTAGAGATTAAAAATAAATTGTGGGATACCATGGTCGCTCACTTTTTGTTTATGCCTGATATGCGTCATAATATGAATATATTAGCAGAAACCTATTTAGATTATTCGCCTATAAGCATCGAAGAATTAATTGGTAAAAAAGGAAAAGATCAAATGAGTATGCGTGATGTGCCTTTGGAGGTGATTACAAATTATGCTGCCGAAGATGCTGATGTGACTTTAAAATTAAAACAAGCCTTTGTTTCAAAATTACAAGAATCGGGAACCGAAAAATTATTTCATGAGGTTGAATTGCCTTTAATTGAGGCTTTAGCGGGCATGGAGCGTGAAGGGATTAATGTAGATGTGCAAGGTTTAAATGAATTCTCTGCTCAATTACAAGAAGATATTACTAAAGTAGATGCAGAGATTCAAGCATTGGCGGGAACAAAATTTAATATTTCTTCTCCAAAACAAGTGGGCGAAATTTTATTCGACTACTTAAAAATTATTGAGAAACCTAAGAAAACAAAAACGGGACAGTATGCTACTGGTGAAGATATTTTATCGAAGCTAGAAGGCAAGCATCCTATAGTCGCAAAGATTCTAGATTACCGCGAATTAGTAAAATTAAAATCAACTTACGTTGATACCTTACCTTTATTAGTCAACGAAAAAACAAATCGTATTCATACTACGTTTAATCAAGTAGTAGCTGTTACAGGACGTTTAAGTAGCGACAATCCTAATTTGCAAAACATTCCTATTCGTACAGAACGTGGCCGACAAATACGTAAAGCATTTATTCCGCGTAATGAAGATTATATTTTATTAAGTGCCGATTACTCGCAAATTGAATTACGTATTGTGGCTTCTATTAGTGGCGACCCAAATATGTGCGAAGCCTTTAATTTAGGAAAGGATATTCACACGGCTACTGCGGCTAAGGTGTATGGTATTGAAGAAAGCGAAGTAACTAAAGAAATGCGTTACAAAGCTAAGAGTGTAAACTTTGGTATTATTTACGGACAAGGTGCTTTTGGTTTAGCAGATAATTTAAACATCCCTCGTGCAGAAGCCAAACAATTAATTGATAATTATTTTGCGCAATACACGTCTATTAAAACCTATATGGATAATGAAATTAACTTTGCTAAGGAGCATGGTTATGTTCAAACACTATTAGGACGTAAACGTTGGTTAAAAGACATTAACTCCAATAATGCAACCGTGCGCTCCTTTGCAGAGCGAAATGCGATTAACGCACCGATACAAGGCTCTGCTGCTGACATGATTAAAGTGGCCATGATTAATATTCATAACGAATTAAAAGGAATGAATATTAAATCGAAAATGATATTACAAGTGCATGATGAATTAGTGTTTGATGTGTATAAACCAGAGTTGGATGTAATAAAACCAATTATCGAAAAACATATGAAACACGCTTTACCATTAAATGTACCTGTGGAAGTTGGCATGGGTGTTGGTAATAATTGGTTGGAGGCGCATTAATTTGCTCGTCATTGTTATTTAACCGTTTTAGATATTTTTTGTTAGTATAATTTTCTATCAGTTAAAGTTATTTTTCTTTTTACCATTTGTTTTTTGATTAGCTTTATTTCGAATCTACAAATGATATTCTGTAAATATAAACTAACTAGTTAAAACATACTTATGAAGAAAACTGCTATTCTCTTTTTATTTATTTTTTCTGTAATTGCTGCAAAAGCACAATATCCCTCTTTTGTATGGGCTAAATTAGCTAATAGTATTGGTGTAGATCAGTTTTCTGATGTTGCTCTTGATCAATCTGGATTTGTGTATGCGGTTGGAAAGTTTGATGAAGATATTATTATAGGTACGGATACATTTTATATTCCTTCTTCTGGAAATTCTGATGGCTTATTTGTAAAGTACGATAGTTTGGGAAATTATATTTGGGGATTGCAGTTAGGAGGTGGTGGCCCGCAGGATGTTTCTCATATTGTGATTTCGGATAACAATGATATTTATATTTCTGGACAAATTATAGGCACAGCTTATATGGGAACAACGGTAGGTGGCACACCGCAATATTTAACATCCACAGGTTCTCAGCGTGGTTATATTTCTAAATTTAATGTGAATGGGAAATTAATCTGGACAACTTTAATTGACGCTACTTTCTCAACAGATATTCAATCCTTAGCATTAGATAATAATAATGATATTATGGCAACTGGTGGATTTCAGTTTACCGCTAATTTTGGAAATGGAGTAACGCTAACATCTTCGGCTTCAAACCAGCAGGATTTTTATATTGCAAAATACTCACAAAGTGGAACTTGTTTATCGGCGTTTTCAGAGGGAGGCCGAAATGCCGATTGGTCTTATGATATTGCGGTTGATGCCAATGGTAATTTTGCTATTGCAGGATCGTTTGATGATACTTTAAATTTATCAGGGAATATTTTAGTAGCAAAAGGCTCGGGAGATGTTATTGTTGCGTATTACAATCAAGCAGGAGTTTTACAATGGTTTGATCAAGCAGGGGGTTATAGTAATCAAACAGTTTCTGCTGATGCCGCTTATCGTTTAGCATTTGATTCTTCTGATAAATTATGGGTCACAGGGTATTATCAAGATACAGTTATTTTTGCTAATGACACTTTAAGAAGTTTAGGATATTCGGATGTATTTATGGTTCAGTACAATTCAAACGGAATCGTTTTACAAACAAAATCTTTAGGAGGTTATGGATTGCATGATAGGCCAACAGATCTTAAAATTGATGGCTTAGATAATATCTATATGGCCGCTACTAATTATTATTATTTTTCTGTGGGAGATTCTACTTATTACACATATGGCGCTAATGATGTAATTGTTATGAAGTTTAATCCTACTGGGCAACTTCAATGGTTAAAAAAAGCTGGATCAACTTACAACGATTATTCAAGTGGAATTGCCGTGAATGCTATTGGTGAAGTATATGTTGTTGGAGGGATGGGTGATATAGCTCCTATTAAGTTTGATACGATTCAGGTAACGCCAACAGGTACAGGATGGTACGAAGCATTTATTGCTAAATTAAGTTGGGTTCCTTTAACGCCAACTAGTGTGATTGAAATGGCAGAAAGCAATGGCATTATTTATCCTAACCCAGCATCCGAAAACATCACCATTAAAGGACTTGAAAAAGAAACCGAATTTTATATATACAGTATGAATGGCGACTTGGTGTGTTCAGGTATGACCACACTTAATACCAAAATTGATGTTTCTGATTTCGCAAAAGGAATGTATCTAATTCGTTTCCCAAAATTAAATACGTATTATAAAATTGCGGTGATAAAATAAAGGTAATGTTTTGGTAAGGGCGTGTTAGTAGCTTTTGCCGCCACACAGTTAAACACAGTTTGTTTGTCTATTTTAATATGTCGTTATATTTTTTCAGACTGTCTGGTTGAATTAAGTCGAACTCTTTAAATTCATTTTCGATAATTAATAATCGATTTACATTTGGGTCTTTTGATGAA